>Ga0265780_10004080_pt1 | contig 18991 bp, 19 predicted proteins | sample P1T30metagenome_FD_192432 | JGI IMG/M metagenome (GOLD analysis project Ga0265780, IMG submission 192432) | Plant litter microbial communities from East Loma Ridge, Irvine, California - P1 T30 | ecosystem: Environmental > Terrestrial > Plant litter > Unclassified | place: USA: California...
GGGCGCTGGAGCCGACGTGGTCGTGGGACTGAACAGCGCGCCGTAGCTTTCCATTTTTTGCGCCACGCCGGGCGACTGGGTGTCCCAGCGGCTGCCGGACGGATACGGCGACGGCGAAAACGTCGGCGTGACGCCGGGCGACAGCGCGCTGCCGAAGCTGGCCTGTTCATGCGCGCGGCGCGGCTCGGTGCCGGGCAGGGTGGCCGCCGACAACGGCGCCGGCACGCTGCCGTGGGCGGTAGCCGACGTTTGCGCGAGGGCGCGCTGCACCGCGTGGAACACGAACTGGTGCACGGCGCGGCTGTCGCGGAAGCGTACTTCGATCTTCGACGGATGGACGTTGACGTCGACCAGCGCGGGGTCGAGTTCCAGGGCCAGCACGTACGATGGAAAACGGTCGCCGTGCAGCACGTCCTGGTAGGCGGCGCGCACCGCGTGCACCAGCAGCTTGTCGCGCACGTAGCGGCCGTTCACATAAAAGAACTGGCCGTCGGCGCGCGCCTTGGAGGCGGTCGGCAGGCCGGCGTAGCCCTGCAGGCGCAAGGGGCCGGCGGCTTCGTCGACGTCGATGCGCGCGTCGGCGAAATCGGTACCGAGGATCTGGGCGCTGCGGCGCGCCATGTCGGTGATCATCCAGTGATCGATGGTGCGGCCGTTGTGCGACAGGCTGAAGGCGACGTCGGGCCGCGCCAGCGCGATGCGCCGCACGACTTCGGCGCAGTGGCCGTATTCGGTCTGCTCCGACTTCAAGAATTTGCGCCGCGCCGGCGTGCTGAAGTACAGGTCCTGCACGTCGATCGTTGTGCCGAACGCGCCCGATGAAGGCGCCACCGTGCCCTGGTGCGAGCCGACGATTTCGAACGCGTGCGGCGCATCCGCCGTGCGCGAGGTGATGCTCACTGCCGCCACCGAGGCGATCGAAGCGAGCGCCTCGCCGCGAAAGCCCAGCGTGCCGACGTTTTCCAGGTCGGTCAGCGAAGCGATTTTCGACGTGGCGTGGCGCGCCAGCGCGAGCGGCAGCTGGTCGGGGGCGATGCCGCGGCCGTTGTCGGTAATGGCGATGCGCTTGACACCGCCTTCTTCCAGGCGGATGGTGATCTGCGTGGCGCCGGCATCGAGGGCGTTTTCGAGCAGCTCCTTGACGACGGCCGACGGCCGCTCGACCACTTCACCGGCCGCAATTTGGGAGATGAGCTGGTCGGGCAGGGCCTGGATCGGGCGGAAAGTGGGGACGGGCGCGTTCATGGACCGATTATATCCCGGCGCCGCCTTGCCAATGCGCAGACCTAAGGCGCGTTCCTTACCGGAATTTGCGCATTGCACAGGTCGACCTTGCCGGCCGCGAACTTGGTCCACGGGCCGCCGCGGTTGCGCTGCGCATCGAGCACCTTCTGGTACGCGGGGCCGTCGGTGCGCATGACTTCCAGGCGGCTGCGCTGGGCCGCCGGCACATCGGCCGCCAGCTGGAACGTTTTGATCGGCACGTGCTGCGATGGCTGCTCGTAAAAGCCCAGCGGGCCGGTGCCGCGCGGCAGGGTGGTCAGCAGCGGCATCCCCGACACCACGCGCCCGACCACGGTGATGTTGCGGTCGAGGTGGCGCGGCGTGTGGCCGATGACGACATACAGCGAGCTGCCGCCGCCGGAATCGGCCGCGGTGTCGCGCCCGACGCCCACCATGCCGTAGCAATGCGCCAGCCAGGCCTCGCCGGTTTTCGGGTCGCGCGCGACCGGGAAGCCGTTCGCGTGGCCCACTTCGGCAGCGTAGACGTCGCCGTCAGGCAAGCGCACGAAGGAAGTATCGGCGCTGGCCGGGATCGTGAATTCGGCCGGCAAGGTCGCCTTGGCGCTCTTGAACGGGCGTGGATTCTGTTCGTCGGCGTCGCCCCATTGCACGACATAGTTTTCCTGCGAGCGGATGACGGCCAGGCCGTCGAAATAATGCTCCTTCGCCAGGATGCGGATATTGGCCGCATGCAGCGGAGCGAAGCGCGGCGCCAGTTCGATGACCACGCGGCCGCCGGGGAGTTCCATGTACAGCGTGTTGGCGGGGTCGAGCGCTCGCCAGTCGCCCGGTTTGCTGTCCTTGATCACGTCGGCGACGGTGGGGCGCGGCGGCAATTCTTTCGTCGCTGCGGTTTGTGCTGGCGCAAACGATGCGCCAGTTGCCAGGGTCACAGCCAGGGCAATGCGGGTCCACTCAACACGCTGCATGCAGCTCTCCTCTTGTTCGTTTGTCGGCGGTGCTTGTAGACTGGAATATAGCATTCGCACCTGACCAGACCGGCTTGCCGGCCGCTGTTTTCACGTATTGATGCGTGCAGACTGATGGTATGATGCTGCGCTACCTTTTAGGATACTTATGGATTTCGTGCACTTTTTCGACATGATGCTGCATGTCGATAAAACGCTGGGCGTTCTGCTCAACCAGTACGGCGTGTATGTCTACGCGGTGCTTTTCGCTATCGTGTTTTGTGAAACCGGGCTGGTGGTCCTGTTCTTTTTCCCGGGCGACACCTTGCTGTTCATTGCCGGCGCCTTCTGCGCCACCGGCGAAATGAGTTATCCGCTGTTGACGGCCTTGCTGATTACCGCCGCGGTGCTTGGCAACACCCTCAATTACTGGATAGGCGAGAAGATCGGCCAGCGCGTGTTCACCCACGACTACCGATGGATCAACAAGGACGCCTTGCGCAAGACCCACAACTTCTTCGAGAAGCACGGCGGCAAAACCATCATCCTGGCGCGCTTCGTGCCGGTGGTGCGCACCTTCGCGCCGTTCGTGGCCGGAGTGTCCGACATGACCCACACCCGCTTCCAGCTGTTCAACATTACCGGCGCCGTGGCATGGGTGGTCAGCCTGGTCACCGCCGGCTATTTCTTCGGCAATATTCCCATCATCCGCGACCACCTGACCGTGATCGTCCTGGTCGGCGTCAGCGCCGCCATCGTGCCGCTGGCGCTGGGCGGCCTGTGGAAATTCGGGCGCAGCATCCGGCGCTGAACGCCACTGTTTGCGGGGCTTGCCAATCTGCCAGCCTCAAGTTTTAGCCGGTTGCCGCCGATAAATAGGGGAGATAGTTTTCTTCCCTGGAATTTCATGCGCAACCTGATCGCCCTGATCGCTTGTAGCCTGGTCGTCGCGGCGGCCAAGGCAAGCGAACCCCACGCCGCCAAGCCCGCCGAGGCCAAGCCTGCTGCTTCTGCTGCGGCTGCTGCGTCCGCTTCGGCGTCCGCCTCGGCGTCGGCCAGCGCCAAGGAACCGTCGATCAAGCCATCGATCAAACCGGTGATCGAGAAGCCTGCCGTCGCCGATAAAGCCAAGGAAGACGAAGCCGAGCTCGACCTGTCCGAACGCATCGCCGTGCGTCTGGCCGAAATGCGCGCCACGCAGGCAGCGCGCGCCGCTGCCGCCGCCAAGGCACGCAAGGTGGCCGAGGCGCGCAAGCGCGAAGCCGTCATCGTCGCCGCCGCACCCCCGCCACCGCCGCCGCCTGCGCGCGGCACCCACTGGACGTACGATGGCGAAAGTGGTCCGGGCAACTGGAGCAGGATCAACGTCGACTGGGGCAAGTGCAGCACCGGCACGCGCCAGTCGCCCATCGACCTGCGCGACGGCATCAAGGTGGACCTGGAACAGATCACCTTCGATTATCACCAGAGTTCTTTTTCCGAAGTCGACAACGGCCACACCATCATGGTCACCGTCGGCGGCGGCAATTTTATTACCGTCAACAACCAGACCTACGAGCTGCAGCAGTTCCACTTTCACCGCCCGTCGGAAGAGAAGATCAACGGCAAGGGGACGGAGATGGTGATGCACCTGGTGCACAAGAGCGCCGAGGGCAAGCTGGCCGTGGTGGCGGTGTTGCTCGAGCGCGGCAAGGCGCATCCGCTGATGCAGACCGTCTGGAACAACCTGCCGCTGGAAAAGCTGGAATCGGTATCGCCATCGGTGGTGCTGGATTTGATGGAGGCGCTGCCGGCGAAGCGCGAGTACTACACGTTCATGGGGTCGCTGAGCGAGCCGCCGTGTACCGAGGGAGTGCTGTACATCGTCATGAAGCAGGCGATGCAGGCGTCGCCGGCGCAGATGGCGTTGTTTTCGCGGTTGTATCCGTTTAACGCCAGGCCGGTGCAGGGCAGTAACGGGCGGGTGATCAAGGAGTCGAATTGAGGGGGGGGAACGGCAGGGCCGGAATGACGGGCCATGCGTTGGCGGTGAACGCAAGCGAAGCTCAGCTCACGCGGTAACTGCCCCGCCACACGTCATCCTCTTCCAGCGTCACCAGGGTCAACACCGCCGGTTCGACGCACACGAACCGCTTGTATTCTTCGTCTTCCATGTCCGACAGCGTCGCGGCATCCGCCGCGCCCGGGTTCCAGACGACCGCATCGGTAAAGCCCGACTGCCGGTGCTGCAGGGCCAAGGAGCCGGTGGCAATCTCGATCTCGCCCACGACATCCTTGTAGATCTTGTCGATATTCCCGTCGATCGACACTTCGTCCGGTCCCACGCCGGCAACCCGCACCTGCGCGATATCGTCGACCAGGTAATACGTATGCAGCGCCGCCGCAAACGGCAGCGGATCTTCCCCGGTATTGCGCACTTCCAGGTCCATCGTCAGCGTATTGCCCTTGATGCCCACCCGCAGCGCCAGCGAAAACGAATGGCGCCAGGCGCGCGCGTATTCGGGTTTCAGGTCTTCCTCGGCCAGCGTGAACAGCGCAATGGCTTCGCCATCTTCGACGCCGCTGTCGAGCAGGTGCCAGTCGCTGACGCGCGCAAAACCGTGGCGCATTCCCTTGCCCTGTTCGGCAAACTGCGGAAAGATCACCGGCACGCCGCCGCGGATGGCTTTCGAGCCATCGAGCACGGAAGCCGCGCTGCAAAAAATGCGCTGGCGGCCATCGGCCCCCTTCCACGACACCAGGTGGGCGCCGTACAGCGTGACGATCGCCTCGGCGCCGTCGGGCGCGCGCAGCAGCACGGCAGGCAGCTGGCCAAATACGGTTTCAGTGATGCTCATATCGATCCTCAGCTCAGGCGGCTTTTGGCCAGCGGCGGGTTGTTCGCAAAGTAGCGCTTGATGCCGCTGGTGATCGCGTCGGCCAGCTGGTCCTGGTAGCCATTGTCGCGCAGCTTGGCTTCTTCTTCCGGGTTCGAAATGAAGGCGGTTTCGACCAGGATCGACGGAATGTCCGGCGCCTTCAGCACGGCAAAGCCGGCTTGCTCGACCGCGCCCTTGTGCAGGCGGTTGATGCCGCCGATTTCACCCAGCACGGCCTTGCCCAGCTTCATGCTGTCGTTGATCTGCGCGGTGGTCGATAAATCGAACAGCACGCCGGCCAGCTGGCGGTCGTGGCTGCCCATATTGATGCCGCCGATCAGGTCGGCCTTGTTCTGGTCGGTCGCCAGCCAGCGCGCGGCCGTCGAGCTTGCGCCTTTTTCCGACAGCACGAATACGGACGAACCGCGCGCGGTCGGCACGACAAACGCGTCGGCGTGGATCGAGACGAACAGGTCGGCCTGCACCTTGCGCGCTTTTTCGACGCGCTGGCCCAGCGGCACGAAATAATCGCCGTCGCGGGTCAGCATGACGCGCACGTTCGGCAAGGTTTCCAGTTTGGCCTTGAGGCGCTTGGCAATGGCCAGTACCACGTCTTTTTCGCGCATGCCGGTGGCGCCGGTCGCGCCCGGGTCTTCGCCGCCATGGCCCGGATCGAGCGCGACGGTGATCAGGCGCGTGACTTTTTGCGGCGCGGGCTTGCTGTCGCGGCGGGGCGTCGTGGCCACGGTCTGGTTATTGCCGGCAATCTCGGGCTCGAGGCGCACGCCCGGTTCGATCGGCGGCGGCGTGATGGCCGGCGGCGGCGCCGGTACGGCGGCGGGCGGGGCGGCAGGAGCGGGCGCGACCGCGACGGCGCCATCCTTGGCCCAGTCGCCCTGCTCGATCATGCGGGCGATCGGGTCGACCGGCTGGACCGGATACAGGTCGAAAATCAGGCGGTGACGGTAGCCGGCCACGGGTTCGAGCGTGAACACCTGCGGCTTGACTTCTTCCTTCAGGTCGAACACGAGGCGCACCACGCCGGGCCGGTTCTGGCCCACGCGCACTTGCTTGATGTACGGGTCGTTGGACTCGACCTTGGCCACCAGGCTTTTCAAGGTGGCATTCAGTTCCAGCCCTTCGATGTCGACGACCAGGCGCGGCGGATCGGCCACGAGGAAGTGGTCCGCCTTCAGGTCGCTGTCGTTTTCCAGCGTCACACGGGTGTAGTCGGGGGCGGGCCAGACGCGCACGGCCATGATCTGGGCGGCGCCGGCGCGCAGCGGCGCGATCACCGACAGCAGCAAGGTGCCGCCTGCTTTGAGCAAGGTGCGGCGCCGGCGTGCGGGAACGCTGATCAGCTCGGCGGAAGTTTCGGAAAGTGCAGGCGGTCGAGGCATAGCAGACCCAGTGGAGACAACGGCTGCAATTCTACCTCACGGCCGAGCCCGGCGACGTGCAGATGCACGTCCAGGTCAGGCGCCGGCAACACCGGGTCGCCTTTTTCAGGCCACTCGACAATACAAATGTTGTCACCATCAAAATCTTCCCGGAAACCGGCATCGAGGAACTCTTCCGGGCTGGCCATGCGGTACAAATCGTAATGGATGACGTTGACGGGCGAACCGCCGAGTTGCACGCTGTACGGTTCCGACAATGTGTACGTGGGACTTTTGACCGTGCCCTTGTGGCCGGCGGCATGCAACAAGGCCCGCGTCAGCGCAGTTTTCCCGGCGCCCAGGTCGCCATGCAAATAAATGACCAGGCCGCGCACCAGTGCGCGCGCCAGGGCGGCGCCCAGCGCATCGGTGGCGGCTGCGTCGGGAAGGAAGGCTTTTACAGTCTGCATCGCATAAAATGGTGGATTGATCTTCACTACTGTCGCCGCATGCAGCCTCACGAACCCGATTTGCCCGCCCTGGCGCGCGCCATCAAGGCGTGGGGGAAAGAACTGGGCTTTGCCGAGGTGCGCATTGCCGACATCGACCTGGCGCATGCCGAGGCTGGCCTGCAAGCGTGGCTCGATGCGGGCAGCCATGGCGAGATGGATTATATGGCAAGCCACGGCATGAAGCGCGCCCGGCCCGCCGAGCTGGTCCCGGGCACGGTGCGCGTGATCAGTGCGCGCATGGATTACCTGCCGCAGGGAACCGCTCCAGACTGGCGCGCGCGCGAGCATGCCCGCCAGGCCGACCCGCATGCTGCCGTGGTCTCGGTGTATGCACGGGGCCGCGATTACCACAAGGTCTTGCGCCAGCGACTGCAGGCCCTCGCCGACAAGGTCAAGGGAGCGGTCGGTGCATTCGGCTACCGCGTGTTCACCGACTCGGCGCCCGTGATGGAACTGCCGCTGGCTGAAAAAGCGGGCCTGGGCTGGCGCGGCAAACATACATTATTGTTGAGCCGGAACGCTGGCTCCATGTTTTTTATTGGGGAGTTGCTGGTCGATTTGCCGCTGCCCGTCGATCCGCCCACCGGCGCCCATTGCGGCGGCTGCTCGGCCTGCATCGATGTCTGCCCCACACAGGCCATCACGGCGCCGGGAAGGCTCGACGCGCGCCGCTGCATTTCCTATCTCACCATTGAGCTGAAAGGCGCCATTCCGGAGGAACTGCGCCCTTTGATCGGCAACCGCGTGTACGGCTGCGACGACTGCCAGTTGTCCTGTCCCTGGAACAAATTCGCCCAGGTCAGCACGGTCGGTGATTTCGATGAACGCAATCAATTGGGCACCGCATCGATGGTGGAACTGTTTGGCTGGACCGAAGCCGAGTTCGACCGCAAGCTGGAGGGCAGCCCGATCCGGCGCATCGGGCACGCGCGCTGGCTGCGCAACCTGGCCGTGGGCCTTGGCAACGCAGCCCAGGGCGCGCATGCCGATGCCGCCATCGTCGCGGCCCTGCGCGCGCGCGCCGACCATCCGTCGGAACTGGTGCGCGAGCATGTCGCCTGGGCGCTGGCGCGTCACGCTGCCTGAAGTGATTGTTCGCGCGCATACCGGGTCGGCGGCAAGCCCACATGGCGTGTAAAAGCCACGCTGAAGGCGCTGGCGGAGCCGTAGCCGACGCGCTGCGCCACTTCCGCAATGCCGGTCGGTTTTTCCTGTAGCAGCTTTTTGCCCAGCGCCATGCGCCAGGTCAGCAGGTAAGCCATCGGCGCCATGCCGACTGCGCGCTGGAAGCGGGCAAAGAACGCCGAACGCGACAGGGCCGATTCGTTCGCCAGCAGCGCCACCGTCCACGGCTGTTCCGGGTTCGCGTGGATGGCGCGGATGGCCGCGCACAGGCGTTCGTCGGCGATGCCGCGCAGCAGGCCGGGCGCTGCGGCCGTATCGGCGGTGGAACGCAGCGCTTCGATCAGCAGCACTTCCAGCAGGCGCGACAGCACGACGTCCCGCGCCAGGCGCGCCGCGCGCGACTCCTCCGTCACCAGCTGCACCAGCGTCGACAGGCGCTGCTGGCCGCGCACGTGAACCAGGCTCGGCAGCAGGGACACCAGCAAGGGCGCGTCGGGTGCGTCAAAAAAGAAATGGCCGACCAGGTAGACGACATCGGCAGGCGCGTCGGTTGATCCGATGCGAAATTCCCCTGGCGTGATGGCAACCGGCACATTGTCGGGCGCATCCTCCGCCACGGGCGCAATACTCGACAGCGCGAAGGCATGGGACGCCGGCACCAGCACGAAGTCGCCGGCCTGCAGCGTCAGTGCCTGGCCGTCGATGACAAGGCGGCAGCGACCCTCGAGGATCACGAAATAACCGGGATCGCCGCCGTGGGAGCGGTGCAAGCGCCAGGCGCCGGCGCCGCGGACGGTTTTCGAGAACGATGCGCGCGGTGCCAGCAAGGTCACGGCCTGGGCCAGGGGATCGATCACAGCGGGGTGGCTCACAACAGGACTCTCGCAAATGAATGGTGGACTGGCGATTGTAGCAGTCTTTGTCTGCGGCTCCTATCATGACGTTACCGCCAACCCAACCACAGGAGTTCACATGAAAACCATCTTGATTACCGGCTGCTCATCCGGTTTCGGCCTCGACACCGCACGTTATTTCCTCGAGCGCGACTGGAATGTCATCGCCACCATGCGCACCGTGCGCGACGACCTGCTGCCGGCGTCACCGAAGCTGCGCCTGCTGGCGCTGGACGTCGCCGATCCCGACAGTATCCGCCAGGCCATCGAGGCTGCCGGTCCGATCGACGTGCTGGTCAACAACGCCGGCATCGGCATGCTGGCCGCTCTCGAAGGCACGCCGATGGCGACCGCGCATGATGTCTTCGTCACCAACACGCTGGGCACCATTGCGCTGACGCAGGCGGTGCTGCCGCAGTTCCGGGCCCGGCGCGATGGCGTCATCATCAATATCACTTCGGCCGTGACCTTGCGCCCCCTGCCATTCCTGTCGGTGTACACGGCCAGCAAGGTGGCAGTGAATGCGTTCACGGAATCGCTGGCGCAGGAACTGACGCAATTCAATATCCGCGTCAGCCTGGTGCTGCCGGGACGGTCGCCGACCACCCGCTTTGGCGCGAATGCCAGCGAGCGCATGCAGGCTGGCTTCCCTGAAGCGTATGCGGCGTTGAAGGAACAAGTGTTTGCAGGAGTGGGCAATATGTCCCAGGTAACGCACGGGGTCGACGTGGCCGAAGCAGTCTGGCGCGCAGCGACCGATGCCTCGTCGCCGCTGAAGATTGCGGCCGGCGCCGATGCGGTGGAATGGGCGCAGGAGAGCGGCGACGCGCGGTTTGTCACCTTGCGCTAGGCGTTTGCGTCGCTGCCGCGAATGAGGGAATAGCGGTCGATGTCGTTCCTGTATGTCCAGCCGGCGTTTTGCCACCACGCCTTGCCCGATGCGTTGGTCTTGAGCACGTCGATATGGCTTTTCATGATGCCGACCATGTCCAGCGCTGCCAGTGTGTGCGCCACCAGCGCGCGGGCAATGCCTTGCTTGCGATAGGCAGGCAACACCAGCAGGTGTTGCAGGTAGCCGCGGCGCCCGTCATGGCTGGCCATGACGCAACCGACGAGGGTGCCATCGACGGCGGCGACAAAACTGAGGCCGGGATTGCGCGCGAGATAACGCGCGGTGGCGTCCAACCCATCGGCTGCGCGGATCGATACGCCGGGCGTTTGCCGCATCAGGTCCATGACGGCGTCATAATCGGTCAATTGCATCGGAATAATGTTGAACATGGTTCGTGTTCCTAAACCTGGTGGTGGTCGATATGGGGCTGTGCCTGCTGCCGCGCCGCGCGTGCATCGCGCACCGGCGGCGCGCCGAACAGGCGGGCGTAGTCGCGGGTGAATTGCGGCACGCTTTCGTAGCCCACCGCAAACGCCGCACTGCTGGCGCTGGCCTGCTCGAAGCGCATCAGGCGCCGCGCCTCGATCAGGCGCAGGCGCTTTTGAAACTGCAGCGGCGACAGCGACGTCAGTTTGCGGAAATGGTGATGGAACGACGAGGCGCTCATGGCGGCCACCGATGCCAGCTCGTCCACGGGAAGCGTGCGGGCGAACTCGGTGCGGACCAGCGCGATGGCGCGGGCAAGCTGGCGGGTGGCGCCTGCCTGCACGCCGAAGCGGCTTACTGCCGCGCCATGGCGCCCCAGCAGCAACCAGTAATGCAGTTCGCGCACCAGCTGGGCGTGCAGGAGCGGCACCGACGCCGGACGATCGAGCAAGCGCATCAGGCGCAGGGCGCTGTCGGCCAGTTCGGCATCGGTCTCGCTCGACCCGGGCTGCGCGCCTTCGCCGGCCAATGCGGCAAAGATAGCGGCATCGAGTTCCAGCACCAGGGCCAGGTACGGTGCAGCCTGGCTGGCGCGGGTGATCTGGCTGACGGTGGGCACGTCGGCCGTGATCAAGAGCGAATCGCCGGCCTGGTAGAGCGTCCCTTGCTGGCCGATCACGACGTGCTTGCTGCCTTGCAGAACCAGGCACAGCAAAGGGCGCGGAATGGCATGCAGCAGTTCGCTGGGCATGGTGGCGCGCACCGTCGTCAGGCCGGGAATGGCGCTGGCGGCCACGCCGTCGGCCTGGCTGTGCGCTTCGGTGTGGCGCTGGACTGCCTGCAATAGAGTTTCCATTGTCACAGCTTACCGCGCGCGCAGGCACCGGTGGCTATTTTCCAGGGTCGTCCTGGAGGATCAGGCAAGTTTCCCGGCCTTCCTGGCAACCCGGGATGCGCCCCTGGACGCACCATGCAACTCCACCCATCCACTGGAGAACACCATGAGCGCCACGTCCACCATTACCCTGATTACCGGCGCCAGCCGGGGCCTCGGCCGCAACACCGCCTTGTCGATTGCCCGTGGCGGCGGCGATGTCATCGTCACGTATCGATCGCAGCGTGAGGAAGCGCAAGCCGTCCTTGCCGAAATCGACGCACTGGGCCGCAAAGCGATTGCGCTGCAACTGGACACGGCGCAGGTGTCCACCTTTCCCTCGTTTGTGGCGGCGCTGCGGCAGGCCTTGTCGGCCAACTGGTCGCGCAGCACTTTCGACCACCTGGTCAACAATGCCGGGCATGGCGATTACGCCTTGGTGCTTGAGACCACCGAAGCGCAGTTCGACAACCTGGTGAATGTGCATTTCAAAGGGGTATTTTTCCTGACCCAGGCGTTGTTGCCGGTGATGGCCGACGGCGGGCGCATCGTCAACGTGTCGACCGGTTTGACCGGGCCCTGTTTCCCCGGCTATGCGGCGTACGCTGCCGCCAAGGGCGCCGTGGAGGTACTCACCCGCTACCTGGCGAAGGAACTCGGTGCCCGTGGCATCGCGGTGAACACGGTGGCGCCGGGCGCCATCGAGACGGATTTCGGCGGCGGCGCGGTGCGTGACAATCCCGACGTCAACCAGCTGTTTGCGGGCATGACGGCCCTCGGGCGCGCTGGCGTGCCCGACGATATCGGTCCGATGATTGCCAGCCTGCTGACGCCGGCCAATCGCTGGGTCAATGGCCAGCGCATCGAAGTATCGGGCGGGCAGGGGATCTAGGCGGTGGCTTAGACGGTCATGCGCTTCAGGCGCAGGGCCGACCAGTCCAGGTCGACCGAAATCATGGCCACGGCCGTCGCGCCATGTTGCTGGGCGTAGGCATTGATGGTGTCGCGGTGGATGTCGGTGGCCTTCGACGCGCTCTGCTTCAGGTAGCCGATCCACAGTGAACTTTTATCGCCCATGCGCGCCAGCGCCAGCGGCAGGAACTGTTCCAGCTCATTCTGGTTCAGCGCCAGCAGCACCACGACATCGACGGTGGGTGCGTCTTCCTTGATCAGTTCGGCGGGCAGTTGCGCCACCAGGTTGGGATTGGCTTTGCCATTGATGACCAGCATCGATTTGGCATTTTTCAAAAACATCTTGTCGGCAATTGTCTTGTCGCTCATCGGATTTCCTCGTGAAAAGGCGCACCGCAGGGCGGGGCGGGATGTGTTCCGGGTTGCGTTTTATTTTACCGCCAAGCCGATTTACTTGAGCAGGCCTGCGAGTTCGACCGCAGTTTTGACCTGCATCTTGTCGAAGATATGGGCACGGTGTACCTCCACGGTGCGCATGCTGATGCCGAGCTTGTCGGCGACGACCTTGTTCATCTTGCCGGCCAGGATCAGGTCGAGCACTTCGCGCTCGCGCGCCGACAGCGTTGCCAGGCGCAGATGCACCTCGGCAGCCACGTGGGCGGTGCGCGAGGCGGCCATGGCTTGTTCGACACGGTCGATCAGCTGGTTGTCGTTGAAGGGTTTTTCGAAAAAATCGAAGGCGCCGCGTTTGAGCGAATCGACCGCCATGGGCACATCGCCATGGCCGGTCAGGAAAATCACCGGCATGCGCGCCAGCAGGCGGCGCGCGAGCAGCTGGTCGAACACGGCCACGCCGTTCATGCCCGGCATGCGCACATCGAGCAGCACGCAGTCGCCGGCGGGGTCGATGCGCGTCTCGATGCCGTCGAGGAAAGCTTCCCCGCCGCGGTAGCCGTGCGCGGCAATCCCGCGCGACTGGGCCAGCCAGGCCAGCGCATCGCGGATCACGTCTTCGTCGTCGACTATGTGCAGCATCGGCACCCTTTCTTTTTCCTTACAGAACCTATTTTAGCGCAGGAATGCATGCTCTAAGCATGGAGCGGGGAACCATCAGTCGCTTGACAACTAAACAAAGTGTGGTTTTTCGTATTTGCCGACAGGAAACAAATATGCCAAACTGACAGTATCCCATTCCTTCTCATCGTTATTTCACCCTTCCTTACTTTCTTTTCATGAAAAATCAACTCCTGGTCGCAGCGCTGGCTGCCACCATCAGTTTCGGTGTGCGCGCCGAAGCTCCCATCGTCATCAAGTTCAGCCACGTCGTCACGATGGACACGCCGAAAGGCCAAGCCGCCGAACTCTTCAAGACCAAGGCCGAAAAGCTGACCAAGGGCCGGGTCCGCGTCGAAGTCTATGCAAACAGCTCCTTGTACAAGGACAAGGACGAAATGGAAGCCTTGCAGAACGGCACCGTGCAGATGCTGGCGCCGTCGCTGGGCAAGCTCGGCCCGTTCGGTGTGCCGGAATTCGAACTGTTCGAATTGCCTTACCTGTTCCCGACCAAGGATGCGCTGTACAAGGTGACCGACGGTCCGATCGGCAAAAGCCTGCTGGCCAAACTCGAGCCGAAGGGCATCGTCGGCCTGGCGTACTGGGACAATGGTTTCAAGGTCATGTCGGCCAACAAGCCGATCCACGCTCCAGCCGATTTCAAGGGCCTGAAGTGGCGTGTCCAGTCGGCCTCGAAAGTGCTCGATTCGCAGACCCGCCTGCTGGGCGCCACGCCGCTGGTGACGAACTTCGCCGACGTGTACCCGGGCATGAAGTCGGGCGCGATCGACGGTGCGGACAATCCGCCGTCGAATATGTACAGCATGAAGATGTATGAAGTGCAGAAGTACCTGACCGTGACGAACCATGCCTACATGGGCTACGCCGTCATCGCCAACAAGAAATTCTGGGACGGCCTGCCGCCGGATATCCGTGCGGCGCTGGAATCGGCCTTGCGCGACGCCACCGCTTACGAGAAAGCCATTTCCCAGGTGGACAATGACCGCTCGATGGATGGCATGAAGCAAGCGGGCAAGACCACCTTCTACACGCCGACCCCGGCCGAAGATGCCGCTTTCCGCAAGACGCTGCTGCCGATCCAGCAGCAGACGGAAGCGCGTATCGGCAAGGATTTGCTGATGTCGATCAACAAGACCGTCAAGTAAGCGACGTTCCGTTCCTTGCCTTGTCAGTTCAGGCCGGTTCCCCGGCCTGCTCGGGCAAGGTAAACGTGAACACCGTGCCGCCGCCGGGATTGCCGGTATGCGTCAGCGTGCCGCCGTGAAATTCTATGGCGGTACGGCAAATCGACAAGCCCATCCCCATGCCCTCGGCCTTGGTCGAGAAGAACGGTGAAAACAGTCTTTCGGCCACGTCCGGCGCAATGCCATGGCCGTGGTCGATGACGGAGACTGCCACCTGGCCATCGCCGCTCTCGGCAACGATCCGCAGCACGCGCCGGTCCGGTGCAATCTGGCCCATCGCCTCGATGGCGTTGCGCGTCAGGTTCAGCAATACCTGCTCGAGCAGGATGCGGTCGGCGCGCACCGGCGCCAGGTTCGGCGGGATGTGCACTTGCAGCGCTACGAAGGCCTGGCGCGCCTGCAGGTCGATCAGCGCGCGGATGCCGTCGATCACGCTGCGGATCGACACCTCCTTGCGCTCCGGCTCCCGCTTGCGCACGAATTCATGCACGCTCTTGATGATCTGGCCGGCACGCTGGGCCTGGGTACTGGCTTGTTCAAGGGCACGGCGCAGCAGCAGCGCATCGACCTGGGCGCCGCTGTCGACGGCGCGCCCGAGCACGTTCAGCGCCCCGGCCGTGTAGCTCGAAATCGCCGCCAGCGGCTGGTTCAGCTCGTGGGCCAGCATCGACGAGATTTCTCCCATCGTGGCCAGGCGCGCGCCTTGCTGCAGCTTTTCTTCCTGGCGCCGGTTCAGGTCCTCGGCCTGCTTGCGGTCGGAAATATCCAGGATTGAGCTCATCCAGCCGGTCTGGCGCCCGTCGCTGTCGACCAGCGGCGCCTCGAACACCAGCACCGGCACGCGCGTGCCGTTCGTATGCTGGAACACCGTCTCGAACTGGGGCGTGACATTCCCGGCCAGCACGTTGGCGAAACGCTGCTCGTATTCTGCCATGGCTTCCGGCGCCCAGTACGGCATCGGCGGCACCTTGCCCAGCAGCTCTGCCGGCGGCAGGCCCACCATCTGGCAGAACGCCGGATTGACGTAGGTGACGCGCCCCTCGAGGTCGCGCGCGCGCAGGCCCGTGACCAGCGAATCTTCCATGGCGGTACGAAATGCCATCTGCTGGCGCAGCGCGCCTTCGGCCGCGAGCGTACGCGCGATGTGGCGCCACAAGGTGGCCAGCGACAGCAGCAGGCCCAGCGCCAGCACGATCACCGAGCCCACCAGCAGGTTGGGCAGCAGACGCGGCGCGCCCTTGACCGAATCGGTGGCCAGCTCGACGGTCGCACCGGGCAGGTCGAGCGCGTGCTTGTGGGTGTAGACGCCGCGGCCGATGCCACCATCGGAGCGCTGCGCCAGGATATGGTCGTCGATGTCGAGGATGCTGAGCGCGTTGTCATGGGCGAACCACCATGGCACGGTTTCATCGAGCAGGATCTTCAGGTCGAATTTGGCCACCAGGCTGCCGCTGTAGACGCCATTCTGGAACAGCGGCAGGTGGTAGTCGATCATCGCCGCCGCATGGGCGCTGCCCTGGTAAGGTTCGCTGTAGCGCCCGCTCTTGGTGCGCCGTGCATTGTCGCCAGCCAGCAGCGATTCGGGCACCAGCGCGGTGGTCGAGGCGTCCACGCCCCGCGTGGCCAGGATCGCGCCATCGGCATCGAACCACGTGATGCGGCGCAGCTCATGGCCGTTCTTGAACATTTGCGCCAGCCGGGCCTGGATGGCCGAGGCTTCAGGGGGATTGTTGACCAAGTCCGTCCCCAGGCCGGCCAGCGCTTCCTCGTCGCGCGCCAGCTCGAAACGCAGGGTTTGTTCGACCCACAAGGTGTCTGCGATCAATTGTTCCTGTCGCTCGTTGGCCTCCATCTCTCGTGCCTGCCAGGGCAACCAGAACAACACTGCCAGGAACAGCAGCACCAGCAGCACAGGCAGCAGCCAGCGCCAGCGCCGCGCCGGCTGGGCGGGATTGAGGGTCGGGCGGGCGAGGGCAAAAGGAAATTTCATGTAACAAAGGTCGATCTTTTATTGTGTCGCGGGCTATTGTGGCTTTCCACAATGGTTCTGTAGAAACATTCAGACCAAACTCAGCTGATAGTCAATACAATAGTCATTCATTTCCCATTACGAGGACATACTTTCATGCAGATCAAATTCCTGGCCGCCGCGCTGGCTGCTGTCGCCAGCTTCGGTGCCTCCGCCCAGACGGCGCCCGCCGGTCCCATCGTCATCAAGTTCAGCCACGTGGTGGCGATCGATACGCCAAAAGGCCAGGCGGCCGAGCGTTTCAAGGCGACCGCGGAAAAGCTGACCAAGGGCCGGGTCCGGGTCGAAGTCTACCCGAACAGCCAGCTCTACAAGGACAAGGAAGAGATGGAAGCCTTGCAGCTGGGCGCCGTGCAAATGCTGGCGCCGTCGCTGGCGAAGTTCGGCCCGCTGGGCGTGAAGGAATTTGAAGTCTTCGATTTGCCGTACATTTTCCCGAGCAAACAGGCGCTGTACAAAATTACGGAAGGTCCGGTTGGCAAGAGCCTGCTGGACAAACTCGAGCCGAAGGGCCTGATCGGACTGGCCTACTGGGACAACGGCTTCAAGATCATGTCGGCCAACAAGCCGCTGCACACCCCGGCTGATTTCAAGGGACAGAAAATGCGTATCCAGTCGTCGAAAGTCATCGACGCCCAGATGCGCGCACTGGGTGCCAACCCGCAGGTGCTGGCATTCTCCGAGGTGTACCAGGCGCTGCAGACCGGCGTGGTGGACGGCACCGAGAATCCGCCATCGAATATGTACACGCAGAAGATGCATGAAGTGCAGAAGCACTTGACGATCACCAACCACGGGTACCTGGGCTACGCCGTCATCGTCAACAAGAAATTCTGGGAAGGCTTGCCGGCCGATATCCGTGGCCAGCTGGAAGCGGCCATGAAAGACGCGACGCTGTACGAAAAAGCCATTGCCCAGGTCGACAATGACCGTTCGCTGGACGCGATCAAGAAGGCCGGCAAAACCGTCATCTACACGCCGACGGATGCCGAGCAGGCGCAGTTCCGCAAGGTCCTCGTGCCAGTCCAACAGCAAATGGAAAGCCGCGTCGGCAAGGACGTGGTGATGGCGGTCACCAAGGCAACCAAGTAAAAGCGCCTTGCTGCATGCCGGTAATCGACGCAAAGCGGCCGCTGATGGCCGCTCGACCGGTGTTCCCGGCCCGCCGCACTTGGCAAAGATACTTTACAGATGAAATATTTGCTAAACGTGTCCAAAAAGCTACGTTATGCCGCGGCGAATGCGTTATGATGGGGCACTTGCCAAGCACTGACATGGTGCAAAGCAAGACGAGATACGGGTTTTGGGGAGCGACAAGAACACGGTAGTCGATACCGTAGATACATTGAGGAGACTCACGTTTTATAGAATGTTGCTGGCACTGCCAAGCAGCCGAAAACGTGGCAAATTGGAGCGCACCGCATGGTGCGCTTTTTTTTCGTCCGCGCAGCCGTATTCCTCGCGTTTGGTCCGGTCGGGAGGCGACCCAAAATGGTGCATGATGTCCCGCAGCGATTTCGCAGGTATGACATCGAAAACAGCGGGCGGGTTCGTGGAACGGCGAAGATTTTTGCGCAGGCGTTCGGGCAAGGCAGTAAACTGGCGTCATGAATGCACAACAAGGCAGCGAAATTTTCAATGCGATCGTCGCGGCGCCGTTCGGTGCGGTCGGCATCCGCACGGAGGCAGGCAGCGTGCGCGAGCTGGTGTACCTGCCGCCGCACTTTGCCGAAAAGGATGCGACCGACGCCGTCGCCGCACTGGCGGGCGAGCAAGTCACACAGTATTTTGCCGACCCCGACTTTGTCTTCAGCCTGCCGTTGATGCAGGTTGGCAGCGACTACCAGCAACGGGTCTGGACCGCGATCAGCGCAATTGCCCGCGGCACCGTACGCACCTACGGCCAGGTGGCGCGCGATATCGGCTCGGCGCCGCGAGCGGTCGGGCAGGCGTGTGGCGCCAACTGGTTCCCGTTGATCATTCCGTGCCACCGCGTCACCGCCGCCGGCGGCCTCGGTGGCTTTGCCAGCCACGACGATGAAAACGGTTTTCATCTTTCCGTCAAACGCTGGCTCTTGCGCCACGAAGGCGCTACCGCATCTCCATGGCAACAACAAGCAATCTGGCCCTGATCGACGCCTTTTGCGACAGCATGTGGCTGGAGCATGGCTTGTCGAAAAACTCGCTCGATGCCTACCGGCGCGACCTGCGCGGCTTCGTCCAGTGGCTCGAACTGAAAGTGCCGGCGCGCGCCAGCCTGTTCGCCGTGCAGGCCGCCGACATCAGCGCGTATTTTGCGGCCCGGCATGCGGAATCGAAACCCAGCACCGCCAACCGGCGCCTGTCGGTGCTGCGGCGCTTCTATCAGCTGGCGCTGCGCCAGCACCAGGTGGCGAGCGACCCTTGCCTGAAGCTGCCTGCTGCCAAACAGCCGACGCGCATGGTGCACACGCTGACCGAGGCGCAGGTGGAGGCTTTGCTGGATGCGCCCGACGTGAATACGCCACTGGGTTTGCGCGAACGCACGATGCTCGAACTGATGTATGCCAGTGGCCTGCGCGTGTCGGAACTGGTCGACCTGAAAATTGTCGAACTAAGCCTGAACGATGGCGTGCTGCGCATCACAGGGAAAGGCGCCAAA
>Ga0265780_10004082_pt1 | contig 18986 bp, 17 predicted proteins | sample P1T30metagenome_FD_192432 | JGI IMG/M metagenome (GOLD analysis project Ga0265780, IMG submission 192432) | Plant litter microbial communities from East Loma Ridge, Irvine, California - P1 T30 | ecosystem: Environmental > Terrestrial > Plant litter > Unclassified | place: USA: California...
TGGCCCGACCAAGTAGGCCTCAATGGCTGAAAATTTGAATTGCTCGTCGTACTTCATAAGACCCCTCGAAGTGGAGTCTCACTTCAAGGGGTCACATCATAGGCGGGAACCCAAGTCCCATGCGTTGAGATTGCCGTTAACCGTAACCACTGCGCACGCAAACTTGGGTTCCCGCCTACGCGGGAACGACGTTTTGAAGCGCGGGAACGACGTTTTGAAGCGCGGGAACGACGTTTTGAAGCGCGGGAACGACGTTTTGAAGGCGGTGGCGAACAGCATGCGCGAGCATCCCACACGCGGCACTGCCTATTGTCCGAGATTGCCATGCTCGCGCAAGCCGATCGTGGCCTGCGTCGTCCCATTTTCGACCCGCTCCAGCACGATCTTGCGGTTGCTCGATTCCTGGTCGCGCTGCGCTTCGCGGTGCCACAGGTGCAGCACCTCGGTGGCCAGTGCGCCGTCCTTGCGCAGCACGCCGGCATGGAACAGGCGCACGACCAGGTCCGAATCCTCATGCCCCCAGCCGGTGAAGCTTTCATCAAAGCCGTTCACTGTCACCAGGTCCGACTTCCACACCGCCAGGTTGCAGCTCTTGATGCGGCGCCAGCTGAACTTGCGCCGCACGCGGCCGACGTCCGGCCAGCGCAGCATCGTCTGGATCACCTTGTTCATGTCGCCGGACAGGCGCGCGCGCAGGCGCTGGCCCAGGGTCAGGCCGGCGACGTCGATATGCTCGCGCAGCGCGCGCTCGGTCAGGGCCTGGCCGAGCAGGATGCGGCTGCCCGACACCAGGTGGCCCGGCTGCGCCAATGCGCGGTGGCGCGCGATGAAGTCGCGTTGCGGAACGCAATCGCCGTCCAGGAAAATGATATAGTCGCCTGTTGCCGCCAGGATGCCGCGGTTGCGCGCCATGGCGGCGCGAAAGCCGTCGTCCGGCTGCCACACGTGTTTCACCGGCACCGGCGCGCGCTTTGCCAGGCGCTCGATGCAGTCCCGCGTGTTGGCAGTGGAGCCGTCATCAGCGATAATGATTTCGAAATTCTTGTCATCCTGTAAAAAGCAGGCTTCCACCACCGCCTCCAGGGCGTCGGGCCGGTTGTACGTGGTGACCACGACCGAAATTGTCTGTGTTTGCTGCATTGCTGTCCGATTTTGAGGCGCTAGGCCGCAAGAATATCCCACAAGAACCTGAATGAACAATACGCCGCTGATGTCCCGGGAGCCAATGCAGGTTTGGATCGGCTTCCAGGTCTTCCTGTTTCCCTTCCTGAGCCTGACCACTCCTTCCGGCATCGGTTTCAGCAGCCTGCTGTTCCTGTTGTCGGCCCTGTGCGTGCCGCGCCGCGCCTGGGCCGCGCTGGCGCCGCACTGGAAAGCCATCCGCTGGGTGGTCGCGGCCTTCTGGTTCCAGTTCGCGCTGGCCATCGTGGCGGTGTTGATCCGGCCCGAGGCCGGGATCGACTATCTCGACAAGCCGTCGCGCATGCTGCTCGCCCTGAGCGCGCTGGCGGTGGTCTTGCTGGCGCGTCCGTCCCCCGCCACCCTGTGGTGGGGCGTGGTGGCCGGCAGCGTGGCCGCGCTGCCTTTCGTGGCCTGGCAGCGCATCGTGCTGCAGATCGAGCGCCCCGGCGGCTTTTTAAATGCGATCACCTTCGGCGACCTGGCCATGGTGCTGGGCCTGGTGGCGCTGGCGGCGGCGATCGACTACCGCCAGCATACCCGCAAGGCGCTGCTGGCCGGCGTCGGCGCGCTGGCCGGCCTGGCCGCCTGCATGCTCACCGGCACCCGCGGCGCCTGGATCGCGCTGGCGCTGTCCGCGCTGCTGTTCCTGAGCTATGCCCAGCTGCTCAAGAGCCGCAAGGTGCGCCTGCTGCTGGCCGGCAGCTTTACCCTGGTCGCCGCCGCCTTCCTGGTGCCGGCCACCGGCATGCAGGAGCGCGCGCTGCAGGGGGTGGACGATGTCCAGACCTGGATCGACGGCGGCAATGTGTTCACCAATGTCGGCACCCGGCTCGAGCTGTGGAAGGGCGCCACGATCCTGATCGAAGAGCGGCCGCTGTTCGGCCTGGACCGCAATACGCTGCGCACCGAGATCGGCCGCCTGGTGGAGCAGGGCACGCTCGATCCGGCGATCCTGTCGCTCCAGCACCTGCACAATGACGCCCTGCAGGCGCTCGCCACCGGCGGCGTGTTCGGGCTGCTGGCCTGGATCGGCATCCTGGCGGCGCCCTTCATGTTCTTCGCGCGCCAGATGGGGCGCGTCAGCGCCGATCGGGCCGGGCAGGCGACACGCTTCGCGCCGGCGCTGGCCGGCATGCTGGTGGTGCTGTGCTACTTCAGCTTCGGCCTGACCGAAGTCATTTTCTGGTCCCTCAAAGGCAGCATGTTCTATGCGCTGATGGTGTTCCTGCTCATGGGATTCTGCCTGGCCGCGCGCCCGGCAAGGGAAGCAAAGGTTGAATAACGTGGAAACTAAAGTCATCATCCGGCGCCTGCTCGCGCTGGTCAAACCGTATCAATCGCGCGCCTGGATGGCGCTGCTGTCGATGGCCATCACGGCCGCCACCCAGCCGCTGCTGGGCGAGGCGCTCAAGGTCCTGCTCGACGACGGCTTCAAGGAGAACATCGCCTTCAGCCTGTGGTGGATCCCGGCCATCCTGGTGTCGATCTTCATCCTGCGCGGCATCGGCACCTTCGGCACCGCCTACTTCAACAACTGGGTGCTGTCCCGCGTCCTGAATGACATGCGTGCCATGGCCTTCGAAAAGGTGCTGCGCCTGCCGGTGGCGCGCTACCAGGACGAATCGACGGGCAAGATCATCAACACCGTGGTCAACGACGTGCGCCAGGTGGTGGACATGATCCAGTCGGTGTTCGTGGCCTGCGTGCGCGACGTGCTGGTGGTGATCGGCCTGCTCGGCACCCTGCTGTACCTGAACTGGAAGCTGACCCTGGTCGCCATCATCGTGATCCCGCTCACCGCCGTCATCGTGCGCACCACCACCAAGCGCCTGCGCAACCTGAACCGCGAGAGCCAGCGCGTCACCGCCGAGATGACCGGCGTGGTCGAGGAAGCCGCGCGCGGCCACCAGGTGATCCGCGTGTTCTCGGGCGAAGCCTACGAGCGGCGCCGCTTTCATCAACGCAGCGAAGCGCTGCGCGGCTTCTCGCAGCGCATGACGGTGGCGTTCGCCGCCACCACCCCGGTGACCCAGATCGCGACCTCGCTGGCGCTGTCGCTGGTGATCGTGCTGGCGATCCAGGCCGACATGACGGTCGGCGAATTCACGCAGTTCGTGACCATGATGCTGATGCTGCTCACGCCCCTGAAGTCGCTGGCCGAGGTCAATGGCCCGATGCAGCGCGGGATGGCGGCGGCCGAGACGGTGTTCGGAATCGTCGACGCCGAACCCGAAATCGATACCGGTAGCCGCCAGCTGGGACGCGCGCAAGGCCACCTGGTGCTGGAGAACGTGCGCTTTCGCTATCCGAACGCGATGGGCCTGGCCCTGGACGACGTCTCGCTGGACGTGAAGCCGGGGCAGACGGTGGCACTGGTGGGCGTCTCGGGCGGCGGCAAGTCGACCTTCGTCAACCTGGTCACGCGGTTCTACGATCCGGAAGGCGGTCGCCTGCTGCTCGACGGCGTGCCGTACGAAGACATCAGGCTCGCATCGCTGCGCAGCCAGCTGGCGATGGTGAGCCAGAACGTGGTGCTGTTCGACGACACGCTGGCGGCGAACATCGCCTACGGCGCCGAGCAGGTCGACTACGAGCGCCTGGCGGCTGCGGTGCGCGCCGCGCACCTGACCGACGTGGTGGCGCGCCTGCCCGACGGCATCGACACCCGCATCGGCGAGAACGGCTCGCGCCTGTCGGGCGGCCAGCGCCAGCGGGTCGCGATCGCGCGCGCGATCTACAAGGATGCGCCGCTGCTGATCCTGGACGAGGCCACGTCGGCGCTGGACAACGAGAGCGAGCGCGCGGTGCAGGAAGCGCTCGACACCCTGATGGCCGGCCGCACCACGATCGTGATCGCACACCGCCTGTCGACCATCGAGCGCGCCGACCGCATCGTGGTAATGGAAGCCGGCCGCATCATGGAGCAGGGCACGCACGACGAGCTGCTGGCGCGCAAGGGCATGTACGCCAACCTGTACTACCTGCAGTTCGCGGCCGAAGCGAAGTAATCGCGGTCATCGCTACCGCCACTACGTCATTCCCGCGCCGATGTCGCCACGCGTCATCCCCGCCTGCGCGGGAATGGCGTGACAGGCCAGCAGTATCTGATCAGCTGGCGTAATGCGCCGCGTCCCCCGGTGCTTCGACGCCAACCCCGGCGCCGTTCGCGCGTTCCTGCACCGCCAGCACATAGCGCCGCAAGGCATCGTCGAGCGACGGCATCAGCACCGCGCGTTCACTCCCCAGCGCCGTGTTGCGCGGCCGCTGTGCGATGAAGCCGCAGGCGTCGGCCGATACCTCTTGCAGCCGTTCGTCCGGCACCCCGGCCGCGGCGCAGGCGCGCCGCGCCAGTTCGGCCCAGCTCAGCGCATCCCCATTGCTCAAGTGCCAGATGCCGCGCTCGCGGTCGATCAGCAGGTCGAGCGAGACATTCACCAGGTCCGGCACGTAGGTTGGCGTCACCACGAGGTCGTGCACCGCCTGGAACGGCTGGCCGGCGTCGAGCGCATTCAGGGCCTGCGTCACGAAATTGTGCTGGTCCCAGGGCCCGAAGAAGGCGCTGGTGCGGATCACCAGCGCCTGTGGATCGGCTTCCAGCACGCGCAGTTCGGCTTCGAGCTTGCTGCGGCCGTACATGTTCAGCGGATTGCCCGGATCGGATTCCAGATACGGCCCGTCCTTGGCGCCGTCGAACACCAGGTCGCTCGAGAAGGTCATGAAGCGCAGCGCGTGGCGGATGCAGGCCAGCGCCAGCACGGTCGGACCCAGCGTGTTCTCGCGGATGCAGCGCTCGGCGTCGGCCTCGGCCTCGTCGACCCGCACATAGCCGCCGGCATTGACGATCGCCCACGGCTTGAAGCGCATGATCGCGTCGTTCACCGAGGCCGGATCGGTGATGTCCATCTCCTGGCGCGTGAGCACGTGGCAGGCCAGGTTGCGCTTCTCGCAGATGCGGCGGAAGCTCGACCCCAGGGTGCCGGTGGCGCCGGTGATCAGGATCGGCTGCACCCGGGCCGACTTGAACTGGCTGCGCACGGCGATGTCGGCCACCGCGGTGCGGGTGGCGACCGGTTTGCACAGGAAGCGTCCCGGACGGCGCCACCAGCCTTCGCCCTGCAGCACCGGATTCGAGAGCGGCCGCTTGCTGGCCAGTTCGCGCATCAGCGTCGCCAGCGCGGTCGGGCGCGGCGCCGGGCCACGCACGTCGAACGGTCCCGGCTCGTAGTAGCCGCGGCATTCGGTCACCAGGCAGTTCCAGTCGAAGGAGCCGAGCAGCGCCCAGACCGTGACCGCGCGCACGTCGGCGCCCTGCTGGCGCGCCTTGAGCGCGGCGTTCCAGATCTCGAGCAGCCAGCGCAGCTGGTCTTCGCGGTTGGCGTCGATATGGGCCTCGGTGATCGCGATCGGCAGGCCATAGCGCTCCCAGGTTTCGAGCAGCAGCGGGGCGATGCCGGGCGTGGGCGTGGCCAGCGCGCGGGGCGCCTCGATGTCGGCGTGCTTCACGCCGCGGTATTCGTGGCGGTGGCTCACCGGATAGCGTTCCGGGCGATGGTCGAGCCAGCGCTCGCTGGTGACGTAGTAGTTCACGCCGATCACGTCGGGCGGGCAGGGATGGTCGCGGAACCACTGCAGTTCTTCGCCGCTGGCGCCGGAGTCGAGCAGGTAGGCGTACAGCTGGTGGCGCTCGTCGACCATCCCGCACAGCAGGTCCCAGGCCAGCCAGCGCCGCTCGTTGAAGAAGCCGCTGATGGCTTCCATCTCGGGCGTGCCGTAGGTCTTGGACAGGTCGTCGGTCTGCACCAGCTTCGCCTGCGGGTTGACGGCGCGGATCGCGCGCATCGCCAGCACCGTGGCGCGGCACTGGGTCAACAGGGCGCGCACGAAGGTGGCCTCGTCGCCGCCATGCGGATACCAGACCCCGGCCAGCCCAGAAAAACGCGCCGTGGTGCAGATCTCGTTGACCGGCGTGTAGTACTCGACCCAGGGATAGCGTGCGGCGACCGCGCCGGCATACTCGGCCAGCAGGTCGGGGAAGGCGGGATCGACCAGGCTGGTGTGGCGTGGGCCGCTTCCGTGGTGGACCAGGCCGACGATCGGCTCGACGCCAAGGCGTTGCAACGCCGGCAGGCGCTCGTCGGCCCACGACCAGTCGGCCCGCTCGATGCCGTCGGGCGCGGTGCGCTCCCACAACACTGGATAGCGGATGGCCTTGATGCCGAGGGAGGCGAAGCGTTCGATGTCCTGCTGGCGAACTGCGTGGCCATTGCGGTCCATCTGGCTGAAGTAGCTGTCACGTACCCGATTGACAGTGCATTCGAGTCCGCCCCACAGGGCAAGGTCCTGGGAAGTGGCAGCCTGGATGGCAGAGTGAGTGTTCATGAGAGGGAACCTGCGTAATGGAGACGAGTCCAGCCTAACGGCCCGATGCGGCGGCTTATGTGAAGTAGCCCACATAATCTGTCTTTTTCGGACAAATCCTACTTTCTGTCGGAATTACTTTGGCGGCGCCGGGCCACGTCGATTCGGGCGACAATGGCGCCATTCGAATCGGGGGGAAGCGCGATGTATATGGTGTACTGGACCGTGGTCGGTCACGAGGCGAACGAGGCCCACGCCAAGGCCTTCGACACCAGCGAGATGGTGCCGGCGATGCAATTCATGGAAGAGCTGCGCAAGCGCCAGCGGGGCGGCGAGGGCGTGCGCTTCATCACCATGTGCTCCGAGCACCCGGACGTGGTCGGCCACCCCGGCGTCGATGTGACCGGCGCCGACTACAACTGGAAGAAGCGGCGGCGCTAGGGAAGCTGGCGGCTCAATCCAGCGGCAGCCTGCTCTTGAGCACCTTGCCGCTCGGCGCCGCCGGCAGCGCGTCCATGAACACGATGCGCGCCGGCCGCTTGTACGGCGCCAGGCGCGGACGCAGCCAGGCCTGCAGCTGGTCGGCGCTCACGCCCGCGGCCTCCACGAACGCCAGTACTTCCTCCTCGCCGCCCGCCAGCGCGCGCCCGACCACGGCCGACTGCAGCACCCGCGGATGGGCGTTGAGGGCCGTCTCGACCTCGAGCGGGTAGACATTGAAGCCTGAGCGGATGATCAGTTCGCGCGTGCGGCCGAGCAGGAACAGCGCGCCGTCCTGCGCCTGGCGCGCCAGGTCGCCGGTGGCCAGCCAGCCGCCGGCATGCAGCACGGCGTGGCTGGCCAGCGAATCGCGGTAGTAGCCGCGCATGACGTTCGGGCCGCGCACCCACAGTTCGCCGGCTTCGCCCGGCGCGACGTCCACGCCGTCCCGGCCGACGATGCGCACCGCGACGCCGGGGATCGGCTGGCCGATCGAGGTGTCATTCCGCGGCGCGTCGAGCCGGGTCTGGCTGACGGTCGGGCCGCTCTCGGTCAGGCCGTAGCCGTTATGCAGCGGCAGGCCGAACAGGGCTTCGACGGCGCGCTTGAGCGCCGGGTCGAGCGGCGAGCCGCCGGCGTAGCAGAAGCGCAGGCGCGAGGCGAGCGGTGCAGCCTGCCCGCCCGCCAGCGCCAGCAGGCGCGCGTACATGGCCGGCACGCCCTGCACGATGGTCAGTTCGCCGGCGCGGATGCTGGCCAGCAGGCGCGCGGCGTCGAAGCGCGGCGCCAGCTGCAGGCAGGCGCCCGCGCACAGGGTGCCGAGCAGCACCGAGCTCAATCCATACACGTGCGAGATCGGCAGGCCGCCCCAGGCGCGGTCGCCCGGCTGCAGGCCGCGCAGGCGGCTCGAGGTGGCGGCCACGAACAGCAGGCTGGCGTGGCTGAGCATCACGCCCTTGGGCTGGCCGGTGGTGCCGGTGGTGTAGACGAGGGCCGCGACCTGGCCGGCGCCGGCGTCCACCGGCTCGGGAGCGCAGTCGTGCTCCAGCGGCCCGGCCAGCAGCGACCTGCCGGCGCAGGGCAGGGCGCCGGCGCGCGCGGCGTGGGCGGCGGCGTCGGGCGAGTTGGCCGCCAGGTACAGCACGCGGCGGGCGCCGCTGTGGCGGCGGATGGTCTCCAGCTCACCCTCGCTCAGGCGGGCATTGACGCTGACGCTCCAGGCGTCGAGGGCGGCGGCGGCGAACAGCAGCGCGACCTGGGCCACGCAATTCTCGGCCACCAGCATCACGCGGTCGCCGGGACGGATGCCAAGGCCGCGCAGCAGGGCGGCCTGGCGCCCGGCGTCGGCCGCCAGCTCGGCATAGGTCCAGCTGCGGCCATCCTCCACCAGCGCCGGCGCCTGCGGGCTGCGCGCGGCGCCGTGGCGCAGGATGTCGCTGATGCGAAGGAAAGACGAGGACTGCATGTGGCCGGGCTGATGGGCGAAAGGGGCCATTGTTATACCGCCGGATGGCGCGCATCGCAAGCAAACTTGCACGAAAGCCAAGCGTTTCTGCCGTGCGCGCAGGGACCCGGTTTATACTTTTGTAAAAACCGCAACGGGACAGGAGACCACGCTTGGCAAGCAAGGACACCACCGGCGCCGCCTACCGCGCCAACGCAGCCTACGGCACCACCGGCGACCGGCCCGTGCTCTCCGAAGCGCGCGCCATCCTGACCCACGAGGTGCTGGCCATCGACGAGCGCGGCCGCCGCTCGGGCATCGCGATACCGGCCGAACGCCCGCTGACGATCTATGTCGACAAGCGCGAGATCGTCACCCTGATGACCCTGGGCAGCGCGCCCGAGGCGCTGGTGCTGGGCTACCTGCGCAACCAGCGCCTGGTGCGCACGCTCGACCAGGTCGTCTCGATCCAGGTCGACTGGTCGGTCGACGCGGTGGCCGTCGTCACGCGCGACGGCATCCAGGACGTGGCGGCGCGCACGGCGAAGAAGGTCGTGACCACCGGCTGCGGCCAGGGGTCGGTGTTCGGCGGCCTGATGGACGAGGTGGACAGCATCGCGCTGCCGACCCACGCACGCCTGGCGCAGTCGAGCGTCTACCGCATCGTCGAGACCATCCGCACCCAGCAATCGATCTACAAGCAGGCCGGCTCGGTGCACGGCTGCGCGCTGTTCACCCATGCCGGCGAGTTGCTCTATTTCGTCGAGGACGTGGGCCGCCACAACGCGGTCGACGCCATCGCCGGCCTGATGTGGCTCGACGGCGTGGACGGCGCCGACAAGGTGTTCTACACCACCGGCAGGCTCACCTCCGAAATGGTGATCAAGGGCGCCCAGATGGGCATCCCCTTCCTGCTGTCGCGTTCCGGCACCACCCAGATGGGCCATATGGTGGCCGAGCGGGTCGGCATGTCGCTGCTGGCGCGCTGCAGCGGGCGCCACTTCCTGCTGCTGGCCGGGCACGAGCGGCTGGTGTTCGAGCCGCACCTGCTCGATACGCCCCCGGTTTACCCCGGCCGCTAGATGGCGCTGCTGGACGCGACGCGCCACGCCTTCGCGCTGCTATCCGGCGGCGACGCGGCGCTGTGGCACATCGTCTGGGTCTCGATCAAGACCAGCATCCTCGGGCTGCTGCTGGCCGCGCCGCCGGCGGTGCTGCTCGGCTACCTGATCGCCATGCACCGTTTCCCGGGGCGGCGCATTGCAGTATGGCTGGCCCAGGCCGCGCTGTCGCTGCCCACCGTCCTGATCGGCCTGCTGCTATACCTGATGCTGTCGCGGCGCGGGCCGATGGGCGGGCTCGAATGGCTGTTCGCCCAGCCCGGCATCGTGCTGGGGCAGATGATCATCGGCCTGCCGGTGCTGCTGGCCTTCACGCTGGCGGCGGTGCAGGCGCTCGACCCGCGCCACGCCGAGACCGCGATCGCGCACGGCGCGTCACCCGTGCGGGTGATGTTGACCGTGCTGCACGAGGCGCGCTACGGCGTGATGGCGGCCGTGATCAGCGGCTTCGGGCGCGTGATCTCGGAAGTCGGCTGCGCGCTGATGGTGGGCGGGAATATCGAAGGCCAGACGCGCACCATCACCACCGCCATCGCGCTCGAGACCAGCAAGGGCGAGTTCGCCCAGGGCATCGCGCTGGGCATCGTGCTGGTCACGCTGGCCCTCTTGATGAACGGCGTGCTGGTGCTGCTGCAGGGCGAGGCGCACAACCCGGGAGCGCGCCTGTGAATCCGGCCGAAAATCCGGCCGGGAATCCGGGGGTGACCCCGGCGGTAACCCCGGCCGTGACCCCGGCCGCGACCCCGCTCCTGTCCGTGCAGCGGCTGCGCAAGGCCCATGGCCAGCGCCTGCTGTTCGACATCGCTCGCCTCGACATCGCGCGCGCCGCCGCCTATGTACTGACCGGCGCCAACGGCAGCGGCAAGAGCACGCTGCTGCGCATGCTGGGCGGCCTGGAACGCTGCGACAGCTGCCGCGTGGCGTTCGAGGGGCAGGACCTGCCGCTGTATCCCTATCCCAGGCAGCTGCGGCAGCGCATCGTCTACGTGCACCAGCACCCGATCATGTTCTCGACCAGCGTGGGGCACAACATCGCCTATGGCCTGCTGGCGCGCGGCGTCGACCGGCGCGTACTGCGCGCGCTGGTCGACGAGGCCATGGCCTGGGCCGGCGTGACCCACTTGCGCGACAACGATCCGGCGCGCCTGTCGGGCGGCGAAAAGCAGCGCGTGGCGCTGGCGCGGGCGCGCGTGCTGCAACCGCGCCTGCTGCTGCTGGACGAGCCGACCGCCAACCTCGATGGCGAGGCGCGCGAGCAGGTGATCGCGCTGATTCCGACCCTGGTCGAGCAGGGCGCGAGCGTGGTGATGGCCTGCCACGACCGCGACCTGATCAACCTGCCCGGCGTGCGGCGCCTCAAGCTGCGCGACGGCCGACTCGCAGTACGTTGATTAACGTTCGATGACCCCAAGGAGAACCACCATGCAACGCCGTCCATTCCTCGCCGTCCTGCTGTGCGCCGCCTTCGCTTCGCCGCTGGCGCTGGCGCAAGAAGTGATCCGCCTGTCGACCACCACCAGTACCGAGAATTCGGGCCTGCTCAAGCACCTGCTGCCGGTATTCGAAGCCAGGACCAAGACTAAAGTACATGTGATCTCGGTCGGCACCGGCAAGGCGCTCGAACTGGCCAAAAACGGCGACGTCGACGTGACGCTGGTCCACGCGCGCGAGTTGGAAGACAAGTTCGTCCAGGAGGGCTGGGGCGTGGATCGGCGCGACGTGATGTACAACGACTTCATCGTGGTGGGCCCGGACAGCGATCCGGCCCGCATCAAGGGCTCGAAGGACGTGGTCGACGCCTTCAAGCGCATCGCCGCCACCAACGTCAAGTTCATCTCGCGCGGCGACAATTCGGGCACCGACGTGATGGAGAAGGGCTACTGGCAGCGCGCCGCCGTCAAGCCGCAGGGCGCCAACTACGTGTCGGCCGGCCTGGGCATGGGCGAGGTGCTGAACATGGCGGCCGAGATGCGCGCCTACACGCTGACCGACCGCGCGACCTATGGCGCGTACAAGGCCAAGACCGGGCTGGCGATCGTGGTCGAGGGCGACAAGCGCATGTACAACCCCTACGGCATCATCGCTGTCAATCCCGCGCGCCACGCGGGCGTGAACTACCAGGGCGCGAAGCAGCTGATCGAATGGATCACGTCGCCCGAGGGCCAGGCCAGCATCGCCGCGTTCAAGCCGGCCGGCGAGCAGCTGTTCTTCGCGCCGCTGCGCTGACGGCGCGCCCCGTTCGCTGCAACCCGTCGCGGCAGGTTCTCAGCGGGACGGGTCGTTCAGGCCCGTGAGGCTCACTACCTGGCCGTCCTCGACCACCACGCCATCCTTCAGGACGATGGTCGAGGCGCCGTTCAGGTCGGGCAGTTCGAGCTCGATGGTGTCGCCGCGCTGGACATACTTGCCCTGCGCCGCGCAGGTGCCGAACAAGGGCGTCGGCTTGACGCCCGAGGTATCGGCCAGCAAGAAGTAGAACAGCGTCTCGCAACTGTTGCCGCGGCCTCCGCTGCTGGCCATCAGGATTGCCTCGCGGCCGCCCGACAGGGTAAAGCTGCGCACCGGGAACTGCCAGCCGGCGTCCTCGCCGCTGAACAGCGCCTGGCCGGCCAGCGCGACGGCGCGGCGGCCGTCGGCGCCGGTGCGGCGTTCGAGCAGGCCCGCCACGGTCGACAGCGAGTCGGGCAGCTGGTCGGCATTGCTGTCGATCAGGCCGCGCGCGGTGACCGGCTCGCGGCCGCTGTCGGCCTGCGCCTCGACAGCCGGCGGCGGGGTGCGCTCGACGCCCGGGTCGGGCGCCATCAATGCGGCCAGCACGCCGAGCACGAAGGCGGCGACCACGAAGCCCACGCCCCACTGCGACCAGCGGCGCTGGACCCGGTTGAAGTGCTCGAGGCTGTCCCAGCGCTTGTTTTTCCAGGCCATCTCGCGGCCCTTGATGCCGAGCCAGATCGCCACCAGCCAGCCGAGATAGGGGACGAAGGCCAGCAGGCCGATCCAGGTGCGGTTGCCGATCGCCCAGAAGCCGCTCAGGAAGAAGGCGCCCCAGCTCCAGCCTTTGACGCCGTCGGGAATGCCGTCCGGCGTATCGGGAGTAGCGACAGGAGGCTTGTCGAGGTTGACGGCGGCGGGAGCGTCGGCGCCGGTCCTGGCGCCGCACGCCGAGCAGAAGGCGGCGTCCGGGGCGACTTGCGCGCCGCAATGTGAACAGATCATGGGGGTCTTCCTGCGGGATGGATGAGAGAGTGGCGGCTGCGATCGTCGCAGCCGCCAGACGACGATTATAGCGATCGTCGTCCCGCAGGAAGCTCACGCATCGTCACCGATGCGTGAGCTGGCGCTTCGGAACCTGAGAACAGGTTCTTACACGCTCGGCGGATCGGTTTCGCGCGCGAACACGCGGAAGCCGGCCAGCGCCGTCTTGAACGCGGCAAGCGCGGCGTCAGGGTTGGCGGCGTCGCCCAGGATCAGGCCAGGGTCGGCCGCACCGTCCGGCAGTTTCGACGGGATCGTGGCCTTGGTCAGCAGGTCGGAACCGGTGCCGTAGGCCAGGATCGGCTTGCCGTGGCGGTACTGCTCGCGCAGGAATTCGAGCACCTGCGCGTTCTTGCCCAGCGCCTCGGCGGCAAGTGCGCCGTCCGGCACGATCACCGCGTCATACATCACCGACGGACCCGCCTCGACCGAGATCTCGACATCGATCGGATCGCCGTCGGCAGCCTTCACCTTGCCCAGCATATTGCCGACCATGCGTGGCACCGCGCCATCCTCGAGCAGGCTGGCATACTGCTTCTTGACCGCCTTGTCGTCGACGCCGTTCGCGACCAGCACCGCCACGCGGCGGCCCTTGATGCCGGTCTGGCCCGGACGCGACAGCAGCGACAGCGCCGGCGATGGCGGGTAGGTCGGGATCGGCGCGTCGGTCGCCAGTGGCAGCGGCTCCGGCACCTCCAGGCCCAGGCCCTCGGCCACGCGCGCCACCAGGGTGGCGTCGACATTGGCCAGCAGGGCCAGCATGCGGATACGCACGGCTGGCGTCTGCACGCGGGTCAGCTCGAAGCGGAACGCGTTGACGATGTGGTTCTGCTCGGGCGCCGACTGGCTTTGCCAGAACAGGCGCGCCTGCGAGTAGTGGTCGGCGAACAGTTCCGGCTTGCCGCGCACCTTGTCGGCGGCGATCGGCTCGGGGAAGCTCGTGAAGCCCGCCTTGCCGGCCTGGTACGGCACGCCGCCGCCCAGCGAATTCGGCTCGTAGTTCACGCGGCCGCGGTTGATCGCCTGGCGGTGGAAACCGTCGCGCTGGTTGTTCTGGATCTGCACGATCGGCGAGTTGATCGGGATCTCGTGGAAGTTCGGGCCGCCCAGGCGGGTCAGCTGGGTATCCTGGTACGAGAAGTTACGGCCCTGCAGCAGCGGGTCGTTCGAGAAGTCGATGCCCGGCACCACGTGCGAGGTGCAGAACGCCACCTGCTCGGTTTCGGCGAAGAAGTTGTCCGGATTGCGGTCCAGCACCAGCTTGCCCACCGGGGTCAGTGGCACCAGTTCTTCCGGGATGATCTTGGTCGGATCGAGCACGTCGAAGGCAAAGCCGGCGGCCTGCTCTTCGGTGAAGATCTGCAGGCCCAGTTCCCACTCGGGGAAGTTGCCGGCCTCGATCGACTCCCACAGGTCGCGGCGGTGGAAGTCGGGGTCGGCGCCCGAGATGCGCACCGCCTCATCCCACACCAGCGAGTGGGTGCCCTGCAGCGGGGTCCAGTGGAATTTGACGAAGCGCGCTTCGCCCTGCGCATTGATCAGGCGGAAGGTGTGCACGCCGAAGCCCTGCATGGTGCGGTAGCTGCGCGGGATCGCGCGGTCCGACATCACCCACATCAGCATGTGCGCGATCTCGGGCGACAGCGAAGCGAAGTCCCAGAAGGTGTCGTGGGCGGTGGCCGCCTGCGGCATCGCATGGTGCGGTTCCGGCTTGGCAGCGTGCACCAGGTCGGGGAACTTCATCGCGTCCTGGATGAAGAACACCGGGATGTTATTGCCCACCAGGTCCCAGTTGCCTTCTTCGGTATAGAACTTGACCGCGAAGCCGCGCACATCGCGCGCGGTGTCGGTCGAGCCGCGTTCGCCGGCCACGGTCGAGAAGCGCAGGAATACCGGGGTGCGCTTGCCTTTCTTGGCGAACGGCACGGCGCGCGTCAGGCTGCTGAAGTCGTCGTACGATTCAAAGTAGCCGTGGGCGGCCGAGCCGCGCGCGTGCACCACGCGTTCCGGGATGCGTTCGTGGTCAAAGTGGCTGATCTTCTCGCGCAGGATGAAATCTTCGAGCAGCGTCGGGCCGCGCAGGCCGGCCTTGAGCGAATGCTGGTTGTCGGCGACCGGCACGCCCTGGTTGGTGGTGAGCACACGGTCGGCCGGATCGACGCGCACGCGGTCGAGCGGGTCGACGGTCGGGTTCTCGCCTTTGGGCGGGTTGCCGTCGCCAACCTTGTCGTTGGCGATGATTTCGCTGGCGGTGCTGCCGGTGGCGGCGTGGGTCGATGGCTTGTAGGTTTCGCCTTCGGTTGGCGTGCGCGCGGCATCACCGTATTCGCTGGCCTTGGTCGCGTTGTGCGGACGTTCGGCGGCCAGGTCTTGCTCGGCCGGGATCTTGTCGAGCAGGCGATCGGCGACGGGATTGCTGACGCCCAGGCTCTGCGGTGGATTGGCATCGGAAGGGCCGCCCACGGTGCTCAGGATCGAGCCGGCGCCGTCGACCGGGCTGGTGTGCTTAGATGAAGTCATCCTGTTGCCTCACTGGTTGTAGGGTTAATAAATAACCTCAACAACATAGCTCAGCAACTAAGGTCGGCACTGTGAGATCACACACACTCAAGAAGAACAGAATTGAATTATTTCTATCGAACCGATAGAACATCCATATCGCCCTGCCGAGATGCGTTGCGTAGCAGGTTCGATACCGTCGCCGCGCGCTGTTCTACTTGAACGGATTGTTCGCCTCGTTCAGGGTCAGCACCACGCCATCTTCCGTGAGTGCACCGCCCTTGAACTGGACCGTGGACAGGCCGCCGACCCGCGGAAGGAGGAAGGTGATGGCGTCGCCATGGGTGCTGAAGGTGATGCGCGGCGCGCAGGTGCCGAACAGCGGTGTCGGTTCGACGCCTTGCTTGCTGGCGAGCAGGAAAAAGAAGCGCGTCTCGCAGTGAAAACCGTAGCCGCCGCTGCTGGCCATCAGGATTGCCTGCTTGTTGTCCGGCAGATCGAATACCCGCATTGGGAATTGCCAGTGCGATTCTTCTCCGTTGGACAGTACCTTGCCATTCAGGGTGACATGGCGCTTGCCGTCGGCGTTCGTGGAGCGTACGAGTTCGCCCGCGACGGTCGTTATCGACGCCGGCAGCTGATCGTCGTAGCTGTCGATGATGCCGCTCTCCTCGATCGCAATGTGTTCAACGGGCCTGGTTTCCGCCCGCATGGCGCTCACATAGCTTCCGCACGCGGCGACGCTCACCAGGATCGCCAGCCAGGCGCCTGTTACCAGGAACTTGTCGGCGCGCGACGCTGTTTCCGGCACCCGAATGGCATCCGGTGCGGCGGGGGCAGGCCCGGCGCTTGCGATCACGACCGCCTCGGCTGACGGCATCTCCGCTCCGTCCATGCGCTTGAGCATGCCGCCGCAGCGCGTGCAGAAAGCCTTGACGGCGCCGCCGTGCACACCGCAGCAAGGGCAGATCCTGGATTCCTTGATGCCTGCCTGCGCCGGGCTGTCAGGCGAGGAAAATCCGAGCCAGGAATAAGAAATCACCTCGAATTGATTAAATGAGGTATTCATTGCAGATGTAATCCAGCGAGCGCGATCAGCGTAGTGACGGAAATGAATACGCCCATGCCTGCCGTCTTTTCGAATAACTGCTGCCGAATACTCAAGCCGCCGATGAATATGCTGGAGCCACTGAGCGCAATAGCGCTGATGGTGATGGATAATGCCGGGATCGTTTCACCCAGAATGGACATCACACTGCTCACTGCGCAGGCGAGCGCAATCAGTGCAAGCCATGGTTTTGCGCGCATGGTGTTTTCTCGGCTGTCGCCAGCCGGTTCAGCGTACTTCATATGATATTTTCCCCGTACAACGTGCGATAACGCTGCGCTGTCATCAAGACTGGTTCCGATGCGTGTTTCGGTTCCATTCCCTGAGTAGATTTAAGTTGATGCGGGGAAATTTATATCAAAGGTGGTAGGGAGTAAACGATGAATGACGAAAAAACCGCATGTCAGTTATTTGTCATTGATATGTCAGGGAGCTGTCAATGATGCGTCAGTGGTCTGTCAGTCGGGTGTCAGAAAGTCATCAGAAATGGCGATGGCTAATTGACGCCCGAGTATGGCTGACCAGGCCTATTTGGATGGATCGTTCATATCATTCATGGCCAGGAGATGACCGTCTTCTTCGACTGCGCCATCGCTCAGGACCACGCTGGATTCACCGGTCACGCCAGGGATGCGCAAGGTGATGGCGTCGCCCCGCTGCTCGAAGGTGGCTTGCGGCGAACAGGTGCCGAACATCGGGGTTGGCTTGACGCCCTGCCTGTCAGCCATCAGGAAAAAGAACAATGTCTCGCAACTATTACCCCGACCACCGCTACTGGCCATCAGGATCGCCTCCCTGCCTTCCGACAAGCTAAAGCTGCGCACCGGGAACTGCCATTTGGCGTCCTCACCATCGAACAAGGCACTCCGGTCGAGCGTGACCACCCGGGTGTCGTCGGAAGCGGACGCGCGCGCCAGGACGCCGGCCACGGTGGTCAACGAGGCCGGCAGGTCATCGGCATTGGTGTCGATGGTGCCACTGGCCGCGCCAGGCTCGCTTGCTGCCGTTGCCAGTTCGCCGTCGGCCGCCTCGTCCGTCGCCAGGCTTTGCATGGACGCCTCCATGGCCCGGGCCTTGGACCGGTTCATATACTCTTGATAGGCGGGGATGCTCACTGCCGCCATGATACCGACCATGGCAATGGCGACCAGGCCCAGGCCCCAATATGACCAGCGCTTCTGTACGCGATTGAAGTGCTCGACGCTTTTCCAGTTGCCGTTTTTCCACGCCATTTCACGGCCCTTGATCCCAAGCCATATAGCGACGATGAGGCCGATATAAGGAAGCATCGCCAGCAGGCCGATCCAGGTCCGGTTGCCGATCGCCCAGATCCAGTTGAGCAGGAACGCCCCCCAGCTCCAGCCCCGGACGCCGTCGGGAATCTCGTCGTGCATCGAGGCGAACGGCATCGGCTGGCCATGCATGGCCGGAGCGTGGTCGCCTGCCGCCATATCAGCCGCGTGTGCGTGCCTGTTCCCGCATTTGCTGCAAAACGTGCCTGCTTCAGGCAATTGCGTACCGCATTTCGAACAGAACATGTCTTCTTCCTTGGGAATAAATGATTGCAATGAGTCGCTGTCTTGGAAAAAGAATGCAGCTTACGCGGCGCCAGCGCGTCCAAGCAGGACCAGGACTGAAATGGCTGACAGGATGATCGATGCAATGGCCATTTTTCTTTCGTCGCCGGTATGCCGGATGCTGATGGCACCGCAAACGAAACCGATGACAACGAATATTGACAAGCCCAGGACAGTGTCCTTGTCCGCCCCTTCGCTCCCCAGCGATCCGAATATGCTCAGGATCGAAAATGTCAGGCCGAGTACGCTTACCCAGTGCGGACCTTCCCTGAGTTTCCCCAGCGTCACCGTCCCCAAATGCAAAATACCGCCGCAGTGAGGACATAATGGCGCGGACTGGTGTAGCTCCTTGCCGCAGTACTTGCAAAAAATCATTCCTGGAATGCTCATCTATATTCGGTCTCGCGATGTATGTAATTGCAATCGACGTGCTATCAAACGCTGCGATTGCCTCGGTAAGTGCATATCCATTCTAGCTATAGTTGACTTAGGGAAATCTAACTCAATGTCACTGATTGGTGAACAATAAAAAAAGCAGCGGTGACTATGTCGCTGTGAGCGTCAAATCGTCGCTTGGTCATACTGAATGGATGCCGGTTTTGATGCATCCAGCAGAATGGAAAACGGCAAGCGAGGTGATCGCTTGCCGCATTGAGGGGAGAGGAGATGAAGGCGAATGTCTGGCAACCGTCCGACGAACATTCAGGTGGACGTTGTTGCAGCTTTACATCAGGATCACGTCGTATTGCTCTTGGTGATAGCCTTTTTCGACCTGTAGCGAGATGCGCTTGCCGATGAAGTCGCCCAGCATGGCCAGGTGTTGCGATTCCTCTTCCAGGAACAGGTCGATCACCTCCTGCCCGGCGACGATGCGGAATTCGCGCGGGTTGAACTGCTTGGCTTCGCGCAGCAGTTCGCGCAGGATCTCGTAGCAGATCGTGCGGCTGGTCTTGACTTGCCCC
>Ga0265780_10004083_pt1 | contig 18984 bp, 13 predicted proteins | sample P1T30metagenome_FD_192432 | JGI IMG/M metagenome (GOLD analysis project Ga0265780, IMG submission 192432) | Plant litter microbial communities from East Loma Ridge, Irvine, California - P1 T30 | ecosystem: Environmental > Terrestrial > Plant litter > Unclassified | place: USA: California...
GGCGGCAGCCTGCGCTTCGAGGCTCGCGGCCTGCGCCTCGCCGTTGGCCCAGGCGCGGTCCAGATGGTAGGAGATGAACGCGTCGAACACATTCGGCTGGATGCCGAAGTGCTGCATCAGCTCAGGGTGTTCTTCGGCCACGTACCAGCGATTCAGGCCATCGAACCAGGCGAAGCGGTAGCCCTGGGTATCGACCAGGTGTTCCCAGCTGGCGTGGTTGGTCTCGCGGCTGTTCGGCAAGGTCGCTTCGATCACCAGCACCCATGGGCGCCAGCGCTTGAAATCCATGCCGCGCAGGACGTCGCCTTCGAACCCTTCGACGTCGATCTTCAAAAAATGGATCTCGCCGCGCACGTGTTCTTCGCATACCGAGGCCAGGGTCCGCACCGGCACCTTGAGTTCGGCGATGCTGTGGCCTTCGGCGCGGTGCATCTCGGCCACGGCCTGGTCGGGCGAGGCCCAGCCACGCACGTCGGGCACGTCGTACAGGGTCAGTTCGCCGTTTTCGGCGCCGGCGGCGATCGCCAGGTTGATGTCGCGTGCGCGCTCGCGCTGGAACTGTTCGTGGAACGCGGGCAGCGGCTCGATGCTGATGCCGCGCCAGCCGCGTTCATAGAAGGCCTTGGTGACCGAGTGCTCGACCGGATCGCTGGCGCCGACGTCGATATAGAAGCCGTCGGCGACGTGGCCGAGGGCACGCCACAGCAGCACGTCCTCGGCGTTCTGGGAGTAGGAAACGAATGTCATGTGCGTTGGATGTCGATGGCCGGGTCGAGCCAGGCCGAACCTTCGAAGTGGGGACGGCGCATATTCATCACGGTGAACACCAGCGCCAGGTCGCGCCACTCATAGTTGTTGACCAGGTGGGTATCGGTGCTGACGATGGCAGTGGCCACCGAATAGCTGCCCGGTCCCAGGTTCATCGGGAAGGCGAAGCGGTAAACCACCTCTTCGCCGGCCGCGACGTCGTCGAGCGGCAGCTGCTTGAGGTGGGTGTTGGTGCCGTACATCGGCTGGCCCAGGCGGTCCTTGATCATATAGCCAAGCACCATGCGCGGGATCGGGGCGTTGACCTTGATCCGCACCTCGAGCGTGACCGGGCTGCCGACATCGACCACTTCGACCCGTTCGCCATGCTCGTCGAGCAGGGCGATATCGCTGACATTGGCCTCGCCGGTGCCGGACACGGTCTGCAGCTTGCCCTCGACCTCGGCCTGGCGCACGGTATCGTTCTCGCGCTCGGCGATCATGGCATTGTAGTAGTCCATGATTTCTTCGGGCCGGCCTTCGCGCGCCAGGCGTCCGCCGTCGAGCAGGATGGCGCGGTCGCACACCGACTGGATCGCCTGCTTGTCGTGCGAGACCAGCAGCAGGGTGGTGCCCTGTTTCTGGAACTGGCGGATGCGATCGAAACTCTTGTGCTGGAAGTAGGCGTCGCCCACCGACAGTGCCTCGTCGACGATCAGGATATCGGGCCGGCGCGCGGTGGCGACCGAGAACGCGACCCGCATCTGCATGCCGCTCGAGTACACCCGCACCGGCTGGTCCATGTAGTCGCCGATATCGGCGAAAGCCTCGATCTGCGGCATCAGTTCGGTGATCTGCTCGACCGTCATGCCCAGCAGCTGGCCAGCCATATAGGCGTTCTGGCGGCCGGTGAAATCAGGGTGGAAGCCCATGCCCAGTTCGAGCAGGGCGGCCACGCTGCCATCCATCCAGACGCTGCCGGTAGTGGGTTGGGTGGTGCCGGTGATCAGTTTGAGCAGCGTGCTCTTGCCAGCGCCGTTGATGCCGATCAGGCCCACGGCTTCGCCCGGCGAGACCGTGAAGCTGACGCCCTGCAGCACCCACTTGAGCTTGTGGCGCTGGCCACGGAAGGGCAGCATCCATTCGCCCAGGCGCGAGAGCCGGGTTGGATAGATCTTGTAGGCCTTGCCCAGGTTGGAAACAGTAATCGTGCCCATCAGAGTTCATCCACCATTTCGCCGGCGCGCTTGCGGAACAGGCGCATGCCGAAGGCGCACAGCAGCAGCGCCAGCAGGGCGACCAGGCCGATCCGCTGCCAGTCGGGCGCGGTGCCGTGCACCAGCACCGCCTGGTAGGCCTCGATCAGCGGCACCATCGGGTTCCAGGCCAGCATGCCGCGGATTTCCTCGGGCAGGATCGAGGCCGGATAGACGATCGGGGTCAGCCAGAACCAGAACTGCATCGCGATCGTCACGAACTGGCCGACATCGCGGAAGAAGACATTGAGCACGCCGACGATCATGGCCAGGCCGATCGCCAGCAGTACCTGCACCACCAATACCGGCAGCAGGGCGGCGAACATCAGGCCCGGGAAATTACCGGTCGCGACCAGGAACACCAGGAACAGGCCGAAGATGATGGCGAAATTGACCAAGGAACTCAGGACCACGATCACCGGCAGGCAAATGCGCGGGAAACTGATCTTCTTGATCACATTGGCCTGCTCGATGAACATGTTCTGGCCACGCGCGACGATCTCGGCGAACAGGCCCCAGGTCAGGATGCCGGCGCACAGGTAGATCGAATAGGCGAAGCCGGATTCGGCGCCGGGCAGGCGGGTGCGCATGACCTCGGAAAAGATCACGGTGTACACCAGGATCATGGCAAGCGGGCTGAGCACCGACCACAGGGCGCCGAGCATGGCGTTGGCGTATTTCGACTGGAATTCGCGTTTGACGCTGCCCAGCACGAAACCGCGGTAGGCCCACAGGCCGCGCAGCATCAGGGGCGAAATCATGGGGCGATGGCGGTGGAAAGCGCCCGGAAAGAGGGGGGCGAGGTTGTCGTCACGGTGGCTGGTCTTTGTCAAGCTGGGAAGTAAACGCGAAATTATACCCCACGGTCCAGCTCACATATTGTTCAATTGTAACGACGTGTCAGCGCTTGGTGACCATCGGTGGTAGCGCTGGATGCTACTTGTTTACATTCCGCCAACGCTCGAGCCGCCACGTCGCTTCCGTGATTTGAACGCGTGGACGGCAAGCCGTCCACCTTATTGCTGCACCAAGCGATCAAGCGCTTCCGGTTTGACGATGATCAGGCGGTTGGCATCCTTCTGCACGATTCCCTGCTGCACCAGTACCGCCAGCGCCCGGGTCACGGTTTCGCGGCTCGTATTGATCATATTGGCAATATCCTGGTGGGTCGGCAGGTTTTCCAGCACGACCGGTGCCCCGGGGCCGGCCTGGCGCCGCTCTTGCATCGACAGGTAGGTATAGATGCGCTTGGCGGTATTGTTAATGCTGAGCAGGGCGCGGAATTCGGAATCGCGCTGGATCTTCTGCGCCAGGTGGCGCAGCATCTGTTTCGCCACCGACGGCGAATGCGAGAACAGGTGCATCGCCGAGGTGGCCGGCAAAAAGGCTACCACCACCGCCGACAGCGCGACCACCGACGCCGAACGGGTCGAATTATTGATCAGGGCAATTTCGCCGAAGAAGTCGCCGGGCGTCAGCATGCGCAGGCCGATCGCGCGGCCGTCCTCGGTGATGTCCACCACCTGCAACTGGCCGGACAGCAGGAACAGCAAGCCGTCGCCATGGCCGCCTTTTTGCAGCACGATCTCGCGTTTGGCATAGTGCCGGAAACGCAATTCCTGCTTGATGGGGACGAGTTCTTCATCGCTCAGATCGGCAAGCAGCGGAATCTTGCGCAGGTGAACCTGCGCCTCCAGCTTCTTGGGGATCAAGGGCTCGTCGGGCGCTGGCGCCATCGTGCCGATGGAAGGATCTCGGTTCAATTCAGGCCTCAAAAAATCGGAGCGACCAGGAAGGTCGCGAGCGTCGCGAAGGCGATGCCGCCGGCATTGGCCGCCATGTCGCGCCAGCAGAAGCGGCGATCGGGCAGCAGCGACTGCAGGCATTCGATGATCCAGCCGGCCAGCAGCAGGCCCGCCAGCCACAGCAGGGCCGAGCTCATATCGTGCGCAAACGGCAGCGCCAGGCCGGTCAGGACGGCAAAACTGACAAAGTGCAATACCTTGTCGTTCGGGAGGGGCGGGAGCCAGCGGTTGGGGACCAGGCAGCCGACGGTGACGGCGGTGGCGGTCAGCACGAACAGCAATGCGTTCCAGCCCATCAGAACGAGTCCATCTGTTTAGCGAAAGTCATACGGGCATGATTGTATATGCTCGAGCCCGGCTGCGCGTGGTTTACCTGCGCGGCTGCGGCATTTCGGCACTCTGTGCGCAGTCAACAGTCGCCGATCGTCGCCCGCTTCACTGGCACGTCGTTCACGCGCCACTAGCACGTCATTCCGCGCAACTAGCACGTCATTCCCGCGCCACTAGCACGTCATTCCGCGCAACTAGCACGTCATTCCCGAGCAACTAGCACGTCATTCCCGAGCAACTAGCACGTCATTCGCGCGCAACTAGCACGTCATTCCCGCGCAATTAGCACGTCATTCCCGCGCAATTAGCACGTCATTCCCGCGCAGGCGGGAATCCAAGGCCATCAGCGTTGCCACTTGTATAAGCAGCATTGGTGCGCTGGCTGCCTTGGATTCCCGCCTTCGCGGGAATGACGGTATCAGAGGACGCGGGAATGACGGTATCAGAGGACGCGGGAATGACGGTATCAGAGGTAGCGGGAATGACGGTATCAGAGGTAGCGGGAATGACGGTATCAGAGGTAGCGGGAATGACGGTATCAGGGGTAGCGGGAATGACGGTGTCCGGGGTGGCGGGAATCACTGCGGCCGGTCGCCGCAGCCAGCGCCGCGCGGCGCGCATGGCCGGCGCTTCGACCCAGTGCCAGGACAGCAGGGACAGGGGCGCGAGCACCACCAGGCACAGGGCCAGCGCCAGGTGCGGCGTGGCGTTTGGCGCCAGCTCGCCGATCATCATCAGCACCGGCCAGTGATAGATATAGACGGCATACGAGTAATCGTGGCGCTGCACATGGCCCAGGCCGCGCACGCGCGCGCTGCCGATCCACAAGGCCAGCGCGGCCGCCAGCAGCGCGATGCCGAACCAGGTCAGCGGATGCTGGGTCATCGCCAGCGAACGGGTCCAGTTCAGGCCCACCAGCGCCAGCGCGCACAGGACGTGCACGGCGCCGATGCGCAATTGCGGCGCCAGCGTCTGCAGCAGCACCCCGGTCAGGAACAGCGACCACAGGCGCACTTCCCACAGGTAGCCGCTCAGCACCTCGGGAAACAGGTTGGCCGCCAGCAGCAGGAAGATGGCGGCGCCGCGCAGCCACTGGCGCATCGGCAGCACGGCGGCCATGCCGACCAGCGCCAGCACGACATACATGCGGCCTTCCCAGTACAAGGTCCACAGCACGCCGTTCAGGTTGCGCCCGCCAAGTACGCCGGGAATGTTCAGTTCTTCTGGCGGGATATTGTATTGAAGCCAATGCAAAACCGTGTTGCCGAAAATATAGCGCCACGGCGCCGGATCGACCAGGCCGGCCACGCCACGATCTGAAAAGAACGCCACCGCGACCACGGTGCACAGCAGGGTGGCGACGAACAGGCCCGGCACGATGCGCGCCACGCGCCGCAGCGCGAAGCGGCCCAGGTGTGGATCGCGCAGCCAGCTCTGGCTGACGAACATGCCGCTGAGCAAAAAGAAAATGCCGACCGCCAGCGCGCCGAGATCGGTGACCGGGCGCAGCCTGGAGGTGAGGGGATCGAGTCCCGCTGCAACCGGGCTCATCTGATAAGCGTGATACACCACGACCGCCAGCGCGCAGGCCAGGCGCACGGCGTTGAAGCCATTGTCATGGGTTTCGGTGGCGGCGCCCAGGGTGCGCGGCGAGGAAAACAGGGACATGGTCAGCGGTCCTGCCATTGCCAGCTGAGCTGGATCTGGCGGTTATCGTATTGGAAGATCGAGATGTTCTCGCTGTTGCGCACCACGCGCGTCTCGAGCCGCAGCCACTGGTTACGCGCGATCGGCCACGACAGGATGGCGCGCGCGACCCGGGTATCCTGGTCGCGCACGGTGTTGATCAGCCCCGGCGCATAGGCCTGGCTACTCCTCCAGCTCTGGTAGCTGTACGACAGCTCGCCGCTCACCTCGCCCCACAGGGCGCGCCGCGCCAGCAGGGTGGTGCTGTAGCCGTGGCGGTCGCCGCCCGGGCGCTCGCGCACCGCATGGTCGGTCTGCCAGCCCTGGTTCAGGCTGGCGAACGTCTTGTCGCCGCGCCAGCTCAGCTGGCCCAGCACGTCGAAGGTGTTCGAATCGAAATTGGTCAGCGCCGAGTAATCGTTGCGGGTGACGCCGCCGGTTACGTGCAGCTGCAGGCGGCTGGGCAGCGGCAGCGGCACGCCGGTGCGCGCCAGCAACTGAATCTGGCGCTGGTACAGCTTGCCGCCCAGGGCGGTAAAGCCGACCATGCCGGTGGCGCGCACCGGCCAGGCGCCGAAGCGGTACTGGCTGTCGATGCCGGCGTACACCGAATCGCTGTCGTAGCGCCGCAGCGAGTCATTGCGGCGCCCGAAGTACTGGGCAAAGCCGGTCAGGCCGTTGGGCGTCAGGTCGCGCGTATGCTCGAGGTTGAGGGCGGTGTAGTTGTCGCGCTGGGGCAGGAATTCGTCCTGCAGCGGCAGCTCGATCTGGCCGCCGTCCTGCTCGATGATGTAGCTCGGGTTGCGCGCGCCCTGGTTGACGTTCATGTCGAGGCCGCGCGTGATGCTGACCGAGGTCGCTTTCAGTGGTTGCCATTCGTCGCAACCGGTGTCGCGCGCCTCGGCGATCAGTTCCAGGATCGCGCGCGGCGGATCGAAGCGGGTCTCGATGATGGCGAACAGGCGCTCGGCCTCTTCCACGCGGCCCAGGCTGCACTGCACCAGCGCCACCTCGAGGTAGGCGCCGGCGTGCTGCGATTCTTTCTCGATCACCCGCACCAGGGTGTCCGAGGCATCGCTCTTGCGGCCGTCGGCGATCGCCTGCAGGGCGTTCTCGTACAGGATCTGGACTTCATTGGGCGGTATCCCGGGCGCCGCATGCGCAGCGCCGAACCCGCCCAGCAGGCAGGCAACAAACGCCTTGCGCCATGCTACGTCGTTCCCGCGCAGGCGCACTTGTTTCCGGAATAATTTCAGGCCTCTAAGGTATGACGCGCCGTAGCTAAAACCACGTCGTTCCCGCGGAGGCGGGAACCCAAGTTCGCTTTCCGAAGTCGTCATCCTTGTCCACATCGCGGTCGTTCCGACATACGGAATTTGGTGATTAAACTTGGATCCCCGCCTGCGCGGGGATGACGACGCATAGCTAACAAATATTATTCCGGACGCTTGTGCGTGCAGGCGGGAACCCACGTCGTTCCCGCGAAGGCGGGAACCCAAGTCATTCAACCGATCCATTATCTCATTCATCAATGTCATGCCTGTCCAGCCAAGCCGCGCGCAGCGGTCGCGTCGCCGCTGTCCTGCACGAAGGTGAACAAGGGTGTCGGTTTGCCTTTGCCGCGCAACACGCGCTCGCCCAGCGCCAGGAAGCGGTGACGGCGCGCCAGTGCGACGGTGCCGGGGCCGATGATGGCGCTGTGCGGATAGTCGCGCGCGGCCTGTTCCAGGCGCGACGCGGTGTTGACGCTGTCGCCCACGGCGGTATAGATGCTGCGGAAAGAGGTGCCGAAGTCGCCCGCCATGGCCGGTCCGCTCTCGATGCCGATGCGCACCCGCAGCGGCTTGTGGCCGGCCGCGCTGCGCTGCCGGCTCAACGCGTCGACCCGCACAAGAATGGCGCGCGCGGCGTCCAGCGCCAGGTCGGCGTGATGCGGCTCGGGCAGCGGCGCACCCCAGAAGGCGACCAGGCCGTCGCCGGTGTACTTGTCGAGCGTACCCTGGTGGGCGATCACCGGGCCGGTGAGGCAATCGAGGAATTCCTGGGTCAGGCGCGCGGCTTCTTCCACCGGCAGCGCCTCGACCTGGGTGGTGTAGCCCTCCATGTCGGCGATCAGCGTGGTCACCTCGAGCTGGCGCGGCTTGAGCGGGTCGGCCATGTCGCTGCGCAGCAGTTGCTGCACCACCGATGGCGCGACGTACTGGCGCAGGGTGTCGAGCAGGTGGCGCGAACGGCTCTGCGACACTTGCCACTGGTAGGGCACGGCGAACGCCAGCAGGAACAGATTGGTGGCCAGCGGTCCGCTGACCGAGAACGCCGGGTCGCGCGCGCTGGCGAAGTAGGCCAGGACGACCCAGGCCGCCGAGATCAGGCCCAGCAGGCCGACGCTGGTCAGCGCCGACAGGCGCGGGAAGGCGAACATGGCGAACAGCACCGAGCCGGCCGCGAACAGCAGGGCCAGCAGGGTGCCCGGCCAGCGCGCCGGCGCCTTGCCTTGCTGGAGATCGAGCAGTTGCGACAGCATCGCCGCCTGCACGCCCAGGCCGGGCCGGTTGCTGCCGAGCGGGGTGGCAACCCGGTCGCCCTGTCCCAGCGACGACGATCCCACCAGCACCAGGCGCCCGGCCAGGTCTTCGCGCGCGTAGGCCCGCTCGAGCACGTCGGCGGCGGTGACCACCGTATAGGCGCTCCAGTCGCGCGTGAACGCGACCCGGGTTTGCAGCGGACCGTCGATCGTCGGCGCCGGCAGGCCGGAGCAGCAGGCCAGCAGGGCCAGCGACAGCGCCGGCCAGCTTTTACCTTCGTAGGTGGTCCACAGCGGCAGGCGGCGCAGCACGCCGTCGACGTCGTGCACGAAGCCGATATTGCCGACCTGGGGCGCGCCGGCCAGGCCGGCATGGTTGGCGATGAAACCGGTGGCCGGCAGCGCCGCCGCCGGGGCCCCGGGGAGCGCGGTCGGCGCCTGGGCCAGCACGCCCTGGCGCAGGGCAGCCGGGCGCTCGCGCATATAGTCGAAGGCGTGGGCCAGCACCACCGGCCCGAAGCCGCTCAGGGCCGCCAGCCGGGCGTCGCCTTCGGGATCGGCGGCGTCCGAAAACAGGATGTCGAGCGCGACCCCGCGCACGGCGTAGTCGCCCAGCAGGGTCTCGACCAGGTCGGCGATGCGCGCGCGCGGCCAGGGCCAAGGGCCGAGCTGGGCGGTGCTGGTTTCATCGATGTCGACCACCACGATGCGCGGCTCGGGCGCATCGGTGGCGCGCAGCTTGATGAATACATCGCGTAGCCGCTCGCTGCCGAAGGCCGCCGCGCCCGGCGGCGACTGGGCGAACACGCACATCAGAAAAGCGAGCAGCGAGATGCAGGCCTGGACCGCGCCGCGGCGCAGGCGCGGCAGGCGCAAGCTCGATGATGGGGGGAAGGCGGGCACGCTCGGTGTGGTCAAATAGCAACGGCTAATCGGTGGCCACCGAGTATATCGTCGGTCGGGCGCCAACAGCGCATTCTAGAGGGAAATTATACCGAAGCACGTTCGTGATAATTGTTTAGAATGTGACCGTCGTCACGTCGGGCGGACTCGGATGCGACAGATAATCGCGAAAATGGAGGGAAAGTAATATGCGGCGGTTAATAATTCTTGCGAGTATGACATTGATGGCTTCCGCCGTACAGGCGGCCGAGGCTGGCAAGGTCATCTTTGTTGCGGGCGCAGCACAGGTTGTGGACCGCAAGGCGGCTGAGGGCGACGCCGTTCAGGAAGGCGAACTGCTGCAAACTGGCGCCGACGGCTTCATCTATGTGAAGACGGCCGACAACGGCCTGTTCATCCTGCGACCGAATACCAAGGCGCGCATCGTGACCTATCACATCGACGAAGCGCGGCCGGAGAATACCCGCGTCAAGCTCGAGCTGCTCAGCGGCGTAGCGCGCAGCAAGTCGGGCGACGCGGTCAAGCGCGCGCGCCAGAACTTCCGCTTCAATACGCCGGTTGCCGCGATCGGCGTGCGTGGTACCGACTTTACCGTGTTTACTGACGACACCACCTCGCGGGTGTCGGTGCTGTCCGGCGGCGTTGTGGTCAGCGGGTTTGGTGACGCCTGCCGTCCCGATGGCGTGGGTCCGTGCGAAGGCGCGCGCAGCCGCGAATTGTCAGCGGCGCAGCGTGGACAACTGTTGCAGATTCAGCAGGGGACGGCTGCGCCCCAACTGCTCAATGGAACCAGCGTGGCGCCGGAGGCGCAGGTGTTGCCGAATGGCGCGCCAGTGGCTGCGGCGCCGGGGCGCAATGGCGCCCTCAATTCGGTCGAAATGAATCTCGACATTAAGAAGAATGAACAGGTTGTCGCGAACGTCAACGGTCAGCCAAAACCGACGCCCATTCCGATTCCAGATCCGACGCCGAATCCAACTCCGGATCCCGTGCCGCCCGTCCCGGTCGAGCCGCCGCTGACGCCGCCGGTCCCTACCGTGCCACCGATCAATCCTGTGCCGACTGAACCGGTGCGTCATGCCGGTATCCTGTGGGGACGTTGGGAACGGGTGACTGGACCGGCTCCCGATTTCGCACTGGAACTCGAAATGACGAGGAATCAGCTGGTTGGGGTGAGCGGCAACTTTGCGATTTTGCGCAAGCCCGGCCAGGAATATGTCGTGCCAGAACGCGGTGACATGGGCTTTAAGCTGGCCGACAGTGAGGCATATATTTACACCAATTTCGGATCGACCTACATCGCTGCCGACGCTATGCTCTCCAATGGCAAACTCGATGTCGATTTCGGCAAGCGTAGTTTTGCAACTTCGTTCGATCTATCGGGTAAGGACGAGAAATTCAAGTTCCGCGCCGATGGCACGATTGGCCCCGATGGCACGCTATACGGTGATAACGCCGATGGACGGGCCGGCCGCATGAATGTGCAGGGAATGCTCAGCAATGAAAAAGGTGGCGCTGCGGCGTATATCTTCGATGGCCGTATCGACGATCGCCGCACGGTAAATGGCGGCACCTATTGGACGCCGGAAGCACGCTAACTGGTCTTTATATTCCCTTGGTTTGAAAAGAGATAAAGCGGCACCAGATTTTACCGGTGCCGCTTTTTTATCATCATCGCTTAACACCCGACGGTAGTCGGTGCGGGCTGAATCGGCATCGGCTCGAAAGTTGCTAACGGTAACTTAGAACTTAACTTTTTTTGTTTCAAGTTGTAAGTAGCCAGTTTTCGTAACGCGTCTTAAAACATATCGAAATGTAACGGCTTGAGCCCTGTCTAGAGGGGAGCATACGATAACTTGCCATCTCTTGACTATTCTCAGATAATGGCCCGCCGAAATTTCCGGATGCATGAGAGAAATATCGTGATTCGATGTGATGGCTGTCACATTAAGTCGCTATGTGTTCTGTCATGATGCGGATCGTTGGAGCTGCAGGACACGCGAAGTGGCGCTGCAATCGACTTAAATCACTGATCATTTTCGATCTATACAGGAGCTTTTAATGGCAACTCAGTACGACACCCAAATTCAACAACTGTACGTCGCTTACTTCAACCGTCCTGCTGACGCTGCTGGTCTGGCTCACTGGGCTGGCGCAATGGCCCAAGGCGTTACCGCCGCTCAGATTTCGGCTGCTTTCGCTTCCTCGCTGGAATACCAGGTTGAATACAGCCAGGCAACCAATGCTGGCGTCGTGACCCAGGTGTACCAGAACCTGTTCGGCCGCGCTCCAGAAGCTTCGGGCCTGGCATTCTGGGTCAAAGCACTGACCGACAAAACCATGACCGTTGAAAACATGGTCACCACCATCGCTGCTGGTGCACAAACCACCGACAAAGTCGCCTACGACAGCAAAGTCGTTGTCGCGACCGCGTTCACCGCCGCTCTGGACACCGACGCTGAAAAAGCTGGCTACTCGGGCGCCGATGCCAACAAGGCTGCCAAAGCCCTGCTGTCGACCATCAAGACCGCACCACAAGCTACCGCCGCCATCTCGAAAGCTACCCTGGACGCCAGCGTCGCTGCCGTGATCAAGGCCGCAACCCCATTCACCCTGGAAGCTTGCCTGGCCGCTCTGGGCGCGACCCAGAAAGCCGTCAACGATTTCCTGGCTGACGCTGAAGTGCTGGACGAAGACGGCGACGTCGTCGAAGATCCAATCGCGACTGATGTTGCTGCCTACGTGCGCTACTCGGAAGCCGATGTCGCTGAACTGATCTCCGTCGGCACCTATGTGCCAGTGGCGATCCCAGCAGCTGGCGGCGCTCCTGCTGTCCCAGCAACCCTGCCAGGCGTGAAAACCGCCCTGATCGCAGAACAGACTTCGGCTAACGCCAAAGCCCTGACCGCAGCTCAGAAAACCCTGACCGACGCGCAAACCGCTGTCGCTGGTGTCGCTGGCCTGAACAACGCTATCGCTGCTGCGACCTCGGCTGAAGAAGCTGCAACCGAAGCCTTCCAGGCTGCTCAGCTGGCCCAGGTCGCTGAACAAGCTGCTCAGCAGAACCTGCAGGTGCTGAACCCTACCTTCACCATTGGTGGTGTTGCTGATTCGACCATCGTGTTCACGCCTACCGCTGGCGGCGCTGCTGTCACCGTGGCTGTGTTCAAGGACGGCGCATGGTCGATCCCGACCGGCGTGACCGCTGCTGATTACCCAGGCCTGACCCAAGTCGTGACTACTGCAAACGCAGCGATCGCGACCGAAGCCGAAGCCATGGAATCCATGGAAAACGCGATGTTCGCGCAAGTGGAAGTCGAGTACCGTGACCGTTCGGAAGAAGGTACCGCCGCACTGAAACTGATCCCGTTCACCTCGGGTGAAGTCACCGTCGGCACCAGCGGCGTTCCAACCATCGCCAACATCCGTGACGAACTGAACGCCCTGCGTTCGCAGGATGCTGACACCGAAGATTTCCTGGCTGCCGTGTCGGACTTCCTGGACGAAAACCTGGCTGACCGTGCTGACGACGTCGTCGCTGGCAACGTTGCCGTGAAAGCTGCCCAGACCAAGATCGCCGCTTTCGAAAAAGCAATGGCTGAATTTAACGAAGCGAAAGCTGTCGCAGCCGAGCTGAAAGGCCTGACCGACGCGTACAACGCAGCCGTGGCTGATTTCGAAGCCAACGACTACGTGGAGCCTTCGATGATCACCGGCGCCAAGTTCGGCACCACCGGCTCGGACATCTTCGTCTTCGCTGACACCACCGCCAGCATCACCAGCTTCGGCCGTTCGGGCGATGACGTCCTGTACGTCGGCGCAGGTTACAGCCTGAACGAAGGCAAGCTGACCGCCGGTAACGACGCAGCACTGGAAGTGTTCTTCGCACAGAAGGGCGCCAACGCTGAAATCACCATCGAAACCAAAGCCTACGGTTCGGATTCGGGCGACGTCAAAGTCATCACCCTGACCGGCGTGAGCATCGAAGACCTGACCTTCGAAAACGGCATCATCACCCTGTAATGATCCGCTGAAGGTGCGGCCAGTCTTTGGCCGCAAGCGATAAAAACCTCACAACCTCGGTTGTGGGGTTTTTTTTTGCCTGGAAACCACAGATTGTGTGATCTGCATCACATTTTTTGGGTTTTTGCTTCATAATGTCGTGCCGAGCCTGCTAATTGCGTGCTTCGACGGCGAATCGCGACACGCCACCCAATGTCGTCTTTAGTCCCAATGTGAGAATTAATTTGTCCAAGCCGAAGAACGAAATCCAACAGGCGTTACAGATTTTCAAGCGCACCTTCATTACGATCGGGGTGTTCAGCGCGATCACGAATATGCTGGCGCTGGTGCCATCGCTGTACATGATGCAGGTCTATGACCGCGTGCTGGCCAGCCAGAACGAACTGACGCTGGCCATGCTCACGGTCCTGATGCTCGGCGCCTACCTCATGCTGGCATCGCTCGAAATGATCCGCTCTTTCGTGCTGGTGCGTGTCGGTAACCGCTTCGACATGATGATGAACAAGCGCGTATATACGGCCGCCTTCCAGCAGAACCTGAAGACCTCGGGCGCCAATGCCGGCCAGGCGATGTCTGACCTGACCAATGTGCGCCAGTTTATGACCGGCAATGCGCTGTTCGCCTTCTTCGACGCTCCCTGGTTTCCGATCTACCTGGCGATCATCTTCTTCTTCCAGGTACCGCTTGGCTTTTTCGCCCTGGGCGGCACGTTGATCCTGATCGTGCTGGCGGTGGTCAATGAACGCATCACTCGCAAGCCGCTGGCCGAGGCCAACTCGCTGTCGGTCGAAGCCAACACCCTGGCCACCAACAACCTGCGCAACGCCGAGGTCATCGAGTCGATGGGGATGCTGCCCAACCTGATGAGTCGCTGGTTCAAGGTGCACAGTAAGTTCCTGGGCCTGCAGGCCAATGCCAGCAACAAAGCCGGCATGATCAATGCCGCTACCAAGTTCACCCAGCTGTCGCTGCAGTCGCTGGTCCTCGGCCTGGGCGCGCTGCTGGTCATCGAACACAAGATGTCGGCCGGCATGATGATCGCCGCCTCGATCCTGGTCGGCCGCGCCATGCAGCCGGTGCAGCAGGTGATCGGCGCCTGGAAGAGCGTGGGCAGCACCCGCAGCGCCTATGGCCGCCTGGTCGCCATCCTTGAAGCGAATCCGAAGCGCGATACCGGCATGCCGCTGCCCAAGCCGCGTGGTGCGCTGGCGGTAGAAGCAGTGACTGCCTCGCCGCCGGGCGCCAAGGCGCCAGTCGTGCGCAACGTCAGCTTTGGTCTCGAGCCGGGCGATGTGCTGGGCGTGATCGGTCCGAGCGGTTCGGGCAAGTCGACCCTGGCGCGCCTGTTGATCGGCGTGTGGCCGGCGATGATGGGCAAGGTGCGCCTGGACGGCGCTGACATCTACCAATGGAACAAGGCCGAACTTGGCCCGCACATCGGTTACCTGCCGCAATCGATCGAGCTGTTCGCCGGTACGGTGTCCGACAATATTGCGCGCTTCGGCGATGTGGACTCTGAAAAAGTAGTTACTGCCGCCCAGCGTGCAGGGGTCCACGAGATGATCCTGCATCTACCGGACGGTTATGACACCAAGCTTGGCGATGGCGGCGCCGGCCTGTCCGGCGGCCAGCGCCAGCGCCTGGCGCTGGCCCGCGCGATGTACGACGACCCAGCGCTGATCGTGCTCGACGAGCCGAACTCGAACCTGGACGAAGTTGGAGAAGCAGCGCTCGTCAAAGCCGTGCTCGAACTGCGCGCCAGGGGCAAGACGATCGTCCTGATCACCCATCGTCAGGCGGCATTGAACGCAACCACAAAGCTGCTCATGATGCGCGATGGGGCAGTGGCAGCATTCGGTCCGACTCAGAAAGTGCTCGAGGCCATCAACGAAGCCAACCAGAAGCAGCTTGAGGCGCACAAGGCAGCGCTGGCCGCCAAGGGACAGGCATTGCTGGCCGCGCAGCACGCCAAGCAGCAGGGCAAAGCACCGCCACCGGCGCCCGAAGGGCAAGACGGCAACACCTCCGCGACCACGGAACAGGGACAGTAAAAACATGCAACTCGTGAAGAAACAACAAACAGCGGCAGACGTCATCTCGCATATCGTCGAGCCGATCGGGGTCGACACCGATTCGGGAAAGTACAGCCGCATTGGCTGGCTGCTGGTCTTGCTGGGTTTTGGCGGCTTCGTGCTGTGGGCGCTGCTGGCGCCGCTCGACAAGGGCGTGCCGATGAGTGGCACCGTGGCGGCGCAATCGAATCGCCAGGCAGTCCAGCATCTGGTGGGCGGTACGGTGCAGCAATTGCTGGTACGTGATGGCGACGTAGTCAAGCAAGGCCAGGTAGTGGCGCGTATGAACCCGATCACTGCGCAATCGGCAGTCAGGCTGACCGAAGTGCAGTACCTGTCTGCGCTGGCCAATGTAGCGCGCCTCGCGGCCGAACGCGATGGCGCAAAGAAAATCAGCTTCCCGACCGAGATCGCGAAGCGCCAGAATGAGCCCGCCGTTGCCGAGCTGATCAGCATGCAGAACGGCTTGCTGATGTCGCGCCAGAATGCGCTGCAAAGCCAGATGAGCAGCGTCGACGAGAATATCGCCGGCCTCAAGATGCAAATCCAGGGTTTGCAAGAATCGCGCGACAGCAAGAAAGAGCAGATGGAATTGCTCAAGGAACAGCTGGGCGGTATGCGCGACTTGGCCAAGGAAGGCTATGTCGCGCGTAACCGTTTGCTCGAGCTGGAACGTACCTATGCCCAACTGAGCGGCGCAGTGTCGGAAGATATCGGAAATATTGGGCGCTCGCAGCGCCAGGTGATGGAACTGAGCCTGCGCAAGACACAAGCCCAGCAGGATTACCAGAAGGAAGTACGAACCCACATGAACGATGCCCAGCGCGAAGCCAGTGCCCAGAATGCACGCCTGACCGCCGAGCAGTTCCAGTTGTCGAACGTCGATGTCAAGGCACCCGTGGCGGGTACCGTGGTAGGCCTGGCCGTATTTACCGACGGTGGCGTTATTCCCGCTGGCTTCAAGTTGATGGACATCGTGCCGGAAGGGGATCCGCTGGTCGTGGAAGGCCAGTTACCGGTCAACCTGGTGGACAAGGTCCATCCCGGCCTGAAGGTCGAGCTGATCTTCTCGGCGTTTAACTCCAATAAAACCCCCCATATCGAAGGTGAAGTCGCGTTGGTGGCAGCCGACCGCCAGGTCGATCAACATAGCGGGGTGCCGTACTACGTGGTCAAGGTCAAGGTCACGCCGAAAGGCCACCAGATGATGGCCCAGCACAAAATGGACGCTCGTGCCGGCATGCCGGTAGAACTGTTCGTCAAGACCGGCGAGCGCACCATGATGAATTACCTGTTCCGTCCTATCCTCGACCGCATGCCGGCGGCACTGGGAGGCGAATGATGCCGGGCCGCTCGATGACCCGCCTTCGCGCCATCGTCGCGCGCACTACGCTCGGCGCCGCCATCGGCCTGGCGTTTGCCGTACCGGCGCACGCGCTGTCGCTGCAGCAAGCCTACGAGGCCGCGCTGCGCAACGATCCGGTGTACCGGATGCGCATCCAGGAACGCGAAGCAGGGCGGGAAAACGCGATCCAGGGCCGCGCCGGCCTGCTGCCGACCATATCGGGCAGCTTCTCGGCGAACCGCAATATCTCGGACCGGACCCAGCCGCGCCAGATCGCCACCGGCGTGACGGTGCCGTTCACCGACTATCCGCGCTACATCAGCCGCTCGTCCACCGTGCAGCTGCGCCAGCCGATCCTGAACCTGGACGCCTTCGTGCGCTACCGCCAGGGCAAGGTGCAGGATGCCCAGAGCGCGCAGGCGCTCGAGGCCGGCACCGACGAAGTCGCCGTGCGGGTGGCGCAGGCCTATATGGATGCGCTGTTCGCCGAAGACCAGGTGGCGCTCTCCAAGGTGCAGCGCGATATGTACCAGGAACAGCAAAAGGTGAATAACCGCCTGTTCGACCGCGGCGAAGGCACCCGCACCGACATGCTCGAGACCCAGGCGCGCTACGACCTGGCCGAGGCCCAGCTGATCGAGGCCGAGGACAATCTCAAGGCCGCGCGCGAAACGCTGCAGGGCGTGATCGGTATGGATCCGGGCCAGTTGAATCAGCTGGGCGACAACTTCCGGCCACTGCCGCAGGATGTCGCCACCTATGCGGAGTGGGAAAAGCTGGCGCTGGCCAACAACAACACGCTCGCCACCACCCGTCTGGCGGTCGAGAACCAGCGTCTCGAGATCCAGCGCCAGCGCGCCGGCCATGCGCCGCGCGTCGACTTTTTGGCGACCTACAACAAGGGCGACAGCGAGACGTTGAACCAGCTCGGCCTGGAATCGACCAACCGCCAGCTCGGCGTGCAGATCAATATCCCGATCTATAACGGCGGCGGCATCAGCTCGGCCACGCGCCAGGCGGCCGCCAACTATGGCCGTGCGCAAGCGGAATTCGATGCGCGCCGCAATGAGATCCTGGTCGAATTGCGCCGCGCGCACAGCATCGTCGAGAGCAGCGGCCGCAAGGTCGATGCGCTGGTGAAAGCTGTTGACTCGGCCAAGGTCTTGATGACCGCGACCGAGCAGAGCATCAAGGGCGGGGTGCGCATTAACCTCGACCTGCTCAATGCCCAGCAGCAGCTGTACACCACCCAGCGCGACCTGGCCCAGGCCCGCTACGGCTACCTGCTCGGCGTGATCCGCCTGCGCGCGGCGGCCGGCAATCTCGATTCCCAGGTGATCCGCGAGATCGCTGCGTATTTCCGCACGTAATCCCTTCCGGGCCGGCGCTCGCCGGCCCAATCCAGCTTATCTGTACGCTGCGACGTTGTAATTTTTATTACGCTATATTTTTCTCTCTAATTCATAGGGAGATGGCAATGGCGAACTTCGTCAATATGGTGCAAGAGTTGTATGTTGCATATTTCAGCCGTCCCGCCGATCCTGCGGGCCTGGCGTTCTGGACCGACAAGCTCGAGAACAGGGTCGTCGACTACGACACGATCGCCGCCAACTTTGCACAGACGGCCGAGTACAAGGCGGCCTATTCCGCGGTCGACAACCAGGCCCTGGTCGAGGAAATCTACGGTAACCTGTTCAACCGGGAGCCGGAGCAAGGCGGGCTGGACTTCTGGGTCAACGCGCTCGAAACCGGTGCCATGACGGTTGGAAATATGGTAACGACCGTTGCGCAGGGCGCGCAAGGAAGCGATCAGTTCGCGCTCAATGCCAAAATCGGTGTGGCAGCAGCCTTCACCAGCCGTATCGACACCCCGCAAGAGCAAGCCGCCTATGACGGCCAGGCGGCGAACATGATCGCGATTAACTACCTGGCCGGTGTGAAGGACTTCATCACCGGCGATCTGGCGCGCGACCCTGGGGCCATCGACCTGGCCATCGCACGCATGAGTGCCACATTTGGCGCTACCGACCCCATCGAGCTGGTCGGCGTGGCCGAGCCCGCCGCTCCGGTGCTATAGCGAAAAGGGCGGCCGTCAAGCGCCGCCCCCATGGGTGCTCAGGCAGCAGCCTGACCCGGTGCATCTTCAAGCCCAGCGTGGGCCTTCCCTGCGCAATGCGGGCAAGACACACCCATCACATACTCCGGCGCCAGTTGCTGGCGCGGCGTCACCACCGCGCGGCAGGCGAAGCATTGCACTGTCTCGGTCGGTTCCAGCTTCGGGTTGAGCGCAGTG
>Ga0265780_10004084_pt1 | contig 18983 bp, 17 predicted proteins | sample P1T30metagenome_FD_192432 | JGI IMG/M metagenome (GOLD analysis project Ga0265780, IMG submission 192432) | Plant litter microbial communities from East Loma Ridge, Irvine, California - P1 T30 | ecosystem: Environmental > Terrestrial > Plant litter > Unclassified | place: USA: California...
CAATTGGCACGGGCGGCAGGGTAAAGCAGCAAAGCAGCGCGCTTGTGGTTGTTGGGCGCTTTCGGTTCGGCAGCTCTATCAACAGGTGCTGGCTGGGGTCGCCTGTCCGCTGCCGTGCAGGTCCACTAACCTTCGTGCACAACCTCGCCCGCCGTCGATTGGCAACCCAAGAGCCTCCGTCGATACATCATCATCACTGCGGACCCACGGCGGAGACACGAGATCGCCGCGCCTGCTACAGCCCGCCAGCGGTACCACGGAACTCTAACTTCCTCATCTCCAGCGAACCTCTCCCCTTGCTGACTGTCCGACTCCCTCGCGCGGCACCTCTTATCCGTCTTCGCGTCGCCGTCGTCGTCGCCTCAGTCGCTCCTTGCCAGGCCCGTCAGCTGCTGGCTGCCATTGTCGCCATCATGTCCAGCAATGTGACCGAGAGTACGTTGTCTACTTCCATTCTTTCTCCCTCCTCTGCACCCGCTGCCTCGTCCGCGCCCGCTGCTACGTCTGCGTCTGCTCCTCCTGCCTCTGCCCCATCCTCAGATCCGCCCTCGTCAGATCTTCCTTCGCCGTCTGTAACACCGTCCGCAGCGCCTGCGCCTACGGAGCCTTCTGCTCCCGCCGCCTCGTCCAGCCCGCCTGCAGACTCTCCTTCAAGTCCTGCGCCGGCTTCTAACACGCCTTCAGCGGCCGCGCCCTCCTCAGAGCCTCCTCCACCCGCCTCGAGCGCTCCTCCCGCATCCAGCGCCGCCCCGACCAGCGACCCTCCCGCCCAGTCGAGCCAGGCACCGCCGCCGGCTTCATCAGCGGCTCCAGCACCATCAACATCGGCAGCTCCTCCCCCAGCCCAGTCGAGCGCACCACCGCCAGCGCAATCATCCACTCAGGCTCCTCCTCCTGCTGCCACGACCAGCGCCGCACCAAGCTTCGTCGACACGAGCGTCTTCACTGCCCCGTCGGCTGAACCCTCGACCCAAGTCATCGTCTCCACCGTGACCCCCACGGGTGCTGGAGAGACACCGTCAGTGGTCACCGTTATTCGCACTTTTACTCCAGATTCTCCCACTGCAGCACCAACCAACAGCGCGTCCCCCTCCGGAACAGGTGCCGCTGACCCTTCCAACACCGACTCCACCCAATTGCAGAATGCACAAAAGGAGAACGATGGCGGTCTCAGCACTGGTGGTAAGACTGCCATTGCTGTCGTCATTCCCGTTGTTGTCGTTGCTCTGCTAGTCCTAGCCGGCATCTTCTTCTGGCGCAAACGCAAGCAGCGCCAGAGCGCCGAGGACGAACGCAGGAAAGAAGTCGAGGAGTATGGCTTCAACCCTAACCACGACCCCACCCTTCCTGCGGTTGGTGGATTGGCCATGGCCGAAGACGACAGCGGTTACCGAGGCTGGGGCAACACCACCACCAGCTCCAACCGCAAGATGTCCACCACCCTCACCTCTGGCATGACCTACTCGGACAGCAACAGCAACCCCGGCGGATACACCAGCCCACATTCTCCCACACACGGTGCCTACTCTGACGCTCACTCCAACGACCCGCTTGTAGACGGCCGTCGCCAGACCATGGACTCGGACGGTATCGGCGCCCTCGGTGTTGTCAACGGTGCTGCCGCCGCCAACTCTGCCAACAACCAGGCCGGTGTGCACCGCGGGCCTTCCAACGCTTCGTCGTCATACTCAGCAGCCAACCACTCTGACAACTCTGGCGACTACCCTGGCATGGCCAATGGTCACCCACAGGAGTACTACAACAACCAAGACTACTACCAGAACGGGCCATATGCTGCCAATGATCCATACGCTGCCCAACAACAGCCCATCATAAGAGACGTATCAGCACGACGGAACACGAGGATCGAGAACCCCAGTGTCTTCCCCCAACAAGGCAACTCTGGAATTGCGCAAAACTTCTAGTCGCACGCACTTGTTGTCATCGTATTTTCACATCCATCGCTACCTGTATATTGCGACTCTATCTTTACCCATTTCCTTTAGCTCTCACTCGACATATATCCAAACGGAGGCGTTCATCGGGTGGCCATCAATTTATTTTGCATCGTATCGATCTTCGCGTTTGTTAGTTGTACTGTTGTTGCATGCACATGCAAGTTCGCCCGCATGGATGCCGGAAAACCCTTCCGCATGCCCCACTCCACACAACGGAGAGTCTTCTTCGGAAGATGCGGAAGCTTACACTGCTGAGACATTTTGCGATGGGCACAACAAACAAAAGCACGAGCGTTTTGAGTCTGGACCAGCGCAGCATGCATATCTCACTACACGTCGATTTGTCGGCAAGGATTCAAGAGGTGGGACCTTTTTGATTCTCTTGGATCTGTGTGGGATGATGTATGCTGGCAGCTTTTTTCCTTGTCTTGTCACCTTTCTCTATCATATTGATGCTGGAATCTCGAGGATTGACGCTTTCTCACGCGACCAATATAGTACTCTTGTAATTAGCCAACGCCTTTTCTCCGTTACCATCCTTTTACCATTTAACACGTACGCCAACTACTTGGGCAAACTCTTTTTCTTTTACATGTTGGGGCCCACAGATGACGTTGGAGGTCTCTATCTATATAGGTAGAGAGAAAATAGATTGACAACAAACTTTACACAAGTCTTTTGTTCACTTTTCCGTGTTTCAACCAATACTACGCGATTGAGCAGACTATTTAGATCACGTTTATCCATTCTAGATCTTGTCAAATCGCTTCCGCGATTATACATCTTACTCGATCTGACCCTATTGCACTGCACGACAAAGAATGTGGTTATCTGTCCCCGCCCAGCCACTCATGTGCTGGGGGTGTACGCGGCCCGACAGCAGGTCTGTTTTGATCTAGACCTAGACCACTAGCTGGCAGCGGCCGGCAAGTAATGTTGAGAGACTCCGGTTCGCTCCCAACGCGTCCGCTAGTACACAGTAGTCAGCAGTAGCTACGTAACGTAGCATGCATGCTGCATGCTTGCGAGGCTGTACATGCAACGTAGATCTTGCCCCGACCCCGCGGTCAACATCCTGCCGAACCGTACCAAACAGTCTGTCAATTGAGATGTTTGTGTGATGCAGCCTTGTAGGTAGTAAAAACATGGGTCGTCACGGTTGCCTCCTTCTATCTCCAAGATATTTCCATTCGGGTGAGGAGTTCATCCTTATGCTTTCCAGAGAATGAGAATATCCCTCGGCGTCGCCGGGGCTGTCGGTCAGAGTACGCATGTTCTCTGGTGTCATTGCGGGGTTCGATGGTGGAGTTTGGTTCAACAGCGGCTTGACTAGAAATATGAGCTACCCGTCCTGTTCCAGACTTCTGACTGGTTGCGCGTCACAATTATGAGGGAAAAAAAAGAAGGCCAGTCTGCTTGGCGTTTGTAATAATAGTAGAAGGACGGCGAGGTCTACATACTGTCTGCTATATGAGTAATCGTATTTGCAGTGTACTGCAGATGTGGTCGTGAACATATGTGCGTGGATGTCAAGCAGGGTGTAGTTCATCATAGACAACTCTGTCGATAGGCTTGCAAATTACATACATCCAATTGGAACTACAAACACAACCTTTTCAAAGGCGCATCATCTCAAATCACCTCTACCCTTGGGTTTGGCGAGATTGAATCTAGCCCTCTTCCGCATACTAGCAGCTTTACCAGGCTCTGTAACCCTGGGTTTAGACTTGTCCAAGTCTATCATACTCTTGAAGACTGGCGCCGCTTGGGGGATCTTGGTCGGCTTGAGCGCGACATCATCAACCATGGGAGGGGCAGGCTGGACAAGACCCAACCGTTCCTGGAGCTTCCTGTATTGGACTTCAGGGTCTTGCAGGTTGGCGCGCGGTGCTTTTGGCTGGCTATGAGGCACCCGAGGAGGCTCCGTTGCAGTTTCGAGATCGCTGGCTCGGTCTTGATGTAAGCCCGATTGTTCTTTGGTTGGAGAAACAGTGGTTTCAACAACAGAAGAGCCAGTCGCGCCAGAACGCTCCTCGGTTGGAGAAGTTGAAGTTTCAACTGGAGAGCCAGTCGTACCGGATTGAACCGAAGTAACATCGTTTGTTGGTGCTACTTCGACAGCTTCGAGCGCCCGCTGCCACCAGTATCGCTCTGCCTCAGCTTCTTGTTCCGCTCTCTCTAGTGCAATCGCCTCTTTCTGCAGCCTGCTTTTCTCCAATATAGTCATCAACTTTCTCCGATCGACTACTTTCGCCAGAAATCGCAGTAAATCAGGGTCCGACTCATCCTCGGCGTCAAGATGTGGTAAGATATTGTCGATTTGGTCGACAAGTTGAGCATTTGCATATCCTCGCACCATCACTCCCCAGGTGTACTTTGAGGGATCAGTGCCCCTGTCGCGCATAATATCGAAAATTCGTTCTGCCGCCTGTATCTGGCCTGTCTTGAAGAAAGCCTGCATAAAGATATTCCAGCTGTAGACATTGGGCTTTGTTGGGCCATTGGTCATGTCTTGGATGAGCTGAGATGCGTTTGCGAATTGCTGTTTTTGACAAAAGGCGTACAGGAAGGCGTTCCAGATTTGCGGCTGTCGAGCCAGTTCATTGAATGCCGGATGACCCCCCTCCTGCACGACCGACTTGAATTTGAGATATAAGTTGTAGACTCGCATGTTGCTAACTGCCAAGGCTGATTGAATCTCTGTCTGCAGCATGATGTATAGCGTTACATGTGAAGGAGAAATGCGCACAGACTCTGACGTAGATGAATCCTGTGACATTACGGCGTTCCCTAGGCTTGCGGTTCCGTAGCCAACGAATGGTTGCAGAGGCGCTGTCGTGAAAAGTCTGGAATAAGAGTGCCATAGCATGGCCGAGGTCTGTTCGACGTTTCCATCAACTCTGTAGCGTACATACTGATAGTAGAGACACTCCGTTGCTAGCCAAGAGTCCTGGATATCTTGTGCTACCTCTTCGCAATACTGTGCAAATCTTTGGAAAAAGGCTGGATCATTCTGCATGGTACATCCATGGAGCATTATCCCGAATGTGTATTTGTCTGGCTGTAGGTCATTATTTTCGAAGGTGTTGTACACCTTGAAAGCCGTGGCATGATCTCCAGCTTCCATTGCGTTGTGTATGACGACATTGTAAAGAAGTAAGTCCATCTGGATACCCATGTTTACAAAGGCAGCGACGATGTATGGAGTGTGGTGAAAGTCTTTGGTTGCAGCCATGCTCCTTCGCAGTATGACAGCGCACACCCAGCGAAGTCTTTGACGAGCCACAACAGACTCCCACGACTTAGCTGAATGTCGGCTTTTTAATGCCTCGAGGCATTTCAACGCATACTGCACTTCACCAGCCTGCCCAAATGCAGTGGCATAGTGTAGCACTGTATCGTAGTCAACGCGTACCTTCTGTTCCACGAGGCAATCGAACACTTTCTTCAGATCCTCTATATTGGCCAGCTCGACAAGATTGTACAGTAAGTCTTGAGAACAGAGATCGGGCTTGCTAGATAACGTTTTGACAAAGACGTGCAAGAACGCCGGGACGAATTCGCGCTTGCGTGCTTCTAGGTCAGTACCCCAACTCTGGTCCTGATACAATCGGTGTCGATGAAGTTTGGAAAGATGACTGAGAGCGTCGGCAATAGCTTCTCGCTTCCGGCTCCAGGTACGTGTATCGTTAACCAGAGCTTGTATGAAGTATAAAGCGCGGCCAGGCTTACGGTCGAGGAGATAAATGAGCAACTTATGAGCGTAGGCTTTCCGCGTCGAGATGTCGAGAGCCTTCCACCTGTCCGATACTTGGCGCGGACTTGATTCTGTGTCTCCCGCAAAGAGCGTCCAACTCAGTCGCGCACATCGTGGGTCGTGTTCTATAACGACGCTACGTGTGTTTCTCCGCAAAGATGCGTAGACGGGGCGATCCAGTGCCGCAAACGCGTTTTGAAGCCCATTCTCTTTTGCAGAAGTGTCAGTCAGATCAAGATGCGTCTGGTTCCAGCTGACGAGGTTTGCCACGCGACGTCGAAGGGACCTGTATCGGCCATCTTGGTCGCGCCTTGCAGGTGAAAACCCGGCAGGTAGTCTAGAGACGTAGTTGTCGAGTCGCGCACGTTCCAAGGCGAGTTGTTTCGAATGTCTCTCGGCTCGCAAAGGTGTGCGTTGAACGGAAGATGAGGGAGCACGAGTGCGATTGGACTGTGCCCGACGAGCTCGAGGTCGCGAGAGCGTCTTCTCATCCGCTACGCCTTTATTGCTGGATGTGGTCGTTGCGTATGAGCGGGCATACTGGCGAGTGAATGTCGATATATCCGCATAGAGGCGAGTGATAGAAACAAGACCGTCAGGTCTTTTGTTCCAATGGCCAGACGTCCGTAGGAGCCCCGCAGCAGGAGCGTCTTGTATCGGTCGCTTGCGACATGTTGGTACAATTGTCTGTCGGGGGCTCGAGATAAAGTCCTGATCTTCCACCCTATTGTGTTCCTCTAAGCTTTTTGATCTATCCTTCTCTTTGTCCCGTGTTGTGCTAGGCCTTCCATGCTGTTGGCTGTGTGCTTTCGTCGTCGATGACTGGGCGAAGACTCTCGGAGCGAGGAACGGCAGGATGGGAAAGTCGGCGCTGGCGATAAGGCTAGCATTGGGAACGCGAAAGCGGGGCATGAGAAGATGCAGGTGCTGTCGTCTTCACGGAGCCATGACGTGTCAATTGCAAGCAGCTGGTGAGGACGGCGAGGAGCACGAAAACTTGAGAAGGTGCGTGTTTGGTAAGAAGCGCTAACCGGAGAAGATCTTGGACTCCCGAGCTGTTCTCCGCAGCCACACGACAACCACGATCACTTCAGCAACCACCCAGCACACTCTCTGTTCTCTCCGCGCATTCTCAGAAGGAATTTTGTGCACAGAATCACGTCATAGACCAGTTTTGGACACGTCCCGACCCTGCACGCAAGCACACTCCTGCCCGGCGCAACCGCAAAGCTCTCACCATGTCTTCGCACGAAAAGCTGTCCGCAGCCGCCAACGACCGGAAGTCGCGCCTCGCACAACTCAAGTCGCTGAAACGGAAACAAGAACAAATATCAGACGCGCCAGAAGTTGCCGACTCGCCATCCACGCAGCTCCAGGCCGAGACGTCGCAAGCTCTCACACGCACAGAAGAAGAGGAAACATCAGTAGCAGCCACATACCTCTCCGGCCGAAACTTCGATGCGACGACGCGTAATGTCAAATTGGGCTTTGACAATACACCAATCGCCGACCCCACAAACACACTGGAATACAAGGCAGAGCAGCTGGCGCTCGAGACAAAGGCGCAACAAGAAGCAGAAACCGCAGAGGACAAGGGACTGGACTTGTTCAAGTTGCAGCCCAAAAAGCCAAATTGGGACTTGAAGAGGGATTTGGAGCAGAAGATGAAGGGACTCAATGTGCAAACAGACAACGCAATTGCAAAGCTAGTCCGCGAGAGAGTGGAAGCCCAGAAGGCCATAAGAGAGAAGCAGCCGACAGACGGCAGCAATGGAGAAGAGGTGGGTATGGAGGGCAGTGAGCTGGTCGAGGCCATGCATCTGAAGGAGCAGGAGGACGAGCGGGAAAGGAAGAGGGACGAGGAGGACGAGGACGTCAGTTGAGAGTGTAAAATACGGTGGACGCGATTTGATTCAAGACGGGAGTTGGCCAGATCAGTGCACGCAACCTCGACGATCGGGGTTGCGTAAGGACGCAGATAGGAGGGTGTCGAGACGTGAGCAGACGATTGGACGATACCCAAGTCTAGTCACAAGAGGGGACAAGAGACTTGCTTTCTACAGTCCATCATGGAGGACCAAAGTTTTAATATCACGATCAAGCCACAATTATCGCGTACTCTCAGACGCTATCCTCCCCCAACAATCACGCGAACGATATTTTCTGAAGATAGCAATCAGAAACACAACAGATGTGCTTAGACTTGGCTCATTGTATTCGTCTCAAGAGCAACGAAAAACATAGAACACCTGGTCTTCGCTAGTAGTCCGTGGAACCTGACATCCGGCAGCGCGCGGAGGAATCGTGTCGCATAGAATAGATACAAGAATTGGTTCTCTTTTGCGCCGTAGACGAGCTCTTGCTGCCCGTGAGCGTCCTCTGCACTAAAAACGTGGCGTGTGGACTGGACAACTGAGGACAATCATTGACCACCAGTATATTATACTTGCGACATCTCTCATCTGTGAGATTATCTTTTCGTTCAGGTCGTCGATGTTACGGAAATTGTGGTTCGTTTCGCTCTGCATCATCGCAGTACCATGGGGTGAAGTGGATGGCTACCAAGATATGGAATCGCACACAGATGTGAGTCAAAGATCATTGACCACCATGCGATATTCCTTATAGCTAAACACGGTCGAAGTCGAGGCAATCATATAACTTAAGTCAGCATGTGTCTTAATCGCAGCGGAACCGGGACACCTGTGCGTTGACTATAAAAGGAGCGCCCTGCGCATCTCCATCATCAATCCCACCACCAAAACCCGAAAATTCGAACGTGCGCGATTCCTCCTACCATAACTACTGCCAAAGAAATTTCTATCTCAGAAATGACGGAGAGACACGATGGCATCGCCTTTCCCTGGCCCTCGTTGCCTGCAGATATCCGTCTTTCAATCCTCGACGAAATCTCAGGTCAGAAACATCCTGGCTGGGCTCAATGCGCAGCCGTCTGTAAGGAATGGCAGGTCATTCTTGAACCCAGTAATTTTTCCCGACTATCATTGCAGCCATCCTGTCTAAAAGAACTGGAAACCCTCGTTATCCGACAAAGGCCTCTTGTCAAGCACATCTGTTTCAATATCGCTCTTCCTCGATACGCCTGCACCCGTTGTAAACGAAGTGCCACCACATCCAATCGCAGGTCTACCCTCGTTAGGATCATTATTCTAAAACTCTTTTCTGTCCTAAGTACCTGGCAACCTACAGGTCAATTAACACTCGAACTGAGCGCATCTTCGCCAAGTGACTCACAACATTGGTTCAAAAACTACTGTTTTGGGCCCGGACATGAAGACACAAGACTCTGGACGGAACAGGAGAAAGCTGTTCGATGGCATGACCCAAAACACGGCTGGGTTGATGGTCGGCAGGTTGAGACTCCCAAGCGGCGCGCCATTTTGCGCCTCTTCTCCCCGCTCTGCTTCAGCGCCCCCCAAAATCTCCCTGCCGTTCATGCCGTTACAAGTTTCTGCATACGTCGACAACTTCGACATGAGCTTTATCCCCACGTACTAGGAGGCTTGTGGGAGAAACCCCCTCGGCTAGAAAGTATAGTCCACGAGTCGTGGATTGTCCGGCACGACTACCCGATTGAGTGTGCATATAGATTGACCTCCTTACTCCAGTACAGTGTTCCAGAGTCCGTCAGGAGATTATCCATCTTCAAGGACTTCAACAACCAACTTAAAATGGCAATTCACAAGTCTAAGCCACATATCTCTACGCCACATTGGCGCTCAAGTTTAGAAGATGCCTTAGCTGCAAATTTAAAGCTAGCCAAAGCTCTTGCCGCCAAAAGCCACCATCTAGAGTGCCTTTTTATTTCATACATGATCGACGCCCAGCAGTTTTTCACTTCATGCCAGCAGCTGCCATGTACCTGGAATCTCCTGCAGTCCTTAACACTCACGTCATCCACACTGGCCCGGACAGCCCCTCGCCAAGATATTCATACACTGTTGCAAAACGCTAGTTCGGTTGCGCTCAAGATGCCGCAGCTCCAAACCATGGTGCTCTGGAACAGTGAACCAGGACAAGCCTGTGCGGTAATTTATCAGCGACATACTGCAAGTGCGATAGCGACACTTACATGGCGTGGTACATGGAATCTTGAGCTCAGCGAGGATGTTGTTGAGTCCTTGAAGGAGGTTGCCTCTGATGCCTGCTACCTACGGCTGGAAAAGGAAGAATTACATGACGTGGATATCAGGTCCCATGGTGATGCAATTCATCATCTGCGCTTGCCGGATGGAGTTGTTGATTCAGAATCACTGTGTCAAATACGTCACGAGGGAAGGATGCAAAGAATGGCCTGATCAATGCATTTGTACAAAATTCTATCGTCCTAATAAGAAAAGGTGAAGAAGAAGAAAGGCAGTGGAGAGAAAGAAGAGAAAAAGTGTGTGAAACAAAGAGTAGAAGTAGAAGTCAAGCGTACCTAGGTAGCGTTTACATTGACCAGGAAGACATAGGCTTCTTCTACAGTACCTAACCTCAGATGTGTGTCGGCTAAATGGTCTTCGATACAAGACGCTCATGGAATTGCCCCCAGAAGAATGATCGTGATGCCAAATTCTCGTACTGGACGTGTCGCGTCATTCTACACGCTGGAATCCACGTACAAAGACGATTGATTCCTGACTAGAGAATGAGGTGTTAGTATCCAATGCAGCGTACCCCTTCGAGTTTACTGCTCTAACAAACTCGCACAGAGCGGCTCGATGTTTATGAAACAGTATACGTGATTCTGTGTATATACCGAGGGGGTCGCTAATATTATGTAGTGGTTGTCTACTGTTGTGTCTTGTTAGAAGTTTACCCTTGCGCGGAGGGTCGGTTATTCAGACCCGCCCCTGTCATTCACGAGTCAACCTCGGCATCTCCACGCGCCAAACTTCCACGGGTGTTGCGGATGCGGGGACAACCGTCGCGCTATATACATCACCATGGAGCGCGTCTCGCTATTCTCCACTATCTCCGTTCTTTCAGAACCACCATAGTTCGATTGTACTGCTACGTCTCCATCGCACTTGCTCCACCGCTAAAGCTCCTTCGCATCCCAACCTTCACAACTCACAACCGCCATCATGGTCGGCAAGAAGCAGCCCGTCTACGTCCTCGGCGTGGGCATGACCAAGTTTATCAAGCCTCGTGGCAAGGTGGACTACCCTGAGCTCGGTTTCGAGGCCGGCGTCAAGGCCATGCTTGACGCGCACATCAACTACGACGAGGTCGACCAAGGCGTCGCATGCTACTGCTATGGCGACTCAACTTGCGGTCAGCGCGTCTTTTACCAGTTCGGCATGACTGGCATTCCCGTATACAATGTCAACAACAACTGCTCGACTGGCTCGACCGGCCTCTACATGGGACGCAACATGATCGCGCACGGAGCGGCCGACTGCGTCTTGGTCGTTGGCTTTGAGAAGATGTTCCCCGGAAGTCTACAGAGCTTCTTCCAAGATCGCGCAAACCCGACAGGCACAACCAGCCTGATGATGAAGGAGACGAGGGGTATTACCAAGGCACCGGGTGCTGCGCAAATGTTCGGAAACGCTGGACGGGAACACATGGAGAAGTGAGTCCGAACGTCTGGACCAACCCGTGTCTCTATACTGACCATCTTCGTAGATACGGCTCCGAACTCAAGGACTTCGCAGAGATCGGTCGCATCAACCACGCCCACTCGAAGAACAACCCCTACTCGCAATTCCAAGACGAATACACCCTCGAACAAGTCATGAACGCACCCATGATCCACGAACCCCTCACAAAGCTCCAATGCTGCCCGACATCCGACGGAGCTGCTGCCACAGTCCTGGTCTCGCAAGAGTTCCTAGACAAGCGCCCCGAGCTCAAAGACCAGGCTATCCTGATTGCTGGACAAAGACTAGCAACCGACACACCGTCACTGTTCAACCGCAGCGCCATTGAGCTAGTAGGATACAGCATGAGTGAGCTGGCTGCTCGCGAGGCGCTCGAGGAGGCCAACGTATCACCAGACGACGTCAAGGTGTGCGAACTCCACGACTGTTTCTCTGCCAACGAGATGGTCACCATTGAAGCCCTTGGCCTGGCTCCCAAGGGCAAGGCTCACGAACTTATCCGCAAGGGTGGCATTACCTACGGCGGAAAGGTCGTCATTAACCCCTCAGGCGGTCTGATCTCCAAGGGCCATCCCCTCGGCGCCACAGGTCTCGCTCAATGCGCTGAGCTCGTTTGGCACATGCGTGGTTGGGCCAACAACCGATCAATCAAGGATACAAAGGTTGCCCTGCAACACAACCTGGGTCTTGGAGGCGCTGTAGTATGCACAGTGTACAAGAGGCACGACGGAAGCGCCGCAACAGATAAGTCAGATGAGCAGATCGCCAAGATCACTGGACTGGGATACAACCCAGCGACAGTCGCGAAGGGCTTCACAAAGGAACAAGTTGATGCTGTGAGGAGCAAGAAGGCGAGGAGCCAGTGGGCACTGCAAGACACAGAGCAAAAGGTTGAGGCGAGGTTTTAGTTGAGTTTCGCTGTAACTACCATGGTCTTTGAATAGCGCTATTGACTACATATATCCATCGTGCCTACTTCACACACGCTCTCCCCATGCTGCTTCAACCATATTGACCGTGATTTCACGCGTCAGTACACAAAATGGAAGGAGGCGTACTTACCTAATCCAATCCTTCCATCTTCTCACACCCACCAAGCATCCACCCACCAGATAACAGTAAGAAACTTCGGTCGACTTACCTGCCAGCAGATGCCAGACATCTGATCTCGCAGCGCCCAGCGCAAGGAGATTAATCCAACGGTATGAATATATTAAGAAGAAAGAGTTGAAAGAAAGAACCCCCAGAGCCCCGTTCAGACTCAACCCAAGCTAAAGATGATGGAAAGGTTTAGACATCAACGCACACCGCAGTTTCGGCTCATGTTGAGCAACATGAACTCGAGGGACTGTTGAGAACGGTTCAGCCGCTCTGTCCACAGGGATTAAGAGGGAAAGCGAAGGTCGAGTGGGTGGCGGAGGGGAGGTATGCGCCGGTTAAAGAGCGTGATGGTTCGGAGATGGATGACTGGACAACTTGGTCCGGTCCGCTGTCACTGAGTGGTAGAAGACACCCGATGTCGATCTTGTCTTCAGTGCCGATGGTATCTTTTTGAGTTTTTGTAGTTATGGCGAGACCGTGAGCTCAGTTGCGCTTTGTGATGGAGTGAGAAGAGGTCTTGGAGGGGAATGAATGGCGAGAATGGAAGCCGTCTGCAAGCGGGACTGGGATCTATGTAGGTGTTAGTGGAATGAACAGCGTTACACACATGGTTTTGGTGGATGTGGGTCGTGGTGGTTGCTTGGCGGTGTTGAAGTGTTGAGCGTGGGAATGGGAGTGGGGTGGAGAGAGAAGGTTATATACCGTCTACAAATGTTTGCTGGAACAATGGAATATCGGATTCGCGTAGATATGACCACTGATTGCTGCTTGATTGACTCAAAACGGGATACAACAAGGAGACTATAGCAATCCGCTTGTCTTTCGTGCTAGACAGTCATCTAGACGGAAGGACACTCGCACGTTGTCGCATCAAGACATCTCCCCACACGAACTGAAATGGAAGGGAGTGGCAAGCAGTTCCTGTCTGAACTTGTGATCATGATTTGGTATTTCGAGTTATGCTCGAACCTTCGTTTCGCCATATGCAAAAAGACGCCCAATTTTTGATACCCCAGAGTGATAATTGTCCAGCATAATGCAAGACAGAAATTACAGAGTAAGACCGTAGAGTAGAGTAGTATGCAACTTCTTCCAGGCTTGCTTCTTTAGCAGCCGATAGTGCGCTATGCCCAATCTGTGCTCAAAAGTCGGGATCCTCCATTATGATGCCAAAGCTACGACGGCGACTGATCAGAGCAGTATCATCGGAATCCTTCTTATGTTGAGGAGACCAGCGATCTCTCCTTGTCTCGCGTCCATCACGCTCAGAAGCGGAAGCATTCTAGGCACCGCTCGCCACACCACGTATGTTGATACCACCACCTCCTCCGCCACGCCGATCAGCAGATCCGCGGATGTTGATTCCTTCCTGGCTGCGTGCACGTCCTTGGCCACGGATGCTGATATCGTCATCGCGTGTGATGCGATCAGCGAGACCTCGTCGAGGCTGTGACGGCTCAGAGAAGTCGGTGACATAGGGATCGCGGTCGTCACCCTTGAGGCGACCAAACGACTCAGCGGGATCGTCATCATCGCGTGTGATCCTATCGGCTAGCGACCGCTTCTGTTGCGGGAGCACGGGCTGTCCGTTCTTGGTCATGCGAGAAAGTAGCGAATCCCCTCCTCGTGACTTGTTTGATCCGTATGTTGCGTCGATGGCGTTTGACCGGTGGTGGTTATGGCCCATTGGCGAAGTGTCAAGGAAAGAGTCCTTCTGCCAACGTCCACCACTCGCAGGGCCGCCGCGATCATAGTTTGCCCGGTCGTGTGTCCAGCGATCCATGCTGGGTTCACGGCGACGGCGAGTGTTGTTGCGGCTGCGACTCCGGCTGCGGTACCGACGGCGGCCCGCGTGGGTCTCGTTCTCTGTGAATCCGAAGCGACCGTCGCCTTCTTCGTCGGAGGCAGGGGAGGCGCTGCGTCCTCGTAGACGGCCGAAGCGTGGCTCTTGTGGACTGGGTCTGTTAGCTTGTTGACAGGGTCACGGGGCAATGCGCTGAAGTACCTTCTTGAGCCGGGTCGGTAGGAATCAACGTCGTCGTTCCTGAGTCTGCCATCAGCGGGCTGACGACCTCCTCTGCCACCGCGACCTCGGACTTCTCGTCCATCACGGCCATCACGGTTGTCTCGTCCGTTCCGGCGCGGGCCCCTTCGGTCAGCGCCTGAGTCGCCCATGGACTGGTCTCGGCTGTACCCCCGTCTTGATCGGTCCCTGGAGCCCATTTCCTCGTCGCCATAATCGAGATAGTCTTTCTGCGGTTTTTGGTTCCGTCGCGGCTCCCTCTGATGGTTGCCAGCCACGTCTGGGTTGCGTTGGTAGTAGTTGCTCTTGGTCGCTGCGCCCTTCGGCTTCTGGTCGCCAGCGTTGGACTGCCTGATGACGAGGCGACTGTTGGGCTTCTTTGAGTATGGTTGCGCTGTGCGGGGCTCTTGTAGTGAGAGGTTGCTGGTGTCGCCTACGTCGGAGTGAGTGAGGATGCCTAGTGCGACGGTCGCGTCTTCCTTATTGTAGAATTCGAGGTTGACCGAGTTGTCGTTTACCCAGCGTAGTTGCTTAACGCGCGGGTCTGACTGGCAATGCTCCATCGCCCAGTAGAGGGGGTCGTTGGGGTCAAAGTCGCTCACGCCCTGGAGGTTGAGCGATTCGGGCCATGCTTCGTGGACAATGATGTCCTCAAGGTAGGCGGCGGGTATGTTTTGTTCTTGCTCGGCCGGCTCCTGCGATGGCGCGCATGTCAGTCAATTGCGCCTTCTCGTGCAGCCTGGCGCAATGCTCACCTGGACAACCTGCTGTGGTTGCGACGGCTGTGCTACCGGTTCAATGTCTGCGCCTACATCAATGTCAATATCGTAAGCGACATCAGTCATGTCCGTGTCGTCCATGATGGCGGCTATATTTCAAAGAGGTCCGGCAATTCGGTGAGTTGGTGTTGTTGGAAGTTCGAGAGCTGTACAAGCAGCGCGCCGCGGTCGGTAAACTCCAAAGCGCGGGCGGGCACTAACGTCATCACGTGCGTGATTGAAACGCCCCGGCACAATATGATTGCCCGATTTTGTGTCTCACCACCAACAATAGCATAAACATCAGAGGGACGGTGAAACGTGCAAGCAAGTCAAGTTTGGGTCAGGGTCGTGATTACACCCTGTAGCGGACCTACCAAGCTTGAGGGAAAGCCCCCTAGAAGCTAGCCACGACGCGTCACAGTTGGAAGCGATGTGTATGCTCGAGACAGTCACCACATCCGAAAAGCGCCTACCATCTCACGACTGCTCCTCCAGCGTAAAGGTACCCGTCTTCGTGATGAGGTACTCATTCACTGCGACATCCTTGCCTGATTCTTTGCCATACCCGGATTGTTTGATGCCACCAAATGGCGATTCTGCAGCAGAAGAGTTGCCCTGGCACATGTTAGTATACTTTCCGATGTCTTCGTTGTCAACATACTGTATTCAGTCCGATCATGCCGGCCTCCAGATTCTCAAACAGTCTCCAGGTACGATCAACGTTCTTTGTGAAGCAGTAGGATGCGAGACCCATACTGGTGTCGTTTGCAGCCTTGACAGCTTCATCTTCAGTCTCGAACTTGATGAATGTACTGATCGGGGCGAAGGCTTCCTCATTGGCAATGTCCATGTCTGGTGTAACGCCGGTAACGACAGTAGGTTCGAAGAAGTAGCCACCGTCCTTCTCCACCTTATTACCGCCGGTATGAATCTTCGCGCCTTTCTTCTTCGCATCTTCGACAAGAGCGAGTGCTTTCTCGACACCCCGTGGAGTAGTCACTGGGCCCATCGTCGTCTTCTCGTTTGAACCGTGACCGACGACGATCTTTTGTGTCTCTGCGTTCCAGCGTTCGAGGAACTTGTCGAAGATTCCAGACTGAACGTATATCCGGTTCGCCGTAATACACGCCTGACCCGCATGTCGGTACTTCAAGGCGAAGATCTGAGTCAAAGCTTGCTCGATATTCGCGTCGTCGAAAATCAGGACAGGGCAATTGCCGCCCAATTCGAGTGTAACTTTCTTCAGATTGTCTGCACACATCCTAGCGACTAGCTTGCCAACGCGCGTCGAGCCTGTAAACGTGACCTTGCTCACAAGCGGATGCCGACAAAGCGCCTCACTGAGTTCTGGTGTCTTGTCGAGATCTGTGGTCAGGACGTTCAACGCCCCCTTTGGGAATCCAGCCTTTTGAGCGAGGTAGGCCAGTGTGAGTACAGTGATCGGTGTCTCCGGGCTGGGTTTCACTATCATCGTGCAACCCGCAGCCAATGCAGCGCCAGCTTTGCGAAGAATCATGGCGATGGGGAAGTTCCATGGCACTAACGCGACAGCGACACCAAGCGGCTGCTTGATCGTGAAGATGCGTCTGTTTGGTAGCGCGGGTGTGAAGACACTGCCTTGAATACGCTCGGCTTCGCCAGCAAACCACCATGTGAAGCCCGTCGAGTAGTCGATTTCTCCATACGCCTCGGCTCTAGGTTTTCCGGTCTCATACACAAGAATAGTCGCTATGTCTTCCCTGTGCTCCTTGATGAGGGCATCCCATCGGTAAAGCATCTGTGCTCGTTGTCGCGGGCTGATCTTCTTGTACTCCTGGAAACATGCATGCGAGCTGTTAACAGCATCGTCGACATCAGATGCATCGTTCGTAGGACATTCTATCCACGGCTTTCCTGTTCCAGGGTCTGTTCGCCTGTCAGATCTCGGTGTTTATATAGGTAAACATGCTGTGATGACTGACCGACCACTTCGAACGTCTTTCCCGACTTTGCTCGTACCCAATCGCCATTCACAAAAGATAGGCTATGGAGCAAGTCTGGAGAGTTCAGCTGGAATATATCAGTGCTAGTTCGATGCCACGATCAGTCTGTGTTGACGCACCTTGAAGGGTAGCTCGTGTTTCCTGTCTGACGCCATTTCGTTCTAAGTTTCTACGTATCGTTGACCAAAGTTGGTGAATGTGGAGTGAAGTTACCTGGAGGAGACGATCTTGGAAGGCGCATGGACTCCGCGGCCACCATTATCAGCATCTGCACACAACAGAGCTTCCCCACTTTCCAGCGTATAGCCTACATGAGCAATGCGCGTATCTGCAGCGACATCCGGATATTTCAGGAAAGGCGATCCGGAGAGACGCCGCAGACGCAGACGTTCAAAGCAGCGAAACGTCGGCGAGGACGGTCTCCAATTGGCTCAAACCTCGGTGGTCCTCCAACACGACGTCAACTCCATGCGGGGCACCACGCTTACCCCTCACTGCTGTGCTCGACTCCGAAGAACGACTAGTCGACCGACGATGATTGGAGATGCGATACCGGTGGCAGACATCAGGGTCCATGAGATGGCAGGCAGGAGCGCCTTGTTCCTTTATAATCAAAACATCAACATAGTCGCTGGCTATAGAGACTCAACATCGACCCTAGCAATTCGAATATATATTCGAGGAGATACAACTGACCTACCTACGTTCATATCGTGAGCCCAATCTATCAAGTCTCTCATCATGGGCAGACTAGATGGCAAAGTCGCCATCGTGACCGGTAAAACGCATCCTCATCAATCCTCTCACATCTCACTAACGACCTCATCAGGCGGCGGCTCAGGCTTCGGCGCCGGCATTTCAAAAGGCATGGCCTCTGAAGGCGCCAAAGTCCTTGTCTGCGACATCAACCAGTCAGGCGGCGAAGCGACGGCAGCCACAAACCCTTCCTCTCTCGCCTTCCACAAGATGGACGTGACCAAAACGTCGGACTGGAAAGCTACTGTCTCGGCTTGCATCGAGAAGTTTGGGCGCTGCGATATACTCGTCAATAACGCTGGTTGGTCATATACCAATAAACCTACGACGACGGTCACGGAGGACGAGTTCGATAAAGTCTTCGACGTCAATGTCAAAGGTGTTTATCTTGGCTGCAATGCGTGGGTCGATCAAGCCATCGAGCGCAAAGAAGGAGGTGTGATAATCAACATCGCTAGTGTTGGAGCAACGCGGCCACGGCCAGGCTTGGTATGGTACAACGCGAGTAAAGGCGCGATTTGGAATGTACGTCATCTCCCAACTCTGTCCCAATGACGCATCGAGCTCCCAGTTACTAATGCATACTTCAGGCGACAAAAGGCCTCGCGGCGGAGTACGGGCCCCATCAGATCCGTGTCGTGTCCATTTGCCCCCTTGTTACAGGAACAGGTCTCTTCTCTGCCTTTACAGGAATGGAAGATACACCGGAGAACAGGACAAAGTTCACGTCCAATGTACCCATGGGCAGGATCGGTGAAGTGGACGACGTGGTGAATGCGTGTATCTTCATGGCGAGCAAAGAGGCTGGCTTCATTACAGGAGTTAATCTGGAAGTGGATGGTGGACGCTGTATCTAGACTAGCTTTGGTGGAGAGGAGGGAACTCAAAATGAGCTTCGAGATGGATCATCCCTAGGAACAGCTCCATAACGCTGTCGTATCTCATGGATCTGAGCCTAGCCGTCCATATACACATCCTCATCCTCACCATCCTCCGCCTCATTTTCTTCTTCTTCTTGATCATCATCATCATCATC
>Ga0265780_10004085_pt1 | contig 18981 bp, 21 predicted proteins | sample P1T30metagenome_FD_192432 | JGI IMG/M metagenome (GOLD analysis project Ga0265780, IMG submission 192432) | Plant litter microbial communities from East Loma Ridge, Irvine, California - P1 T30 | ecosystem: Environmental > Terrestrial > Plant litter > Unclassified | place: USA: California...
GGTGAACGGGGCATTAGCGTGAGTCACGAAGACCTCCGATGACGATCTGAGTGTGGTAACCCACATCGTCCCGGAGGTCTTCGCTCACATCACCCGTTCACAACGTCCCGAGGAACTACAGCTAGCCGGCAGAACCGCCGCCTCACGCGCGACGCCCGCTACGGGAGGTACGAGGGCGGGCCCGACCCGCTCGCGCCCCCGGTCGACCTGTCCGAGGCGCTCGACGCAATCGGCGAGGACGTCATGGGCGGCACCTCGCCGGAGCGCGCCATCCGCGAGTTCCTCCGCCGCGGCGGCCGCGACCAGCAGGGCCTCGACGACCTCGCCCGACGCGTGGCCGAGCGGCGGCGCGAACTCACGAGCCGGAACAACCTCGACGGCACACTGCAGCAGGTGAAGGAGCTGCTCGACCAGGCGGTCCTCGCCGAGCGCGGGCAGCTGGCGCGCGACACCGAGCTCGACGACGGTGACCGTGCCCTCGCCGAGATGCAGCTCGACAGCCTCTCCCCGTCGCCGGCCTCCGCCGTGCAGGAACTCGGCGGCTACGACTGGAAGAGCCCGACCGCGCGGCAGAAGTACGAGGAGATCAAGGACCTGCTCGGCCGGGAGGTGCTCGACCAGCGCTTCGCGGGGATGAAGCAGACGCTCGAGAACGCGACCGACGAGGACCGTGCCGCCGTCGCCGACATGATGCGGGACCTCAACCAGCTGCTCGAGGACCACCAGCGCGGCACGGACACGCAGGAGCAGTTCGACGCGTTCATGCAGCAGCACGGGCAGTACTTCCCGTCGAACCCGCACAACGTCGAGGAGCTGCTCGACGACCTCGCCGCCCGTGCCGCCGCCGCTCAGCGGATGCGGAACTCGATGACGCAGGAGCAGCGGGACGAGCTCGACGCCCTCGCCCAGCAGGCCTTCGGCTCCCCCGACCTGATGGGGCAGCTCGGGCAGCTCGACGAGAACCTCCGGTCGCTCCGGCCCGGCGAGGACTGGGGCGGCTCGGAGCGGATGGACGGCGACCAGGGCCTCGGGCTCGGCGACGGGACCGGCGTGTTCCAGGACATCGCCGACCTCGACGCACTCGCCGACCAGCTCGCGCAGTCCGGCCCCGGCTCGGACCTCGACGACCTGGACCTCGACGCCCTGGCCCGGCAGCTCGGGGACGACGCCGCCGTCGACGCGAAGACCCTGCAGCAGCTCGAGAAGGCGCTCCGGAACTCCGGTGCGCTCCGGCGCGGCACCGACGGGCAGCTCAGGCTCACCCCGAAGGCGATGCGACAGCTCGGCAAGAGCCTGCTCAAGGACGTCGCGCAGCGGATGTCCGGCCGGCAGGGCGCCCGCGACCTCCGCCGCTCCGGGGCCTCCGGCGAACCGTCCGGCGCGACCCGCCAGTGGGCGTTCGGCGACACCGAGCCGTGGGACATCCCGCGGACGATCACGAACGCGGTCACCCGCACGGCCGCCTCCGGGCGCGAGGGCCCCGGCGTCCGTCTGACCATCGACGACGTCGAGGTGCAGGAGACCGAGGCCCGCACGCAGGCCTGCGTGGCGCTGCTCGTCGACACCTCGTTCTCGATGGCGATGGAGGACCGCTGGGTCCCGATGAAGCGGACCGCCCTCGCGCTGCACACGCTCGTCTCGACGCGCTTCCGCGGCGACGACCTGCAGCTCATCGCCTTCGGACGCGAGGCGGAGGTGATGGACATCGAGCAGCTGGTCGGCCTCGACGCGATGTGGGACAAGGGCACGAACCTGCACCACGCGCTGCTGCTCGCGAACCGGCACTTCCGGAAGCACCCGGCGGCGCAGCCGGTGCTCCTCATCGTCACGGACGGCGAACCGACCTCGCACCTGGAGCCGAACGGGCAGGTGTGGTTCGGGTACCCGCCCGACCCGATCACGATCGCGCTCTCGGTCCGCGAGCTGGAGAACGCCGGCCGGCTCGGCGCGCAGACGACGTTCTTCCGGCTCGGCGACGACCCCGGGCTCGCCCGGTTCGTGGACGGGATGGCGAAGCGCGTGGACGGCACGGTCGTCGCGCCCGAGAACGACGACCTCGGCGTCGCGGTGGTGGACTCCTACCTCGGCTCGCGCCGGGCGGGCGGCAACGGGCTGTTCCGGGACGACTGGGGGGCCTGAGCGCACCCGGATGCGGACCGGGCCGGACCGGAACGCGTCAGAAGAGGGGCCAGGGCACCGCGGGACCACTGCCCGGCGGCGGCGGGAACATCCCGACCGCGCGGAGGGCGGCGCACCGCGCCCGGAGCGTGTCGATCTCCGCCGCAGTCAGGTGCTCCTCGAGCGCCGCGCCCAGACCACCGCGCAGGGCGTCGGACACGCGGTCGATGCCCTCGAGCTCGTCGGGGTCGAGCGGCTCCCCGATCCAGCCCCACAGCACGGTGCGGAGCTTGTGCTCGACGTGGAAGGTCAGACCGTGGTCGACGCCGAACCGGTGCCCGTCGGCCATCGCGAGGACGTGCCCGCCCTTCCGGTCGGCGTTGTTCACGATGACGTCGAAGACCGCCATCCGACGCAGCGCCGTGGTGTCCTCGTGCACCAGCGTGATCGGCCGGTCCTGCTCGTCGATGGCCTCGAGCACCGGGAGCCAGGGCGCGTCTCCCGCTCCGGCGGCGGCGGCGTCGTCCGTCGGCACGAGGTCCACCGCGTCCTGGTCCGGGTCGATGGTCTGCCACTGCTGCAGCATCCCGCGACCGAACGGACCGTCGCCCATCCACGTCGGCGGGACGACGTCCCACCCGAGCGTCTCCGACACCAGGTAGGCCGCGACCTCCCGGTCGGCGAGCGTGCCGTCCGGGAAGTCCCACAGCGGGCGCTCCCCCTCGACGGGCTTGTAGACGACGGCTCGTCCGTCGAGGTCCGCGAGGAACGTCGCGTTCGACGCCTCGCGGATGCGCGCTGTGATCGTGACCGGGCCGTCGCTCATGCGTCGCCGGGCGGACGTCCCGCTGCCACGACCTCCCGCGTGCGCTCGACGAACGCGCGGGCGGTGCCGACCGGGATCTTCACCTGGAACACCTCGGCGGGCTCGGGGATCTCGACGACGGCCTCGATCTCGTCGCCGTCCTCGCTCGTCTCCGCCACGATCTCGAGCTCGTCGTCGATCGGGTACGCCTCGATCACGACCTGCGCCGTCGCCGGGTCGAACCCCAGGCTGAGGGCGCCGGCGCGGAACTCGGGCTCCACCGGCTGGTCGAGCGGACCACCGTCGTGCAGCTCGGTCGGGGCGGCCGGCGGGACGCTGAAGCGGTTGTCCTCCACCGTCGCGACCTCGTCGAGGAGCTCGTCGATCTTGTCCGCGAGGACCGCGGACTGCTCCTTCTCGAGGGCGACGCTCGTCACACGACGACCGGCACGGGCTTGGATGTAGAACGCTCGCTCGCCCGGAAGACCGATCGTCCCGACGACGAGACGGTCCGGCCAGTCGAAGCCGTGCACGATGGTGGGCATACCCGCATTGTAGGAGCGCCCCCCGTCAGCCGTTCAGGGTCTGGCGCTCCCCGCGGTGTCGTGACCCGCTCCGCCGCCCACCGCAGCGTCCCCCGTCGGCGCCGGAACCGCGGCGAGCCAGGCCAGGTCGCCGGATTCGGTGTTCGAGGCGACCACCTCGGGTCGGTGCTCGCCGTAGCGCACGATGGACACCGACGCGGGTCCGACCGCGATGCGCTGGAACAGGTCGAGGTGCATGCCGAGGGCGTCGGCGAGGACGGACTTGATGACGTCGCCGTGGCTCACCGCCACCCACACGGCCGACGGACCGTGCGCGGCCTCGACCTCGGCGTCGATCCGCCGGACGGCGGACACGGCCCGCGACTGCATGCCCTGCATCGACTCACCGCCGGGGAACACGACCGCGCTCGGGTTCCCCTGCACGGTGCGCCAGAGCGGCTCCTTCGCGAGGTCGGCGAGCGTGCGGCCCTGCCAGTCGCCGTAGTCGCACTCCGTGATCGCACGCTCGACCCGGACCTCCGGTGCCCCCTGCTGCTGCCCGAGCAGCGCCCTGGCGGTTTGCCGGCACCGCTCGAGCGGGCTCGTCACGAGTGCCGCGATCGGCACCGGTGCGATACGGGCGGCGGTGCGCTCCGCCTGCTCCCGGCCGACGCGGTCCAGGGACACTCCCGCGGTCCGGCCGGCGAGCACCCCGGTCGCGTTCGCGGTGGTGCGTCCGTGCCGGACGAGGAGGACGGTGGCCATGCGCTCGATCCTAGGCGCACCGTCGACGCGCCCTCCCGCCCGGGCACCGCCGGCGCCCCCGCCGCCCGCACTCCGGCAGGGCCGGACCCCTCGTGCGGCTTGGTGGGAGCGCCCCACCGGCACCAAGATGGAGGCGTGCTCGTCTCCATCGTCTACATGAGCCGCGCTGCCGTGCCCTTCGACGAGGAAGCGCTCGCCGAACTCCTCCGCGAGGCCCGGCTCCGCAACGAGGCCCTCGGGGTGTCCGGCCTGCTCGTGGCCAAGGGCGGCCGGTTCATGCAGCTGCTCGAGGGGCCGGCGTGGAGCGTCGACGACCGTTTCGCCGCGATCAGCCACGACGGGCGACACGGCGACGTGAAGTCCCTCATCCGCGAGGACATCGAGCGCCGCCGGTTCGACGGCTGGTCGATGGCCTACCGGTCGCTCGACGACACCGACGTCGCGACCGAGGAGGGCTTCAGCCCGTTCCTGTCCGGCACGATGGACTTCCCGTCGGAGTTCGACGCGACGAGTGCCGCGTGGCTGCTCAAGTGGTTCCGGGACCGGGAGCTGCACGACCGCTGACCCGGTCCGGTGTCGTCCTGCGTTCAGCCTGCCGGTTCGAACGCGTCGTCGACCACCCCGAGCAGCCGGTCGCGGTGCCGCGGGTCGGCGATCCCCGCGAGGACCACGCGCCACATCGTCGCCACCGCCGGGTACAGGTCGGCGCGGCCGGTCCGGACGTCCGACACGAGCTGCACGCCGGTGAAGTACGGCACCAGGGTCGCCCCGAGCTGCTCGGCGTGCAGGTCGGTGCGGAGCTCACCGCTGGCGACGGCGAGGCGGAAGACGTCGACGATCCCGGCGATCCACTGCTCGTAGAAGCCGACCGTCGCCGCCGCGAACTCGCCCCGCTCCAACGAGAGCCGGATGCCCGCCCGCACGACCGGGTCGGTGCGGAGCAGGTCCGCGATCCCCTTCGACGCCCCGATGAGCGCTGCCGTCGGGGACTGGTCGGTGTGGCTGACGACCGCGAAGGTGCGGACGTTCTGCTCGTCGATGACGGCGAGCGCGAGGGCGAGCTTCGTCGGGAAGTGGAAGTGCAGCGCGCCCTGGGAGACGCCCGCGACGCGGGCGACGCCCGCGATCGTCGTGGCGGCGAAGCCGACACGGTCGAACTCCTCCGCAGCGGCCACCAGGATCAGCTCACGTCGTTCCACGGGACCAGTCTCTCGGATCGGAGGCGCGGTGCGGGCTGGCACCGCGCCTCCCATTCGAGGGATCGTCGCGTCAGGCGGCGTGTCGGGCGAGGGAGATGCGCTCCTCCGGCACGTCCTGCAGGTCGCGGCCGCGGAACCAGCGCAGCAGCCAGTCGACCGGCGACCCGGCGAGGCCGGTCGGGAGACCGGACCGGTCCGTGAGGAAGGTGCTGGACCCCGGCTCGTGCCGGACCTCGACGTCGCTGGGGTTGCCGAACGCCATGGCCCACCCGTCGAACCGACGGCTGTCGATGTGCTCGCGCGACAGCGACTTCACGTCCCGGTGCCGGGGGTCGCGCTCGATGGCGGCGAACCGGTCGTCCACGCTCCACTCCGGCCCCTCGAGGACCTGCATGAACCGGCCGCCCTTGGCCGGCAGGAGTCCGGAGACGCCCAGCGCGTGGTTGCGCAGCCGCGCCTCCCGCAACATCGCGACCAGCTGGTCGTCGGTGAGTTCGTCGACGGCGACGGACATGTACACGAGGGATGTGAGGGAAGTCATCGCCCTCAGTCTGGGTCGCGCTCCTCCGCGCGGTCAACGCGGTCGTCCGCACACCGGACGGAGGTGCGTCGAGTGGACGAAGCCGGCGGCCGAGGTGCCCCGACCACGGCGCTACGCTGACCGGATGACGGGGGCGATCGGGGACGGCCGGACAGGGTGGACGGCGCCGGGGCGAGCAGCGCTGTACTGGGCGACGGCCGTGCTCGGCGTGGTGGGCGGGTTCGCCTCCTGGCAGCTCCTGTGGCTCGCCACCGAGGAGGCCACCCGCGGCGCCACCCCGGACCGGTCGGGGCCGAACCCGAACACGGGCATGGGACTCACCGGCCTGGCCGTGGGGCACGTCGTCGGGCTCGTGCTGCTCGTCCTCGTGGCGCTGGGCGCGCGCCGGGACGCGCGCTCCGCCGCCTGGTTCGCCGGTGTCGCCCTCGTGGTCGACTCGTTGGTCGGCCTGGCGTTCTCGCTCGCCCTGACCGGCGGCGAGGTCGTGGTGCCCTGGCCGCAGCGGCCGTACCAGCCCTGACGGCGACGGACGGGCGCGCCCCGCGCAACGCTTCGCGTTGCCGCTGAACGGGGCGCGCCCGTCCGTCGTCGGGGTGCGTCAGGCCGCGGCGGGCTCGCTGATCGCGGCGCGCAGCTCGGCGGCGGCCGCCGCCACGTCGTCCGCGCTGTAGATGGCGCTGCCGGCGACCGCGACCCGGGCGCCCGACGCCTGGACCGCCGGGATCGTGTCCGCCTTCACGCCGCCCGCGACGGAGAACGCGACGCCGGAGGCCTCGCCGTCGCGCAGGAGCGTGTCGAACGTGAAGCCCTCCTCGGCCTGCTCGTCGAGGCCGGCGTGCATCTCGACGAACTCGGCGCCGAGCGCGGTGACCTCCTTCGCGCGGGTCACCTTGTCGGGGACGCCGATGAGGTCGACGACGACGCCCTTGCCGTGCGCCTTCGCGGCCTTCACGGCGCCGGCGATCGTGGAGTCACCCGCGACGCCGAGGACGGTGACGAGGTCGGCACCGGCGGAGAAGGCGATGTCCGCCTCCAGCTCGCCGGCGTCCATCGTCTTCAGGTCGGCGAAGACGATCTTGTCCGGGTGCGCCTCCTTGATGGCGGTGATCGCGGAGAGGCCGGCGCTCTTGATGAGCGGGGTGCCGAGCTCGATCACGTCGACGTACGGCGCGGCCTTCCCGGCGAGCTCGAGGGCGTCCTCGGTGGTCAGGGTGTCCATGGCGAACTGGAGCTGCATGGTGGTGTCCTTCCGGTGGTGGTGGTGCGCGACGGTGTCGTCTGCGCGGGTCATTCGAGGTTCGCGTGGCGGGGCCACAGGTCGTCGGCCGAGTGTCCGCTGCGCTGCCAGAGCGCGTGGAACAGGGCGTCGCCGAGCAGCATCACGGCCTGCTCGAACAGGCCTCCCGCGTACTGGGCGGATGCCGTGCCCGAGCGGTCGGTCTTCGTCGCCGCGGGCACGACGAGGGTCGTGTCCGCGACCGCGGCGAGCGGCGAGTCGGCGGTCGTCGACACGGCGAGCACCCGGGCACCGGCCTCGTCGGCGGTCCGCGCCGCCTGCACGATGCCGCCGGTCGTCCCGGAGCCGCTCGCGACGAGGAGGACGTCGCCCCGCCGGATCGCCGGGGTCGTCACCTCGCCGACGACGTGCACGTCGAACCCGAGGTGCATGAGCCGCATCGCCGTCATCCGCAGCGCCAGACCGGAGCGGCCGGCTCCGTGCACGAAGACGCGCTCGGCGTCGCCGAGCAGCGTCAGCGCCCGCTCGAAGGGCGCCTGGTCGGCGGAGCGGAGGGCGGCGACGACGTCCTGCAGCTCGGCGGCGATGAGCCCGAGCGATCCCGCGACGGTGGTGTTGGCCATGACCACGATGGTCCTCGCCCGGCGCGCGTCCCACCGCTGCCCGGCCAGGCGGCAGGCCCACCCGATCGGGTGGGGAGGATGCACCGGGTGGGACGGGTAGGTTCGTGCACCGTGACCGAGGACGAGCAGACGCACGCGAGCAGGGTGACCGCGGCGGAGCACGCGCGGACCGTCGCCGAGCAGGCCGACCGGCACGCGCTGACGCTCGAGTCCGTGCTCGCCGCGCTCCGGTCCCCCCGGCTCTCGGACACCGCGGCCCGGACCGAGGCCGTCGAGATCGCCTCGGCCGCGCTCGTCGAGCTCCGCACGGTGACCGACCGGCAGCGGAGCACCCTGCTCGAACCCGTCACCGGAGCGTTCTCACGGCTCCGCGCCGACCTCCGCCCCCTGGTGCGCTTCGGCGACCTCGACGTGCAGTTCGTCGAGCCGCCCGCGACCGGTCGGGCCCTGCCGGGCGACGTCGCCCACACCGCCCGGGCCATCGTCCGCACCGCCGTGCTCGCCCTCGTCGACGTCGGGGTCGCACGGCGCGTCCGGATCCAGTGGGACTGCGACGGGCGGAACCTGCTCATGCAGCTCCGCGACGACGGCGCCGGCACCCTCGACGTGCACGACGACGCGGTACGGCCGATCGCCGAGCGGGTCGTCGCCCTCGACGGCGTCATGCACGTCGACTCCACGCCGGGCTGGGGCTCGACGCTCGACATCTCGCTCCCCCTCGACCCGGCACCCGGGGCGGTCGAGGTGCCCGAGGGCGAGGGCCTCACCGACCGGGAGCGCGAAGTGCTGCGGCTCGTCGTCACCGGCGTCGGGAACCGCGAGATCGCCGACTCGCTGGGGATCAGCCCGAACACCGTGAAGTAGCACGTGGCGAACCTGCTCCGGAAGCACGGGGCGCGGACGCGGGCGGAGCTCGCGGCGTTCGGCGCCCGGGGCTGACGCTCCTGGCGCACGACTCCACGCGCCCAGCGACACGTCACGGGCGCTGGACGGCGTGAGGTGTCGGTCAGCGCGTGAGGTCGGTCCGGATCTGGCGGAGGGTGTGGGATTCGAACCCACGAGACATCACTGCCCACCTGTTTTCAAGACAGGCTCCATCGGCCGCTCGGACAACCCTCCATGACGCGACCACGTGGCGAGACGTGACCGCGTCCCGAGAAGTCTACCGGGCCTCCCGTCAGCGGGGCAGCGAGTCGAGCGCGGCGGCGAGCCCGTCGTCGGTGACCCCGCCGGTCAGCTCGTTGCCCGCGTCCACGACGTCGTCGGGCGCCTGCCCCATGACGACGCCGCGGCCGGAGGTGGAGGCCCAGCGCAGCATGTCGATGTCGTTGCGCCCGTCGCCCGCTGCGAAGACCCGGGAGCGCGGGATGTCGAGCCACTCGCGGACCCGCTCCATCGCGGTGGCCTTCGTCACACCCTCGGGAGCGATGTCGAGCCAGGAGGTCCAGCCGACGGAGTACGAGACCTTGTGCAGGCCCATGTCCTCGACGACCTGCAGGAAGTCCTCGGTGTCGTGTCCGGGCGAGATGACGACGACGCGGGTCGCCTCGACGCCGAGCAGCCGTTCGAAGGGGACGTGTTCGCCCTGCACGGTCATCGCGTCGTCGGGGAAGTCGTCGGAGAGCAGGAAGTGCCCGGTCTCGTCCTCGACGCCGAACGTCGCGTTCGCCAGCGCGCCGTGGATCGTCTGCAGCACCTCGGACGGGTCGAAGCGCTCGACGTGGACGCGCTCGTAGCCGCCGTCCGGCCGCCGCCCGAGCGTCAGGGCGCCGTTCGCGCAGACCAGGTACTTCGGCGCGATCCCCAGGGTCTCCAGGAGCGGCACGGTCATGCCCTCGCTGCGCCCGGTGGAGAGCATGACCTCGTGCCCGGCGGCCTCGGCGTCGCGGACCGCGGCGACCACGGCCTCGGTGATGACGCCGTCCTCGCGCATGGTGGTGCCGTCGACGTCGAGTGCGACGAGCCAGCGCTTCGTGCGGGCGGGCGCAGCGGCACCGTCCGCGCCGGCTCCGGAGCCCTGCGAGGCCTGGTCGACGAACCGCCCGGACGTGCTCATCGAGGCTCGATCACCTCGACGCCGCCGAGGTACGGCCGCAGCACCTCCGGCACGACGACGGAGCCGTCGGCCTGCTGGTGGGTCTCGAGGATCGCGACGATCCAGCGTGTGGTCGCCAGCGTGCCGTTCAGCGTCGCCACCGGCGCGGTCTTGCCGCTCTCGGTGCGGTAGCGGATGTCGAGGCGACGGGCCTGGAACGTCGTGCAGTTCGAGGTCGAGGTCAGTTCGCGGAAGGTGCCCTGCGTCGGGACCCACGCCTCGATGTCGTACTTGCGCGCGGCGCTCGTGCCGAGGTCGCCGCCGGCCACGTCGATCACGCGGTAGTGCAGCCCGAGGTCCTGCATCATCGACTCCTGCATGGCGACGAGACGCTGGTGCTCGGTCTCGGCCTGCTCGGGCAGCACGTACGAGAACATCTCGAGCTTGTTGAACTGGTGCACGCGGAGGATCCCGCGGTTGTCCTTGCCCGCCGACCCGGCCTCGCGCCGGTAGCAGGTCGACCAGCCGGCGTAGCGGATCGGGTCGCCCGCCTCCGGGAACGACAGGATCTCGTCGGCGTGGAAACCGGCGAGGGCGACCTCGCTCGTGCCGGTCAGGTACAGGTCGTCGGCCTCGAGCCGGTAGACCTCGGCCGCGTGCTCGCCGAGGAACCCGGTGCCGGCCATCGTCTCGGGGCGGACGAGCGTCGGGGTGATCAGCGGCTCGAACCCGTGCTGCACGGCGCGGTCGAGGCCGAGGTTCATGAGCGCGATCTCGAGCCGCGCGCCGAGGCCGCGGAGGAAGTAGAACCGCGACCCGGAGACCTTCACGCCGCGCGGGATGTCGATGATGCCGAGGTGCTCGCCGAGGTCGGCGTGGTCCTTCGGCTCGAAGTCGAACTCGGGCTTCGTGCCGACGGTGCGGAGGGTGACGAAGTCGTCCTCGCCGCCCTTCGGCACGTCGGGCAGGACGACGTTCGGGATCGCGCGGGCGGTGCGGTCGAAGGCCTCCTCGGCCGCGGTGACCTCGGCCTGGGCGTCCTTCACCTTCGCGGCGAGCGCCTGCGCCTGCTGCACGAGCGCGGCCTTCTCGTCCTTCGGGGCCTTCGCGACGGTCTTGCCGAAGGCGTTCTGCTCGGCCCGGAGGGACTCGAACGAGGTGATCGCGCTCCGTCGGGCCGCGTCGGCGGCGACGGCCTCGTCGACGACGGTGACGGAGGCGCCGCGCGCCTCCTGCGAGGCCTTGATGACGTCCGGGTTGTCACGCAGGAGCTGGGGGTCGATCACCGCCCCATCCTAAAGGGACGGACGGGAGGCGCGTTGCGGCCCCGCCACGCGCCTCCAGTCCGTCCGCCGGTCGCGCCCGACGTCCCTCCGAGCGTCCGGTCGGTACCGTGGAGGCATGTCGAGCCCATCGGAGACCGCGCCCGCAGGGCAGGACGCCCTCCAGACCGAGCAGCGGACCGCCGCGGTGGTCTACAACCCGGTCAAGGTGCACCTGCCGACCCTCAAGAGCACCGTGGCGAAGTACGAGCAGGAGGCCGGCTGGGCCGAGACCCTGTGGTTCGAGACCTCGGAGGAGGACCCGGGCGGCGGTATGGCGCGCGCCGCGCTCGAGGCCGGAGCGGACGTCGTCGCCGCCGCGGGCGGGGACGGCACGGTCCGCGCCGTCGCCGAGGTCGTGCACGGCTCGGACGCGTCCCTCGCACTCCTGCCCAGCGGCACGGGCAACCTGCTCGCGCGCAACATCCCGGCGCCGATCGACGACCTCGGCGCCAGCGCGCACACCATGTTCCGCGGCGAGGACCGCTCGATCGACTTCGGCGAGCTCGAGATCGAACGGCCGGGGGGTGAACGCGAGAAGCACGGCTTCCTGGTGATGGCCGGACTCGGACTCGATGCCCGCATGCTCGTGAACACCAGACCGGAGCTGAAGAAGAAGGTCGGCTGGCTCGCCTACGTCGACTCGCTGTTCCGCTCGGTCCGTGACGCCGACGCGTTCGAGTTCCGCTACCGGCTCGACGGCGACGGGAACCGCACGCTGCGGGCGCACTCGCTCATCGTCGGCAACTGCGGGATGCTGCAGGCCGGCGCGACCCTGCTGCCGGACGCCGAGATCGACGACGGCGTGTTCGACATCGTCGTGATGCGGCCGCACGGGTTCTTCGGCTGGGTCCGGATCGGTGCTCGGGTGTTCTGGGAGAACGGGCTCCTGCGCTCCTTCCGGCGCTCGGCGCTCGCGAGGACCGGCGTCGGGCGGAAGATCGTGTCGAGCGCCCGCGAGGAACGGCCCCTGCGCTACCTGCGTGGCGAGGAGTTCGTGACGCGTCTCGAGCGACCGGACGAGTTCGAGATCGACGGCGACCCCGTCGGCGAGGTCGTCGCGTTCCGCGCGAGGATCGACGCCGGCGGCCTGACCGTGCGCGTCGCCGGCCCCGAGGACCAGACGCGCGCGACGCGCAAGGTCGAGAACAGCTGACAGCCACCTCCGCCCTCCCGCAAAACGCAACGTCGGCGGTTCCTCGCAGCGGTATCGCGCTGCGAGCAACCGCCGACGTTGCGTTTCGGGGAGTCCGGTCAGTCGTGCTGCGGCTCGCCGGACACGATCGCCCGCAGCCAGTCCCGTGCCTCGACGAACGCCTCGTCCGAGTAGCGCGCCGGCACCTCGGGGCGGAACCCGTCGGCCCGCGGGTACGACCCGAGGAACGTCACGCGCGGGCTGAACCGCCGCAGGCCGAGCAGGGCGTCCGCGACGCGCTCGTCCTGCACGTGCCCGTCGAGGTCGATGACGAACCGGTACCGGCCGAGCTCGTCGCCGATCGGTCGCGAGGACAGCAGGCCCATGTTGATGCCCCGCGTCGCGAACTGTTCGAGCATGTCGACGAGGGCGCCCGGGTGCTCGGTCGGCAGTTCCACGATGACGCTCGTCTTGTCCGCCCCGGTCCGCGCCGGGATCGACAGCGTCCGTGAGACGAGCACGAACCGGGTCACGGCGCTCGCGTTGTCCCCGATCGACGACGCGAGGACGGCGAGGTCGTAGTGGTCGGTGATGCCCGGCGGGGCGACGGCGGCGTCGGCGACCGGGTGCTCGTCGAGGAGCGCAGCGGCGGCGGCGACGTTCGACGAGGCGGGGATGTGGCCGTGGCCGCGGACGTGCGTTTCGAGCCAGGTGTGGGTCTGCGCGTACGCGACCGGGTGCGCGTTCACGGTCCGGACGTCGGCGAGGGCCGTGCCGTGCCGGGCGACGAGCACGAAGTCGACCGGGACGAGGTACTCCCCCACGATGCGCACGCCGGGGATCCGCGCGAGGGCGTCCTGGGTGGCGCTGACGCCGCCGTCGACGCTGTTCTCGATCGCGATGACGGCTCCGACCGACCGGCCGCTGACGACGTCGTCGAGGGCCTCGCCCACGTTGTTGACGCTCCGCCACGGTTTGCCGACGGCGGCGTCGACGAGCTTGAGGGCCGCCTCGGTGAAGGTGCCGGCCGGTCCGAGGTACGAGTACGTGTCGGACGGCGCGGCGGGGTCGGTCATGCGCCGAGCCTATTGCAACGGCCGGCGTCGGCAGGGGGCTCCCGGACCTCCGCCGTCGCCCATCGGTGGCGGCAGTGCGGTGTCGCTCAGTCGGTGGCGGTGCCGGTCAGGCGTGCCTCGCAGATCGCGGTGTCGTCGTCCTCGTCCCGCGGGTAGGTGAGCGCGGCGAACCGGCGCTCCGGGTCGAGGCGGTCGAGCAGCGCGGCCGCGATCCCGTCCAGCTGGGTCACCTGCTCGTCGGACAGCGCGTCGATCACCACGCGGCGGGCGGTGCGCACGTGGTCGGGGGCGGCGTCGACGATGGTCCGGTACCCGGCGTCGGTGAGCCGGACGTCCGTGGCCCGGCGGTCCTCGGTCGAGGGGCAGCGGGCGACGAGGCCGCGCTTCTCGAGCCGCGACACCACGTGGGAGAGCCGCGGGAGCGAGGCGTTGGTCGCCGATGCGAGGGCGGACATCCGCAGCGTGCGCCCCTCGGTCTCGGAGAGCATCGCGATGACCATGTAGTCGAAGTGCGTCAGGTCCGCGTCGCGCTGCAGCTGCTGGTCGAGCGCCGCGGGCAGGAGCTCCATGACGGCGACGAGCTTCATCCACGCGCGAAGCTCGTCGCGCGAGAGCCACGGGGTCTCGTCGGTCATGGTGCCCATGCTAGCGAGAGGTTGTCGGTTCAACCACCTGTTCGTACGACGCGGTCCGCGCTGGACGTCGCCCCGCCGCAGGACGCGCTCCGACGACGAGGGCGAGGACCACCACGAGCAGCAGGACGCCCTCCACCACGAGCAGCCGGGCACCGTAGTCGAACGGCAGCACGGTGGGGTTCTGCCGGCCGTGTGCCTTCGCCGCGATCTCCGGGACCACCACGGTCACGAGCACGCAGCCGAGCACCACGGCGGCCTGCGCGACGACGAGGGACCACGTCCGCAGCCGCCGGCCCGCGCGTCGCAGCAGCGCCCCGACGAGCACGACGAACGGGGACAGCACGGCGTCGTGCAGCACCACCGCGGCGAGCAACCACGTCGCCAGGCCGCCGATGCGGTTCGGCCGGACGGTCGTCACGAGCACGAACGCCCCGAACGCCATCACGAGCACGCCGACGACGACGAGCACGATCCGCGCGGTCCTCATGCGATCACCTCGATCTTCTCGATCCACTTCGTCTGCAGCACGCCCGGTCGTCCCGGCGCGATGACCCGGGCCGGGAACCCGTGGTCCAGGTCGAGCGTCTCGCCGTTCACCTCGAGCGCCACCAGGGTCGTCGGGTCCTCGGCGTACTCCGGCCCCATGTCCATGACCCGGTAGCCGCCGTGCCGTTCGAGGCTGGTCACCCGGACGTGCGACCCGGGCTCCGCCTGCACCGCGGCGAGCAGGTCGCGCATGCGCACCCCCCGCCAGGTCGCCATCTGACTCCACCCCTCGACGCAGGAGATGGGCAGGTCGACCTGTGCGGTGCCGAGGGCGACGAGCTCGGCGCGGGAGAAGGTCCGGCTGACGTCACGCCCGACGACGGTGAGCCCCCAGTCCGCCGCGGTGGCCGTCGCGAGGACGCCGGCCGCTCGCGCGGTGCGGTTCACCGGCAGCCCAGCGGGCCCGCGGTGCCGCTGCCGGGCGCCGAACACGTTGAACGGCTCGGCGAGCGTGCTCGACTGCCCCGCGGTGAGCGCGACGACGCCGACGGTCGCCGCGGCGACCCCCGCGAAGAAGCCGCGTCGGGCGATCCGCTCACGACGCCCCTGGGTCGCCTCGGCCGTCGGCCGGGAGGCGCCCCTCGAGCCCGGTCCGTCCCCTCGCGGCGTCGACGTGGGGACCCCGTCGACCCAGCGGAGCACGCGGCCGGTGAGGCCGCGGGGGTACGACCCGGCCGACTGGTCGGCCGCCGCGTCCGGGGCGGACGCGCGCTCCGCCTCCTGGCCGTCCGGCAGCAGCTCGCTGCCCACCGTGCGGTCCGCGACGAACCGGCCGTGCTGGTCGTACGAGTCGCGGGCTCGCCAGTACCGCACGATGATCGGCAGCTTCGTGCCGATGTGGACGACGAGCGAGCCGATCAGCACGTAGGCCAGGGCGTGGTGCACCTGACGGAACGGGAAGGGGAACGGGTACCACTGGTACGTGTTGAGCAGGCCGGTGAACACCTGCACGAGGGCCGCCGACACGAACACGGCGATCGACAGCCGTTCCAGCAGGTGCAGCACACCGCGGACCGGCGGCGTCTGCGCGAGCGCCGGCATCACGGCGTCGAGCTTCGCGAGCAGCAGCGGGATGATCGCGATGCCCGCCGTGATGTGCAGCCCCTGCGTGAACTGGTAGATCCGAACCGGCCGCGTCGGGAACCGCATCCCGGGCAGGGGCTCCTGCAGGAGGTGGCTGAACACCCCGGTGGCGAAGCAGACGAGGAACGCGATGCCGAGCAGCCGCCCGAGCACGACCGCGGAGCGCGCGTTCCGGTTCGGCGACGCCATCGCGGACCGTGCGTCCAGCAGGAGCCGCCGCACCATCGGTAGCCTCGTGCCTTGATGAGCGAACGACTGCGCCCCGGCCGTCTCCTGCCGATCGTGCTGGCCGTGGTCGGCGTGCTGGCCCTGGCGGCCGTCATCGCCTTCGGCATCACGCATCTGGGGTTCCTCCGTTCCGGCCATCGCTCCCCATTCGTCGCGTGGACCCTCATCGCTTGGGCGGTCTTCGCCGGCGCGGTGGTCGCGCTCCGGTTCGTCCCGCCGCGCTGGACCACCGCGATCGTGCTCGGCGGCGCCGTGGTGGTCGGTCTCGCCGCCCTCGCCGGTCCGCCGAACACCAGCACCGATTCTGCCCGGTACGCCTGGGACGGCATCGTCCAGCACGCCGGGGTCTCGCCGTACGCGCACACACCGCAGTCGACGGCGCTGTCCGGTCTGCGCCCGGACTGGTTGTTCCCGGACAAGGTCGACGGCACGTGCAAGCCGCTGGAGCCCCGGTTCCGCGGTCTCGGCGACGGCGCGGACGGGCACTGCGTCGCGATCAACCGGCCGGACGTGACGACGATCTACCCGCCGATGGCGCAGCTCTGGTTCGCCGGCGTGCGCGCGTTCGTCCCGGCCACCGCGCAGTACATGCCGTTCCAGGTCGCCGGTCTGCTCGTCTCGCTCGGCATCACGGTCGGGCTCGTCGCCGTGCTGCGCCGCGTCGGACGGCCGACCTGGTGGGCCGCACTGTGGGCCTGGTCGCCGCTGGTGGCGTCGGAGGGCGTGACCAACTCGCACGTCGACCTCCTCGGCGCCGCACTGGCGACCGCGGGCGTCGTGCTGGTGGCGTTCGGCCGCCCGGTCTGGGGCGGGATCGCGCTCGGTGCCGCCACCGCGACGAAGCTCATCCCCGCGCTCGTGTACCCGCCGCTGCTCGGCCGGTGGCGGTCCTGGTGGGCGGTGCCCGTCGGCGTCGCCGTGTTCGCGCTGCTGTACGTGCCCTACGTCGTCTCCACCGGGCTCGACGTGCTCGGCTACCTGCCCGGCTACCTCACCGAGGAGGGCTACGAGGACGGGTCCCGGTTCGCACTCGTCTCGCTCGTGTTCCACGGCGACGCCGCCACCGTCGTCGTCGGCCTGGTCGTGCTGGCCGCCGCGTTCGTCGCCTGGCGGCTGTCGGACCCGTCCCGACCGTGGTCCGGCGAAGTGCTCCTCATCGGCGTGACGTTCCTCGCGGTGAGTCCGCGCTACCCCTGGTACGCGCTGCTGCTCGTGCCGTTCGTGGTGCTCTCCGGCCGGTGGGAGTGGCTGTCGATCGGCCTCGCCATCGCGCTCCGCGGGGTCTGGCCGTCCGCCGACGCGTACCGGTGGTGGCTCGTCGCCGCGGTCGTCGTCATCGTCGTCGGGACCCTCGTCCGCACCGGCCGCGACGACTGGCGCCGCTGGGGACGGCAGCTGACGTTCCGTGCGCCGACGAGCCGGTCTCCGCACGCCCGGACCGTGGACGACGTACGCTGACGCGCATGGCACCCGCGACCCTGCTCGGCTCCACCGGCGGCCTGGTCGACCGCTTCGGCCGCCGCGCCGTCGACCTGCGGGTGTCGCTGACCGAGCGCTGCAACCTCCGCTGCACGTACTGCATGCCCGCGGCCGGCCTGCCGTTCGCGCCGGACGACGCCCTGATGACCGCCGCCGAGATCGAGCGGCTCGTCCGCCTCGGCACCGCGCGGTTCGGGGTGCGCAAGGTGCGCTTCACCGGCGGCGAGCCGATGCTCCGGCACGACCTCGTCGACGTCATCGCCCGCTGCGCAGCGCTCCCCGACGCCCCGGAGCTGTCGCTCACCACGAACGCGATCGGCCTCGCGCACCGCGCCGGCGCCCTCCGCGACGCCGGACTCCGGCGGGTGAACGTCTCGCTCGACACCGTCGACCCCGAGGTGTTCGCCACCGTGACCCGGCGGCCGTTCCTCGACAAGGTCGTCGCCGGGCTCGAGGCAGCGGCCGACGCCGGGCTCGCGATCAAGGTCAACGCGGTGCTGCTCCGCGGGGTGAACGACGAGCTCGCCCCCGACCTGATGCGGTGGTGCCTGGACCGCGGGTACGAGCTGCGCTTCATCGAGCAGATGCCGCTCGACCCGGACCACGTCTGGGACCGTGCGTCGATGGTGACCGCCGCCGAGACGCGGGCGATGCTGTCGGAGTCGTTCGCGCTCGTGCCCGACGAGGCCCCGCGCGACGGCGCCCCGGCCGAACGGTTCCGGGTGCTGTCCCACGACGACGGCCGGACGCTCGGCACCGTCGGCATCATCGCGAGCATCACCGAGTCGTTCTGCGCCGACTGCACCCGGACGCGGCTCACCGCCGACGGCCACGTCCGGAGCTGCCTGTTCTCCGACGACGAGACCGACGTGCTCGGTCCGATGCGGGCGGGCGCGGACGACGACGAGGTCGCGGACCTCTGGCGGCGGGCGATGTGGGCGAAGCCGCGCGACCACGGCGACGACGGCGACGACCTCGTGCACCCGACGCGGGGCATGAGCGCGATCGGGGGCTGACGGTGACGACCCTGCGCTTCTTCGCGGCGGCCCGCGCGGCGGTCGGGACCGACGAGGTCCCGACGTCGGCCGCGGTGCTCGCGGACGCCCTCGCAGCGGTGCCGGCCGCCGACCCGGACCGCTGGACGGCGCTGCAGGAGCGGTGCTCGTACCTCGTCGACGGCGTGACCACCCGTGACCGGTCGACGCCGCTCGCGGGGGTCGCGGTCGTCGACGTCATGCCGCCCTTCGCCGGCGGCTGACCCCGGCGGCGGCTGCCCCGCCGGCGACTGCCCCTCTGGCGGCTGCCCCTCTGGGTCAGGGCGCCGGGTACACCGTCACCTCGGCGCGCGGCACGTGGAAGCGCAGCGCGTCGCCCGCCGTCGGCGCGAGGTCCGCCGCGGCCGGGACGGTGACGTCGGCGACGAGTTCCCCGGCCCGCACCCGGACGAGGCCGTCGCGCGGTTCGACCGACGTCACCACGCGCTCCGGTCCGCCGCCGTCCCGGATCGGCACCGCGGCCGTCGGGTGCCAGACGGCCAGGGCGGCCCGGCCGGGAGGCACCGCGTGCGTCCGCGACGCCAGCTCGCCTCCGCCGTCGAGCACGATGCCGTGGACCGTGGCGGTGCCGTGGA
>Ga0265780_10004086_pt1 | contig 18971 bp, 14 predicted proteins | sample P1T30metagenome_FD_192432 | JGI IMG/M metagenome (GOLD analysis project Ga0265780, IMG submission 192432) | Plant litter microbial communities from East Loma Ridge, Irvine, California - P1 T30 | ecosystem: Environmental > Terrestrial > Plant litter > Unclassified | place: USA: California...
TAAGTACAGTTAGCTCAGCAGTCATGATGATAGCCGCCTTCTCGTCAGGGTAGTCGTCTGTAAAGTTTCGGACCGCAGCAAGCAACTGGTCCGTCTTGTCGGCGGTGAAGATGAGGTTTCCGCCCCAGATCTGCCATTCTGTCAGTCGAAATCCAAAGACATCATCATTTCACTGACCTCGCCCATTGGATGTGCAACCATTTCGTACGAAGTTATGATTCCGTAGTTGTTGCCACCCCCCTTCAATGCCCGGTATAGCTCGGTGTGGCTCGAGTTGGAAGCGGTGACAACGGTAGCATTGGCAAGGACAACCTCGAAGCTGACTATGTTGTTTGCAGCCCAACCATATTGTGTGGAGAGGAAACTGAGGCCGCCACCAAGCACGTATCCCCCGACACCGACTTCGCCGATACGTCCGCCAACGACAGCGACGTTGGTGCCCTCAAGAGCCTTGTGCACGTCTTGCCAATCGTTACCAGGCCCGACCGTCACGGTCATAGACTCGGGATGAAAAGAGACTTCATTGAGTTCTTTCGTCGAAATCAATGGGCCCTTTGAGATGGAGGCAAAGCCCTGTGCGTTGAGAGGGACGAGGTTAGTTAACGCCTCAAAGGCAATTTGCACCATGGGGGATGTACGAGAGTCTTACCTCATTCGGGTTGTGTCCACCTAATGAGTAGTCAGTCTATGTCCGTCAAGGACGGAAAAGTGGAGACCTACCTGACTTGACGGCGAAGGTTTCGTTGTTTTTGTCCAGTATCTCGACAATGCTCGCCATTTCGCTGGTACTCTTGGGATACTACCGAACAAAAAATGTTAATAATATCGCACACGGGTTTCATTCACTACCAACGTACGAGAATACATGATGGCTTGAGCGCTCCACAGCCGGTGGACCAGTAGTCTGAAGTGTCGTCAGAATCTTTGTATTTAGGTAGCACGCGGATAACCCATACTTTGTTGCTCTTGGAAATACTCAATTGACAGTTGACGCTTGAGCTCTACAGTATTGAGTGCGCCAACTTGGGAGCAGGTGTCGGCTGTCACTGATTGAACGAGAGACAAAAATGGCATCAACGAATAAAGAGCGACATTGGAAGCGAACATCTTCGCGAGAGTACTCGGAAACTGAACGAATGTAGTTGAAAAGCTACGCGGCACTGTGTTCACGCAAGTGTTGCTCCCGGTAGATATGCCAACGAGCACGAGCGGGCCGAGTCGCGGCCATGGGAGCATTGACGGCCACTTTGGCCAATCAAATTTGCCGTAGAGAAATCTTTTGTGAAGGTCATCGTGACACCGGGGCTTTTACGCATGTAGAGAAACTTTAGTTCTCCACAATTCTACTGGCAACGACTCACGCAGATCCATTTATCCAGGTTGATCAGCCACACGAGCTGGGAATACGACGTGGTTAAGGCGATCGCCTTGGCATTCCCGAAATTTTCGAGAGTATGCCCATTGACGGCGTCTGGAGATAAGACTATTACGCTTTATCTTGCATGTGTGTACCCCTGAGGCTGTTGTCCTTCCAGATCAAACATTCTTTGGAGTCCAATCTTTCCCAAGTCGGTTTTCTGTGTGGCGCAAATCCAGGCAAATGTGAGTGGTGTGTCGCTGCGCCCAAAATGAGCTGAAGCTTTACGGTGGCTCGTACGGATCCCACGGCGGAGCGTGCATTTAAGGGAGCGGACCAGTTGGTCCGAGGTTGTTTGTGGATTGTTTCGTCGGGTCATGGACATGGCGTGCAGGCCAATGCCGATTCCAATAATGCACCTCCAGCATCCCAGTCATACATCAGATATAAGATCATAACATTCCGAAGCTTCCGTAGAAGTGTGTTCGGTGTTCAGAGCATGAAAGGGGGGTTCGGAAACCAAGTTGAAGAGCGGACAACGCTAGTGCAACCGAGCTACGCTAACTGTCTTGGACATTCCCTTTTATGCACTTCAGTCACGACTCATCCCCAACTGTCTGCATTGCTGCCCCAAAATTGCGATCTCGCAGTCAGGTGCTGCTCAAAAAGCGAACGCGAAGTATTTCAAAGCACGCCGAGCCCGTGGAGGTGTGCCTTTCCCGCATGGAAAATACATTGAAAGAGTCCGCCATCCTCGGTGCACCACACCGTTCCGGATGTTTTGCCGTGGTCAAATCTATCAGCTGCGGTAGAGTACCGCAGCCGTATAGCAACCGTATCTGCTAGTGCCTTGTGTCTCTCTATGTTGCATCTCAAGTGTAACTTTTACAAGCCCGTTTGTGTATGTCTCATCGGTTGACGTTGCATAATAGAGTTCGACAGGACCGGTATCTCTCATGAGTCTCTCCGAGGCTCGTGGTACCTGGATATTTGCTCGCGGAATATGACGCCCGGTCCTGGATATACCCTGTCTCCCCTACTGCGCCGTTGCGCCCACTTGCCCATTCTTCGGCTGAATTGCTGCATCTAGCAAGGAAATCGTGCACATGTCTATCGATGCAACGACTGAGTAGGAATAGCGTCGGCTGGATCTTGGTAAGAAGGTGATCGTCATGACAGCGTTGCTTTCGACATCAGAAGAGGAAATGCGGGGTTGCAAGGCATGAGGCATGGCGTATCTAGGAACAGGTATATGATCAGAGTATTTGCCCATCGTGGCAGGATTCAGGCGCGCTCCGTTGCCTGGCACCACTATAGTCACTCTTTACTGTGCAGTCAATCTTTTCATCATGCGTTCTATTATAATCGTCGGTCTCTCTTCCATTGTCTCTGGAGCAGCTATCGAGAGACGTGACCCGGTACCCGCTGGCTATGTTGCGGAGCCATACTACCCCAGTAAGTTTTGCGCTGTTGCGACGCGCACGACACCACTCGGGAACTGAACGCGTGTTGACTTCTCAAAAGGCCCCCATGGAGGCTGGGTCGGTGAATGGGAGGAGAGCTACCGTAAAGCAACTCTGCTGGTGTCGAACATGACACTAGCGGAGAAGACGAATATCACTGCAGGAAGCGGTATCTTCATGGGACGTTGTGTAGGGAATACTGGTAGTGCTCTAAGACTTGGTATCCCGCAACTCTGGTACTTGGTGCCCCTACGTCCTTGAGTTGCATGACATTGGACTGACAAATATTACGCGACAGCTTGCAAGATGGGCCTCTAGGTGTTCGCAACACCTATCATAATACGGCTTTCCCCGCCGGCATCACGGTAGGCAGCACTTGGTCGAAAGATCTGATGCACCGCCGTGGCGTGGCTATTGGCGAGGAGTTCAGAGGCAAAGGTGTCAATATTCATCTCGGTCCAAGTGTCGGAGCTCTTGGTAGGAAACCCCGAGGTGGAAGGAGTAAGTTAACTATACTTCCCTCATGAGAAGATATGCTTAACAATCGTCTAGACTGGGAAGGCTTTGGCTCTGATCCCGTCCTGCAGGCTTTTGGAGGAGCCTTGACTATCGAGGGCGTCCAGTCTGTCGGTGTAGTTGCCACGATCAAACATTTGATTGCCAATGAGCAAGAGCAATACCGTATGTACAGCTTGGTGAAGCCGGGTATCTCCTCGAACTTGGACGACAGGACTATGCACGAGCTCTACCTATGGCCATTCGCCGAAGGCGTACGGTCTGGTGTTGGGTCAGTCATGATCGGGTACAATGCAGTAAGTGCCATGCCAAAAGGACAGGCGAATCGTGACTGACAGTACACAGGTCAACGGCTCCGCCTGCGCACAAAACAGCTACCTGATCAACGGTCTACTCAAAGATGAGCTTGGCTTCCAGGGCTTCGTCATGTCTGATTGGCTTGCTCAGATCTCAGGTGTGCCCTCCGCATTAGCTGGATTAGACATGTCGATGCCGGGAGACATCAACCAGGTGCCACTTGTATTCGGGAATTCCCCTTGGATGTACGAGTACAGCCGCGCCATTCTCAACGGTTCAGTCCCCGTGGATCGTCTCGATGACTCGGCCACTCGGATTCTTGCAGCTTACTACAAGATGGGCCAGGATCAGAACTATCCCCGCCCCAACTTTGATGCCAACACCCAAAACGCTGAAGGTCCGCTTTATCCAGGTGCTCTATTCGGACCAACGGGAGTTGTAAACGAGTTTGTAGATGTCCAAGGCAACCACGCAGAGGTTGCGCGCGAGATTGCGCGAGATGCCATTACGCTGCTCAAGAACAACGACAACCTTCTCCCTCTGTCTCGCAACTCAACACTGAAGGTCTTTGGCACCGATGCTGAGAAGAATCCCGATGGTATTAACTCTTGTGCTGACCAGGGTTGCAACAAGGGCACGCTCGGCATGGGTTGGGGCAGCGGATCTGCTCGTTACCCTTACATGGACTCTCCAATTGATGGCTTCAAGAGCCGTGGCGCCACTCACCAATTCTTCAACACTGATTCTTTCCCGTCCAATTCTAACCCGTCTCCGAACGACATTGCTGTTGTCTTTGTGACTGCCGACGCCGGAGAGAACTACATCACCGTTGAGAACAACCCCGGTGATCGCACATCTGCCAATCTCAACCTTTGGCACAACGGCGACAAGTTGATCAAAGATGTCGCTGCGAAGTACGCAAATGTTGTGGTCGTCGTTCATACTGTCGGTCCCGTACTCATGGAGGAATGGCACGACCTGCCTTCCGTCAAATCTGTGCTCTTCGCTCATCTCCCTGGTCAGGAAGCTGGAGCCTCCCTAATGGAAGTCCTCTATGGAGATGTTTCTCCTTCTGGTCACTTGCCTTACACAATAGCCAAGACTGAAAATGACTATGGCGAGTCTGTAAAGCTGACCGGCTACCAGATTGGCCAGCCGCAGGATACCTTCACCGAGGGCCTGTATATCGACTACAGGCACTTCCACAAGCAAGGAATCACTCCTCGTTACGCTTTCGGTCATGGCATCAGCTACACAAGCTTTTCTTTCTCTGATGCTACCATCAGCGCCGTCACGCCTCTCACCAGCGCACCTCCGACTCGTCCTGCCAAGGGTGCGACGCCTGCTTACTCTACTACTATCCCTTCAGCCTCGGAAGCTTACTGGCCGGACAACTTCAACCGTATCTGGCGCTACATCTACTCTTGGCTCGACAAGAACGATGCCGATAAGGCTGCCGAGATTGGAAAGTCGCCTAGCAAGTACCCTTACCCAGCTGGCTACTCCAACGTGCAGAAACCTGGACCCAAGGCAGGCGGTAAAGAAGGTGGCAACCCAGCTCTATTTGACGTCGCATATGACGTGTCTGTTACTGTCACCAACACTGGAGGCCGTGCCGGCAGAGCGGTCGCACAACTTTACGTGCAGTTCCCTACTTCAAACTTCGACACGCCAATCATCCAGCTCCGCGATTTTGAAAAATCCGACGAGATCGCGCCGGGTGCGACTCAGACTTTGTCATTGAGGGTCACCAGGAAGGATCTAAGTGTCTGGGACGTAGTTAGCCAGGACTGGATCATCCCCAATCTGGGCGGAGACTATGGTGTTTGGCTCGGAGATAGCTCTGACAACCTACATCTCAGGTGTGGAACCCAAAGTGGAACATGTGCAACGAACCAGACGAGCCCTGTATAGATTGCTTTGGGAGATAGTTCATTTGTATTGTAGATATGTCTAATTCAGCACATAGCAGAGCTTTTTGCAAGCCAGGTACCATACTAAGTGTTGTAAATCAATAGCCTGTTAGGGTTCTCCAAGCACATCATGACGATGATTTCTCACGGGGCATAGAAGATTCAGAAGGTGAAGGGATTTCAACTTTTCCTAATTACAATATTCGATTTTCGGAGACACATCGTACGCCATTCATAGACCTGATATTAACTAGCGAGACAAGGTAAACACAACGTTACTGCTAAGCTTTGCGATAGATATCTCCCGTGCGTCTGATTTCGTCCTCTGCGTCCTTTCCTCTTCCTGTAGCTTCCAGCTTTCTTACTAAAGGTAGGACCTCCTTGCCGAATCGCTCGATGTCCTCGTCATAGTGCAAGTGCGCAGTCAAAACCAAACTCACTCCTAAGCTCTTCAACAACAAAATGCGATCCGCAATTTGCTCCTTTGTACCAATGAGTTTCGTCTTGAACCCATCGTTGTACTGCACCAAGTCTTCGAGCTTGCTGTTTGCCCACATGCCCTTCTTATTGCTAGTGCTAGCACCAGCTTGCTGCACTGCGTCACGGAAAGCTGTGACAGCTTCCAGATCAGCTTTGCCCTGGATCTCTTGCAAGACGTGGATAGCTTCTTCTTCCGTTTCGCGGATGATGACGAACCCGTTCACCGCGAATCGAACCTGACCTTCGCGTCCAACTTTGCGCGCGCGCTCCTTGACGTCATTAATCTGTTCACGGAAGCCATCCAAATCATTCCCGTTCATGAAGTACCCTGCATAGTGTCAACAATGCTTACAGATGTTGTAAAAATATTGACTGACAGTCGCTGACTTCAGAACCATTAACCCTGGCGTCATCGCTGTTTCCGCCCTGGAAGATTTCTGGATGGGGCTTCTGGAGTGGTTTGGGTGACAGCACGTAGTTTTTAAATTGATACTGCATTTGGCATACTATGTCAGTTTTGTCGCATGCGCCATCTCGAACAGGCATCACTTACGAAGTCACCCCCAAACGTAAAGCCCTCTTCGCCGGCTGTCCAAATTCCCTTTAGTGCGCGAATGAACTCGTTCGAGCGTCTGTAGCGCTCGCTGTGCTCGAGCCACCATTGTCCAATGCTCAGGAATTCACTCTTGTTCCAGCCAGATACGATGTTGACAGCAATTCGCCCGTTGGTGTAGTTGTCAATGCTGGCGATCTGCTTTGCTGCAACTGTCGGGTTCCATGGGCCTGGAATTATGGCGGCAATGAGTTTGAGGCGCTCTGTACTGTGCAAGAGTGCCTGAGACAATGACACACTTTCGTGCTGATTCACAGCGCCATACGATGCCGTGAAACGGATTTGGGTGAGAGCATACTCAAATCCATATTCCTCCGCTGTTTTAGCATATCGCACATTTGATTGCAAATCCCAGTTGGTCTTTTGTGGTATCTTCGAGACCACTAATCCACCAGAGACATTTGGAACCCAATACCTATATGTCGATGTTAACTTATATAGAAATATCGTGAGTATATGTAACTCACGCAAAAAGTACACGGTCAGGATCTTGGTTCAAGTCCAGTTGCTTTGTGGGCGTGTAGCCGTCTGCTGCACCATTGGAATGCCCAGTAGTGCTATCCGCACCATTGCTCTGAGTTTCTGCCATAGTGGTTAGTCACACCATGGAAGTATTATGCGAATCTGGTATCTACCTGTCTTTTGTTTCTTGCGCGGTGGCATTTTGTATGTTAGATATTGTGAAATGCCGAATGTGACAACGAGATGGCGTGAGATGGTGACAGGCCACAGTCGTGGACCAGATGTGCACATCGTAAGCGTAAATTGCGTGCTCTGCAACCACGCGTGGGATGTGCGGGGTTGACGTACATCGGACCTTATGATTGACGTGAACTACGATTTGATAGTCAAGATCTACACGCCGATAAATTCGCCTAAACTCCCCAGTCGGTGGTTACGCGTGTGAGGTCCCTTGTTAGTGACAACAACTTTGGGGTCGGGCCCACCAGGCTGCGGCAAAATTCGTGCCCGCTCTTCACATCCGCGATTTAAGCTAACACTCCTTAGACATATGCTCATTATAAGCTTAGAGGAGTCTGAATATATACGCAGCTCTAAGATACTCTCCCTTATGCTATTAGAAATATGTGAATACATACAGGCTAACCCTTCACCTCTTCTCACCATACAAGGCGGGCACGAATCTTGCCGGCGCCTAGTGGGCCAAATCTAGTTATTCGCCATAATTTGATTTGTGTACAAGGGTTCAAAATGTCTCAGAAGGCTAATTAATGCCTAAACGAACTACCAGCCGTCTTCCACTGAGTTCTCCGCTTCTAATTCTATCCAGACCGGGGCCGATCGCCGCCAATCCGCCATCCTCATACACAGTTTCTGGCAACTTGAGTCTCCCATTTCCGAGGAGTATCGAGAGCCAATTACTCAGCACGTGCCCGATATCTCGGCTCGTGTGAAATAACTTAATCGGTACTTGGTGAGTTCGGACACCCGGGACCTGTTCTTTGGGACAACCCACCAAGCAGACGAGATGTGCGAGCGATACACCAGGCCGTCGACTATCTGTGTATCCGGCTTTCACCATGTCAGCATGGTCATGTCCATCTGCCATAAGACTTTGACACCATGTTGCAGTCTCAACTCCAACAGTATCGAACGCAAACCTTATGGGCGCTGGGATGGCAGCGCGCATATCAGCCGCAGCTTGATCGAGATCAGATCGGTCTATAATCAAATCTTTCAGACATTGTCAGCAAGAACGAGCAGCTATCAGTTGAGGCAATTCCACGTACCAGCTCCGAGTCGTTCTAGAGTTTCGCCATGTTTTGCTTTGTTGGCAATCACAACGGTCCTCATTCCACTCCAATTTGCAAGCTGTATAGCTATCTGCCCCGTGATAGTAGAAGCTGATGGGATGTCAGTTGAAGCTCTGAATCTTTAACGTGGCTAGAAACTGACCTCCGTAGATGAGTATCCAATCTCCGGCAACTGGATGATCATGAGGTTCAAGTGCGTCGAAAACTTCTTCAACAATATCTTCAGGCATGCTGTCTCGGCCTTGCGCTCGAGCAAGATTGAGGAGATCCATTTGTAAGCCCTTTCTGTGCGACATAGTCATACCCAGGCACACTCCGAGACTGATCGTCGCAGCAACGAAGGCCACACCGACGGAAGCTGCTTGCGGTGCATATAAATGTTTTGGCAACCTGACCGCATTGAACTCATCCACTACTGCATATTCCTGGAACCCAGATTTTCTGAAATCGCGATAGTCCGTAGCGATGGATAGAACCTAATGAGTTTAGCATCCTGATGCTATGAATCAAGCCAGGACTTACTATTTCTCCCACTTTGAAGTCGGAGGGCTGTGCTGAGTCCTGACGCACAATCTTGCCTACTAGTTCCCGGCCATTGACGCAAGGAAATGCAGGTAGGGCAAAACCGTATGCACTGTCGAAAGTTCAGGGGCGCAAAATCGTTTGGAAAGATTGGTGACTTACGCAGATTTCCAATCTATGGGGTTTAGGCCCACAGCCAATACCTGCACGAGTAGTTCTCCAGACGATATGCTAGGCAAATTTCTGGATTTCGCGAGTTCGTAGGGCTGGCGTGCTTGATAGAGCAACAATTGCGTCTGGCTCTTCGGTAGGGACACGGTTTGTGTGGACATGGCTTCAAGCTGTCCGTAGATCCGTTTGCTTCTCTTGTTGGGCTTTGAGATCCTTCCTTTGCGTCGAATATGGCCCATGTTTCATCGGATTAAAACATATCAACTATGTGTGGACTTTTTGAAAAAGTTGCTACCAGTGTAGTGTGAGAAAGGCCGAATATGCGTGGGGTACTTTTTCAATGACCTGGGCGAGCCCTGGAAGCTGAGCCATATCGACTTACCGCTGATGATTCTCGGCAATAAGTCGCATAAATTTGTGTTTCCTCCTCTAGAACAACGTCTCAATATCTCGTAAGACGGGAACCTGACACAGATTAATGAGACAATCCGGAAGTACAAAGACGTGATCTACCGTAACTTGCCGTGAAATCACTCGCCATGACATAGTATAACAACCGCGGGTGTTAGCGTGCTTCGAAAGAGATGCATGGGATCTTCGGCTCGATTGCGGTGCTGAGAGAACAATCCATGCCGCCAATAGAGCCGGAGCACGTCATGTACTTTCACATAGTCGTGATGGCTATACCACGTATTAGGCCATGGGAAAGTTCGATAGAGCTGTAGATAAGAACAAGAGGTTTACGTGAATGTCTGCATCCACAACCGCAATCATGCCTGCTTCATCAACATCCGATTTGAACCGCAAAAACACTACCGGACATGCCGATGTCGAAAAGCAGCCCACCCAGGAGACCGCTAGCGTACCAATAGCAGCTCCAAAGACATTAGGTGCTGGAGTGAGTAAAGCTGGTCAGATCATCAGTTTTTGTACTAACAATCGTAGACAGCGCTCCCAATAGGTGTCTTTGCCACGACTCTGACTACTTTGTCGTTCAGTCTTATGGAATGGCGTGGTGAGCAAACTCAATTTGCGCATCATGCACAAGGCACGGGCTGACTTGTAATCCCCAAACTTCAGGCGTAACTACAAACAACGTCTTCGTGGCCAATTTCTTCTTTGCGGCAGCATTTGGCCTGGTGGTAACTGCGCAATGGGAGTTGTCCGTTGGCAACGGTTTCGCGTACACAGTCTTTAGTGCCTTCGGTGAGTCGAGTCACTCGGTCCTATAGATTAGACGCTGACTTCGGACAGGTCTATTCTATGCCGGTTATGGTGCGATCCTGACCCCTGCCTTCGGAGTCGTTGAAGCATATGGAGACAACGTCAAGGAGCTGAACAATGCTCTGGGATTCTTCATGATCAGTCAGTGCTCCAACCCGATACGGTCGTAGTTTTGCTGATCTTGAGGCAGTGTGGACCGTTTTCGCGCTGGTCTTCCTCGTGGCCTCTTTAGCAACTAACCTAGTCTATATCCTCATATTCTTCTTCGTCGAACTAGGGTTTCTCCTAGTCGCAGTGTCTTACTTTGCTGTAGCCGATGGACATCCGGCTGCCTCCGTCAATCTAAAGAAAGGTGGTGGTGCCTTCTGCTTCCTAGCTGGGCTGACTGGGTTCGTGTTATTTCCCTACAAACTGCAAGTTGCACATGCACTAACCTCACATCTCCGGTCTTATAGGTGGTACCTGACATTCGCCTTGTTACTCAATGACTCTATTGTTGAGCTCCCAATTGGCAATACCTCGAGGTTCTTTGCCAAGAGAAAGACGCAATGAGCGAGGACAAGCACCGACGCAGTGCAAGGATTTCGCACTCGATGTCGGTGCTTCTGCATACCAGTGACCCAGAAACCAGTCTTGAGGCATGGGTTTATTGTGATGGAAGATGGTGTCATTGAGGGGTTAGATGGCGAATGCAGTTCCCTTTTTGGCGGTGAGCTTGGGGTTGTGTTAGTCCATTTGAGTTAGAACGAACGTATTAGCGTCTATCGCTGCCTCGATCATCGCTTGTACACTTTGCTCACAAGTCGACATCTGAAGTGCCGCGGAAGCTTTCGCACCCCACGCTAATACTGTTACTCATCAAACTAACTTTCAGCGAATACCCTGACCTTCGAGATATCTCCGCGTGGCCGTTTCTTGAATTTTCGGCGGAATATCCTTGTCGACATTCTTCCATCACCGTAACCACCACATGTTGCTCGTGGTGTCGGCGGTAGCCCCGCAGAAAGCTCCAAGATGAACGATTAGCACGCAATAAGGATAATACATTATGCCATTCGCAGAGGGACCCAGTGAAAAGCTGTCTGCATATATAGATATGCACCCTTGACGTGGATTGTCTGTGACCGTGCGTACAGAACTCACAAGGACTTCTACACACATACGATGGCTATCACTAACGGCTCTAGTGGCGAGCACGGAAACGCGCAAGATGTTGACTTCAGAGACCCTGCCATTTATCACCAATATGCGAAGACTTGGCCATCAATTCCAGGAGACGAAGCTGGCTGGGTCCAGCGTGCTCAAGAGGTTGCAGATATTCTTGCTGTCGATGCAGTACTTCGCGACCAGGAGAACAAATCTCCCCGGGCCGAGGTTGCTCTGCTGAAGCATTCCGGGCTGCTCAAAGTTTTGGGGCCAAAGAAATACGGAGGTGGTGGCCAACCTTGGAGTGTTGGTGAGCTCTCCTGATGTGTTGATAATGTACAGTGCGTACACTAATCTCAATGCAGGCTACAAAGCTATTCGAAAGGTAGCAGAGGCCGATGGGTACGATTTTTGGCCTTAAATTCGAACAGTGTATAGGTGCTAATCGTCCTAGGTCCATAGGAATGCTGCTCGGATATCATCTTCTGTGGTCAACAACGGCAAATGTTGTCGGCTTACCGGAGCAAGCCGATCGTATTCAGAAGCTCATAATTGAGAACAACTATTTCATCGGCGGTGCTGTAAACCCAAGAGACAGCGACCTGGCCATAAAATCCGACGGCGACAAGATCGTGTTCAATGGCTTCAAATTCTTCAACACGGGGGGTGTCATCTCCGATCTTACCGTACTAGAAGGTGTCTATGAAGGCACTGGAAACCACATCTTCGCCTTTGCAAAGACAGATCAGCCCGGAATCCAATTTGGACACGACTGGAACAACATTGGACTTCGCCTGACTGAGTCTGGCAGTGTCAAGATCTCCGACGTAAGCGTTCCATGGTCGGATGCGCTCGGCTGGAATGTCGAGAAGAAGGAACCCGATCCTCACGCTCTTCAAATTCCCTTTTCAACTCTCCTGCTGCCTACAATCCAGCTTGTCTTTAGTAACTTCTATCTGGGGATTGCTCTCGGTGCGCAGCAGTACGCAGCAAACTATACTGTCAAAGGTACAAGAGCTTGGCCTTTTGGCGGTGATGTAAGTACACAGCCCATCAGTATCCACCAAGTACAGTTAGCATCATTGTACCGTGAGGAGTGAAAACTTGCACGCAGAATGCGACTCAATGATGAGACTGGTAACATTTACGACCTTTGCTGACATGTAAATAGAATAAAGAGAAGGCAACAGATGAGTTCTACATTCTCGAACGCTATGGCAATTTCCACGCCCACCTGCGCGCTGCCTCTGCCCTTGCAGACCGTGCAGGTCAGGAGGTTGACGCCATCTACCAGAAGTATGGAGGTGATCTCGACACCCGCGCTAAACTGACGGCGCGCGAGCGAGGTGAGCTAGCAGAGTGGGTTGCGAGCGTCAAGGTTGTCACGACAGACACTGGTCTGCGGGTTACATCGGGAGTGTTTGAAGTCACGGGTGCAAAAGCGACAAGCCAGAAGGTGGGGCTGGACCGTTTCTGGAGGGATATCAGGACGCACTCGTTGCACGACCCTGTTGCGTACAAGAATCGAGAACTGGGAAGGTTTGAGCTGTTAGATGAGATTCCTGAGGCTACCTGGTATACTTGAATATGCCGTTTCGATTGAGTTCAAAGATGTGTGTTCTGGCGTATCGACTGACATGCTCACGTGAGGCTCTTTGTACATGGCTTCAAAAAAACGATGCACTCTATGACTTAACGCACATAGTTATAACGACACTATTGTTTGGGCCAAACTGCACCTCATTCAGGGCATTCCGATCGCGGGATTGACAAGCAAACAGCTCAGATACTAGTCTTGTCCCCAAGCACCGTAGCACGTGTGTCGTCCTACAACTCCTCATCAATGTCCTCAAAATCCTCATTGTTGCGCTTCAACTCGTCTTTGTCGTTTTCCAAGTCCTCCTCATCTTGATTGACATCAGCCAAATCTTCCTTCATCCATACATAGGGCACTGGCGCAGTGCAGCCTGACTTAATCAGTAACGTAGGCGCCTCGTCACACGCCCCATGCGCACGATAGATCTCAAGACTTTGTCCGGCTTCGCTCATGGTATCGGCTGCCACCAGGTGATGCAATAATTTGTGTGCGTTCTGTCTTGTCTCAACTTACTATTGTAGAGTACCTGAATAGACTTGATAGCTTATTAGCACTCTACAAAGCGCTCAAATGATCTTAAATTTAAACAGCTTAACTAAACAGCTCTCTAATAGTTTAAGGTTGTGAGATATAGCGCGCACGAATTATTGCCCTACCTAGTGCCGTGTACCGCAAGAGGACTACGTCGTCTGCCTCTAGTCTCTTATATCCATATTAAGAGTTAAGCGCGGGACAGTGCGTCGTAAAAGCGAGAACGAGGCGATTGAGTGAGTGGTATTTCGAGGCAAACTGTAAGAAACCCATGGACACTGCTCTATCGAGGTCGCCCCCGTTCTCGGTGTCCGAGCAAGGTTGGCGAACTAACCTTCTCACTTCATTAATATGGAGTTCGTGGATGGTGAGGCCTACGCTTTCCTGGTGTAATTCGTTGCTCGGCTTTTTGGAAGTGTGTTGACAGCGAGCTGTGGCAGGTCGGATGGAGGTACAAACGGGGGGCGTCACCTGTGCACGGACATCACCCTGTCATGAGAATTGCTCCTGCCGTGCTCCGAACCTCCAACGACATCTCACATGTCTTTTTGTTCACTCCATGTATACCACCACCCACGATTTCGATACCCACAACTCTCAAAGACTCGTTGTTGAGATAACTTCCTCTAGCAGGAGAGCTAGGGCCGAAATCGTTGTGAGCTCAACGCGTCCTCTAACTCAGCCCACAGCTGGAGATGGCTGTACACAGTAGTAGGCGATACTGGACGAGGTCTACTCTGCCAAATGCTCTCTAGCTTCTCTTTCGCAACGTCAAGCCTCGAACCCGATACAAGGTTTTAGCTGGGTGCGCCATGTGCAGTGTCGGCAGTGTGCACTTGTAACGAGGCGTTTCCTCATGCAAGCTGCAAAACTGTCTCATTTCACCACTCCACGATGCCCCGAGTTTGTCTGATCTGCCTCAGGCGAACCACAGCGAATGGATACAGCCTTGCTTGGTGTCCTTCCTAAGTGGGCTGTTCCGTTCATCCCCTGACTAAGTTAGCGGTTAAATACGGTTAGCCGTTCTTGCAGCGCGTTCGTACCGCCCGTCGCTCAGACCATCCCACGTCAACCTTAAAGAAGGCGAAATCACACCTTTGGGTTGCTCTGTCCTCTCGAAACCCGGCGGAAGGATCACACCCGTTCTTGGCGTCCGCGCCCGACCGGGAATCAATCAGATGGCCGTACAGCTTGACACAACCACGCGGTTGGTGGACACCTTCATGTGACTACCAACAAGTAGCAAACCACCACTGGGGTCGAGAACTGCCTGTTCGCGGTCTAGACTAGAGTCGGCATTCTGGAACCTTGTTGCACATTCGTTCTACTCCATGCCGGCTGAGGTGGTATTTTCCTAGCATCTGCTCTCCTATCTTATCTGCTTCTTCAAGCTCTTTCTACTTATTCGTCTATCTCGCTATCTCTAATCTCCGTATGCACAATCTCCCGACGGCAGCGAGAAGCTCACATGCGATGCGACCATCGCCTAGACAGAGATGGAATCAAGGCCGTCTGCCGTTCCCGCTTATTCTCGAGTTGTACTCCGATGTTACACGCATGTGTCTTCAGTGGTAATTATCCCACAGGCTGCGGCACGTCACTTGGCCCCATGGGTGCCTAAGGTGCTCTTTCGAGTTTGGCAACGCCCGAAAAATTGGAGATGGTGTCTATGTATACTTCGCCGCCCGTTAGTGTGTTACATGTCTGACTGTGCCACATGGACCGGACCGAACGCCGCAGTGCCTTCCGAGCAGCCTCAAATCTATATGGAGACAAAGTGAATCCACCATATGAGTAAATATGGATGCACGTGCGTAGCGAACGGTAATAGAGGCCGCTTGGAGTTGCGGTATGCGTATAGTATACACATTATAGTGGTCTAGCTACTACTGGCTCGCTTCTGGGGTAGATGTCAATTATCCGCCCGTCTCTGGATCGCATCCGCCCCGGGATTCTGTACATCACGCCCTCGATAGTTCACGCCCGCAGGGCACAAGCCCCCAAGATGCTCCATCGACGCCGCACGCGACGGTCTTTGCTAGCATGGGCGCTTCTTACATTTGCACTAGCGTAGTCACTGCGCCGTCTCGTGGATAGGATATGTACCCTTGGGCCTCGCAGATGTCCAATCTCCTGCAGCATTTCCCCAACCTACAGATTGTCACCCTCCTTTCGAGTGAGCCGTAGTTGCATTTCGAAGTCACTCCTTCCATACTGAGCTTGTCGCGTGCCTTTTGGCCTCCTTGTCCTTCAACGGACCCTGCACGTAACCTCATGCTTCACTGTGTCGTACTACATATATCCTGTCATTTCCTGTTCAACATCGTCTCCTCAAGCTCCATCTTCACAAACGCCTCATCCGGGCGATCTTGATCAGTACCTGCACTAGCGCAGCCACTCGCCACGTAGCACAGCACAGCCCGCGCTAGCGACATCATCAGGATGCGATTCACAAATATCTTGCTCTCTGGAGCTACATCATTACTTTCTCTTTCTACGATGTCCCAAGCAGCTCCAGTATCTCAAGAAGACAACATGGCTTCCACAGCAGTTTCTGGCTACAAGAATGTAGCGTACTTTGTCAATTGGGTATGTTCGCTTGCTACCACGCCACAAAAAGCAAGCTTGGAAACTAACACTTGATAGGCTATCTATGGCCGCAACTTCAATCCGCAGGATCTTCCAGGCCAGGAGCTCACTCATGTGCTTTATGCCTTTGCCAACGTTCGACCTGAAACTGGTGAAGTCTATCTGACCGACACTTGGTCGGACACTGACAAGCACTACGCTACCGACTCTTGGAACGATGTCGGCACCAATGTCTACGGATGCGCAAAGCAGCTGTTTCTCCAGAAGAAGAAGAATCGCAAGCTGAAGGTACTGCTCTCCATCGGAGGTTGGACATACTCTGCCAACTTTGCGCAACCAGCTTCGTCAGAAGCAGGCCGTGCCAAGTTTGCAAGCAGTGCCGTTGCCCTTGTCCAGGATCTTGGTTTCGATGGTAAGTTCCACATCACACTGTAGCCCTCTTCATTTACTCACCTTCTTCAGGTCTCGACATCGACTGGGAGTATCCATCCAACGAAGCCCAAGCAAAAGACATGGTATCTCTCCTTGCAGCCACCCGCAAGGCCCTCGACGCCTACTCGGCCGCCCATGCGCCAAACCAAAAGCTTCTCCTGACCGTCGCCTCGCCCGCCGGTGCCAAAAACTACAACATCATGAAGCTCGGAGACATGGACCAGTACCTCGACTTCTGGAACCTCATGGCCTACGACTACGCCGGATCCTGGGACGCCAACGCAGGCCATCAGGCCAACTTCAACCCCTCTGGCAACAACGCCATCTCCACGCCCTTCAACACGCAGCAAGCCCTCAAAGACTACGCCGCTGCCGGCGTCCCGCTCGACAAAATCGTCCTCGGTATGCCCCTGTACGGCCGCGCCTTCACCAACACCGACGGCCCCGGCAAGCCCTTCTCCGGCGTTGGCCAGGGTACGTGGGAAGCGGGCGTGTACGACTACAAGGCGCTCCCCCAGGCGGGCGCAACCGTTACAAATGACCTGGACCTCGGCGCAAGCTGGAGCTACGACCAGGGCCAGCGCGTGATGATCAGCTACGACACGCCACAGGTGATCCAGAAGAAGAGCGAGTTGGTGAAGAGCATGGGGCTGGGCGGCGGGATGTGGTGGGAGAGCAGTAGCGATAAGAAGGGGGGTGATAGTTTGATCTCGACTGTAAGTTTTCTTGCTTGCTGCACTGATGGGATGCGTACTGACTGGAAGATAGTTTGTCAATGCTGTTGGTGGCACGGGCGCGTTGGACCAGAGCCAAAATCTGCTGAGCTTCCCGGCGAGCAAGTATGATAACTTGAAGGCGGGATTCCCGAACGAGTAGGCGAGATGTAGGTAGGTTGGTGATTCTTGGGCACCTTTTTTGGCCCGCTTTCTTGAATATATTTTGGGTGCGAAACTTGTTTCGTTTGTCAATCATCAATCGCTTTGGAGAGCAGAAGACGAGGATTTTCCTTACATGTCACTGTCGCTTCATATACGGTTGGGGTAGATATGGGTTTCGAATATACACAGGATTTACTTGTTCAGTTGTTGCTTTAATTGATTCAAGATGACGGCTTGTTGAAACGCCATGCCAAATGCTCGAGTCTACATGATGAACTATATACAATCGTACAACGTGGTAGGATAACCCGCTTAAGCAGACTTCTCCATCTCGGCAATCTGCGCCCCGCCAACCTGTCCTCCCCGCCCCATTCTCCTCTTCTTGATAACATTCTCAATGAAGGCTTCTCCGGCCTTGTAGCTCGATCTCACGAGCGGTCCAGATGCGCAGTATAGGAAGCCCATGTCCAGCGCGCGCTGTCTCCACATCTCAAAGACGTCGGGTGTGACGTATTCGTGAACAGCCATGTGTTTCTTGGTCGGGCGCATGTACTGGCCGAAAGTCACTACATCGACATGGTTCGCTCGCAGGTCCTTGAGGGCTTTCCACAGTTCGTCCTCGGTCTCGCCGAGACCGAGCATGATACTCGTCTTGGTGATGAGTTCTGGCTTTGTTTCCTTTGCGATTCGCAGCACGTTGAGTGACTGTTTGAAGTTTGCGCGTCGGTCGCGGACGTATGGCGTGAGTGCCTCTGTGGTTTCGACGTTGTGTGCAAAGACATCGAGGCCCGAGTTCGCGACTAGTTTGACCATTTCTGCGTCGCCTGCATAGTCTCCGACAAGTGCCTCTACAAGCATTGTCGGGGCTTTTTGCTTGATCTTCATGATTGTCTCCATTGCGTGCCGCGCGCCTCCGTCTGCGAGATCATCGCGATCCACGATGGTCAGAACGACGTATCCGAGTCCCCAGCGGCTGAGCGCTTCTGCAGTGTTCTCTGGCTCGTGCGGGTCGAGTGGTGGAGGGGCCTTTGACGTCTTCACCGAGCAGAATCGGCATCCGCGCGTGCATGTGTCGCCCCCAAGCATGATTGTGGCAGTCGCAGCACTCTTGTCGCTTCCACCCCAGCAATCGCTAATGTTGGGACACTTTGCTTCCTCGCATACGGTATGGAGGTTCAGGCCGCGCAGATCTTTCTTGATCTTTTTGTAGTTGGCATTCGAGGGTATTGGCGTCTTCAACCATTCTGGCAGTCGCGTAATGGTCTTCTTTCGTCCTTCGGGTCCTACTTGGACAGTTTTGATTTCATAAGCCTCTGCGGGGGAGAGGGGCGCATCGGGGGCAACGAAGTCCCCGAATGAGGGACCAGCATTCAGAGTGTCGCTAAACGACGTCTGTGGTCGCGCACGTTTGGGCGGCTGTTGTGGGAGTGACGATTGCGGAGAGTCGATGGTAGTGGCGAATGCTCG
>Ga0265780_10004090_pt1 | contig 18966 bp, 14 predicted proteins | sample P1T30metagenome_FD_192432 | JGI IMG/M metagenome (GOLD analysis project Ga0265780, IMG submission 192432) | Plant litter microbial communities from East Loma Ridge, Irvine, California - P1 T30 | ecosystem: Environmental > Terrestrial > Plant litter > Unclassified | place: USA: California...
GTCTTCATGAGATTGAGCGAGAAAATGGAGCGCGTCATCAAACATGGTGACGCAGGTTAACAGCCTATCGAGACGTTTACAACACCACAAAAGAAAAATACCGTTCAGTCTTAACTGAACGGCATTAGCGCCATTACTGGGTGTTTCAGGTTAACGCATCGGTTGCCAAGGGTGGAAAAGAGCGGTGGGTGCCCGTAACCCGCACCTTACTTAAGGTGCTGAAAGACTACCGGGTGGCGTTCGACTTGTCGCCTCACGCAGAAATTGATGAGAAAACTGCCCTGCTGCTCTGCCCGCAAACACAAGCCGTGAAGATCGCCGGAAAAACGGTACGCAAGGCAGCCGACCGCCGCTTCTTCGGGGCCTGGCAGGAGCTAATGACAAGGCAGTATCTGTATGCGATCGTCAAAAACCGGTTGAAGGCGACATCTGACATGCTCCGCAAGGACGAACCCCTGCTGGCGGACCGGCTCGAACAGGCTTAGCCGCACTGGTTCCGCCATACATTCGCAAAGGCAGCGCTGCTGCAAGGACAGTCAATGCGTGAAGTGGCGAACCTGCTCGGGCACAAGAGCATGGACACGACTATGGTCTATACCAACCAGGACGCGCTGGATTCTGTCCGGGCTTATGAGCCTGAAAACATGGGGCCTCGCTTATGACAGTGCAACGCGCTCGGGTAGAACGGATAAAGTCTAATCCTTGAATTGCAAAAAAGAAATCATATTGACTTGTTGGTATTATTCAGCGAACTTGCATCGTGACGTTCAGTCACCCTTCCCGCAGCTGATGTTGTTCTGATTGCTGTTGACTCACATAGCAATGTCGATGGCACAGCCGGCGTATTTGAACGATGCACAATCTTGGCTGATGAAGTCGCATAAGGGCTTTATCGAATAATATCCGCTCGTGTAGCCGATGCATCGGTTGCACCGACTTCGACGCTTATGCGGCTTTTCTCTCCGTACACGTTATGAGCGGCTCCGGCGAAAAATCGATCTCTTTGCCTTGTAAGATGGCGCGTACCGTGTCGTTGGTCTCCACGCCCGCCAAGAATTCACCAAACAGTTGCGCCCGCAGCGTCGCCATCCGGTCGTTCAAGCGCCTGGTCTGGTATTCGTCATAGGTTCCGGCGAAGCATAATGCCTCGACCACAATTTGCGGAAACGCTAGCTGCGCATCACCAAGGTCGTGCCAGGTACGTGCTAGCTTCTCCCAGCGGCTAGCAATGCGGTCGACGCGGCCGATTTGCTGTTCGACGACGCCGGGATTCCATTCTGGGTGAAACAACAGCACAACGCGGCAAGCCTTATGCAAATTCAAGCCTTCGCGTCCGACCACGCTTTGGCAGATGAGTACATTCGGTCTGGCGCCCTCCTCGTTGAATCGCGCCTGAATTAAACGCTGCGACGCTGGTTTGACACCACCGCCCAAATACACAGCTGACGCGTTCAGACTGCGTTGCGAACCCGTTTCCGTTTCGCCATCTTGCTGGTCGCATACTAAGCGCCGCAAGCGTGTCAATTCACTGCGCGGATCGACTGTGACGTCACCATCATGCTTGTCCTCGCCTTCGGCAGACAAGGAGTAACGCAGTTGTTCTAGTTCGTATAAGGCGTACTGCCGTCGCTGGTCGGCCGACACGAGCGGATCACTGTTGGCCAACATGCGCGTGAGAACGCGGTCCCGCAGGTATTCCGCGACCGTGCTGAGCTCGGCTTGCCCGCTGTCTTGTAGCTCCAAGGTCTTACGCAACCATTCTTCGGACAGCGTATCGGCAAGGTTGCGTCGCAGGCGTTCCCACGTCGCGGCGGCCGCGTCGAGCCGTTCTTGTAACCCGGCTGGCGTTTCAAGTTCTAAACCCGGCGGCGTAGTGCCGCTTTGTTGCATTTGATTGAGTTCGAACGCGATCAGCTCGAGCGGGAGTGTGCCACGCAAGGCTGGCATGCCCTGCCCTAGTTGCCGTAGCAAGTCACGGGCATTCAGGCAGTCGCGCAAGCGCCGTAGTGGACCGGTGAAGGTGCCAAATACCAGCACTTTTTCGCTGACGCCATCCAAACCGCGTTGGCTGGTCCAATATTCGGTGCGGGCGATCGCTTCGCGCAAACGCGGATGACTCGCCAACCACAAGGATGAAGCGTCGGATTCCTCGAGCTTCAGTTGCTGGGCCCAGAATTGCATCCGCGCGCGTTTACGCGCAAGCAAGGGATTGTCCTCTACTGTGGCGTCTTGTGCGAGCTTACGCAGTAAGGTTTCGTCGATATAGCCGCTCGCGAAACGGCGGTCCATCAACTTTTCTACATAGGCATGGGGTAATCCCTTTGCGGCCTTTCCCAACAGCTCAAGCGCCAGGACGTCGCGGCGCCAGCGCGGGGCCAATGTATTGATCGCGATGTGTTGTACCGCGATCGGTGCGCGGTGAGGATGGGCGAGCTCACGACCGCGCAAGGCACTCGGCAGCAAGGCGTGAAAGTTCTGGTCCCGCGCCCGCAAGCGACGCACGACATACTGGGCAACGGTTCCTCGGAAGGCGGTGGCGGTGTCTGCGACACGTTGCGCGATCTCGACATCGGTCGGATAGGTCCGTAAAGCCAGTAACGCTTCCTGAAATGCCTTAGCGGGTACGAAATCCACGCCGGTGACGCCAATTCGCTGGAAGATACTTTTCCATTGTGCGACATCGAGCTCGACCGGAGTGGCAGTTAAGGCCACCCGTTGGCTCCTCGCGTGGCTCCGCAAGATATCGCCGAGCAAGTATCCCAATGCCGTATCTTGTGTATCGTCGCGATATTCACGGGACTTGTGGGCCTCATCGACGATGATCAGGTCGACCTCGCCGAGCAAGTCGCCGATGACACGGTACACGAGATCCCGGCCATCCGTTCCGGCCGCGAGTTTGGTACGTACGCCCTCCTTGCCACTCAACAGCACTTCTCCGCGCAAGGCGCCGGCATAGTACTGGCGCCGCGGCTTCGTCCTCGCAAGGTAGGCCGCAGCCGCACGATAGGGCGACAATTTGTCCGTTGAGAGATGCTCATGGACAGCTTTTTTTGCACCCCGGGTGACGACTTCGCCCGTAATGGCTCGGATTGCATCGCCCAAAAAAGTCAGGAGCGCGATCAAGGGATCGACGTCGCGACGAATGTGAAACGCAGCGAACTGGCTCGACAATAGGAGCCAGCGCTGGCTGTCGGCGACGGGATAGCGCATTGCCTCAGTAAACATCGATTGGCGACTGCGTAATAACACGGGTATGGCCGTGCTTTTTGTTACTGGCCCAAGTGCCTTGACATACTGACGCCATTCGCTCTGCCACTGGTAAAGCAAGCGTGGTGGTGCAACGACTGCCACCCGTCCGCCCGCTTGTAAGGTCGCGTCGATCAAGGCACAGGCAATGCGTGTTTTACCTAGTCCGACTTCATCGGCGATCAAGACGCCATGCACTCCCACTTTCTTGGCCAACCAGGCGCTCACCTCGCGTTGGCCCTTGGACAGGACAGTGTCCTCGACCTGAAGGACCTGACGCTCTAGGATTTCTTTGACTTGATTCCAGTCCACTGCCATGTCAAGCTTCCTGTGCGAATAGCCAGCGGGTCCGTACCCGCTTCAGCAGATTGAGATAGACCTCGCGTAAAGCCTTTACTTGCGTATCTTGGGGGGCAGCGAGGCAGGCTGGGAGAAACGCCGGCTCGGCGAGGTGGGCAAGGAAGTCAATCTCCAACGTACGCCAAGCGTTCACTAGTGCGACGTCGACTGCCTCGGTCAACAAGGCCTCCAGACGACGGAGCCAGGCCGGCAGCTCGTGTAGCGCCAGCACGTCGTGAACCTGGGCGATTTGCTCGACCAACATGGCAGCGCGTGAAATTGGGAACTGGTCACGCCCCTCCGCGTCAGGTTTCCCCTTGGGAGGCGCCGTGCTCGTCGTGCCGTCCTCATCTCCTTCGACGTCTTCGTCGACGAGTTCGTCGGTCGACTTCCAATCCGATAAACTTAGCAGCAACTCGTCGAATGGCATCGTCGTGAAGGGTTGGCGACAAACCCCGCCAGTCGCGTCGATTACCGGCACCCCGATCCACGTACCGGTGTGTGCGCTACCGCTCCACACTGCCGCGCTAGCGACCGCGTCCAGCTGTTCGTCGTGCACATAGGGGGCGTCCGGCCCGACCTGGTAGATCCGTTCGCCCAAGCGCAAGCGGGCCTCAACGGGCGCTTGCGCCCATTGCGGGTGCCAACGTCCCTGCGCATCGCCCAACACGGCGATCACGGGTGGTGGTACTGGAATGGTTTGTGGATCGCACTCGTCATCGCCCACCTCAAGTAGGACGGCAGCGTCAATCTCGGTTCCGATCGGCAAGGAAGCCCGTAGGCTATTTGTGTTCAGATCTGCCGGTAGGTCGATGACGACACCGAGCTCGATATTGCCACGCTTGTCGTGCCAGGATGAGAGAAAGCCTTGTCGCGACAAATTGCCTGAACCAAGATAAAGCAGACTGCCGGCGTAAGCCGCGCCCTGCTTCAGAGGGTCTTTTTCCGTGACACGCGAGAAGAGCACAAACTTGGCGTGCAGGCTGCGCGCATCCTTAGGGAGTTTGGTGGCGGCCGCGTGGACAGCCCAACGGCGCGTGTGCGTCGGCCCCATCGCGTGCCAACGGGCGACTGCGCCGGCACAGCGCGGATTGACCACCAATACGTTGCGATGGGCACGGCTTGGGCTGCTCAAGCCCTCAAGGAAGGTAAGCACTTCGGGTTGTTCTGGCGTACCATCCTCGGCCAGCGTCGGTTGCTCGAAAAAGCCTGAGCCAGCCAACACAAAATTCACACGACGTTGCGCCAGGCGTGCCTTGAGTTGGTGTCCGAGCGGTACATCGAAACTGTCAATCACCCGCGATACTGGTAACGTCAAGCCGGCAAACACGTCGACATGCGACAGCGCTTGGTCGAACATCTCCCGATAGGGCGCGACTGTGTCGACATGAAATAGCGCGGCGAGGCGACGCAGAAAGCTTGCAGCGGCTCGACAGTCGGCGGCTTCCTGCTGCATCTGCTTGCTGGTTGCAGCCTGCTGCAAATTGCACTCGGTCAGCCAGACAAGGTCGATCAAGCGTTCGGCACCACTTTTGGTCCAGTTGCCAGTGCTGACGACAACGCGCACCGTCACTTGGCCGGTCGTCGCGTGACGGAATACCAGCCATAGCAATTTAGCGTGTAACAGTTCCTTGCGCGTGCCCCAAGCCTGCGCGTTTGGTGCCAGTCGTATTAAGCCCGGTACCGGGATTGTCATGGTGGGATCCTGGCGCGGATCAAGAAAGACCAGGCCGTGTAACACGGCGTTGCATGCGCGACTGGCGCTGCTTTGTCCGGTGAACTGCAGCATGGCTTCTTCGAGAAAGGCGCCATCTGCTGCAAATCCGACGATCAAGCAGGACTCGCCATAGAAACCGTCGGGTGGCGCGAACACATCCAATAAGGTCGGCGGTGCCGAGCGGTCGGGTTTATAAAGGTTAGCCATACAAGCACTCCAGGGTCAATCCTCGGAGCTGAAGCAGGCGCCTGGGCAGCCAGGTTCCCTCGCGCATGTCATGCTGGTCCAACAAGGTCCGATCGACCTCGACGCTCGGCGGTGTTCGCATCAATGCACCGGCGACCAATTTGTCACCTTCCCGATGCAGCAACAGTGGCACCTGCGCTGCAACTTGCTCGACGATGCGTTGCGATGCGCTTTGGGTCGGGTCTAAGGATAACGACGCTATACGGAAGCTTGGGTGCGTATGCAAGAAACGGTCATACGCTGCACCAGTCGCGCCGTACTGCAGGCAAGCCTGATGAATCGCTTCCGATGCCGCTAAAGCCTGCAATGAGCAGGTACTGGCGCCTTCACGAAATGCGCCGATCAGGGCCTCGAGGACAGCACGCGCCGCATGCATAAAGCGCTCGAGATAGAAGTTTTCTTGGCAGGCGACCCAATGCGCGTCCGCCGCTGCGCTATGCGCGCCTGTTAAGTGGCGCTCGAGATCGTCGATGGTGAGATCTTCCGCTTGTCCGCCGAGTTCGGCTAGCCAGGAATAGATGCGCGTACGTCGCTGCTGGTCGCCCGACATGTGGGGGGCCTGCTGTTTGTTGAGTGGCAAAGCCAAACAGCGCTGCACGGTCACGCGTTCTTGTTCGCTTGCCCGACTTGGACGCATCACATTCAGCAAAGCGTCGCGCGTAGCCAGCACCGTGTTGCCGCTGGCCTGTGGGTTCGGCTCTGACAGCCATTGGGTCAACACCGTGCGTAGGTACGATCGCGACGCGCGCTGTTCTAGAAAAGCATCCGCTAGATCGGTTCCACGTTGCGACAACTTCATGGTGTTAAAGCGCATCGGGCCGGCTGCCACGAAACCGAGGCCAACATCCTCGGTCAAGGACGCCGTCGTGGATTGGCGAAATGGCTGCGATACGTAGTGCTTTGGCTCGTGCAGATGGGCATACGCCCATTGACCCGGCTCGCTGTGGCTGATCCCCAAACGCGTAACACCGCGCACCCGCGGACGTTCTTCCTCGGCTGGGCCGCCACCATAAAACACCAGTTTGCACGCCAAGGCCTCAAGCGCATTGGCGACCCGTATGTTCGTCAGCGCCGGTTGTTGTGCTTTTTGCGCCAAGTCGATGGCGGCGCAAGCCCACGCGGCTTGCCGCACAAAACGCAAGCCGCCGATGCCAGGCACGACCCGCTCATGCGACACGCGCAAGGCACGGCGTAACCCCAAGGTGCCATCGATCCGGCTGGCCGGCAAACTAATCGACGCGGGAAGAAACCAGCTATCTGGCATGTCGTTGTAAAACCTATCGTCAAAAATAAAAGCGCGACGCCACGCAGGACCGCCCAAGCGTCGATCAACACGTAAGATTGGCAGGCCAGATGGCGACAGTTCTTGTCGCCATACGTAGTTAGCCGGCGCAGTACAGCAGCACATGCTATCGGACAAAATTACCTATGCGCAACAAATTTTTGTCGTCCCAAGCTGATGTGTTGCAGGGCCGCCTTAGCGACGTGCGCATCGCCGGCTTGCACTGTGTTCGACGCAACGCAGGACCGCTAAGCCGGGAAGGGAAACTGCGCGAACCTAGCATTGCGGCGCTGGTGCGTCATACCATCCTGTCGATAATCCGCGCAGCCCACTAGCGCGTTGAGTTTGTCTGCAATGCCGACCTAGGCGGAAGCACGCGCCGCCGCATCGATGTCGACGGTGGAGAGGACGGCTCTCCCGAGCTTCGCCCGTGCATTAGGCCCTAGCATGTCCGTCGCTGGTCCAACTCGACCAGTACCCCCTGCAACACGTAGAAAATCGCTTTGCGTACCGGCAGGCCTTCCTCAGCGAACAAGTCGGCATAGCGTGTCAGCTGCTCGCGGTAATGCTTTCCGGCGTGCGCCTCAAGGTAGGCACGTGGATCGTCTTCCTCGCAGTGGACGGTCTTGTAGTCGATGATCCAGCGCTGGCCCCCAGCGACGAAGGTCCTGTCGACAATGTGGTTGGCCTGCCCGACCCCGCCTTGCAAACGGCTGGTCAGTGGAAGTTCGGCATGCGCCTGAGAATGGTTGTCGAGGATCCAGCGGCCCGTGTTCGACCCGAGCACCGTCCGTAGCGCTTGCAACGCCCGCAGCGCACCATCGATGCAAGCCTGCTGGGGGAGCCCCTGGCTGCGCAGCCAGGCAACGCAAGCCGCTTCCAGGGTGGCGCAGCGTGAGAGCGGCCACGCGGCCAGGCCCTCGTTTGCAATCATCTCCAGATAGCGGTGTACCAGGCTGCCGGTCGCGGCAGCGAGTGAAATATCCGACTTGTCCTGGTCGAGCTCCGTCACCGCCGGCGCCGGGCTTGGCATGCTGGCATCGGGGCGGCCTGCGAGCTGGGCGATGACATGGCTGCGCAGGCGCACCAGCGTACCAGTGTGGGTTTGCTGGTCCCCCGTCGGTTGCACGACCAGCTCGTCCGTGCCGGCAGGTAAGGCGGCTCGCAGGAATCCGTCGCGGGCCGGGCTAGCCCAGAGCAGCGCCAACAGGCTTCCCTTCGCGGGCTCCAGCCTGCCGGCCTTGTCCTTGAGTGCACCGAGCAGGTGCAGGCTCTGGCGTGCGCGGGTTACCGCCACATACAGCAGGCGCTGAGCCTCGTAGTGCTCGCGTCGTGCCTCGATCCCGTGCAGCAGCCCATAGACGAGTTCTACGCCGCTGTCCGCCTCCGGACCGTCATCCTCGGCAGCCCTGGGCGGTACGATTGCCGGAATCACGCAATTGCCACGCTCGGGCACGTCCACGTGCTCCCACAACACGAGGCGCCTATCCGCTCTCCGCGGTATCTGCCCGAGGCCGGGCACGATGACGCAATCGAATTCCAGTCCTTTTGACTTGTGGATCGTCATGAGCTGCACGCCGCGGGCAGCAGCGTCGGGATTCGGGCTCGAATACAGTTTTTCCACCCGTTCGATCAGGAATTCCTCATCGATGCTCCCCTGGCGTGTGCACTGTCCCAGCAGCGTGAAGTAGGCGTTTGCATCCTGCAGGTCCGCAGGGCCACGCAAGCAGATGTCGCCACCGAGCTGGCGCCAGACCTGCTCGATCCATCGGCACGGCGCCTGTCGGCCGCGGTGGGCAAAGGCCTCCGCCATCACCTGGCGCAGATGCTGCAGCCGCCGTTGTCCGTCCTGCGACAGGGTGGCACAGCGCGCCTCGTCATGCATCAACTGCAGGACCGTACTGGCATGGTCGTCGCCGGCCAGGCGGTGCAAGTCGTGAAGCGTGAGGCCGCACCATGGCGCGCGCAGGATCGCCAGCCAGTGGACACGGTCGGCGCGGTGCGACATGGCGTGAGTCAGGGACAGGAGGTCCTGGATCACTTGCCGCTTCCCGAGCGACTCGATCTCGACTGCCTGGTATAGCAGATCGGGACGCTGCTGCCGGATAGCCGCCACGAGGTCGTCGAGGTGGCGCCGCATCCGCACAAGAACGGCGATGCTCGCCCCCGGCCGGGCAGCACGGGTCGCGTCAACGATCTCGATGATGCGGCGTGCTTCGTCGGCGCCGAGCGCCTCCCGGTCCTCGCCCGCCCGGAACGAATGCAGGGTAACCCCGGCATGACCGCAAGGCTGGCGGTCGGTCGAGCAGGCTGCGTAACTGACAGCGCCTGCGCCGGCGTCCGGTCGGCGGGGAAACACCCAGGGAAAGACTGCATTGACCCAGTCGACGATGACCGGGTCCGAACGGTTGTTGCGGTGCAGGCGCAAATGCGCAAGGCCAATGCCGCCGATTCCGTGCGCCGCGACATCCAGGAACAGCCCTACCTCCGCTTTGCGGAAGCGGTAGATCGACTGCATCGGATCGCCGACGACGAACAGCGTGCGTCCATCGCCAGGCTCCCAGCCGCGTGTCAGCGCCGCGGCGAGGGCCACCTGTCCCGGACTCGTATCCTGGAACTCGTCGATCAACAGGTGGCGAATGCGGTAGTCCAGCGCCAGCGCTAGGTCGGTCGGCTCGGCTTCGCTGCCGAGCGCAGCGAGCGCATGCTGTGCAATAGCAGTAAAGTCGACCACGTCGGCCTGGCGAAACGTCAGCCAGAGCTGGGCTTCCGCGAGGGCCAGCAGGCGGTCTACCGTATCGACCATCTCCCAGCCGTGCTCGATCGCGTCCGGCTGGGGGAGCTTACTGAGACTGTGTAAGCAGCCCGCCAGCTCGGCCGGCAGCTCCCCAATCAATGCGATCAGGCCATCGCGCAGCGCGCGTGCCTGGGCATCCCCGGCGGGGAAGCCCTCCGCCGTTGTCAGCACACGGCGAAACTCGCCGTTAGCGGTCAGGAGCAGCGACGCCAGGGCTTGCCAGTGTGCCAGCTCGGTGACCTGGCCCGTCAGGACCTCGGTCCAGTCGAGGAGCGCGGCCAGCGCGCTGTTCGTCGCCGCGGCATAGCGCGCCGCGGGCATGATGCGCTGCTGGAGCTGCGCGTCAAGGAGACCGGCTGCTCGGCCCAGGAAGCGCGACAGCAGCAGCTCCAGGCCACTTCGGGCGCGGGCATGTGCATCTTGCCCGCCATGGCGATGCCACTGGTCGCGCTGGGCCAGCATGGCCGCCAGTAGCGCGCCGAGGGTCGCGGTGTCGTTCTGGAAGTAGCGCAAGGCACTTCGCACGCACTCGGCATGGGCATCGCCCTCCTCAACCATGGCGAGCGTCTGCTGGGCAGCGATACGGTAATACCGTGAGGCGTCTGGCTCCACCTTCGGCTGGTGTCCGAAACGGCTGAGGAATGGCATCTGGCGCACCAAGCTGCCGCACAGGGCGTCGATGGTCAGGACCTGGAGGCGTCCGGGATGGCCGGCCAGGTCCCAGCCGCGCGCCCGGTCGTACGCGAGCACGACACTCGCGAGGTCGTAGGTAATCTGGCGGTGCGGCAGCGCGTCTCCCGGCCGCGCTTGCGTTGCCGCCATGGTCAGGCTGGACACGATGCGGCTGCGCATCTCACTGGCGGCCTTGTTCGTGAAGGTCAGGGCCACAACTTCTTCGGGATGCTCGACGCGGGCCAGCAGTGCCAGAAAGCGCTGGGTCAGCAGTTCAGTCTTTCCGGAGCCGGCTGGCGCCTGGACAATGAAGGATTCGGGGTCGAGCGCGCGGCGGCGCGCACAGGCGTCTTCCTCGAGCGCCCGGATGGAGCTTTCAGCGTGCATCGTCAGGCTTCCTGTAGTGACGGGTTAACAGGGGCAGTGGCTGTCATCGACAAGCCGGCCCGCAGCGATTCGCGTTCGGGCAGGCGCAGCAGCGGCAGGACGTCGCAGTATTCGAGCTTGGCATTGCCCTCGACGCGCACGGCGGCTGCACCGCGCGCGAACTCGTCGGCGATGGCCGCAATGCGCTCGCGCCAGTGCGCCTGCAAGGCATTCCAGTCGGGAAAAGCCGCGAACGGCTTCCCGCGCATCGCGTGCATGCCGGGTACGCCCTTGACGAACTTGTCGGTGGCGCTCAAGCCCATGAACCTGGTCTCTCCAAGGCGTACCTTGCCGAACACCAGGGCGCCCACCCGCGCTTGCGCGTCGCTACTCGTCAGCGCCAGCGCGTAGATCGGCAACTGCGGTTCGGTGATGCGCGCCGCGGCCCAGGCGCTGGCGTTTGCCAGGGTGCCTGTCTTGTAGTCGATGACGACCAGTTGTCCGTCCTGCTCGTCGATGCGGTCGATCCGCAGCGTCAGCGCCACCGGTCCGATCGCGTGCTTCACCTCGCGCTCGCACTCCATGACCGTGAAGTCGCTGCGCTGCATTTCCGCGGCCAGCCACTCGCGCAGCAGCCGTGTCAGGCGGGAGGCTTCGAGTTCCCGGGAGCCAACCGGCATGGGCTCGGTACGCGCCTCATGGGCTTCCAGGCTGGCGCCGACGGCAGCAAGGAGCCGCTCCTCGAACGCGGCGGGACTGTCATGGAGTTCGGCGAGCTCCGTCCTGCTGCCCGTTTGTTTCCAGAACCACTCCAGTGCGTCGTGCACGAGCGTGCCGCGGTCCTGCGGGCCCAGCCCCTCGCGGGACTGCTCCAGGGCGGCAGCGCCGAGACGGTAGCGGTAGAAGGCCCAGGCTGGACAGATTGCCTGGGCGCGCAGCAGCGACACGCCGCCGCTGGCAAGTTCGCCCTCGCCCAACGCCGGTCCTGTCGCATCCTCGAGGTATTCGAGTGCGTCGGTCCACGACGGCGCTGGCGCGGCGGGCATCGATTCCGGCGGCTCGCCCACCGGCACGAAGAGCGGGCTGGGACGCAATTCCTGCGAACCACTCATCAGCGCACACGAGAAGTGAACACGCGGTGCCTGGCGCTGCAGGCGCCGCAGGATCGTGCGCGCATAGGCCAGCTGCACCGCGGCGCAGGCGTTCGGCGTGCCGCGTGCGCGTTGCAGCGCGACGGGAATCAGGGGGTTGGGTGCCGGTGCCGGCGGCCAGGCGCCGTCATGCATACCCATGACCCACAAGGCGTCGAACTGCAGTCCGGTACTCTCGAGCACACCGAGGACGTGGACGGAAGGCGTTCCACGCGTCTGCGGCTGGAACGTGCGCTCCAGGCACAGCGCCTGCAGGTGCGCCAGCATCTGCGAGAACGGGATCATGCCGATGATCTGGTCGGAACCGGCAAAACGGTCGAGCAGCTCTGACCAGGCCTCGCGCGCCTGGTATTCATGGCTCGACAGGACGCGGCATCCCTGCCCGCCGTTGCCGGCCCAGCCGGCATCGCGCAAGATGGTGCGCACGGTCTGCGCCCACGCCGAGGGCAGCCGAGGCGCGGCCTCGCATTCGCCAGCATGGCGCATCAGTTGCGACAGGTGGCGCAGTGCCGCCGGGAAGGCAAGCCTGGACTGGCTGTGGAGCTTGTGGCCAAGCTTGACGAGCGCTGCGACGCTTGTGTGGCGTCGCGCGCGCCGGCGCAGGTGCGCATCGAGTACGGCGCGGCCATCGCTTTCCCTCTCGCTGTCCGACCAATAGGGACTGTGCAGCAAGCCGGCCAGAGCCGGCTGCTCGACCTCCCGCACGTCGCTAGCCAGCCGCAGCAGCTGCAGCGCACAGGCGACCACCGGCACCTCGGCAAGCGGACGGCCGAGGGAAAAATTGTAGCGGCGCGAGCGTTCGGCGCAGCCCGGGGTACTTAGTTCCGGATGCAGGGCGCGCTCGAGTTCATGCTTGAGGCAGTCGCGCATGCTGTTCAGGTCGGGAACGACCATGCCGATGCGCCATGACTGATTCGCCTGGAGCTGCGCGCCGGCCCAGCGCGCGGCGGCCTGGCATTCGGCGTCGATGTCCTCGAAGCTCGCTATCTCCGCGGGGCACTCCTCGGTATCCTCGGCTGCGGGAGCGTGCAGACCTGCATCCAGGGCCGCGTGCAGCCGTCGCTGCAGTGGATCGAGCGCATCGAATCCCACGAACACGATGCGGTCGCGTACCCGCAGCCGTCCCGCTTCGATCGCTTCCACCACGGCGACACGGCGCTCGACTGCGACCGTCCAGCCGTTCACGTCCAGCCGTTGCCGAAATACACCGCGCCATTGTGCAAACTGCGCCGCCTCGCGCGAGAGATCGTCCTTCCCGGGGGCGAGGGCCCAGATTGTCGCGAGGGCGTGGGCATCAGCGGCGCTGGCGGCCATGGCCGCGACATCGAAGAGCGGCGCCTCGTCAAGGTCGATACTGTCCTCGATGACATGCCGCCACAGTATCCTTTCTGAAAACCCATCTAGCAGCACCAGTGCCGGCAAGACCCCCGAGAGCATGCCCTCTTCGCCCAGCTGGTCCAGCCAGGCCTCGAGTGCGAAGGCACGCGGGGTGTCCCATACCGTCGCGGCATCGTTCGGATGAGCGGCACGCAAGGTCTGGGCCAGCCGCGTGGTTGCGCAAAGGAGAATAGGACTTGTCATGAGTATGGCTGCCTCGGGCACAGTCGCATATAGTTGCCGACTGGAAAGTATGCGCGATGCTTTTTGGTTTGTCTATCCAGTCGACTCCAAAACGCCACGGCATGCGCTGTTCTATTTATGCTTTGTCATCGCTTTGGCGCTAAGCGTTGCTGGCGCGACACGGATCGCCTCGCTCAACGATTAACGGTAGACATGCCAGACGGCTCTTTCCTATGCGACACAAGCTGTCGCACCCCGGCCTATGATGGATCACTCACTAGGAGGAGCTTCATGAAAAGTCGTCGCCGCGGTCCGTCTCATTCTTTCCCCGTCAAGGAGGTCGAGTCCATTACCGAGCTCTGGATGTTGCGCATCCTTGTTCCCTTGTCCGGTCATAAAGTGTTCGTCATGCGTAATGGATTCTCCGAGGATGCGGTTGCCCGCTACCTGGGCGTTGGAGACTGGCTGGACAATGATGAACTTGACTTCGACAGCGTTGCGGTCCGCGCCCAGTTGCGCCAACTCCATGTCGCGGCCGAGGAAAGGGCGCAGCAGCTGGCCACGCCGCCTGGCCTGCGCACCAACCTGGCCCGGCTGTCGCAGTTGGTCGGGTTGTCGGACGTCGATTGCCGTATCCTGGGATTTGCCGCGATGCTGCATCATGACCGGGTGCTGGACGACTGCGCCGATACGCTCGGCCAGCTCAACTCGCTCAAGGTGGTCGATTCGCTGGCCACGGTACTGGCACTCGACCATCGTGCCGTTCACAGCGCGCTCGGTCCGAACGGAGTGCTGGCCCGCTCGGGCCTGCTCGCAATCGACCGCGGCGGCAGCGGCTACCTGCGCGGCAAGCTCGATCTGCTGTCCAATAGCTTCGCCGACATGATCCTGGGTGGCGAGGCCGATCCCCTCACCCTGTTGCGAGATACGGTCCACCCGAGTACGCCGCCGCGCCTTACCCTGGACGACTACGGCCATATCGACGATTCGCTCGCGCTGCTGCGGCCCTATCTTGAGCAGGCCTTGGCGACGGGACGGGCGGGTGTCAACATCTTCCTGCACGGCGCACCCGGTACCGGTAAAAGCGAAGTGACACGCGCGCTTGCGGCCGTCCTGGACTGCGAACTGTTCGAAGTCGCCAGCGAAGACTCTGACGGCGACCCGGTGCTGGGCGAACGGCGCCTGCGCGCGTATCGCGCGGCGCAGAGCTTTTTCGGCCAGCGCAATGCCATGATCCTGTTCGATGAGGTGGAGGATGTGTTCAACGACGGCGACCGGATGTTCGGCCGCATGAGCACGGCGCAAAAGCGCAAGGCGTGGATCAACCGCACGCTGGAGCAGAATGCAGTCCCGACGCTTTGGTTGTCCAATTCGATCGACGGCATCGACCCTGCTTTCCTGCGGCGCTTCGACATGGTGATCGAGATGCCGGTGCCGCCACGCAGGCAACGCGAGCTCATCCTGCGCCAGGCCTGTGGCAGCGTGCTGGACGATGCGGCCCTGGTGCGCATCGCCTCGTCGCCGCAGCTGGCGCCTGCCGTGGTCAGCCGCGCCGCCGACGTGGTGAATACCATCGGCAGCCAGCTCGATCCCGCGCGCGCCGGTCGCGCCGTGGAATTCCTGATCGACCAGTCGCTTGAGGCGCAGGGGCATGCGCCGCTGCGGCGTGGCGACGCAGCGCGCCTGCCTGCCGAGTACGATGCCGCCCTGCTCAACACTGATACCGACATGCTGCAGCTTGCCGACGGATTGGATACGAACCGTGCCGCCAGGCTCTGCCTGTATGGCCCTCCTGGCACCGGAAAAACTGCCTACGGCCGCTGGCTGGCCGACCGCCTCGGCATGCCCCTGCTGCTGCATACAGCGTCCGATCTGATCTCGAAATGGGTGGGCGAGAGCGAAAAGAACATCGCCGCAGCCTTCCGTCGCGCCGAAAGCGAAAATGGCTTGCTGCTCATCGACGAGGTGGATAGCTTTCTGCAAGACCGTAGCCATGCGCGCCAATCCTGGGAAGTGACAATGGTCAACGAAATGCTGACCCAGACGGAGACGTTTTCGGGTATCTTCATCGCGTCGACCAACCTGATGGGGGGCCTGGATCCGGCTGCCCTGCGCCGGTTCGACCTGAAGGTATGTTTCGATTTCCTGCTGCCCAGCCAGGCTGCGCCCCTCCTTGCACGCTACCTCGCCAGCTTTCGGCTCGCGCCGGCGACGCAAGCCGAGCTGGCCCGGCTGGGTTCCTTGCGCAAGCTAACCCCCGGCGACTTTGCGGCGGTGGCTCGCCAGCATCGCTTCCGCCCACTCGCGTCAGCGGCCGCCTTTATCGAGGCACTGGCGCAGGAATGCAGGCTGAAAGCGCCCACATCGGCGGCCATTGGCTTCCTGCCCTAACGCTCATCGAGGGCCACCAGCGGACGGCGGCCCTCAACTCTCCTCGACCGAAGTTCTCCGCTACACAACAAGTCGCCGCAGCACTCCCTCAGATGACCGACATCCAACCCGACATTACCCAGCTTTCGAACCGCGAGGCGGACCGCATGCTCGCACAGGCCAAGCGGGGACGCCTTGCCGAAATCGACCGTTACTGGGCCCTGTGCCACGCTGACCCGGCCCGTGCGCAGGCCGCGTCGGCGGGCGCGCCCACGATCGTAGGCGAAATTTTCCAGCTCGCCTGCAATACCGACAACCCTCCACCACCGGCTGTGGTGAGTGCCTTGTCAGCGGCCACGGCGCGTTTGCTGGACGTGCCGGCGATTCGCGATGCACTTGTCGACGAGGTTCCTGTCGACGGTATCTGGGAAAATGGGCAGGTCGTCGCCCTTAAGATCGTGGGTGGAGAGCGGGTGCTCGTGCTGCGCTACGATGGCCCCCTATTCAATTCCGGCACCGTTCCGCAAGACAGCTTGAGCGCAGGAGCGAATTACCATGTGGTCTGCCTCGAAGCGAGCGATGGCCAGGGTGGCGACTACGAATTCCTCCGCGCGTATGTCATCGGCCGCATCAACGCAAATGGGGAGTGGGAAACGTTGACGCTCGACCATGCGTCGAGGAGCGATTTGATGCGCGACCTCGAAGTCATGGAAGCACTGGTGGACCGCGGGCAGCTCGACGAGGGATTCCTAGAGCGGTCGCCTCTGCCGACTTTCCCCACCCGCAGCGACGGCTTGATTGCCGAACTCAAGGCGCACCAGGCGCGCCTTCGTCGCCAGGGCGCAATGACGGATGAGCAGCAAGCGGTGGTAGAAGGGAACACAGCCCATCTGTACCGACGCGCAGCGCGTTTGCGCCGGCATATGCAGCGCGTGGAAGACGCGCTCCACCGGATACGCCACCAGATCACCGACATCGAGGCTCACGCACTGGAAGCGGAAACGGGTTTCGCAAGAGGAGACCAGGTCCGTCATCGATCAACAGGCGATCTAGGACAGCTCGAGATAGTCCATGTCGGTGACGTGGCCCAGTTCCGCCTGTGCGGCACCACGCTCTACGTCACCGAGGATATCCGGCGGGGCGAATGGTCAAGGTTGGCGCGGGCGAGTGACACAGCGGGCACCCTGGCGGACGATTAGGCGCTCGAAGACCCGAACACGACCGTCCGCTGCCATACTGATTCTTCAGAGCGCAGCAATTCCGCAATTGCGCCAGCAATCTTGTGGCCACCCTGTTCCGAGGGCTCGATCGGCGACATCGCCGAATAGTCGGCGGCTTCATGGCAGAGCACGCGAAGATCGAGCACGGGAAGTCGCCGTTGCACTGCCTCGCGCAAGATCACGTCGTTGAACACGCCGAGTGCGGTACGCAAGCCTGGCGCGAGACCTGGTACGCCATCGTAGATAGTGGCGACGGCCACCGCCAGGCCGAGTGTCGACACTTCGTCGAGCATGCGCCGGTATTCGAAGCGAAATTCCGCCTGCCATGACGCGAGCAGCTCCCCCGCCTCCAGTACCGATTTTGCCGGTGACTGCATGTAGCCGACAAGTCCCAGTACATCGTTGCCGCCGCAGCTGACGAGCACACGCCCCGGGCCCGCAGTCATCCCGCGCGCGCGTGCGACCTGCGCCCACACGTCGACGAGAACGTCGCCATCGCGCGCCAGCAGGACGACCCGATGGCTAGCTCCTAACATCGCCTGGAGCTGCGCCCAGACTTCGGCGCCCTTAGGAACATAGGGGGCGTTGTCAAAGATCGAATCGCCGAGGAGGAAAACGTCTGGCATCAGGGCTCCGCAATGAATGAAATGTAATTAGAAAAAAGCGGCGGACTTACAGCGGATGGAGGGTATATGCGTTGTCCTGGTCGATCTCGAAGAACAGTTCCCCGACCGACGCGTTGGGTGTATCGGCCCACAGCGTCACGGCAGGGGCAAGCTCTTCCACCAACTGACGCAAGGGGGCATTGGTCTCCATCGCCGTCATCAATTCATGACGCGTGAGCCCGGGCAGAAACAGCGGCGCCAACGCGAGCCTGACATCGAGCCCGGCGAAGGCCACACGCGCCAGTTTGTCATGGACCGAGCGCTGCAAGCGCTTGACGTCGGGGTAGTAACGGGCGTCGGCTACGGACAGTTGGAAGACCTTCGGCGGCGTGCGGCATGCGACCCGGCAGGCGATGAATCCATCCTGCGGCAAGCCAACCCCTGCGGCGCCATCGAGCGCTAGCTCAGCCGTCGGGCTGGCATACACGGCGTGGCGGCGCGAAGGCTTGTCCTCGGGACGGGTGAATTCCAGAAATATTGTCGAGTTATGTCGATTACACGAAATTTATTTGGTAATAACTGGCTTCAAATAAAGTTACGCTGCGAACGTAAGCTGTTCGTCAGTTTGTAGCGGCTTTGCAGGCCGCTTCTCATCCTTATGAGTTAATCACTTAGGCGAAAGCCATAGTTTTGCGCCACATGAGTTCGCTTCCGACGGGAGCGGACGCTAGTGCAATTGTTTTCGGTTTCGACAAGTTTCCCTTCCGGTCCATGCGATGGGCGTAGCGGCTGCCCCCCAAAGCTCACGAACAGCCCTAAGATAGGGCCGTTACAATACTTCGCCATCGCAAAGACATCGTCGCCCCTATCTATACCCGCTCGATCACGATCGCAATCCCCTGCCCCACGCCGATGCATATCGTGCACAGCGCGTAGCGGCCACCGGTGCGATGGAGCTGGTACATCGCAGTCGTCACCAAGCGCGCCCCGCTCATGCCGAGCGGGTGGCCGAGGGCAATGCCACCCCCGTATAGGTTCACACGAGGATCTTCGTCGCGCACTTCCAATTCGCGCAGCACCGCCAGGGCCTGCGAAGCGAAAGCTTCATTCAGGCCACCTCGAATAAACCGGCTTTTGACGCGAGCAAGGCAATGTGACGTATGATTTTGCGTTGCCGCGTGCCGCGTTGCTTCGTCCGCGTGATTTGATGGCGGCGACCACGTCGGATAATTTGGCAGCCGCAGGCTGCCAAATTACTGGTTTAGAACGGCGCCAGGCCGCGTTCTTTCAAAAAGACGAGACGCTTGAGGTTGTAACTGGCAGCCTTCAGCTGCAGGACGAATGTGGTGCGTACGATGCCCAGGCAGCGCACCAGTTTTCCGCCCATTTGGGCCA
>Ga0265780_10004091_pt1 | contig 18965 bp, 19 predicted proteins | sample P1T30metagenome_FD_192432 | JGI IMG/M metagenome (GOLD analysis project Ga0265780, IMG submission 192432) | Plant litter microbial communities from East Loma Ridge, Irvine, California - P1 T30 | ecosystem: Environmental > Terrestrial > Plant litter > Unclassified | place: USA: California...
GGAGAATTTCTAGCGCCGTCCAGGCGGGCTGTCGATGCGAAAAAGGCTTACGCAAGCAGTTGCGTAAGCCTTGTTTTTGGTAGGCCTCCCGTGAGTCGAACACGGCACCAACGGATTATGAGTCCGAGCCAAACGACTTCCTAGCGCGTTGAATGCCATGGCAAAAACAAGGTAACCTACTGAATTTCAAGAAAAATCTCAAGCACGACGGCTGTTCTACTGTTGACTCCCTTTGCTTCGGTACCGTAAGATTTGCCTACATGACGCCTACATGGCGCCTACATAAAGGTAGCGATGGCAAAGGAAAACTTTACAGCGGAGCGCATCCGGCTATACCAGTGCGAGCCAGGAAAACAGCAGACCATCCACTGGGACGCTAAGATACCTGGCCTTGGGCTTCGCGTGACGGAGAGCGGTAGTCGGGCGTACGTTTTTGAGTCTCGCCTATTCGGCAAGACGTTACGCATTACGATTGGCGACCCACAGAGTTGGGACCTTGGGAAAGCCAGGGCAGAAGCAGGTCGACTGAAAACCTTGATCGACCAAGGACTAGACCCACGAGAACTGATGGCGAAGGCGCGAGCCGCACACGAAGCAAAGGCGGCTGTGGACGCGGCACGGGCCGTCACTGTTGGCGAGGCCTGGGCTATTTATATTGAGGATCGACGGCCACACTGGGGCGACCGGCATTACCAAGATCATGTTAAGAAGGTGCAAGCAGGTGGCCTCCCTGCCGTGCGTGGTACTCGCGGCCGAGGTGTAACGATCGCTGGTCCGCTGTTCTCGTTGATGCACTTGAAGTTATGCGAAGTCACGTCCGCAGACTTGGAAAAGTGGGCGGTTCGCGAACGCACGTCACGCCAGACTTCTGCTCAGTTAGCTTGGCGTCTGCTCAAGGGCTTCTTTTCGTGGTGCGAAGAGCAACCTGCATTTGCATCGATACTTAGCGGCAACCCAGCCAAGACCAAAAAAATACGCGAGCTGTTGGGCTCGGCAGGCGTAAAGCAAGATGCTCTGCAACGTGAACAGCTCGCATCGTGGTTCTCAGCGGTACGACGGCTTCCGAATCCTGTGACTTCTGCATACCTGCAAACGCTGCTGCTAACGGGAGCACGACCAGGTGAGATTTTGGAGATGCGCTGGGCTGATCTCGACATAAGGTGGAAGGGGCTGACTATCCGGGACAAGGTCGAGGGTGAGCGCATCATCCCTTTGACTTCATATGTCGCGCATCTCCTAACGAATCTACCGCGCCGCTCTGAATGGGTCTTCTCAAGCGCCGTCGTTGCCCCCGACAAGACGCCGAAGCCTATTAGCAAGCCGCATCAGATGCATGACAAGGCCTGCACTGTGGCCGGGATCGAGGATTTGACACTGCACGGTCTTCGTCGTTCCTTTAAGAGCCTTACTGAGTGGCTAGAGTGCCCTACTGGCGTTGTAGCGCAGATTATGGGCCACAAACCAAGCGCCACTGCCGAAAAGCATTACACTGTCCGCCCGCTGGACTTACTCCGCGTTCATCACGAGAAGATCGAAGCTTGGATCTTAAGTGAAGCGAATGTCGAGTTCTCGACACTCACCCCCTCTTCGACTCGCCTGAGGTTGGCGTAAGCCTTAAGCACCTCCGCTCTTCGCTCATCTCACATGGCATTGTTGTTAATTTACAACAAATCGGCATGAGTGGAACTGAATAGTAAAAGTTTCGGAAGTCGGTCATAAAGTAAAGGTCGCCTTGCGCTTCATCGGGTCGTCTCCCGGTGGCGCACTTTCTATGAGGAGGATTTGGCGATGACTTATGCTAACCCTATGCACCCTGCCCTTGCCGAGATCGCAGTAGGAGCCGACCATTTGTTGACCGAAGAGCTCGCACGGGTCTTGCGGCGCGCGAGCCAGACCATTCGCAAAGCGTACAGTTTGACTGGCCACTACTTGGGCATCCGTCCGGTGAAGTTGGGCAACCGCCTGTTGTGGCCGAAAATGGATGTGAATGAAGCCCTGTCGGGAGGCGTAAAGTGAACTTTCCCGCACGTCTTAAACGGCTCAAAGGCAAGGGCATTGTTACCGCTGCCGCAAAGCACATCCTACGCAAAATTGCAGCAGAAATTGGTATTGACAAGCGTATTGACCCTGCCCGTATGCATCTGAACTACATTCTACGTGGTCCTGACACGGCTGAAGGCGTTGCGGCACTGAGGAATTCCATGTTGAAGGAAGCCGGCATCAAGAAGCTCCGCACGGATGCTGTGCAAGCCCTCGAAATTGTCTTCACCTGGCCCTTCCCTACAAAGGCAGTAGCGCCTGACTATTTCGAGGACTGCGCGCAGTGGGCGGAGGCACACTTCCAAGTGCCGGTCTTGAGTTCAGTAGTGCATATGGATGAGAGCGAACCTCATTGTCACTTCATTATGTTGCCGTTGGTGGACGGACGCATGAACGGATCAGATCTCTTCGGCACCAGTGCTCGCTTGTCTATGCACTTGAACTCCTTCTACCAGCAAGTTGGGGGGAAGTATGGTATCTCGCGTCCGGTGAAACCGCCGAAGTTGACCTCGGCGGCGCGTGAGTTCGTGCTCTCGAAGGTGCGGACTGTGCTGAATGAGGTAAGCGGGCTTACTGAAGAAACTATCGAAGTACTTTTGGAAGCTCACCGCAAGCAACCCCATGCATTGATGAAGCATTTCAAGATTCTACCGCCCGCGTCTACCTCTGCGAAAACGCGAGGCTTTGTTCAAACGATGACGCGCGTAATGAAGCCCGAGCGCAAGGCATTCTCGTTCTCGGAGGTGTGCGCTTAACAGTTAAGCAATATTGGACAGTTGGAACCCTATCCTTGTGTAGGGTTCCATTCTGTGGAGAGTTTCAGTACATGGCAGCATGTATGCTTAGCATGTACATCATCCTAATCAATCACTTATCCAGCCGCGTGAGTTCATCACCTGCTAGCAAATCGCTTCGCTTGCCCAGAAACATCGGCTTATCCGGGCCTTGGTAGCTCGGCAGCCAACGCCGGTCCTTTGGCCCGGTTGGGTGGTCGTACTCTGTGGACGAAAAGAGAAGTTGGGCATTGTTGGCCTCACACATCCTCTCAAGCTCCGTAAGGTATCGGGCGAGGTCCGCAGTGTGGAGCTCCTCCTGCTTCGGGGTGTCCAAGATAAGGAACCGGAACGGGCGAGACTTGTCCGACAAATACGCCTCTAGCAGGGCCGCATGTATGGCTAGAACCAGTCGGATCGTTGTGCTACTGCTGCCGCCGCTACCGATGACCTCAAGCGTTTCTCCTCCGAACGTAAAGCGGAGATTTAAGTCAATGTCGACGTTCGTAGACACATTCTGCGTTTCAAGAGTCTGCATCCACTTTACGGTAAGTTCACGTAGGTTCAGCCGAAGCTTGTTGAATTCATGATCGGCTCGTCCCGTATTGGACAGCCCGTCAATACGATCCTGAATTTGGTCGCGTTCTCGCTCCAGCTTAAATAGCTTCGAGCGCTCCTCTTTCAATCCATTAATCCGGCCCAGCTCGCCCTGCACTCCAACAATTTGTTTTGTCAAAGCTTGTACAGCGGTCACCAACTGATCAACTCCCGAGATATTGGGCGAGTCGAGGTTGTCTACCAGAGTCTGACGTTCACCGTTAAGCTCCTCAAGCCGCTCCTCCAACTGCTCAGCCCGAATTGCGGCGCGCTGGCTGTTCCGCTCAAGGTCCTTGATTTGGTCCTTGAGATACAGCAGGTTCTTCCCGTACGACTCCGTGCTCCCTAAAAACAATCCACAGTTCGGTACGCGGCAAATTTCTTGAAACGACGTGAATACACGCCGAGCCTCCTCGTTCAGCCCAAGAGTCTTAATCTCGCCATCGATCTCTGCGCGGATAGTCTCGATGCCTGCGACACGGTTTTGCAGTTCAAAGAGCTCCAGCTGCCGAGCCCGAATTTGAACGTCTTTTTGTCGCAGGAGCTCCATAAGCGTCGAGTTCGCTGCCCCCTTGGAGTCTACGGATGCGCGAAGTTCGTCGATCTGCTGCGCTAGGTTCTCTGCCGTTCGCTGTAGCGCTGCTTGGTTTGCATCACTGTCATCCAGGCCACGACTCTGGTACTCAAGCACACGTTGTGTAGCAACAATCTTGCGTGTTTGTGCCTCAAGGGCGCTCTTTTCTTCGATAAGGGTCTTCTTAACCTCATACGAGTGCTTTGGGTTTAACCCGAAAGCAAATCGCACCATCTCTGCGAACTGGTCTGCGATGAACGAGCTCGGTGCCCGGTAGGCAGCCGAGTACCCGAAACCCTGTATCAGATAGAAAACCGGCAACAAAGTTGCGATATAAGGTTGAGCCTGGTCGCCCTTGGTTGATACAAGCTTTGGTGGCGTCAACCCAAGCAGTTGGAACAGCGATTGAGAAAAAGTGCTCTGCGAATAGTGCTCGGTTTGTTCACCATCAAAGTCAATCGTGGCATAGAACTCTTCGTTCGTCGCGCCGATCGTCCGACGAACCGTCAGCGGCTTCCCTTCTGACTCGGCGTGCAACACAACTGCCGCGCACTTCTCAAGGATGTCGGACCGGAAGTTATTGGGGAACCCCAACGCAGACGCGAGCGCACGGAGGACAGGCGACTTTCCGCTGCCGTTTCGGGCGAAAAGCATCGTTGTTCTATACCCAAAATCCAGAAGCGGGCTCGCCCATCCCCCTTCCCCAAGCGGTTCAATCTGTAATGACTTCAGCCTCAACTTACATCTCCTCTGGCCCGATCTTCGTCCCTAATATATTGGTAACTAAGCTCAATGGTTTTCATAGAAAAGGCCAACAGGCTCTCCCCCTCAACGGCGCACGAGTAAATCTTCTTGCCCAAGTCAGTGGCAGATATTTCGCGCGTTACCTTGTCTATAGAGACTTGTCCGGTCGACTCCAGAAACGTCAGAGCCTTTACCGTCCTGATTCGTAGATTGCCGGACCATCCAATGTCTTGCGAAGACCATTTGAAGCCGGCCACAGTTCGTTCCAGACACTCGCCAACCAGCTGACCAATCTCGGGTAAGCCAGGCTTTGACCGGCCCTTGGATATTGCCAATATGACCATAGCAAGTAGAGGTAATTGAAACAGAGCCTCGTTGTCGAGAGTATGCGCAGGTGACGGCCCTTCGCCGGAAAGGTTCAATCTAAGGCCAAGCCGCCTCGCTTCGTTGAAGAACTCGGTAGAGCTCATTGTGCTGCCCTCCGAACAATGGCAGAACAAAAGGCACCAAACACCAAATCAGTGTCCAGCGACACAAATTTCTTGCCGATAACAGAGTTCAAAACTTTTTGGACGAAATCCTCAAGGTCTGCTAAGACGCCACCACCGAGGAGCCAAGCTTTACAGCTCTTGTCGATTTCGTCGAGCAAGATGTTAAAAGTTAGATCTGGGAACGTGTGCCGAGCAGTTCGCACCCAAACGTCCCAAGAGACCTTCATTCGCGACGCTGCCTCGATCATGGCGTCTGAAGCACCTGCCTCTTTCAGTTTCCGCTGAAGTATGGACGCTGCCTTGATTGCGCCAGGGTCTCCCCCTTGTAGCAGTGTCTGGTATACCTGAGTGGAAATACTCAGAACTTGAAGTAGGTCCTCTATTCCCACACCAGTAGCTAAGTCGATGTCAGCCTTGGACAGCCCACTAATCGGAGCACAGGACTTCTCCTCGACAAGCGTTACTAAGCCTCTCGCTATGCGCCCAACCTCATGTTGATGTAACTCGATCTCCGAGTGTCTCCAAATAGCGTTGTGCGCTGCCATGCCGAAAGCTTCAAGTGTGTCGCCGATGTGCTGAACGTTGGCCAGTAGGGACAGCTTGCTTCGAGCCGCTTCAATTTGGGAAGGTGACAACGGTTTGTCAGGCGACACAATATCCGCAAACTTCTCAATTAGCTGACGGATATATTTCTTGCTGGAAGTCCCAGCAGAGAGATCTGCGACTACGTCGTGAACCTCGTCTTTGAAGTGTACATTGCTGAGGACCGTAACCTCGCGACACTGATCACCAAACTCGACGGTGTGTACGAACAGCTTGCCAGCGATACTGTTTCGGATCGCATCTAGTTTTTCAGCCGTGTCGATCGCTCCCTTTTTTTTCAGAGCAAATACCTCGTCAACCTCCCATTGCTGGTTCGCCTTGCCTTTGGTCTTTACTTGGAAGAAGTGGTACTCGACCACGCCAGCTATAGTTCTACGTACCACAAAGTCATCGTGATAGTCGCAGTAAACGCGGTCCACCTCCTTGCCGCTCAGAATCTCAAGCGCCGCATAAGCAGCAGCTTGAAACTGCATACGGAACCTCGCCACTGTGTTACGCCCGACAACTTCGCGTGGCACTTTCTCATGGATGATGTCCATGGCTTTCGTTTGTATCTAGAAGGGCATCTAAGCGTGCCGTTTCGCATCCTAAGTATATCTGGCTCGCAACCCTTGCAAACTCACCAATGATTGCAATCTCAGAGTTATTGTACTTTGGACGTTCAAAATCGACCGTTTATGAACATACCTTAAGGGTGTCCAGAACACATGTTCATAAAATATGATATTTACTTTTGAACATGTTCACATGTAAAATTAGGTTTTTGAACATCTTCGAGGCAGAAATGGCAGTATTTGGTTACGGGCGGGTCAGCACAAAAGGGCAAACCACAGAAAACCAGTTGCATGAGATTAGAACAGCTGGTTACCAAGTTGAGGCCGAGTTCTGGTATTCAGAAGAGGGAATATCTGGGAAAGTTCCAGCATCGCAGCGCCCAGAGTTTATCAAGCTGCTAGGTCAGATTCGCTCAGGGGAAGTTCTCGTGGTAACGAAGCTTGACCGCCTTGGCCGCGATGCCCAAGATGTTAGCGCGACTATAAAAATGCTGGCTGCGCGTCGGGTTGAAGTTGTCGTGCTTCAACTGGGGAAACTAGACCTTGCCAGCCCAGCAGGCAAGCTCATGATGAACATGCTAGCAGCCGTAGCCGAGATGGAGCGCGACCTTTTGGTAGAGCGAACGCAGTCGGGTCTAGCGCGCGCTAAGGCGGAAGGCAAGACCTTAGGGCGACCGACTAGGACGACACCAGAGCAGCGTGCTGTGATCGTCAAGCGGCATCAGGCAAAAGAATCAATTAGCTCACTTGCTAGGGAGTATGGTATTTCCCGCGCGAGTGTGATGCGGATTGTGACCCCGGCACTCTAATCTCAAGCGTAATTAAGAACGCCTAACAAAAGATTTAAGTTACTCCGAGCGACAACCCCTGAGCCATGGCTTGGATCATGTCCGAATATGTCCCAATCGAGGACGTGACTGGACAACGGTGCTGCCTTATCGTTCCTCCGCTACAAATCAACATATGGAGGAAACCATGACGAAGCAGACGAAGGCAGGCGTGAGCAAGGCCGCAGCCGGCAAGACCTTGATGACGCAGGACCGTGCCTCGGCCATTCAGAGCCGCACGATGAGAGACAAAGGCACGGTGTCAAAAGACGATTTCGCGGCCCGCGCGGCGCGCGCGGCTGCCCGCAACGGCAAGGCCAGCGGCGGACGATGAGGGCCGGGAACGCGACGATGCCGAAAGACACTATCCAGCTGAATCCCGACAAGGTACGCCTGCGCATCGCTGAGGCCGGCGGGCCGATCAAGGCTCACGCCGTTGGCCTGAGCGAAAAGACCATCCACCGCATCAAGAAGGGGGCACGCACGAGCCTGGCCACGGCGCACCGGCTGGCAGCGATCTTGGACACGACCGTCGAGGACCTGCTGCTGCCGCCCGGACGCGACGAGGTGGAACGGCAGTTGCCGCACAACTGGTTGTACGAGGGCGTCGAGCCATCCGGGGAATTGCGCCGCCATTTCCCGGCGCAGCTCGCCATCGGTGGTGGCCACGATGGCTACATCGTCGACGGGCCACCGTCGGGCTGGCAAGGCCCGCTTGGCGCACTGCTGAAATGGCACCCGCAAGGCGGCAGGAAGATCGTCCTGCGCCGTGCGACACATGCGTACTTGGTGGAGCTGCACTATTTCGATTACACGCCGGACCGTGCACAGGAACTCGATTACCACGGGGCGAGCGCTTGCCGGTTTTTCGCGCTCGCGCGCACCGGCGACGAGTTCAGGAAAGCGGTGTTGCACGAGTTCAATGCGGACTGGGTATGGAGCGATTTGCGGCGCATCGCGATGGCGAATGCCGACGTCGTCGACGTGGAGGGTGACATTGCTCCCGCGCACCCGCGCGACTACGTGCCGGTCGTACGTTTCTTCCGTGGCATGATCGTAAGGCGCAGGATGGAAGGCATGCGCATGTTCAGCCAGTTTCATCGTGACTTTCGGCGGGCGCTGATCGAGTATTTGGATGAACTGGATCCGCGCCGAGTGGAGGTGTCGACGCACGGCTTGGGCATCCAGATCAGGATCGCGGCCGTGCGGCCGGCCGTGTATGTCCCGCTTTGGCAGGACGACGAACTGTGCATCGAGATTGACCTCGCTTGGTGGACGCCGGACGGCCGCTTGGCGCCCGCGCCTTGGCGCATGGATCACCGCGAGCGTATCGTTGCCGCGCTCACCGAGCGCAACTGGGCAGCTGTCTACTCCCCTGGCTTGCCGCTAGCCTATCCGACCAACAGCGCGGACGACGACGAGGATCCACCGTTGGTGCCCGATCCCGACATCCCGACGCGCGTGGCCAGGGCCGTTATGGCCTTGTATTGCCCGGAGCCAGAAGAGTGGGAGGTAACGATCGGCGCGGCCGCGTGATGGGTTATCTTCCGCCGTCGCACATCATCGCCACGGGTCGAAGGCAAACACCTACCAGGTCATTTCGTGTCATGAGGTGGGAGGGTAGCCTTCGAGCTAGGACATGCGTCGTTTGGCAGACCCACCCTGTGGATCAGATCTGATCGTAGTACCGGACGACGGTTAGCACCATGCCTAAGGTAAGTTAGCTAAGTCACGCTCTACCATAGCTAACATCTCCTGCTCTTGTGCATCCCATTTCTTTTTAAGATCAGCGAACTGCATCGGCTTACGCTTCTTCGGCGGCAGCGATAGCCATTGTTCCAGGGCTTCACCAAGATTTTCGCCACCGCAATCGACGCCAAGCATTTCTTCAAGGGCAATCAAAACGACGCTGGGCTCAATGACATTGGCATCGGCGGTAGCCTCTATGCCAGCGTCCTTTTGAAGCTGTTCCTGGTATTTGAGCAGAAGAAGGTTGAGTTTATCCATAATATAGGGGAGTTAGGAGCCTGCGTTGGTGATGTTGTGTTGATAAAAGCCCGCAGCCATACCTTGCACTGAGGGAACAATACGTTTATTGAAAACATGATCGCGATCGAATTGCTGCCACTGCGTTACATGTAATTTATCTCTCAGCGGCGAGACCATCTCGAACGTCAGCTAGGAAGGCAGCACCCAAATTGGAAAGCCCAGAGTTCGGCACGGCTAGTTCCACAGCGAAATCCATCATGCTGCGAAACCAAATGATGTCGCTGCCCATAGGAGGGATCGCGTGAGCGTCTGCAATGTAATGCACCGCCCTGGTGAGGAGGTTTGGGTCCCGCCCCTGTCCTTGGATGAATTCGAGGTGGTGCAAGGCTTCGCTTTGGAAACGTGCTGCCAGCGTTTCGACAAGGTCAGCAGAAACGCCGCTGGGCGACGAGAGCACTTGTTCGGCGAGCTCTACGCATGCATCGTTCAGGGCCCCTTTTCGTAGCAAATTCATTCAGTACCTCATAAGCTTCCAACATCGTTCCTCCGCACAGGGATCGCCATTGGTATTAATTAAACCGCTCGGTATTGGTCGCTTGCCAGAAGTACGAAATCTTCTGAGACCCAAGAGTTAGCGCTGTTAAGTTAGCATGGAAGTAAGCATAGAATCTGTGCTTACTTCCGACCATTAGCCTTACTTGCTACGAACCACTCCCAGCAGTAAGTGCATAAGACCGTAGGTCTATTCGGGGTCATGGTCGGGCGAGTTCACTTGGTACTCGACCCTACTTTCCACGAGAAGGATGCCCCGTTCAGTCACAATTATCGCTGAGCCGTCAGAGAAGTATTCTGTCTCGAATCCTGGGGAACTGTGCCCCTCACGAGGACTGTACGTTCCCCATCGGATGACCTTGGGTTCCATTCAATCCCACCGCTTCTTGGCAAGTTTAATGGCCCGTCGCTCTTCCTTAGACTTTGGTCGGAAGTACTCTCGTATATGCCAACGAAGTCTGCCAAGGAAGCTGAGTCCCGGCTCTGGTTGAGGGGGATCGGGCAGCCGAGGCATCGGTCCATGCCAGCCACCACATTGCTGTTGGAATCTCTCGAAGCTATCTGGGGAGTTCATCAGTCGATCTCACAAGTACCGGTGTTTCAGCACTTGCTCCACCTTGTCGCAACCTTCAAGCGTTTGGAGCAGTTCTGCGGCTCTTCGGCCCTTAAGAGCGGACCTTTAAGGTCAAAAGGAGGGGTATCTGATTGGTTATCGTTGCCGAACATGATCTCTACCTATCGCAAGCTTGAGGGGCGCTACTGGCGTTCACTGGCACATCGATAAATGACGGCGCCCGCGATATTGTGACGTAAACGCGGCTGACTTAAAAGCGGCATGTTGTGACACTGGCTTGATGCAGTCAGCAGACGCCTTTCCCCTTGCACAAGCACACCCGCTGCGAGCTGTGCTGGCTCGAAACATCATCCGCTTACGCCAAGAGCGCAAGTGGTCACAAGAGCAGCTAGCCTTCGAGGCTGGGCTGCACCGCACGTTCGTTGCTCATGTTGAGCGGCACGCTCGGAATATCTCGCTCGATAACCTAGAGAAGATTGCTTCAGCTTTTGGTGTAGACCCTTACTGCCTTCTGTTGCCGTAGCCAGCTAACGCCCGCTCTAACCAGCCTCGTAGCGATCAGTAGCAGCTCACCTGGCTCCGCGCGATCGGTGAGAGCCCTCCCTTACAAAGGATGCCTCTCGTTTTGGCATGAAGGCTCCGTACTTGCCGTTGAGTGGCTGCTAGTGGGTACCTAGGGTGTGGGACAACCCCCACAGAATTCGCCCCCCGAGGTGATCAGAAAGTCGTCTTCCGTTCGGCATTTCTGACAATGGCACGGTAAGACGGCGGTCTAAAGTGGGTGTTACCGCTAACAACTATTCGGTTACCGAAAGCTCCAGGGACTGGAGTCGCTGCCCGTTAGCCACCAGCCACTGCCGCGCCCGTTCCGCATCTGGGCACAGGCTTTGCACCGTCAACCAGAACTTGCGAGAATGGTCAGGCACGGCCAGATGCACCATCTCGTGGATGACGATGTAACGCAGAACGTAATCTGGGGCCATAATGAGACGCCAGTTGAACGACAAATTGCCTAAGCCTGAGCAGTTGCCCCATTTGGTACGCTGGCCCATCACATAGATGCGGTTTGGCTTGCGCTTTAGGCGGACGAAGGTTTCCTCGACGTGTTGTGCGATGCGCTCGCGCGCCTGCTTGCGGAGCCAGTTTTCCAGCGAACGCCGTACCGGTGTCTTACTGTCCGGCGCGCAGGTAATCGTAATTGCCCCGTCATCCAGCACCACCTTGTTCGGTGCGCGCCAATCGTCCGAACGAACCAAGCGCACGGCTACCTCATTGCCACGAAACGTGATGTGATCATCGGCGCGTTTTTCGGGGCGACGTGCCGCTAGCAACTTGCGCGTACGTTCCAGTTGCTCGGCGATCCAATGGAGGTTGTCGGCGATGAAGGCGGCAGCCTCGCGGCTATCGCGTCCTTCTGGCAATACGACCTTCACGCCATCTGGCCCGACCTTGATTCGCATTTTCTTGGCCGTCGGCGAGCGCACAAGCTGCCACTCCACCTCCTGCCCGTCGAGCAGAAGGCGTTGCGGTGCGTCTGTGTGATTCACTTCAGCCAGGGCCATCGCTGTTCACCAGTTCATCCACTGCCGGAGCTAAGAACGGTGGGTTAGCGTCGTCCACATCGAAGCCCAAGCCCTCATAGGCCGGGTTCCACGACTCGGCCAGAAGCGATTGTTCGACGCGCATCCTTCCACCCTTGGAATTGCTCCACCCGGCGGCCAACATCTGATTGTCACGCAGATGCGCCACCATGTCCCGCGCGCAATCGGCCAAGTAAGCTTCGTCTGTATTCGCCGAATACTCACGCAGCACGGTGAAAAGGCCGTATTCGCCGGGCTGTGTTAGGACGAGCCGTCCCGGCTCCTCGTCCACCTTGGCCTTTTCGTCAGCGATGTCCTGCAACTCTTTCAGACGTTTTTCTGCCGCCTTGTCGGCAGTGTCTTTCTGCGTTTTGAGCCGTACGAGTCGTTCACCTAACTGCCGGTAGGTGAAGCTGTTGCCGTCATCCTCGGCCAGCTCGGCGGTTAGGATTGCTTCCAATGCTGCCGCCTTGTCCGCCGGCGTGGGCAGGTTTTCGAGCTTGGTGACGTAATCCTTGTCGATTTTGAACACGGGCAGGGAGTCGGCGATGTCCATGAACGTGGTGTTCTGCTCGATCAGTTCGCGTGTCTTAGCCGAAAGCTCACCGAAGGTGTTGCGCTGGGCCGCGCCTCGCTGGCGACGGCGATGCGCGATATACACGCTGCACAGCCAATTGTAGGTGTAACGGTGTTCGTAGAGCACGGGATCGGGCGACACCGCTTCCCAAAGCCGTTCCAGGCTCTTGAAGTTGTGCTCAAAAATTTTTGCCGCATCTGGGTCTTTGATTGCCCGCAGCGCGGCAAGCAGACATTCGCGCGTGTCGGCAATCGTGATGCCCTTGAAGCTCTCCATGCTGCGCGCCACTTCACCCGGTACCGTGGCGCGCAGCTTGTCCCAATCAATCAGCGCCTCCTCGCGGATGTTCTCGTCGAAGTTCAGCGCTTTGGCAAGATTGCTGAATACGCCAAAGTAATCCACCACCACGCCGGTGCGCTTGTTCAGCGCGGGCAGCGGCCGGTTGGTGCGCGCGATGGCCTGCAACAGGTTATGGTCGCGCAATGGCTTGTCCAGATACATCACCTGTTCGATGGGTGCGTCGAAGCCGGTCAGCAGGCGATCGCAGACAATCAGGATTTTCAGTGGAGCGCGCCACTTGCTCTTGTCATCACCGAACGCCTCGCGGTTGTACTCCTCCCACTGCTTCGGCATTAGCTTAAAGTAGTCGATTAAGTCGTCCTGCTTCTGCTTGCCGTAGTGGAAACGCGCCAGATCGGGATCGTCGTTCTGGCCTTCGGAAATGATCACGTCGCACCACTCCGGCGGAAGTCCTTTCTCCTTGAGCTTGGCGTCCAGAGCATCCTTGAAGCGCGCGCAGGCGATACGATCTACGCCCACCAGTTGAGCCTTGAAGCCGTCGGGGTCGGGATAGGCGAGGAAGTGCTCCAGCACTTTGCCAACCACAATCTCCACACGATCCGGGTGGCGGGCCAGTTCCTTCCATTGCGAGCGCTGGCGCTGGACCAGGTCTTTGGCTTCCTCGTCCTCGACCTCCATTTCTTCGCACATCTGCTCAAAGCCGACATTCAGCTTCTTCTCGTCCACGATAAAGGGCACGCGGTCGCGCTGGTAATGCACTTCCAACGTCGCACCGTCCTTGATGGCGCGTTTGATGCCGTAGTAGCTGAGGTAACGCTCCTGCTGGCCGTCCACGACGGGGCCGAAATCGCGGTGGGTGTTTGTCATCGTGCGGTCAATCGGCGTGCCCGTCAGGCCGAAGCGGAAGGCGTTCGGCAGCTTCACGCGCATCGTCATCGCGTAGCTTTCGGCGCTATCGCCCTTTTGCGAGCGGTGGGCTTCATCCACCAGGGTGATGATGTTGTCGTTGTTCAACGGGGCAAGGTCGTTCATCCGCTGGAACGATTGCACCGTCGTCACCAGCGTGCCTCGCCACAAAGTGCGCAGCTTGGTCTTCAAATCCTCCACGCCCAGCGCCTTTTCCACGTTGGGATAATCACAGGCGTCGAAGTCGTCAGAAATCTGCGTTTTCAGGTCGCGCCGGTCCACCACGATCAGCACCGTGGGGTTTTTCAGCGTCGCCTGCCGCCGCAGCTTGTAAGCCGCGAACACCATCGTCAGCGACTTCCCCGAGCCCTGCGTGTGCCAGATCAAGCCGGTGCGATCCTGCGGCATTACCTCGGCTGGTGGCTTGCCTATCAGGCCGAGGCAGCGATCTACGATGTCATTCACCGCCTCGAACTGCTGATAGCGTGCCACCTTCTTGATGGTTTTGCCTTTCTTCGTCTCAAACACGGTAAAGTGCTGTAAGAAATCCAGCACTTGCGAGGGCTTCAGGCGCAGCAAAGCTTTCACCGGCAGTTCTAGCGGATCGTCCGGGTTGTCAGCTTCTGGTTCGTTCCACCAGCCCTTCACGTCCGGGTAGCGCGACAGCCACGGGCTCCACGTGTCCAAATGGCGCTCGATGTCATCCTTGCTAGCATCATGGAACAGCACCGTGCCGTAGCGGAAAGCATCTTCATCCGCGGCCAAGCAGAACACATTAGGCGTAAGCATGAGCGGCGCTTGGCGCTGGTAGCGGTGCAATTGATGTACTGCTTCCGTCCAGTCCTTTGCGCTGCTGAGATAGCTCTTGTATTCGGCAATCACTAACGGAATGCCATTGACCAGCAACACGGTGTCGTCACGACATTGCTTGACTCCCTGCACACGGTATTGGTTGGTGGAAGTGTAGTCGTTGAGGTGCTGACGCTCCGGCTCGAAGGCGATGAAATGCACCGTGCGCGCGCCTTCGCCGGGCACCAGTTCCACGCTCACGCCGTCGCGCAGGCGGTCGAGGGTTTCGCGGTTGGCGGTCAGCCGGTCAGGCGCGTCCATCGTGGTGCGCAGTGCCTTGATGGCGAGCCTGGCTTGCTCCGGCGTGGTGACGTCAGCGTTGATGCGCAAAATGGCCTCGGCCAGCAGCGTTTCCACCAGCGGGTCTTGCAGCGGGCGGTCGAACGCGGCCATCGCGGCCTCGTCGCGGTAAGTCCAGCCTAGCCCTTTATCGCCAGGCGTCGCGCTGCCGTGGCCAGAGAGCCATTGCAGGATGGGTAATTCGACGTAGCCGGCTTCGCTCATGTGGTGGTCTCCGGGGCGAACAGTATGGGATCGACACGGACGCTGCCGCTGAGCAGGTCGTGCATTAGAGATTTTTTGAGTCGTTCGAGTACATCCAACTTTCGCTGCAATGCGTCTGCCTTACGCTCCACCGCAGCAACGAGGTCAACAATTCGTTGTTGGTCGGCGGTTGGTGGAACCAGCATGACGATCTGCCGAACATCTCGGTTGTTGATCTTCAGCGTGCCGTTGGACGTCTTGGCCCGACGCAGCACTTGGTTATGGATGATTGGATGATTCCACGCGAGTACTGCGTATTCCGGCAACACAGTCTCGTCACCTTCACTGCGAAACACCATGCGCTTGGTGATGTCCGGGTAAATGCAGCCCACAGGGAAGTCGCCGACTCGACCAGCCTTGCCAACGAGATCGGGATTCGCATTGCCACGGACGACGAGCACGTCGCCAGTCCTAATCTTGAACTTGTTGGCTACGCGCTCCGAAATCTTTGCGTATTTTAGGTTGCTCGCAGTCGAGAGATCGACTTTTCCATCACGCACGGCTGCAATGCTAAACGTTGGCGTGCCTGGAGGCTGGGCGCTTGCTTGTGGTGAAATTCCGTTCTTCGGGTCCTCTGCCAGCAGCGTTTCCGTTGGAACCAGTCTCCACCCGTCGGGCAGTTTCTGCGCTGGATGATCCGCGTAGGCCGTGACGCCCAAAGCAGAATAGAAGAACTCTTGCACTACCGCACGCTGAAGCTCCCACACTTCAGCCACGGCCGCCTGAGCCCGAGCAATAGCCACATCCACGACATCCAAGACATGGGCGATGGCGGCTTGCTCGTCTTTATCGTCTGGTAATGCAACCAGTAACTGCGAGAAGTGTCGAGCGGTCACAGCGTCGAACGTCGTGCCCTGTGCGACGCGCTGCAACGACCAGCGCCAGCGTCGCAGGCCGTGATAGATGAAATTCGCGTTCGCCGATGTTGCTCGAATGGCTGCCAAACCTCGCCCGATGGCGTATTGCCGATCCGCACGATTGACTTCCCCCACAGGAGCGCGGACGCTGATAAGCGTGTCATTGGCCTCGGCAATCTTTACAGGCGCGGTACACCACGATTTGGGTACCGGGTGCTTATCCGAAAAGTCACCATTGCCTTGTAGAAATGGGAGTCCTTGGCCCTTTTCGTTGTATGTCTCCGAAGGTGGTGACTGACCAGCGATCACATCGCATGCGTCGGTAAACCGTTTTGCGCTCCACCCTGCGGCGAGCGCGTCACATTCCGGCAGGTAGGCCCACCGTAATTTTTTCGGCTCGGATTCAATGTTCATAGCCGATAGCCTTCAACAGTCCGAACAATTTGTCCTCTGCACCTTGCAGCTCGTTTTCCATTTCGCGCAGCGCCTTCAGGGCATCTTCCACCCTGACTCTCGGCTCCGGCTCGAACGTATCCACATAGCGCGGAATGTTGAGGTTGAACTCGTTTTCCTCGATCTCGGCAATGTCCACAACTCGCGCGTGCTTGAGCAGTTCCTTGCCGTCGCCGTAGAGCGCGCCCAGTTCTTGCCCGACCACTTCCACGTCGCGACGGTCGTCCTCGGCGCGGCGGCGGGCTTCGGCAATCTTCTCGTCGCGCTCGGTGATCTTGGCGGCTGCCTTGTCGCGTTGGCCTTTCAGTTTCTCGACGGCGGCGTCGGCTTTTTCGTTCGCCGTCTTGGCGGTGAGCTTTGATAATTCGGCCTGCTTCGCGGCCAGTTCCGTTTCCAGCTTGGCTAGCCTCGCCGACACATCAGCGTATTCAGCTTCCAGCCGTTCCACCTCGTCGTGCTCGCGCGCGTTGATTTGTTCTCGGATACGTCCGCTGTGCCGCGCGACGAGCGCGGGTACCTTGGTCGCATCGCCATAGGCTTGCATATGTACGAGGATGCGCATCACGTCCTGCGGGCGCAGTTCGTTCTGGTTGGAAAGCTCGCGGAAGTAACGTGCGGCATAGACCAGCAGCACCTTGTCGTGTCGTCCCTTCGGGCGCTGCTTCCTTAGGATCAACAGACAGGCGGGTACACCCGCGCCATAGAACACATTGAGCGGCAGCGAAATCACCGCGTCGATCAGGCGCGATTCCAGCAGGGCGCGGCGGATGAGGTGCTCGTCGTCGGCCTTGCGGCGCTTGAATTTCGGATTGCCGTCATCATCGAACTCGCCGGTTTCTTCCTCTACTTCCGGCTGGCCGCGAAACAGTACGCCCTGCGGGCAGACGATGCCGGCGCGGCCTTGTTCGTTGAGCGAGGCGAGGATGTGTAGGATGAAGGCGTAATCGCCGTAACCCGCTGGCGGGGCCTTGAACGGCGTGCCACGCCCGAAGCGGCCATAGACATCCTTGAAGCCTTCCTTGCCAAAGATTTCTTTTTTGAGCTTGTCCTTTTTTTTCTTGTCGTCCGTCTGCTGCTCGGGCTTGATCCACCAGAACTCGTCGGAGAACGGAAAATTAGCCAGCACCAGCGAGAACTTGCGCACCTGGCCCGCGCCGTCCTTGAATGCCGGGTCGGTGATCGTGCTCGCACCTGCTTTGATGTCGGCCTCTAGACCGTGCAGCACGGAGTTGATCTTACCGATGGCGGCGTTGCCCCAATTCATTTCCTGCCCGAAGAATTGAGCGGACGTGGCGTGATGGTTGCTCTCGCGCAGGAAGTCCGCTGAGTGGACCAACATCCCGCCGCTGCCGCAGGTGGGGTCGTAGACCGTGTCGCCGGGCTGTGGTTCGAGGATGCGCACCAGCGTGTCCACTACTTCCGGTGGCGTGAAGAACTCGCCCGCCTTCGCGCCTGCGTCGTCGGCGAACTGCTTGATGAGGTATTCGTATGCATGGCCCAGAACGTCGGGAGGCACACTGGCGTTGGAAAGATCGTGGGTGTTGAAGTGCTGGATCAGCGCGTGGACGACTTCGTTAGGGATAAGCGGGCGGCCGCTGCCGTCCGGCGCGGGCTGCGCCCAGTCCACGGTGAATACGCCACGCAGTTCGTCGTTGGCGTTGGACACTGCGCGCATGGCTCGCGTGAGCGTTTCGCCGAGATTGGTGGATGCTGCCAACACGTCGCCCCAGCGGCTTCCGTCAGGAATGGTGTAGCGGTGCGCGCCGCGCTTGCGGAAAACGGCTTTTTCTTTCTCGCTAAAGGCACGCCCCTGCTGCCGTTCCAGTTCGGCGATTGCCTCGTCGGCCTCGTTCTCCCACTGATCACATAGGCGTTTGTAAAACATCAGCGACAGGATGTAGTTTTTGTAGTCCTGACCAGCGGTTTTGCCGCGCAGAATGTTGGCTGCGCCCCAGAGGTGAGTTTCGAGTTGCTGTTGGGTTAGTCTCATCTAAAATCCATAACTACAATTATCGCAATTACATGTAGCATTAGTTTGTTGGTCGCCTGCGGGCGTATATGCTCGACTTTGTAAGTATTCGCGAGCCTAAAAGGGAATTTTACGCCGGCCGCCGGTTCCTTACTAAAAATTTTGCTCGAGAGAATCAACACCAGTCGGTACGCTAGCATGCGGGCTGATCGGCGCAAACTCGGCAGCAAACACCGAACGATGGTCAATCAACATGTACTGCTGCTGCTAGCAGCCAGGTTAAGCGCTGTCGAGCCAACTCGTAAGAGCGGCAGGCTCGTGGCGCCCAAGCTGCACGGATTTACGAAACCTGCTGCTTCAAGGATAAAGGAGAGAAAGGGAATGCCTACATGGTGCCTACATGACTTAGGCGAGCCGAGTGAAACAAGAGCCAACACCCACATAAGCTCTTGATTTTATTGGTAGGCCTCCGCGGAGTCGAACCGCGCACCAACGGATTATGAGTCCGCTGCTCTAACCAAGCATGAGCTAGAGGCCCAAAAACTGGTACATCAATGGACGCCAACAGCTCGCCACCCGAAGCCGGTATCGAAACCGCACCCCGAAGTGGCGA
>Ga0265780_10004092_pt1 | contig 18965 bp, 13 predicted proteins | sample P1T30metagenome_FD_192432 | JGI IMG/M metagenome (GOLD analysis project Ga0265780, IMG submission 192432) | Plant litter microbial communities from East Loma Ridge, Irvine, California - P1 T30 | ecosystem: Environmental > Terrestrial > Plant litter > Unclassified | place: USA: California...
GACCGATCGCGTCGGTGCCCGCAGCGCCGGACGTGCCCGCGACGCCGGACGTGCTCGCGGCGCTCAGCGCGCTGAGGCTGCCCTGCGTGTAGCTGACGCGGAGGCGTCCGCGGGGCAGGGCGGCGACCAGCGCCTCCAGCTCGGTCCGGTGGGCGTGCCGCTCGGGGGTGCGCTCGAAGTGCAGCACGGTGACCTCGCGGTCGGGGTCGACGCGCGCCAGGTGGTCGAGCATGCCGAGCACGGGGGTGCAGCCGATGCCGGCGGAGACGAGGACGAGGGGCGCGTCGTCGAGCTCGTCGACGGTCAGCGAGCCGATCGGCGGCGAGACCGACACGACGTCGCCGACCTGCACGTGGGCGAGCAGGTGGTTCGAGACCTCGCCGGGCGGCAGGCCGAGCTCCGGCACGCCGGTGAGCACCCGCGCGCTGATCCGCCACTGCTCGTCGGCCCCGCCGCGCAGGCTGTACTGCCGGATCTGCCGCGCCCCGTCGGCCAGCGTCACCTGGATCGACGCGAACTGGCCGGCGCGGTAGGCCGGCAGCGCCTCGCTGTCGGCGGAGACGAGCGTGAGGGCGACGACGTCCTCGGCCTCGACGCGGCGCTCGGTCACGAGGGCCTCGCGCCAGTCGTCGCCCGGCTCGAGGTCGGCGCGGCGGTAGACGGCGGCGACGGAGGAGACGAGCTCGTCGCGGGTCTGCTCGTAGAGGGCGCGCCACCCGTCGGCGACCTCGTCGGTCCAGGCCGGGCCGAGGGCGGCGGCGAACGCGGCGGCGAGGTGACGGGCGAAGAGGTCGTACTCGCCCGGGCCGACGCCGATGGCGGCGTGCCGCTGCGCCAGGCGCGAGGTGGTCTCGCGGGCGGCGGCCCGCACCTCCCACGAGCCGGCGGCCGGCGACGACCACGGGGCCACGGCGGTGGACGCCGACGCCTCCCGCCCTCGGGCGACGGATCGGCCCACGCCGACCTGGGTGCCGACCACGTCGCGTGCCAGGGCCAGCAGCGTGAGGGCCAGCTCGCGCTGCTGACGGCCCTGCGCCTGGTCGCCCCGGTTGAACTGGTCGCGCAGCAGGTCGGGGCGCTCGTCGAAGAGCCGCGCGTAGAAGTCGACGGCGATGGCGTCGGCGCGCTCGGCGACGAGCGGCAGGGAGGTGCGCAGTCCGGTCAGCTGGGACGACGTGATCACGGTGCTCCCTGGCGGTCGGCGGGTCCGTCGCGCGGCCCGCCGACGGTCGTGACGAGGAGGCGCGGTGCGCCGGGGCAGCGCACGTCCCGATCCTGCCGCAGCCGGCCTCCGGCGCCCGCCTCGCCCTCTCGACCTCGAACGACCTGCCCGTCGCTTCGGTTACCGCCCGGCCGCGGCCTCCGCGGCCTCCGCGGCCAGCACCTGCTCGAACAGGTGCGGCGACCCCGCGGCCTGCGACCGCTCGAAGGCGGCGGCGGCCGCTCGGCGCATCGCGAGGCGCTCGTCGTCGGCCAGGGAGAGGAACCGCGCGATCGTGGCGGTCCATGCCGGGGCGGTGGGCTCCGGGACCACGAGGCCCGCGCCTCCGGCGACGGCGGGGGTCCAGGGGGTCGTGTCGGCGACGAGCACCGGGCAGCCGACCGAGAGGGCCTCGGCCAGGGCGTGCCCGAACGACTCGCCGTGGGTGCCGAGCAGGGCGACGTCGTGGCGCGCGAGCGTCGCCTGCACGTCGTCGTGCGGGAGCAGCCCGCGGAACGCGACGGTCACCCCCGCGGGCAGCGCCTCGGCGAGGGCGTGGCACTCCGCGACGAACGACCCCTCCTCGGCGGGGCCGTGCACGTCGAGGTGCAGCCGCGTGCCGGCGGGCAGCCCGGCGAGCCCGCGCAGCACGAGGTCGAGCCCCTTCAGCCGGGTGAGGCGGCCGTGGCTCACCGCCCGGACGACGGGCGACGGCCCGGGCGCCTCGCGTCGGGCCCGGGGCGGGAGCGGCGACATCGGGCGGTCGACGACGACGATCGCGTCGTCGCCCCAGAGAGCCCGCACGTCGGCGGCCTCGGCCTCGGTCGCCGCGTGCCACACGACGCCGCGGTGCAGGCCGAGGAGGCGGTAGGCGGCCAGGCAGACCCGCTTCTTGCCGCGCTTCGAGCGCAGGGCCCACGGGCCGAGCTCGCCGCGCGGCGCGACGACGACGCGGGCCCCGTGCCAGGTACCGAGGCGGCCGAGCAGCTGGGGGAGGAGCGAGAGCGGGGCGTTGAAGACGCTGTTGACGTAGACGTGGGTCGGACGGCGTCGGCGGAGCGAGCGGAACGCCCGCGCGAGGGCGAGCGGCGACGTCGTGTCGGCGTGGAGGACGGGCACGGTGCCGTGGTGGGTCCAGCGCCCGCTCGGCACGGGCAGGGGCTCCCGCGCACCCGCGTCGCGGTCGCTCGTCAGCACCGCGACCTCGATCGCCGCGGGGCAGGTGGCGGTGAGCGCGTCCAGGCTGCGGATCGGGCCGCCGCCCGCCGTCGCGGGCGGGAAGTGCGGGGCGAGGACGGCGAAGGAGGCGCGCGGGGCGGGGTCGGGGGAGGGCTCGGTCATCGTGTCTCCGGTCGTCGTGGGTTTGGTCGGGGGTGCGGGTACGGGTACGGGTGCGGGTGCGGGCGCGGCTTCGTCGTGGCCGGGGCGTCCGTCCCGATCACGCCCCGCAGCACGACCAGCGCCGTGAGCAGCAGGGGGCTGATCGGGCTCAGCAGCCACGACTCGGCGGTGCTGTGCAGCAGCAGCGCGCCCGTCGCCGTCCACGACCGCCAGCCCCCGCGCGCCGCGCCCGCGAGGAGGGCGGCGGCCATGCCGAGCCAGGCGAGCATCCCCGGCACTCCCGCGTGGACGACGGCCATGAGGGGGCTGCTGACGTGCACGCCGTCCTCGGCGCCGAGCCCGATGCCCGTCGTCGGTCGACGCCGGAGCACGTCGAGCGCGAGGTCGACCGTGCCCGACCTCGAGTCGGTGTGCCGCAGCAGGCCGCCCAGCACGTCGCCGGCCGAGGGCAGCCACGCCGCGAGGCAGAGGACGCCGACGCCGACGGCGACCCCGACGAGGACCAGGCTCGCCGAGCGACGGACCACGAGCGCGACCACGACCACCAGCGTCAGCGCGAGGGCGCTCGTCCGGCTGGCGCTCCAGGCCAGGGCCGCGGCGCTCGCCGCGAGGGCGGCCGCGGTCGGCAGGGGGCGGCCCGGACGCAGCACGGCGATCGTGCCGAGCGCCAGCGCGGTGAAGCCGACCGTGTTCGCGTTCTCGAACCAGCCGCGCAGGCGGTCTCGCTCGATCGCCGTGCCGGGAGCGGCCAGCCCGAGGGCGAGGGACGCCACGGTGGTCGCGAGCAGCACCCGACGCGCGGAGTCGAGCAGCACGGCCGGGTCGAGCCGCCGTGCCCAGGTCGCGGTCGCGGCGGCCGCCCCGGCGAGGGCCGCCAGCGTCGTGGCGGCGTCGGTCCACCGGCCGTGGAGGACGGTCGCCACGACGAGGTAGAGGCCGAGCGCCGCCGTCAGCCCGGCGAGCCACGACAGGTCGTCGTCGGAGCGACGGCGCGACCGGGCGGCCGCGACGACGAGCAGGCCGACGCCGACGACGCGGAGGGCCAGCGACGCCGGCGAACTGCCCCCGAGCACCACGGCGGTCGAGGAGACGATCGCCAGGAGGCCGAGGGTGACGAGTGCCCCGCCCCGGTCGCCCGCCTCGCCCCGGTCGTCCGCTCTGCTCACGTCGCTCGCCTCGCCCCGGTCGCCCGCCCGCAGCGCCCCCGCCGCGCTCCGGCCGCGACGCCCCACGCCGCCCCGGCGGCGACGACGATCGTCACGCCTGCCCCCGCGGTCCCGCCCGCGCGCTCGACCAGCGCCCCGACCGTCCCGCCCACGGCCAGCACCGCGACCGCCGCCACCGTGCCGGCCGTCGCGACGCCGCTGCCGCGCAGCATGGCGCCGGAGTACCCCGCCAGCCCGAGCAGGCCGCCGACCACGGCTCCGGTGGTGCCGTCGACGACCGTGCCCCCGACGACGAGCGCCACCGCCACCGCGGCGGAGGCGAGCGAGCGCCGCACGACGACCCCGGTCCGCAGCGCGAACTGGTGCGACCACGACGCGACGAGCCCCGTCGTCGAGAGGCTCGAGGCGGCGATCGCGGCGACGACGAGCCGCGGCTCGACGAGCTCCGCGGGCAGGGCGAGCCGCAGCAGGGCGGCGTCGCCGACGACGAGCACGGCCGCGGACCCGGCCCCGAGGGCGAGGGCCGACCCCACGAGGAGGCGCGCGGTCGCCGTCGCCTCCCCGCGCCTCCCCGAGTCCCACCGTTCCCGCAGCCGGGGGTACGCCACGGTCGTGACGAGGTTGAGCGCCGTCCCGACGAGCGCGGCGACCTGGGTCGCGACGCCGAGCGGTCCCGTGGTCGCCGCCCCGAGCAGCGCGGTGGCGACCAGGAGCGGAGCCGTGCCGAGCACCTGCAGCCCGAGCTGGCCGACGGCGAGACCCGCGCCGAGGCGGAGGGTCGGTGCGGCGGGCCCCTCGAGGCCGGACGGGCCGCCCGGTCCCGCCGACCCGGCCGCCCCCTCGCGTGGGTGTCCGCCCGGGGCCGCGACGCGGTCGCGACCGCGCGGTGCGGCGAGGAGCGCGACCCCGGCGGAGGCGAGCCCGGCGGTCGCGAGGGAGAGGGGCGCCGACAGGCCCGCGGCCAGGGCGCCGAGCAGAACGGCCGTGCGGGTCGCGGTGCCGGCGAGCACCGAGGCCGTGCACCGCCACTCGCGACCCCACATGAGCCAGGCGATCGCCGACAGGCGGTTGAGGGTGACGCCGAGCATCCAGCCCGCGACGCCGAGGGCGAGGGGCGTCACGCCCGCCGCGAGCCCGACGGAGAGCGTGCCCAGGGAGCCGGCCGTGAGGCCGAGCAGCACGCGACGGAGAGCCCAGCGGTAGCCCCGTCGGTCGGTGGCCGACCCCGGGTGCCGCTGGAACGCGAGCACGGCGGGGTCGGCCACGACGAGCCCGACGACGCCGGCGAGCTGCACCGAGGCGGGCACCGTCGCGACCTGGTCGGCGGGCACGAGCCGGGCCACGAGGGGCAGCTGCAGCGCCGCGAGCAGCAGCGACGCCGCCCGGGCCGTCCCGACCGCGCCGCCCGCGACGACGATCCCGCCGCCGCGCCCCGACGGCTCGCCCGTCACCGGACCGGCGGCCGCAGGCCGAGCCGCGCGTGGTGGCTGCGAGCCGTCCCGATCACGAACGACACGACCCGGTGCGACGTGTCGTCGACGAGGTACTCGGCGGGAGCGGGCGGTGCGTGGCCGTCGCGGGCCCTCGTCGTCACGTAGCCGACCGCCTCGACGAGCGCCTGGCGATCCGCGGTCGACGTGACGATCGTGCCGGCGTCGAGGGCCTCGGGCCGCTCGATCCGGTCGCGGAGGGTCACGGCCGGGAAGCCGAGGATCGCCGCCTCCTCGCTGATCGTCCCGCTGTCGGAGACCACCACGGCGGCCGCGAGCTGCAGGGCGTTCCAGTCGTGGAACCCGAACGGCTCGTGGAGGACGAGCCCGGCCGCGCCGCCGCCGTCGCCGCAGCCGTCGCCGCCGCCGCCGCCGCGCTCGAGCTCGGTGAGGCGCCGCCGGGTGCGCGGGTGGGTCGACACGAGCACGGGCAGGCCGAGGTGGGCACCGAGGTGCCGGAGCGCGTCGAGCAGCGCGGTGAGCCGCGCCGGGTCGTCGACGTTCTCTTCTCGGTGCAGGCTGACGAGCACGTACCCGCCGGGCTCGAGGCCCTCCCGCTCGAGCACGTCGCTCGACGAGATGCCCCCGGCCGCCGCCGCGAGCACCTCTCGGAGCGGCGAGCCGACGACGACGATCCGCTGCGGGTGGACGCCCTCCGCGAGCAGGTTGCGTCGCGCGTGCTCGGTGTAGGCGAGGGCGTAGTCGGCGACGTGGTCGACGAGGCGGCGGTTGGTCTCCTCGGGGACGTCCTCGTCGAACGACCGGTTGCCCGCCTCGAGGTGGAAGACGGGGATCCGCATGCGCTTGGCGACGACGGACGAGAGGCAGCTGTTCGTGTCGCCGAGCACGACCACGGCGTCGGGCGCCTCCTCGAGCAGCACGCGTTCGGTCTCGACGAGCACGGTGCCGAGGGTGCGACCGAGCGACGAGGTGTCGACGTCGAGCACGTGGTCGGGCGGCCGCAGCCCCAGGTCGTCGAAGAAGACCTGGTTGAGGGCGTGGTCCCGGTTCTGCCCGGTGTGCACCAGCACGTGGTCGACGTGCTCGTCGAGGCGGCGCACGACGGCGGCCAGCCGGATGATCTCGGGACGGGTGCCGACGATCGTCAGCACCTTGAGGGGGCGGGTCACACGTCCTCCTGGAAGGTGTCGGGGTCGGTGGGGTCGAACGGCTCGTCGACCCAGAACACGGTCTGGACCGGCCGGTCGCCGACCGCCGTGATCGAGTGCGCCCAGAGCGTCGGCATGTCGACGGCCACCGGACGGTCGCCCGACACGGCGATCTCGACGAGCTCGTCGGTCAGCACGCGACGCAGGCGGATCAGGGCCTCGCCGCCCACGACGCAGAACCGCTCCGCCTTGCGGCGGTGGAAGTGCTGCCCGCGCGTCACGCCGGGCGCCGTCGTCGAGAACGACGTCTGGCCGCCCCCGCCCGGGCTCCGCAGCAGCTCGGTGAAGGTGCCCCGCGCGTCGGCCCGCCCGGTCAGCTCGGTCACGGGCCGCAGCCGGAACCAGGAGGCGCGGAGCGCGTTCCCGAGGTCGCGTCGCCACCCGCCGTCCAGCGCGGGCACCGCGGGGCCCGACCACGCCCGGTGCAGCTCGACCAGCTCGCCCAGCACCTCCGACACCCGCCGACGCGTGCTGCCCTCGACGAGCGTCGAGGCGGGGCGCTCGCCGAGGACGACCTCCGCGGCGACGCGCGCGGGCAGCAGGTCGAGCTCGCGGTCGACCTCGACGCGGGGCTCCTCGCCCCGGGCCAGCCGGTCGCAGAACGTGGCGACGACGCTGTTGTGGTCGGGCCGGCCGTGATCGCCGAAGAGGTTCGGCAGGTGGAGGTCGACGAGGGTCGAGCCGACCCGGTCGGCGGCGACGTGCAGCAGCTCGGCAGCCCGGCGCTTGCCCTCGCCGTACGGCGTGCCGTCCCCGTGCCGGATCGAGTCCGCGAAGACCACGGTGGCCGGGGGCGAGTCGCACCGGAGGAGGGCGTCGGCCAGCTGGCGGGCGAACTGCACGTTGCCGTCGTGCACGGCGTCGGCCGGGCCCCGGTTCACCCCGGCCAGGTGGAGCACGCGGTCCGCGCCGTCGACGACGGCCGCGAGCCGGGCGGGATCGCAGGCCTCGCCGAGGACGGCCGGGCGGTGCGCTCCGAGCCCGCGGGCGAGCCGCAGCGCGCGGACGTGCCAGCCGAGGAAGCCCCCTCCGCCCGTGACGACGTCGATCACGCGACCGCCTCCGCGACGCGACCGGCGCGGGCCAGCTCGCCCCGCACCTCCGGCAGGGTCAGCAGGAGGCGGCGGACCGCCGCGACGTCGAGGCGCTCGACGGTGTGCGAGTCGTAGGCGTGGGCGGCGTCGACCGCGTGGTCGCCGTCGTCGACGAACTCGCCGTAGTTGAGGTCGCGGCCGTCGGCGGGGATGCGGAAGTAGTCGCCGTGCTCCTCCGCGCGGGCCAGCTCGTCTCGGCTCGCGAGCGCCTCGGAGACCTTCTCGGCGTGCCGGCTGCCGATCACCCGGAGCGGCCTGTCGACGCCGAAGAGCTCCTGCACCGCCGTCGCGAGGTCGCCCACGGTGCACGCCACCGCCTTGCGGACGAAGAGGTCGCCCTGCCGCGCGTGAAGGAAGGCGTGCTCGACGAGGTCGACGCTGTCGGGCAGCGACATGAGGAAGCGCGTCATGTGCGGGTTCGTCACCGTGAGCTGCTGCCCGGCGCGCAGCTGACGGACGAAGAGGGGGATGACCGACCCCCGGCTGTACATGACGTTGCCGTAGCGGACGCACGACACCGTCGTCGCGGCGTCCGGGTCGTTCAGCCCGTGCGACCGGGCCACCTTCTCCATGAGCGCTTTGCTCATGCCCATGGCGTTGACGGGGTGGACGGCCTTGTCGGTGCTGAGGCAGACCAGGGAGGCGACCTGAGCCTCCTCGGCCGCGCGCACCACGTTCTCGCTGCCGAGCACGTTCGTGCGCACGGCCTCGAGCGGGAAGAACTCGCACGAGGGCACCTGCTTGAGCGCGGCCGCGTGGAACACGCGGTCGACCCGGCGGGAGGCGCGGCGCACGCTGTCGAGGTCGCGCACGTCGCCCACGTAGAACCGCACGCGGGGGTCGTCGAGCTCGTGCCGCAGGGCGTCCTGCTTGGCCTCGTCGCGGCTGAGGATGCGCACCTCCTCGACGCCGCGGGCCAGGAGTCGGCGCGTCACGGCGCGCCCGAACGAGCCGGTGCCGCCGGTGACGAGCACGCGACCGCCCCCGCTCTCCCCGCCGCTTCCTCCGTCGTCGGGCGTGGGCGGGCAGGCGGAGGTGCTCGGGGCAGCGGGCGTCGTGGTCGAGGTCATGTCGTCTCCGAGCTGTGCCGGCGGGGCCGGTCGGGGTGGGGGCGGTGGTCGAGGGCGGCGTAGGAGGTCGTGGCGGCGGCGTCGGCGTCCGCCCCGGTGATCGGCACCATGGAGAGGACGAGGCCGACGACGCGGCCGCCGACCCGGTCGAGGGCCGTGCGCGCGGCGAGGGCCTCGGAGGCCCGGGTGCGGCCGGCCGCGACGACGACGAGGGCGCCCCCGGCGAGGGTGGTGAGCACGGCGGCGTCGGTGACGGGCCGCACGGGGGCGGCGTCGACGACGACGTGGTCGAAGCGGTGCGTGAGGTCGGCGACCAGCGCGGCCATGCCCTGCGACCCCAGCAGCTCGCTCGGGTTCGGCGGCACGGCGCCGGCGGGCAGCACCACCAGGTCGCCTCCGCCCCACGGCTGCAGCGCGTCGTCGAGCTCGGCGCGCCCGATCAGCACGTCGGTGAGCCCGACCGCTCCCTCGAGCGCCATGCGCTGCGCCACCTGCGGCCTCCGCAGGTCGGCGTCGACGAGCGCGACGCGGGCGCCGCCGTCGGCCAGGGCGACGGCGAGGTTGCAGGCCACGGTGGTCTTGCCCTCGGACGCGTTCGGCGAGGTGACGACGACGCTGCCCAGGGTGCCGTCGACGTCGGCGAAGCGGAGGTTCGTGCGCAGGGTGCGGAACGCCTCGGCCCGCGGGTCGTGCGGGTCGGTGTGGACGACGAGGCGTCGTCGGGCGACGTCCGGGTCCCACGCGAGGGCGGCGACCGTCGCGGCGCCGACGGCCTCCTCGGCGGCCGGGGCGTCCCGGAGGCGCGTGTCGAGGGTCGCCCTCAGCACGGCGCCGCCGACCCCGGCGACCGCCCCGAGCAGCAGCCCCAGCGCCGCGTCGACGGCCGGCCGCGGTGACTCGGGCCGGCTCGGCACGGTGGCGCTCTGCACGGTCTCGAGCCGCACGAGGTCGGCGGCCCCGACGTTCTCGATCTCGTCGACCACGCGGGTGAGCTCCGAGGTGACCGCGGCGGCGATCTCCGTCGCGAGCTCGGGCGCCTCGGCGGCCGCCTCGACGACGAGCAGGGCCGTGTCGTCGGGGGACGTCACCGAGACGGACGCCGCGAGCTCCCGCGACGAGCCGGGCAGGCCGAGTCGCTCGACGACCGGCTCGAGCACGCGGTCGCTGCGCGCGAAGTCGGCGTACGAGAGCACCTTCTGCTGCGCCGCGGTGCCGCCCTGCACGACGTCGCCCGTCGTCGCGTCGCCGTCGGCCCGCACGACGACGTACAACCGGGTCTCGGAGACCCAGCGCGGCGTCGCGAGCGCGGAGGCGCCCGCCGCGAGGCCGCCGCCGAGCAGGACGGCGACGACGATGAGCCACCACGAGCGGCGCGCGGCGCGGAGGTGGGCGCGGAGGTCCATCAGCCCTTCCCGCCGGACGCGCGCACGTGCCGGGCGAACGACTCGACCAGCGCGTCGAGCAGGGTCGGGTCGACCTCCTGGTGCACGGGCAGGTTGAGGACGCGCCTCGACGACCGCAGCTCGCGCGGGAAGTCGGCCCGCACCTCCTCGACGAGCGTGTGGTACAGGCTGACGACCTCCCAGCCCTCGGCGTTCATGCCCCGCCAGACCGCGTCGCGGTCGGCCCGCGTGACGACGACCGGCAGGCTCTGCGGCACGTCGTGCCCGAGCTCCGTCCAGGGCAGCGTGAAGTCGCGGTCGTGTCCCTCGAGCGCCCGGAGGCGCGTGGACAGCCCCTCGAACACGTCGCGTCGGTGCTCCGCCGCCGCGCGGTGGTCGAGGTCGAGCAGCTCGCCGGCGAGGTCGGGCCGCGTCGACCGCTGGCTCGTGACGATCGAGGGGTCTCGGTACGTGACCATGCCGCCCTCCGGCAGGGGGAGCATCTTGTGCAGGCTGAACGTCGCGGCGTGGCCGTGTCGACCGGCCTCGCCGCCCGAGCGCGCCGAGAAGAACCCGTGCGCGAGGTCCTCGACCAGGAGGGCCCCGTGTCGGTCGGCGAGGGCACGCGCCGCCGCGAGGGAGGGGTCGGTGCGCCCGAAGTAGTGGATGACGACCACCACCGCGACGCCTCCCTCGACCAGGCGTCGCTCCATGTCGTCGAGGTCGACGGTGAGGTCGTCGCGCAGGGCGTGGAACCGTGGCTCAGCACCCGCGGCGAGCACGGGGTCGAGGACGCCGCTGCCCTCGCGGGGCGACCAGCCGACGTACGCCGGCAGCAGCACGCCGCGGGCGGCCGGCGTGAGCACGGCGGTGAGGAGGTCGCGGAGGCCCTCGCGGGCCGAGGAGTACAGCAAGGACGGCGTGCGGTGGCGGCGGCGGTCGACCGCCGCCGCGCGGATGAGCGGCCGGGTGGTGGTCATGCGGGCTCCGGTGGTCGGGGGCGGTCGGCGTCGAGCAGCCACCGGTCGGACGTCACGACGACGTCGTGCGGGCACCCGACGACCTCGTCGTCGGGCGCCGTCACGAACGCCTGTGTCGCGTCGGGGAACGTCGCGCGGACGCGCCCGAGCAGCCCGTCGTCGACGAGGTCGGCGACGGCGGCCACGCGCACGACGCCGGCGCTGACGAGGCGCAGGCCTCGTCCGGCGGGCGCGTCGGGAGGGAGCGGGGTCGTCGGCGGGGGGAGTCGTCGGCTCGTCCAGCGGGTCGCGCGGCCGGAGGGCCCGAAGCCGGACGCGGCGTACAGGCGTCGGGCCGCCGGGTTCTCGCGGAAGACGTCGAGGGTCACCGGGGTGCCCGCGGGCGTGGTGGAGAGGAGGTGGCGGAGGACGCGACCTCCGAGGCCGCGGCCGCGCGCCTCCTCGTCGACGCAGAGGTACGCGAGGTGGGCCGGCCCGTGCGCCGGCCGGTCGAGGCGGCCGAAGGCGATCGGGCGGGCGCCCTCGCGGACGACGACCGTCGCTCCGTCCGCCGCGGGACGGGTGGTCCAGGCACGGACGGCCTCGACGGCGTCGGGGGAGGCCGGTTCGAGGAACGGGACGAGGGCCGGGGCGAAGCTCGTGCGGACGAGCTCGCCGAGCCTCTCGGCGTCGGAGGGCACGGCGGGTTCGACGCGGCCGAGGCGCGGTCCCCACACGCGCGTCACGACCCCGACCCCGCGCCCGCGGCGGAGGCGCGGCGCTCGACGTCCAGGTCGGCCATGAGCTCGGTGGGCTCGGCCACCGCGCCCGTCCGGCGCAGCACGGCGACGATCGTCCGGCCGACGATGACGGCGTCGGACCACAGCGACGGGTTCCGCGCGTAGTGCACGTCGAGGGCGAGGCGGTCGTCCCAGGAGGCGGTGTTGCGCCCCTGCACCTGGGCGAGGCCCGACAGACCCGGGCGGCACCGGAACCGCTGACGCTCTTCGGTCGTGAACCACGGGGTGTACCGCGGATGGAGGGGGCGAGGGCCCACGAGCGACAGATCGCCGCGCACGACGCCGAGGAGGCCAGGCAGCTCGTCGAGGCTGGTGACCCGGAGCAGCGCTCCGAGCCGGGTGAGCCGGTCGGAGTCGGGCAGGAGCTCGCCGTCGGGGCCCCGCCGGTCGGTCATGGTGCGGAACTTGACCAGCGTGAGCGGGCGGCCGTCCCGCCCCGGGCGCTCCTGCCGGAAGAGCACCGGGCGCCCGAGCCCCACGGCGACGACCACGGCGAGGACGGCGAGGAGGGGCGCGGCGAGGACGAGGAGCGTCACCGCGCCGACGACGTCGCCGATCCGCTTGGCGGCGTCGACCCGTGGGCGTGCCCGGGACGCTTTCTCGAGCACGTGCTCGAGGCGGTCGACCCCGCGACGGAGCGACAGCTCGGAGTCGTACCAGCGGCGGCCGGCCCGACCCATCGCCTCGCGCGCCGCCGGGGGGAGGTCGGCCAGCCGGAGCAGGGCCTCGGCCAGGGCGCCCGCGTCCTCGGGCGGCACGATCACGCCGGCGCCCGCGCGCTCGACCAGCTCGGCGGCGTCGCCTCGGACCGCCATCACGATCGGCCTCCCGGCGAGGAGGTAGGCCTGGGTCTTCGACGGCACGGTCACGCGGAAGAGGGGCTCGTCGCGGAGATGGACGATGAGGGCGTCGGAGGCGGCGAGTCGCTGCCCGACCTCGCCGACGGGGACGCGCCCGACGAACTCGACCGCCGTCAGGCGCTCCTCCTCCGCGCGGCGTCGGAGCCTCGCCGCGTCGATGCCGTCGCCGACGACGCGGATGCGCACGTCGGGGCGGTCGGACAGGAGCGCGGCCGCGTCGAGCAGGGTGTCGAGCCCCTGCGCGGGCCCCAGGTTGCCGGCGAAGGTCGCGACGAAGGGCGGGGTGCCCTCGGCCCGCGCCTCGGAGGCACCGGCCTGCTCGATGTCGTCCTCGTACGTCCAGTTGAGGAGGGTGCTCACGGCCTCGGGCCGCCGTGAGCGTTCGGCCACGAGGCGGGTCATGCCCGGCGACAGCGTCACCACGTGCTCGGCAGCGCCGGTGACCCGCCGGACGAGGGCCGACGCGACGGCGACGGGCGCCCGGCCCCGCAGCATGCCGGTGCTCGTCAGCGAGTCGGGCCAGAGGTCTTGCACGTCGAGGACGAACGGCACGCCGCGCAGGTGCTTCAGCACGAGCGCCACCAGGCCCGTCGTCGCGGGCGGATGGTAGACGTGGACGACGTCCGGGCGCTGCACCGTCAGCGCCGCGATCGAGGCGCTCGCGGCGAACGAGCCGTAGGTCAGGGCACGGCGCAGCCCGGAGCGGTCGTGGCTCGGCCACAGCGGGACGCGCGTCACGGTGACGCCGTCGACCTCCCGTCGATCGACCGGTCGCTGGTGCCAGCCCTCGTGGATGCGTCCCTCGGGGTAGTTCGGGAAGCCCGTGAGGACCTCCACCGCGTGTCCGCGGCGGTGGAGCTCGCGGGCGAGCAGCAGCCCCTTGAAGGTCGGCTCCGGGTCGAAGAACTGGGTGACGAGCAGGATCTTCACCGTGCTGCCCCCGCGGCCCAGGCGCCGGAGCCGACCCGGAACGCCGGGAAGTGCCCCTCGTGCGCCGCACCTGCCGCCCGTGCCGCGTGCTCCGCCCCGGCTCGTTCGCAGAGGCGGTCGTACGCCGCGTGGTCGAGCACGCGCTGTCCGGTCGAGAACGGGACCCCGCCGCGCGGGGCGAACGACCGCTTGTACCGCTCGACCCCGTCGCCCGGGCGGGCTCCGCCGCCGAGGACGTAGGCGGTGGCTCCTCTCTCGGCGAACTCGCGCGCGATCTCGTGCTTCAGCAGGTCGTTCGCCCGGAGCGGGAAGGCGCGGGGATCGGTGCCGCCGAGGAAGGAGTACGCCGTGTCGGGCGAGTGCAGGACGAGCTCGGTCGAGACCACCTGGTCGCCGTGCAGCACGTGGCCGAAGGTCACCGACCCGCTCATCGCGGCCACGAGCTGGGCGAGCCGGCCCGTGTCGAGGCGGTAGGCGGTGGTGGCGCCCCGCCGATCCATCGTCGCGCCGTAGAGCCGACCGAAGTCGGCCAGCCGCTCGCCTCGGGGGTCGAACTCGACCCGCAGGCCGTGTCGACGAGCGGCGGTGACGGCCTTGCGGACCTTCCGGTCGACGTCGGCCCACACGGCGTCGGAGCCCCCGGAGAGGTCGCGGACGTAGTTCGTCGAGCGATCGACCGTCATGCCCGGCCATCGTGACCGCGCACTCGAGCTGCCGAGCGAGAAGCGCAGCGCCTCGCAGACGACGCCGGACCGTCGGCACCAGACCGTCCACGCTGCCCAGAACCGGTCTGCCCGGCAGGCTGCGGCGTCGTCCGCCCCGGTCTCGTACGGGCCGCCGTAGCCGTAGGGCGAGGTGACCTCGAGGCCGCCGCCCTCGAGGGGCCGGAGCGCGACGGGCAGGGCGACCGCCCCGGCGGCGTCGCGGACGACGGCGCACGCCGGGCGGGAGCCGAGCGGGGAGAAGGCCGCGACGAAGTCCGGGTGGCCGAAGGGGTCGCGGCCCATGACGTCGGCCCAGGCGTTGAGCCACCCGTCGCGGTCGTCGGGGCCGAGGACGCGGAAGGCATCGAGGCAGCCGGACGCGCGGGCGTGCTGGACGGACGGTGAGGGGGGCGAGGTCGGCAGGGTCGTCTCCAGGTCGCGGCGGGGCACGCCCGCCGGTCGACCGGTGTACCAGTGTGAGATTTTACCCGGCAGGCAGGGGATGCACAAGCAGTCGTGATGGTTTCGCGCCGGGGTGGTCCACGGAGTCGTGGGCGGGGGCGTCCTGGGGATGGGGGAGCCCCCGGGTGTGGTGTGCCGGGGGCTCCGAGGTGGTGCTGGTGGTGGTGTCAGGGGAGGGGTGTGGTGGGGGTGATGGTGAGGCGGGTGGGGGTGCCCCAGGGTTCTCCGTCGAGGTGCTGGGTGATGGTGAGGTGGTAGGTGCCGCCGCCGAGGAAGCGGGTGGTGCTCCAGTTGCCGTCGTCGTCGGCGTCGGTGGTGACGGGGGGCAGTCCGCCGTGGGGGCGGATGACGATGTGGGCGTGGGGGCTGGCGGTCCCGGTGAAGGTGGCGGTGGTGTTGGGCGTGAAGGTGTCGCCGTCGGTGTGGCTGGCGAGGGTGAGGGGTGCGGTGGTGGCGGGGTGGATGGTGAGGTCGGTGACGGGGTCGCCGACGGGTTCGTCGTCGAGGGTCTGGGTGGCGGTGAGGTGGTAGGTGCCGGTGCCGAGGAACTTGGTGGTGCTCCAGGTGCCGCGGCCGTCGCCGTCGGTGTCGTCCTGGACGGTGGCGGTGACGGGGAGGAGGTTGCCCTGGGGGGTGAGGGTGATGGTGGCTCCGGGGGTGCCGGTGCCGTGGAAGGTCGTGGTGCGGGTGGGGATGAAGGTGTCGCCGGTGGTGTGGCTGGTGACGTCGACGGAGGGGCGGGTGTCGTCGTCGGTGGTGGTGACGGTGTACGTGGTGGTGGTGGTGGGGGTGCCGGCGGAGGCCCACCAGGGGGTCTCGGTGATGGTGGTGGTGTGGGTGCCGTCGGAGAGGGGGGTGGTGGTGTCGCAGGTCCAGGTGCCGTCGGCGAGGACGTCGGCGTCGCAGGTGGCCGTGTCGGTGGTGCTGGTGCTGGTGCTGGTGGTGGTGACGGTGATGGTGCTGCCGGGGATGGCGTCGCCGGTGAAGGTGGGGGTGGGGGTGGTGACGGTGCTGCCGTCGGCGGGGCTGGCGACCTCGAGGGGGTACGCCACCGGAGCGTCGTTCGCCTCCTTCAGCTCGGTGACCACGGTGGGCTGGGAGAAGGTCGCGCCGCGGGCGGTCATGACCTCGATGCGGGAGCCGAGGTGCTCGGCCGGCACGGTGAAGGTGAACGCGCCGTTGTAGGTGAACGCGGCGATGCCCACGATCCTCCCGTCGACGCGGGCCAGGACCGTCGGGGTGTCGAACTCGACGGGGTCGTGGGCCGTCGTCCCCTCGATGACGAGCCGGTCGCCGACCTGGGTGACGGCGTGCACGAGCGGGGCCGTCAACGGCGACGCCGGGGGCGCGGCGATCTCCTCGACGGTGACGTCGACCGAACGGCCCTGCTGCCCGGTCATCGAGACGCCGGTGATCGAGGCGACCTCGCCGCGGGCCGAGAGGGGCAGCGTCGCCGTGAAGCGGCCGCCGTCGCGCGTGCGCACCGACTCGGTGTGCCCGTCGACGGCCGCCTCCGCGGTGAACGCCCGGTGGGCGATGCCGCGGACGACGAAGCCGGCGGCGGTCTCCGTCACCGACGAGATGATCGGCAGGGCCGGTCCCGTCACCTGCTCGTCGCCGACCCGGAACGACGCCGCGGCCGTCTGCGTGCTGGCCGAGGCCCACATGGGCGTCTCCGTCACCGTCGCGTCGTGGTCGCCGACGGGCAGCGCGGCCGAGGTGCACGACCAGTCGCCGTCGGCGGCGACGCGGGTCTCGCAGAGCGTCGCGGCGGCCGGGGACGACCCGTCGCCCGTGACGACGATCGTGGAGTTCGGGATGCCCTGGCCGGAGAAGGCGGGGGTGGCGTCGACGACGCTGCCCCCCGCCGGGGCGCCGATGCCGAGCGGCCAGGCGTCCGAGGCGGTGTTGCCCTCGGTGGGCGTGCCGACCACCGAGACGACCTCGCTCGACAGTTCGGAGCGGGACGCGTGCACGTCGATCGTGCGCCCGGCGTGGACGGCGTCGATCGCGAGGGCGAAGCCGCCGTTCTCGTCGAGGGCCGAGCGCACGGGCTGGCCGTCGACGACGGCGAAGACCTCGGTGCGGTCGAAGACGGTCGGGTCGTACCGGACCGTGCCCTCGATGACGAAGCTCGCGTCGTCGTACGACGTCACGGCGTGGACGACGGGTGCCTCGGGCGCCGTCTTCGAGCCCTCGTCCTCCCTCAGCTCGATCGGCACCGTCGTGGCCTCGCTGGCACCGGCCGGGCCGAAGGCGACGAGGGTCGCCGTCTTGCCGAGGTGCTCGCGGTCGACGACGAGGCTGAACTGTCCGCCCACCACCTGGACGGCGCCGCCGCCCCCACCGGGGATGGTCAGCAGCACCGACGTCGCCCCGCGGGCGACGCCGTTCATGCTCAGCCGGGACGCGTCGAGCTCGACGATCTCGCTGACGTGGGGGGCCTGGGTGGCGTTCGTGTCGGCGCGTCCGTCCGACGGGGCGGTCGAGGTGGCGGGCGCGGTCGGCGACGCCAGGGCCGCTGAGGGCTGGAGCGTGCCGAGCGCGAGGGCGGCGAGCCCGGCCGTGGCCAGGCCTGTGGTGATCTTCGTCATGGTCTCTCTCAGATGGGTGACGGTGAAGACCGATCGGGACGGCCATCTGAAATGCTACATGCCGTGTCGCGGACGTTCGACGACGACCGCGGCGGGGCTCAGTCGATCGAGCGCTGCTCCGCCTTCACGGGCAGCATCAGCACGAGCCCGGCGAGCAGGACGAGGGCGATGCCGACGATGCCGAACCGCGTGTCGCCCGTAGCGCCCACGAAGAGCGTGAAGAGCCCCGGCGCCAGGAAGCTCACCGCCCGGCCCGTCGTCGCGTACAGGCCGAAGATCTCGCCCTCGCGCCCCGCGGGCGTGACGCGGGCGAGGAACGACCGGCTCGACGACTGGATCGGCCCGACGAAGAGCGCGAGGGCGAGGCCGAAGACCCAGAAGAGCCGGGCCTCCGTGCCGATGGCGAGCACGCCCCCGGCCGCGACGACGAGACCCGCGAGCGATCCGACGATGATCGCCTTCGCGCCGAGGCGGTCGTCGAGCCAGCCGCCGACGAAGGTGCCGATGCCCGCGACGAGGTTGGCGCCGACGGCGAAGTAGATGACCTCGCTCGGCGAGAAGCCGAAGACCTGCGCCGCGATTATCGCGCCGAAGGTGAAGACGGCCGCGAGCCCGTCGCGGAAGACGGCGCTGGCGAGCAGGAAGAGCAGCACCTGCCGGTTGGTGCGCCAGAGCTTCGCGATCGTGGAGCCGAGGAGGCGGTACGAGCGCAGCAGTCCCGCCCGCGGGCCCGTGGCCGTGGCGGGCAGCTCGGGGACGGCCAGCAGCACCGGCACGGCGAAGACGGCGAACCACGCCGCGGCGACGACGATCGAGAGGCGGACGTCCCACGCGCCTCCCTCGGTGCCGGTGGGCACGGCGAACACGCCGCCGCGTCCGTCGACGCCGAAGCTCTGGAGGAACGCGACGAGCAGCAGCACGAGCAGGACGATCCCGCCGACGTAGCCGAGTCCCCAGCCGAAGCCCGACACCTTGCCGATCGTGCGCGGCGTCGAGACCTGCACGAGCATCGCGTTGTAGCTCACGCTCGCGAACTCGAAGAAGAGGTTGCCGGCGGCGAGGAGGGCCGCGCCGAAGACGAGGTAGCCCGGCGCCGGCGCGACGAGCACCATGGCGAGCATCGCCACGACGACGAGCCCGGTGTTGACCGCCAGCCAGGTCTTGCGGCGGCCCGACCCGTCGCTGCGCTGGCCGAGGACCGGGGCCAGGAGGGCGATGAGCACGCCCGCGATCGTGAGCGCCGCGGAGATGACGGTGGCGTTCTCCGCCTTGGCGAGCACCAACGCCGGGTTGCGGGCGTCGTCGCCCGCGGCGGCGACGACGGCCGGGTCGACGAAGGCGCCGCTCGCGAGGTAGGTGCTGAAGACGAACGACGTCACGACGGCGTTGAAGGCCGCTGAGCCCCAGTCCCAGAGGGCCCACGAGATCACGCGGCGCCGGGGGATCGGCGTGCTGTCGGCCAGGGTCCGGGCGGCGGTCATGGCGTCACCCTAGTGGCCGGGAGTGACGGGCTCGGGCCCGGGCCCGACGTGACGCAGCCCCCTGCGCGGGTGCGCCGGGGGCTGCGTCGTGGTGGTGTCAGGGGAGGGGTGTGGTGGGGGTGATGGTGAGGCGGGTGGGGGTGCCCCAGGGTTCTCCGTCGAGGTGCTGGGTGATGGTGAGGTGGTAGGTGCCGCCGCCGAGGAAGCGGGTGGTGCTCCAGTTGCCGTCGTCGTCGGCGTCGGTGGTGACGGGGGGCAGTCC
>Ga0265780_10004093_pt1 | contig 18965 bp, 21 predicted proteins | sample P1T30metagenome_FD_192432 | JGI IMG/M metagenome (GOLD analysis project Ga0265780, IMG submission 192432) | Plant litter microbial communities from East Loma Ridge, Irvine, California - P1 T30 | ecosystem: Environmental > Terrestrial > Plant litter > Unclassified | place: USA: California...
CGCCAGCGTGCACTTGCAGGGCTGTGCCTCAGCTGCCGTCTCAGACGACCGACTCCCGCTGCCAACGCATCGTTCCACGGCTGGATGGGATGCAGTATGCCATCATCGCCCGTCCGCAACACAGACGCTTCGAAGCCATTGTCCCAAGCCGCCGTCTCCTTCACTCCCAAGCGGTAAAGACGCCGCTCCAAACTCAACCACGAGCGGTCAGCACATGCTGCCATGTCCATGTACACTTTGCATCCTACCGCGTATACGAGCAGGGTACATGCTGACGAGACACTCTCCAAGTATGACATGTTCCTGACATGACGTTGCAAGTGCTGCGGGCGTGAGAGTATGGCCGAGCGGAGCAATTTGCAACCTCGCAGCCTTGAAGGCGAAGATGGAGCCGAATGCTCCATCATCCTGCCCACCTCTGGCTTCAAACACATCACCCGACCCGCAAAGGAACTGGTACTTTGCCGGGGGGGAAAAATCATCAGCTATCATCTCGTCATATGCAGGCCAAAGCAAGTCTTGCAGCAAGTTTGTATCCAGCGACTCCACCTGAATTAGCGGTGAGACCAAGCGCTGATTGGCTGGGAATTCCAGAAATTCATGGACAAATACCGTCGACACTTTGCAAACACTACCTTGTGCTGACGCAGCGTACTGTACGATGGAACTAGATGAGATCAAGGCACACCCGCTACACTATATCGCCGCTCAGCGACACGTACGCGTTGCGCCTAGAAGCCCAGTCTTTTTCCACCACCTCCTTCCGTCTTGGATACCGAGAGCAATTCGACACAGCCTTCGGCCGCAGTATTGCGCCATTGAGCTCTCAGTTGGTTACAAGCTACCTGCCGACGGCAAGACGGCATTGAGGAAAGCATGTACAATTCTAGAGAAGACGCCAACGTCCCTAGTTCTGCACATCAAACAATCTACAGTGACGGTACACACTGTGTCACCGGCTCGGCAGAGCAAATCTTGCCATCGCTAAACAATGCTTGACCGTCTTCCAACATATGCATATGCGCCGGGAGCACGCGTTCAAAGAACCCCGGAATTCCAAACAGTCGCTTTGTACCCACATATCCGGAGCCTGCCGTCGTCGCTTATACCACTATGCATTGACACAATCACAGGGCTGAGCAGCACCGGAAAAAAAAGCATGCGATACCTCAAAGTAACATGTACGACTGCTTTTCAACAGCAGGTGGTAAGTCTTGCATCCAGCTTCGACACCATCACAACCGAGTGAGATTTGTGTATTCCCGCCGAGTACAATACTAAACCTTGTCAAACGTAGCTGATGCACTTCCAAATGTCTAGTTGCTCATAGCTATCAAACTGCGTAACTTGAGCAAAGAGTGGCAATCATGCCTCCATATAAAGAGTTGCCGAGTGCGATGCAAAGGCCCAACACGACACCAATCTTATCCATCGCCTTCTGGGGGCTCTGAGCTAGACTTTCCTTCAACGACTTCTATGCTGTCATTCTTTTACCCGTACAATTTTCCTCAACTTGCACATAGTCCGATCCGGCATTGGTCTTAGGTAAGATATGGGGCAGCGAAGCCGATATCACTTCTCACATCAGACTTGACCTAACATTGAGGTAGATATCCTGGATTCATACTAGCACAATACTGGATATTCTTGTGACCATATCTCGCTGTCAAAACAAGCTTTCGGAAAACAAGCAGGCTGTCAAGCAACTCTCAGTCGTTACCGATAATCTTCTACCGTCGCCTTCGATGTGTTCCTACCACGCCTACTCTCACAAGTGCGGACATACCCGGATGGTGTTTCAGCAACTATGTCCCAAAGGTCAGATGATCCAGCAAAAGTGCGGAAAAGGCCATGATGGGACGATCCTAGCCACAGTCAAGATTGAAATATCCTGTGGTTCTTGCCTGGGAGAGGTGCGAAGATTTCCAAGATAATTCAAGTGCGAGTCCTAATTGAAACATAGTGAAATAGGCGAGCTGGATCGATGGGTGTTGTAGAAGTGAGATGGGATCACCACGATGATAGTGAGATGTGGATTGTATATGACGGGAAAGCCTTCAATGCACCCTTTTTTCCCCCACCATTCTGGATCTATAGAGGTTCATTATCGTCGCTTCTCTCAGACCAAGTGTCGCCTTGTACGTGTGTTAATTGTATCCTACTCAATGGTAACTTCTGAGCTTGGACTGGGAATTCTCTCCATTCCGTGGTACGGCTTCGGGAGCGAAACGGCCCGCTGCACATGTTCGTCAAGGATAAAGCTTGATATGGCGACATCAGATCTGCAATAGAAGAAGACTAGGGATCCCGTATCACATGTTCGCATTCGGTTTCCAAAGTTCGAGATCGTTCGGTCCTAGCTGGGGTGGGCTAGGGTTGCAGACCACAACTAGACCCATGCACCGCGGCATCCATCAGCATCTACCCCTATTGTGCGATGAATTAAATTGCGGCCTGTGATAGGGGCCTCATCGCGTGTCTGACTGTCTTCTTAATCCATCATAAGCGCAGTCGAGCGTATGGATGGAAGCCCGAACGCCACAAACGTCCGCTGCAACTGTAGCGAAGCCGGTTGGTCTTTTTTTCTTGCATATCTTATGATTGGCCGACTAGAACACCGAGAGCTAAAATGCCGCGTCAACTCAGTTAGAGGTGCCTATTCGACACCTCGCCTGGTTGCCGATGGCCGTATTCTATACGGTCATCATCCCGACGAGTATGCAATTTAATTGCGGCGCGTGAGCAGGGTCCGTAGGGTTACATACACACTTGCAGACCACAAGTCTCCTTTCTATCCTTCTCGTTCTTGTACTACGCCTTGAAACAAGTTGCAGGTTTGGGTAACCAGCATTTGTTTGTATCCATCCCGACTACCCACCCGTCTGGAAATGCTACGTAGTTCGGAGCGGCCCGCACACGGAACTTGTCGAACCTGGGTGCGACAGCGATTCAGGAGGTATGCAGACAAACGATACCCCCGTCAGCGCAAGCACAACACGTCGCGACGCCGAAGCTTCCCATTCATCTGCGACAGGTGATGGGAGGTTAGTGGATACAGAAAAGAGTCCCGAGCCCACAGTAGAGGCTAGTAAAAAGACACAAACGCACACCGTCGAGTCAAGAAAGAGCAACGACACGGCTTCACAGGACTATGCGACTAGAATAATAACAGAGGGAGAGAAGGCTGGTAGAAACGTCGCCGAGAAGGAGCATGCCGATGACAAAGACGAGGATGAATCAAAATATCTAACTGGCTGGAAGCTGGTCATGCTCTCAATAGGCCTCTGTCTTACCACTTTCGTCATCGCCCTCGACAACACAATCATCGCTACGGCCATTCCCAAAATCACCACCTATTTCAACAGTCTCGACGATGTAGGCTGGTACGGCTCGTCATACCTGCTCACTACTACATCCCTCCAACCGTCTTTTGGTAGGGTATATACGTACTTTGACGTCAAATACACATACCTGATTGCACTTGTCATCTTCGAGATTGGCTCGGTCATTTGCGCTGCGGCGACCAGCTCACCCATGTTCATCATCGGTCGTGCTGTTGCCGGAGCTGGCGCAGCAGCACTATACTCTGGCGGTATAACCATTATTGGGTTTTCAGTACCATTGCGGAAAAGAGCTATTTACATTGCTGCATTGTCGTCCATGTTTGGTATTGCATCTGTCGTCGGACCCGTTCTCGGCGGTGCTTTCACAGATCGGCTTAGGTACATTCTCCCTATGTAAGCTCATGCAAGGCTAGATTGGACTGACTCTATACCTTCAGCTGGCGCTATTGCTTTTGGATCAATTTACCCTTTGGCGCCGTCTCGCTCATTGTCGTCTTCTTCTTCTTCACCAACCCTAAGCGCCAATACTCGCATCTTCCTGTCAAAGAGCGCCTCAAGAACATCGATATTGCTGGCGCCGTGTTTCTCATCTGCGCCATCGTATGCCTGCTTCTGACGCTGCAATGGGGCGGTTTCACGTACACATGGAGTAACTCTAAAGTGTGGGGCACGCTGCTAGGTTTCGGGCTCCTCATCATCGTCTTCATCATCATCCAGCTTCGTAGTGGCGAGCGAGCAACGATTCCCGTGCGAGTGTTTACTCAGCGCACAGTCCTGGTTAGCTGTGTCTACTCAACTCTGCTGTCAATGGCTTTGTATACGTTAGTCACCTTGCCCTATCCTTACTATCTTTGCAAACGAGCTGACACAACACAAGACACATCTTCTACCTCCCCTTCTACTTCCAGGCCATCAAGGGCACCACAGCCGAACAATCCGGTATCCGTACCATTGCCTATCTCGTCAGCATCACCTGCTCATCGATTGTAATCGGCGGCCTCATCACCGTCGTCGGCTGGTATGCTCCCTTCATGTGGTTTAGCAGCGGCATCTTCGCTATCGGCGCTGGAATGCTCTATACCCTCAAAGTCAGCTCTCCCTCCAGCCAATGGATCGGCTACCAAATCCTGTGCGGCATCGGCGCCGGAGCTGGCGTACAAATCCCCCTTGTTGCCGTACAGGTTGTTACAAACGAAAAAGATATGCCTACAGCCAACGCCTGCGTCATGTTCTTCAACTCCCTTGGCGGCGCACTCTCCATCTCCATTGCACAGAACATTTTCGTCAATACGCTGGCAAAGGAAATTCCAAAGTATGCGCCGGGCCTCGACGGCAGGATTGTAGCAAATGCTGGGGCGACGAATTTGAGGAAAGTGGTGTCTGCGGAGCTGCTGCCTGGCGTGTTGAAAGGTTATAATAATGCGATTGTAACGGCGTTTATACTCGCTATTGCGACGAGTACTATTTCTTTTTTTGTGAGTCTAGGTGTGGAGCAGAAGAGCGTCAAGGGGAAGAAGATTGTACCTGGTGGTGGAGCTTAGAATAGTACACTCGACATGATGAACTTGTACATGGAATATTTTTTTAAATCCATTTTTGCCCCTCTCAGTGGCTCAGGGGGGTGAATGAGGTTCCCAACTGAGTCCATTTTGGCTTGATCCTCATCCACTTTTTCTCGGTTTCTCATCTCGCTACTTCTCACACAAGCCGGCTAGACTTGTGCGATCTGCCCTACTCCTGCTTGGGGAGCCTTGTAACAAGATGGGCACGAAGCGCCTTCCTCTCTTCCAAACTAAGCGTCGCCAGCATATCCTCTGTGATACCACCCTCGTCCTCAACCCCCTTCCTCACCTTGACCTCTGCACAAATTCTCTCCATCAGCGCCATGGCAAAACCCAACAGTTTGTGTTCTCCTCCCACTCCAGCCTCCGCATCTCTCCACATCGCAGCACTCATATCCCCTCTCCTTCCTGTCTTCAACGGCAGCATACCCTTCTCCTGCAGAAACAACCCACGTCTCTCCTCCTGTCTCTTCTCCAAACTTGTGGCATCGTCGAATGCGGCTTCGGCTTGCTGCCAGAGCTCGTAGTCTTCTTGAGCTTGGGTCTTGGAGTAGAGCTGCTCGGCTTGGTAACGAAGACGCGAGAGTTGGGCTATCTTTGAGGCCTCGGTGCGGATCCAGGCTGTGCGGACGCTCTTTTGCGAATCGAGCCGGAAATGGGTGGCGGGATCTTGCGTGTAGTGGTTTTGTAAGCTGGAGATAGGGGGTGGGGGAATGGACAAGGAGGGACGGTGATGTTCGTGGGGTGAAGGACACGCGTATGTATTGAGCGGTACGTTCGGTACAAGTGTTGCGGGGGCGGAAGTTGGCCATGCTGGTGTTTTTGGTGCTGTTTCGAAGAAGACTGGAGGTAGTGTCTGCACGGGAGCGAAACTGTGTGCGAAAGCCAAGTGAGGCCGTGGCAGTCCTGCAGTGAACCTGGGTACGCGACCGGAAGACTGGCCTGGAAGCAGATACCGAGTCGGTAGTTGGAGCGCACGAGTACTCGCATCAGGTGTGTAATCTACAAAGGGATCGGTAGACTGACGAGCGTGTCCAGGAGCGTTGCTGGAGAAACCGGGAAACTGCTTCGACATACCTCCAGCAGAACCATCGCTCTTATCCAAACCAACTATTCTCTTCCTTTCCTCTTCACTTGTTTGATAGTGCTGGAATATAGAAGGACTCCTTTGCATCTCTTGGGCCCTAGGAACAAGTCTCTTCGGCACTGGCGACACCTGACTATCCATCTGCCCCACGCCTTGTAAACCTAATGGTAACGGTATACTTGCGATTCTGCGCTGATGCAACGTTGCCGTACCCTGACCCTGACCTTGGAGACCCTGGGGCGAGCCGAACGCGTCAGCTATCGCCTGTGGACCGGAAGTTTGCAGGGAAAACGGCACGGTATAAGGCGCCCCAGTGTCCGTATAGGATAGACGTGGAAAAGGGTCTGAGGCATTAGTCAGAGATGGATGCAGGGCGACGGGTATGTAGCTGCGTCTCTCTGCCTCCGTGTGTATCCTCTTTTCGAAATAAGGTGAGGAAGTAGATGCAGGTGCGCCATCTTTGTCGTCGTCGTTCTGGTTCTGGACTTGCTTGAGCGTCGTATCGCTCGCAGGCGAGTCCACTTCACTCGCACCAATACCGTTTCTATCTTCTAGTTCCTGGTTAGCAAAGGCTTCGTACGCTGGAGGAAGCACTCCGATAGTCGCGTTGCCATGACATACCGAAACTCTGATAGCTATTTCCGTGCATACCATTTCTCACCGCACTCTGCGCCACCTCGACTGAGCGCTGCCAGGCCTGCAATTCCGCGCGTTCGGGCGATTGCGCTCGCTGTTGAAAGACAGGCATAGAGACTGAGCGGCCGGGTGGCTTGTGGTGGTTATTCGTGGCGACTTTGATGTCTGTGAGGACGATAGCGTGAGAGAGAGATAGTGCTGCTGGAAACGTAGAAAGATTGCGGGCATAGCTTTGAGGAGATGTAGGAAGGTCAACGCTGACGGTGCAGAAACTTGGATGAGGGGGGAAAGGTGAATGTGAGTGTGTGTATAAGTGTGTTCTAGGTAGGGTGGGAAGTGATGAAAGTGAAGGTGGAAGCAGAAGGAGCTTGGACGGTGCATCTCGCTATATGGAGAGTGTAACCACAAGGTTTCGAGGAAGAGGAATTGCGAATACAATTATGTGCTACTGATTGAGTTTTGAAGGATTGAGGTGATGAATCGTAGTGTTTTAGATTGGACAAGTGGTTAGTGTTTTCTTGAAGTTCTTTGCTTCAATTGGAAGTGACAACCTCACAAATTCATGGGATGACGTCGTGCGCTTCCCTCTTCTAAGACTATACCTTCGAGGTTCAAATGATGATAGCAAGTTGGAAAGAGAAGTTATTCACTTTGTAGGGCAGCGTAGGAAAGAGAGTAGAGTGATATTTTTAGTAGTATGACAACTGGCTAACACTTCCCCTGGAGACGATATATAAGCCTTCAAATGAAGAGATGCTCACAACAGCTATTTCTGGTAGAAAAAAATGCGATTTCTGCCCTAGAAAAGTGATACCTAGTTTGCCAAACCATTTGTAGAGTTTGCATCAGCACCACCCTTTTTCTGATTGTGCACATCCGAATCGAGCAGCACGTCAAGACCAAGACGCTGGCGAGTAGAGTACGAGGTGATGCCGCCTTGAGGATCGGCTTCAGTGACGAGCTCCTTGCGCCGGGTATCAACGAGTAGGCGGATAAGGTCAGGACGCATGTAATGACCCGAGAAATCTGCTAACGCCTTGGTCAGGTGGCACTCATTCAGGTCAATCTATAGTCCTGTTAGCAAAGATTCTGACGACTCTAGCGAATGTGAAGCATACATCGACAAACATGAGGCCATCGAAGTCCTTGTCGGGCTTTGCATACAGAGACCCATCTGGCCTGTAAATACGCGCATGTCCATTGTATGTCGAAGGATCAGTCTCAGGTTCCACGCCCTCGGGTGTATTCGCCTTCAACCCCTCCTTACTCAACCTCTGGAATGGCGCCAAGGTCCAAGTACCTGTTTCAATAGCATATGCCGGTGTAACCAAGTCCGATGCTGGCTCTGCAACATTAGTAGCTGGATCGGGGTAGTTCAACGTCTCCTTGCCAGGATACACCGGCCACGCAGCGATGTGAATCTGCTCGCCCTCGGAGACGTTGAGCGCCTTGAGGAACGGGTTCATATTCTCCCAACAGTTGAGTTGACCTAGACGGCCAAGCTCCGTCTGCGTGACAGACTTGAATGTATCGCCTGCGCCATCACCGTAGACCAACTTCTCGACGTGTGTAGGCTTGATTTTACGCCGGTGGTTGATGACTTCGCCAGTGGGATCGATCAGTGTCTGTGTCAGATAACACGTCGCATGATCGATTTCCGAGAAGCCCAGGGAGACATAACTACAGCAGTGTCAGTGAAGTTAAGTGAAGTATGAAATATTGGAACATGAAACTTACATCTGGTTGTCCCTCGCAGCCCTTCGAATCCTTCGAAACTCATCCGAGTCAATAGGCAAAGAATTCTCGCGGTATTTTTTCAGCAAAGGTAACGATTGCTGGTAGTTTACCTTCCACATCCAGTAGGGATAGCCTGGGATCCAGACTTCGGGGAAGGCAACGAGTTTGCAGCCGGCGGCGCCGGCTTCGTTGATGAAGTCGACTGTTTTCTGGACGCCGGCAGTGAGGTCAAACCAGCAGGGCTCGGAGGTGACCTGGTTGTTTACTTGGTTAGATTAAGCGGGAGAGGGGAGAGGGATGAGGGAGTAGGTACTGCAGCGGCTTTGTATTTGGTGAGAGGCATGGTTGTGGTTCTGGTGGTTTGAGGCTTGGAAGTGGTCGAGTGCTTGAATGCTTGAGTTTGTGATGTGTTGTTATAGGGGTAGTCGTCCAGCTCTATATACGTTTGCTGAAATGATATTTTCTGCAGACTCTCGTCACTGTCGTGTTCTTCCGACCACTCTCGACGGCTGTGAGTGTCTTCCCCCCGTCTCGGGTGCCAGTGTTCAGTCACCGTGAACATGTTCCCGGGGCATATTCGCATTGACGCCCTTTCTCAGACATTCTAGATGTCCGTCGTCTGTCATCGTACATGCCGTACACGTCTTCCCTGTGCCGTACACGCATGTCCAACCGCTATGACGAGCAGATCTGCATCATGTTCTCACTGTCGCCTTGATAGAGACCATTCTCGACGCCTATCTTTGGTCATCTAGACATGCCGCATTCTTTCCCCCTGTGCCGCATACGTGCATTACTTGAAAATGGTCTGACTTGGACCTTGCCGAAGATAAATGGAGACACGAACGCATATGCAGTGGTCGGGTAATAGCGTAAAGGTGTATTGAGTGATGTAAGTAAGCCGCATGCCATTGGTCTGGAAGTGGACCCTGCCTCAAGGCTTGCGATGCCGTGGCCCAGTATAAGCGGCATCCCATCCACTTCTGCCGGCGTCTCGATGCCGTGTCGAATTCAGAATTGCCGCCTTGGCATTAATCACGTGCTGCTCCGCTTGCCGTTGCCGATCCGAGCCATCTCCGAGCAAACCCCCACCAGCGATCCTAGCCTGCCATCCTCACCAACAATTCTCGGATGAATCATGGCCGACGAAGACGAGGACATTTCGCACCTGCGCGTGCCCGACGCAGCTGACTTTGATCCTACGGAAGAGGCCCAGGATTTTCGATTTCTCGACAAACTCACGTAGGCAATTTGCACACTCATTGCGGCTCTGGTCCCTCACCATGCTGATTTCTCCGCGACAGCGCACAGGATAGCGCACACCCTACGCTACCCAAGCGCGGCGAGAAAGACTTTGAGAGCCATGAGACGAATCTGCAGCTCGATACGCTGGAGGCCTCGCGTCGGGCCATGCACGGCGTCCTCTCATGGCAGCGCACGCACACGCAAAAGGGCCACATCCTAGCCATGTATGATCCCGAGCGCAACATGGCATGCGTCGACAAAGTCCGGTCCCAGCACTTTCAAACCATAGGCACCAACAAAGGTGGGAGGGAGTGGCTGTTGCCCGAGGAGGCCCTTTTCTTGCTCGAGAGAGGCAGCCTGGACTGTCGGTGGCCGGTGAAACGCGAGGTGGGTGACGGGACAGTCTACAGGACTGAAGATGGGGCGCCCATGAGCCTGCAGTCAGCCTACGCAGCCTTCATCGGCTTCGAGGGAGGCGTTGGCGGCAAACTGACACTGGAGATGTACAACGTCTACGCTGGATTGAAGAGATCGGGCTATGTCGTTTTTAGGACGGGCACGTGGGACGACGACAGAGGTGAGGTAGTTTCAATCCCACCAGAGCTCAAGGAGAAACACGATTCCGGCCCTGGCATCATTGGCCGTTTCTTTGCCGACATATGGCGACGTCTGAGCCAGCCGACCTATGCCATCTCACCCGAGAACTTGGCTTTCGGTCCGCTTATCAAACCCGGACTGTACAGAAGCTACAGTGATATTTACCGTCTTCTCAAGCTCATCCCAACCCACGACCGAACATGTCCACCCTCGTTCATTCTCCCAATGTCCCCAAATAATCCGTATCGCGTCCATTTTGACGTCTACCGCACAACAGCCAAATTCCGTAAATCTGCCCGTGCAAACCTTGTCCCCGACTTCCGCGTTTGTGTTGTGGATGCACGCACACACGCCATCCCTACGAGCGCACAATTGAACGATCTCATGGCACAGGTGCCAGAAGACAGACCCAAGGAGTCAGACCAACCGTACCAAAGACTCAAGCATGGATGTAGAAACATTATTTTGGCAGTCGTAGATAACGGTATCCCGAGCTACCTTAGAGTGGCCGATAGCCCATTCGAGGACGTCAAGATATATGAGAGGTCTGCGCCAAGAGGGAAGGGCGGTAGAGGGCGTGGAGGCGGTAGGGGGCGAGGTAAGGGAAGGGGACGAGGACGCGGAAGATAAGCGGTTCGAGGGCGCACAATCAACACCTCTACAACCAAGTTGGTTGTGACACTTTTTCTTGCGACCATACCAACATCTGATCACCTGCACCCTATACAACTGTTAGAATAAAGACATGGGATACTAGTCTGGACATAGTGCTCGGACCTTAGCCCGATCCTGTTTCCTTCCCGCTTTAATTACCCATCCAGTCACCGCCATGTTGTACCTTTTGTGTAATACGAGTTGCTGACCGGTCCCATGGCCTACATGACATTCACACATCCCTCTATTGGCGCCAGCTTACGTCTAAACACTGAGCGGCGCTGACAGCGACATTGGCCTGAAATCATACCCATTCTCGAGTGCTTTACGCCTTCGTGTGCAGGCGCTTTTCGGAACGGCGATTGAAAAAAACAAAGGCGCTAGGCGTCTGGAGGTGGTCATGGTCGTGGTACATATACGAGCCTATCACTTTAGAGCTTAGGCATGTAAGCAATAAGGGGTAACGGGGTGGACTCGTGTTGGGCTTACTACCAGCAAATCTTTCCGTGCATGAGCACATACACACACGACACTATCAATAGGCTCATGTGCTGCTTTGCGCATGTCCATGAGCCCCTCTATAATGCGAAAGCTTAGATATCTTTGTCACAACGCTACACCAAGTGTGGGCATATCATGACATGTTTTATCATTTTATGAAGAAACCGAAAATAAGATACAAGCTTACTAGCGTCAGAGCGGGTTTTAATACTTTGAACTAACCGCAGAGGAGTTCGTCCACTCTCACCAGATGTCAATTTTCTTGAAAGGGGGTGTTTAAGTTTGAATATGTCGACAAAGCGCACATTCATAAGATATATTTAGATGATACACTTCCCGACTATATTAGTATAAAGCCATGAGCAGCTCCTCGCTCTTCAAACTCATTCTCCGCTCTCGTAACCCTTTGTAATCCTCTTGTGCCTCAGTGTTATCATTCAGGTGTGGCGTTAGCCCATTTCGAGAGACACACTGTGCGTTCTTCACTCTCTTCAATCGTATAATATATATTTCATCGTTACTATGCATTCCACTGCTCATATTACGGCGGTCTTGCTCGCATTTGCCACAGCAGTCGTTTCCAGCCCAGTTGAACTACGTAAGCCAAGAGATTGCTTAAAAATTACAAAAAGGTCTTGGCTGACATTCGCCTTGATTCAGAACGACGCTCCGCCTTTACGATTGAGCAAGTGCCTGTCAAGGCTGTATACCGAAAGCACGGGGCGCAACAAAAGTTAGTTACCTACCAAAAATATGGCATACCGGTGGAAGCCAGCCTTGCCGCGTCTGCGAAGAAAGTGGCGGCAAAGACAACGTTGGCAAGTACACCATCAAGTGGATCCGTAAGTGCTTGGATCGATGAAAGTCAGGAGTCATATTTGACCCCTATCACGATTGGAAAGGATACTCTCCATGTCGTTTTTGATACCGCAAGTTCCGATCTGTAAGTTTGTTAGTCGACATGCAAATGTCGTGAACTCCCTGAGAGCTGATGTATACCAAAGTTGGGTTGAATCTACCCTACAGCCCCAAGAGCAGACCTGGCGCCATGATATCTACCATGCAGATCAGTCCAAGATCAAGAAGGGCTACACTTGGAACATCTCTTACGGTGATCACTCAAGTGCATATGGCGACGTCTATGTGGACAGAGGTAAGAGACCCCCGGCTTCTCAAATTTCACCCTCGGAAACCTACCAAATACAACCTCAGTCTTAGTCACCTATGACTGACTTGCAAAACCTATAGCCCAAGCTGGTCCCATGGTAGTTCCCAAGCAAGCCTTCGGAGCTGCGAAAAATGTGTCCGCCGAGTTCCTAGACAACTTTCAAATGGACGGTTTGCTAGGCCTCGCCTTCCGCAAAATCAACTCCATCAAACCTGTCCAGCAGAATACGTTCTTCGAAAACCTCAAACCTAACCTCGCTGCCCCCCTCTTTGCCACTGCGCTGCGCAGCAACGCCCCAGGCACGTATGATTTCGGCTTCATCGACCAATCAAAATACAAAGGTACACTCGCCTACACGGAAGTCGACAGCAGCAGCGGCCACTGGAAGATATACGTGACGGGATCCAGCATGCTCAATTACGGCTTCCACGCCATTGTCGACTCGGGAAGCACCTTGGCACTTCTCCAACCCGAGTACGTTGACGCTTACTGGGCCAAAGTCCCACACGCAGCCCACGACGACACAGCCGGCGGCTACATCTTCCCCTGCGACGCCGATTTACCAGATTTCTGGCTCAAGATTGGTGGTGCTAAGCATATTATTTCTGGAGATTATTTTAATAATGGTTACATGGATGATAGCGGTGTCATGTGCTTTGGTGCGCTGCAGTCTAATAACGGATTCATTAATGCTATCCTTGGCCAGACTTTTATGAAGGGTAGGTACATTGTGCACGAGGACAGCAATGGATTGCCGAGGATGGGGCTCGCACGGTTGGCTCATCTGTAGACGTCATCCGGATATCTGTTTCTTTTCCTACGGCAAACGAGGAGGGGTTTCTTTTCAGTGGTGACTGGCGGACAATGTGCTTCCAGTCCATGAAAAACAAACATCCTTTGTGGACAGTGAAAGAAAGATATTGGAAACGAGTAATATGTTTCTTTCTTCGTTAGATTAGAGGGTTGTTAATACTCAACACAGAAGTCACTTCTATTTTTACTGCATCTGCCGTTGAAATGGGGATGGAGTATTTTTGAATTTAATTAAAAATTGGCAACTGCATGTTGAAAAGTTACCTCCCTCGCACTAATAGCTACATTAGCCAAAAAGCCCCAAACCAGGCCCCATCTATGCCTTGATGTTCGTAGGCTGTTTATAGTACTTGCTAGGAATAAACGGCATCTTAGTGACAACCGCCTTCCTCTTCCTGCCACGAACCACAACCTCAACTTCGGTACCCGCCTTGTGCAAGCCGTCCTTGATGTAGCCCATGGAGATGTTCTTCTTGAGCGTCGGCGAAGGACACCCAGAAGTAATGGTGCCGATTTTCTCACCAGCCTCATTTACAATCTCTGCACCTTCTCGGGCAGGCGATCCTTCAATGACCAGGCCAACGCGACGTCGTGATACACCGCCGCCTTCCGACTTCTTCTTCAGCTGCTGCAGGATGACCGAGTCGCCGAGGAAACCGCCTTTTTCGCGACGGTCTTTGCCGATGATCCAGGAGAGTCCGGCTTCGACGGGCGTGGTGGTGTCGTCTAGGTCGTGGCCGTACAGACACATGCCTGCCTCCAGTCGCAGTGTGTCACGTGCACCCAGACCCGCAAAGCGCAGCTCGTCCTTTGCCGAGTCGAGCAGGAACTGTGTGATGGCCTCTGTGGCATATCCAGGAATACTGATTTCGAAGCCGTCCTCACCAGTGTAACCACCACGGCTTACGAGAACCTCGGCATCGGTGCCCTTGATGGTTGCAGCAGTGCATTGGCCAAAGTAGAGGGCCTCGAGATCCTTTTTCGACTTGTCGTCGAGGACACGCGAGAGTATCTCAGAAGACAAGGGGCCTTGGAGGGCGACGAGACCTTGTCCGTCGAGTATCTTCCACTCGACGGGCTGGTCGGGATGCGCATTTTTCCAGGCGTCTAGTTGCGTCTTGAAGTAGGCCGTGTCCTTTTCCCTGCACCCGGCATTGGTAACGACATAGAACTTGTCGGCTAGACGGGTGACTACTGTGTCATCCACAATGCCGCCAGTGGAATGCAGTAAGGTTGATAGTGTGGACTGATGCTTGGGCAGTGAAGAAAGTGACGACGGTGTGATGCTCTCCAGGAAGGCTTCGGCGCCAGGGCCAGAAAAGTGGTGCTGCACCCTGGAATAGTGTTAGTCAGTCTGATGTCACCCAAAACTGGCGTGCAAGTTGCAATGCATTTGACCTTACATGTGTCCAACGTCGAATAAGCTCGCCTTCTCTCGCGTCCAGTTATGCGAGTCGATGATGCTCAAGTCACTATATTGGACGGGCATGGAGTAGCCGCCAAACGGTACAAACTTGGCGCCATATTTTTTGTGAAGTTCGTAGAGCCCTGTCTTGCCTAGCTGCTCAGCTCCAGCTTCCGACGAAGCAGACCGTATCTGCTGGTGAGATGGTCGTGTGAGCTTGCGGGGCCGTGGGGTGGAAGTGGTATATGATCTTGGTGGATAGTGCACCGTCTGTGAACATTCGGCCCTCCAAATTCGCGGCCCAAGACCATTGACGGCTGGGCGCAACGCAGCAACTGCTCGTTTCGAGGCCATTGTGTGCGTGGAGAAGTGAGGAAGTTCTGGAAGAAATTCTGCTGTTGGCTGCTCGGCGGGTACTCACGGCGATTCTATATAAGACTGGCATGACGGCAGCTGCGGGCTTACCTTGGACTAGCTGTGGGGCCCAAGCTCTCGTCGAGCTGCGCGGGATTCCATCCACCAAAACGGCCATCGTTCCCATAACCGCCTATATCGCGCCCCGATCGCCCCGAAACAACTGCAGCAACCATGTCAAAGGGCAGCAAATACCTACTGGTGTCGCTGCCGACATCCATCTCGCCCTCGAACCATGCCGAGGATGCGCTCACAGCTCTGCGGTCCACGGTAACCAATGACGTGGGGACCACTTCGCCGTTCGCGATACCCAACTTTAAGATTGGGACTCTGGATGCGTTGGTGCAGCAGGCCGACGACCTTTCCAAGCTTAGCAGTGCGTGTGAGGGTGTGGTTGGGAAGGTTGGGGAGAGCCTACGGCAGATACTAGACGGCGACGAGGGCAAGATACAGCAACAGAAGACGATAAACGATAGTAGGTCGGGGATGCACCAGGCAATCAGTAGCTAGAGCTCACATTACGTAGAGCCTGTCGACCAGTACCTGCGCAACTTCCAGTGGAACAAGGTCAAATACCGGGCGGACAAGCCTATCGCAGACCTCATAGACGCATTACAGAAGGTGGGCAGGAACCGCGCAACCACAACTAGCGCACTGCACGAATCTAGCTAACCATGTGGGCGCAGGAGATTCAAGGCATCGACAACGATGTCAAGTCCAAGTTTAGCCAGTACAACCAGACCAAAGGTGCCCTTGCAGCCGCAGAGCGGAAGCGAACAGGAAACCTATCGACCAAATCGCTCGTCAATGTCGTAAATCCAAAGGCCCTGATTCGCGACTCGGAATACCTCGACACCCACCTCATCGCCGTCCCCAACACTGTCGTAAAGGACTTTTACCAACAATATGAGGAGCTGTGTCCCATGGTTGTTCCACGGTCTGCCAACAAGCTCGCCGAAGACGACGAATTCAGCCTCTTCGCCGTCACAACATTCAAAAAGCATTCGTCCGAGTTTGTACACAAGTGCAGGGAGAAGCGGTGGACACCGAGAGACTACCAGTACAAGGAGGGCGGCAAGGAGGAGGAGGCCAAGGAAGCGGACCAGTTGGCAAAGGATGAGAGAAAGCTCTGGGGCGAGGCGCTGCGGCTAGGACGGACGGGGTACAGCGAGAGTGCCATGATCTGGATTCATGCGCTAGCACTAAGAGTATTTGTGGAGACGGTGTTGCGGTACGGTCTGCCACTTGACTTTGTATGCGGTATAGTTCAGGTGCGTAGACGGAGCGTTCTTGAGGGCCATGTTCAAATGACTAACGAGTACAGACCAATGCGAAACAAGCAAAGACGGCAAAGTCGAATCTCGACTCGGCTTACTCATACCTCGGCGGCAACGCCTTTGGCCGGGACAGTAAAGGTCGCATCAAGAAGGACGACGCGACCATGTCGAACGATATGCAACAGGCTGGACACTTGGGTGATCAAGAGTACACCGCATACGTCTATTACGAGTTTGAGATTCTATAGCATGCCTTGGTGGAGTGTTGAGATGTAGGCTGGCATTCGCATCAAGGTCCACTTATGGGACTCGTAGATAATTGCCCATGGAGGCAAGTGAAATAGAGATACAACTCAGCCGTGCAACAAAGTTGACCCATGCATGTGATGCGGGATGGCTGGCCTAACTTAGGGTAGCGTGGCCCGAGCTCCCCATACTAAAGGCGGTGGCAGAACTTTAGCGCAGCCAGTCCTCTCTTCGGAAGCGCAAGCGCAAGTTTTGGAAAAAAGTTGGGGCAACCATCTCGACGTTTGATTGCGAAGCGCAGAATACACGACTGCTACGATGCCGTCAACACACAATGTGGACAAGCCATGGGACACGGATGATATTGACAAGTGGAAGGTAAGCTTGCGACGTGCGTGTGCTCTATGCGACAGCCAGGTAACTAATCATGGCACAGATCGAGCCCTTCAAGCCCGAAGACAACACGGCCGGCGCCTTCACCGACGAGTCCCGCTTCAGCACCCTATTTCCAAAGTACCGCGAACAGTACCTAAAGGGCTCTTGGAAATTCATTACCCAGGCGCTGCAGAAGCAAGGCATTGGCTGCGAGCTTAACCTCGTCGAGGGCTCAATGACAGTATGGACGACACAAAAAACTTGGGACCCCGCTGCTATTCTGAATGCGCGCGACTTGATAAAGTTGCTTGCGAGAAGTGTGCCTGCCCCGCAAGCGGTCAAGATCCTCGATGACGAGGTAGCCATGGACATTATCAAGATACGGAATTTGGTTGGCAATAAAGAGCGCTTCGTGAAGAGGCGGCAGCGCATCCTCGGCCCCAACGGATCGACGCTCAAGGCATTAGAACTGTTAACCGAGTGCTACCTTCTTGTCCAAGGAAACACGGTCGCGGCCATGGGCCCATACAAAGGCCTCAAGCAAGTGCGACGCATTGTCGAAGATACCATGCACAACATCCATCCCATTTACGCTATCAAAGAACTCATGATCAAGAAGGAGCTTGCCAAGGACCCGGAGCTCGTCAACGAGAGCTGGGATCGTTTCCTACCCAACTTCAAGAAGCGCTCGCTCAGCAAGCGACGCGTACCACACAAGGTCAACGACAAGTCCAAGAAGACGTACACGCCGTTCCCCCCACCGCAAGAAAAGAGCAAGGTGGACCTGCAGATCGAGAGCGGCGAGTATTTCTTGGGGAAGCATGCAAAGGAGAGGAAGGTGCAGGAGGAGAGGGAGGACAAGATGAAGGACAAGATGGATGCGAAGAGGAGGGAGAGAATGCAGGAGTATGTGGCGCCCGAAGAGGATGGTGGCGAGAAGAAGAAGAAGAAGCGGAAGAGGGAGGAGGGCGAGGTCAAGGAAAAGAAGAAAAAGAAGCGCAACCAGGACGTAGACGGTGATTCTTAAACTATCTGGAAAATTGTGAGCATGGTAGGAGAGCGCGTTTATCTGTACGGTACTATACGGCATTTCTTGGTGTTTAGGTTACTTTGAAAAGTTCAAATACCCAGTCTTGATTAACATGAGACTAAGTTTGCAGACCAAACAACAGCGGGCTCATGTGAAGATGCTCGCTGCATATTCAAAGTCAGCAAACTATCCTGACAGCTCTTGGCCTGATGCCTGAAGAGTCGCCACAGCCGCAACCTTGAAACTCGGGGTAAGCAATGGTTCCCAACTTTACGACAACGGTCCAAACGTCTAGTGTCTCACCTCAGGCCCACCACCACCTCCAGCTCCAACATCCCAGCCTTCCACGCTGCCTTTACATATCCATGCGAAAATTTCCTACGTCTACCACATTCCTTTTTTCCAGTTTCCAAACCCGTCATGGTATATCTTAGTATTCGCAATGGGTCATTTTTCCTAGCACAGTCTGCTTTGGCGCGATGTGCACAGGCCCTTTCGGGTGTACACACGAGTCCACTCTACGCGCTCGAGTTACAAACCTCGATTGATGGATTAACAGAGTACGCTTCTTGGATGCCAATGCAGCCCCCCAATGGGCGAAAGCATCAGAAAGAGAAAGAGGCAGGAAACTCACCATGGACACACGCTCCGATTTGCACACCTACTCTCCAAACCATAAACTCCACACTCTGCATCTATACCTCCAGCACTTTCAGCAACGGCCGCGGAATATCAATCTTCACTACCCCAACCCTCGCCAAAACATTCGCCCTCCTCCCGGCGTTTACATCCCCCCAACCCCCCCACATCAACGTACCTACAGACGCCTACACTGCAACCACCATTCCCGGCAAAGGCCTCGGTATGCTCGCTA
>Ga0265780_10004094_pt1 | contig 18964 bp, 18 predicted proteins | sample P1T30metagenome_FD_192432 | JGI IMG/M metagenome (GOLD analysis project Ga0265780, IMG submission 192432) | Plant litter microbial communities from East Loma Ridge, Irvine, California - P1 T30 | ecosystem: Environmental > Terrestrial > Plant litter > Unclassified | place: USA: California...
TCAGTTGTGTACCACCAATCTCTGTCACTCTCGTAAACATCTGGCCAATCCTCATCGCTATCAAATTCGGAATCTGAATCGGACCATCGTTCAGATTCCGTGTCGAGATTCTCAGCCTCTTCTTCGTCCGTTTGCTTCAAAGTCACGCCAATCCTCTGCAACTCCGCCTCGTAAGCGTCTTTGTCAACTTGTCGTTCTGCGCGAATCTCTCTCATTCGCGGTTTCCAGACTCGGTTCATGAAGATTGCGAAAGGCTTGGTGTATGTAGCCCATTCGAGTTCGAACTCCGTAGTTAGATTTTCGAGAAGCTCTATGTCTTTGTGCTCGAGATCGTAGATATCCTTTGCTTCCTCGGGTGTGGGACGTTGGAAACGATCGCCGATTTCTTCTTCTACTCGGTAGCAGCAGGTGTGGGTGAGCGATAACTCTTCGAACGTTATCAGGCGAAGTATGGCTGAGCTCATACAAGTCGTGGTGCAATTCTTCTGGACGCAATGGAAGATATAAGAGTGTATCGACCGATGTTGTTGTTTGCGAAATCGTCTTTGAAGGTACGAGCTATGATATGCGTAATTGGACTTCGATGTAGCGCTTCCAATAATTTGGCAGCCGTTCGGTGAACAGTAACATACACAACTGTCCGGCTGTTCTAGAAGTAGAAAATCACTCACCTTATCCACCCTTTCAATCGACTTAGCAATCGACTCAGCTACGGTAGCTGAGCTGGCAGATGGTCGCGCGAGGAGATGGACCGGTGTAGTAAGGAATACTGGATGAATCCAGGATCCGTCAGCACCATGTTCGAGCGGCCATCGGAAAATTCATGGAAGCAATTCGTGCGGGCCCACGTCGGAAAAGTATGCATTTGACCATAAAGGAGTGCCGTAGTGCCGGAGGTCGTCGCATTCGAAAATGCATCGCACGGTGTTCACGTTGCGATGGCCAAACTTCCAAAGACTTTCTGCGCCAAGAACGCTAAGGTGGCAATTGTACAAGTGTACTTGACTCTTGCCGACATTGCTCGATCCATAGTCTTGTTTTATGGCCAATGCGTCATTGTGAGGAGATAGCAAGCATGCTAAAGTATCGAAAATTTCAGCCCATTGAGTCGGTTCTGCTCCTATCCACTCATAACAGGCCCAATAATAGTTGGCCATTCTCCAGTCTCTTTTTGTAACATGAAGCTTGAGTGGTAGCAATGCTACCATCGACTTTGGGACATGCATCTCAAGGGCAGTCCGCCATAAAGCGGTGGCAAGACCTCCGGCGTTATTAGCCAGACCCTCCACGACCAAGATCTCTATGCCTTCCGGCCATGCCGCCATTGCACAACAGTACTTAGGCTGCTCAAGTGTGTGAGCCGTTTCTTCCTGATCATGCGTCGTGAGGAACTTGCACAGGTCAATATCTGATCGACGAACAGTTGCAAGGTATAGCTGGTCATCTTCGTTTAGAGCTGAATGAAGATTAGAGACTGTATTCAAACAAGAGTCCTGAAGTAATTAGACGTACCAGAAGCAAGCTCTTCCGATCTCAGAAGTTCTGACCATGTATCGTAAAGACGCGTCTTATGGTTGGTTCCAGCATATTGGGGATCATATAGGGACCAATCGCCAGTTCTTTGTGCTAGGTGCCGCAAGATTTCAAATTCGGTTCTTCCCGATGACCACGTTGCCATATAGCGCTGCAAATGCACGATGGGTGTACTGTGTTTGTTAGCCGTGTATGTGGGAGAGTGAGAAGCTTACAAGCCAGAGGCGTCGAGATGGTCGAATGGAACGCTTCGCGTCAAGCAAATGTCTAGTAGATCTTTTACGTCATTGATCGGGGCTATCTTGAGAGGTGTTTTTTCCAAGAATTTCAAGGCGGCCTGCTTTGATCAGGAGCGTCTACATGGAGATCGCGAAGGATTTTACGTGTAGAATGCCGTCACCATCCTCGTTCACATCCAAACGATCGAAGTCTATCCCAAGGGACACTTGAAGTTTCTCTATCGTTCTCAGCAGAATTTCTCGCGTTTTAACTGTTCCCTGTGGATTATACATCTCAAAGATTCCGTCATTGAATATCTTGAAGGCACCCGTGCCCCGCGAAACCACGGCACGATATCTCAGCATGGGCACTATTGTACTCCAGCCCTTTGAGGTTTGCCATCCGAATTCGATGCAAACCCCTAGAAACTTGTTGTACACCCTGAATTGAGCCACAACTGATCGCGTGTAGTTCGAAAATGCAAATAGAGCGCATCCTCGATCATGCTGATAAGTTTCTGCCGAAAGGATAGACATCCAGCGTTGACGTTGAAACGATTGCTTTCTCTTTGTACGACATTGACACAATGGAAGCAGACCTTCGTTTGCGCTGCCCTTCTCCAATTCGAAACTATGGGTGTCGTAGCTTTCCAAGGACGACTGAACGTGGGGTTGAACGGCTACAAGAGTTTGGATAGCATCAGCGAGGATCGAAGGGGCTACGAGAGCTGAATCGTGAGAAGATGAGACGCTGCGTGCCTGCTAAATAGTGAGTATCTCTAACAACTGATTCTCGCTCAACAAGAGTACTTACCAAAATTTCCATTTTTCTCTCCACAATTGTTGTGCAGGCGTCTATATGATCCCGCAGCTCCATCGTTTCACGAGACAACGCCCTGTTGTGTTGGTGCTGCGTTCGAGAAACCTCGTTCACACCTCGATGTATCACTTCCAGGAAATTTGTGTGGCTGATCAGGCTCTGCTCCATATTCGCCGCTTGATGCGAAATATCGTTAAGCCTTGGATGTAGGTCGTCCACTTTCCGCGCAACGCCATCGAAGCCAACGCACTGCAGCGCCAGGCTGAGATTGTCCTGGAAGCCACTCAAGGATGCCTGCATATCGGCAAGCGTCTCCTTCCGGTATGGCCAGATGAGTCGCTTCTTTACATCTCGTAACCGGGACTGAATGCTCCCAGTCTGTTCTGTGGTGTTGCACTTATCCGCCATCGTCTTCAGCCTCGCCAGAGCGTCTTCGCAGGCCTTGAGCGCCATATGCAGCTGCGACGACGGTGCATGGTTGTCAATTTCGAAGCGCTCCTTAACGTATCGTAGGCTTTCGAGGATGCCTTGCAGACCTTCGACTTGCTGCAGCACGTTGTCGATGTCATCGTGGTAGCCTTTGTACTTCGAGTAGTAGTTGTAGAGGATCTGGCAAGTCTGTATGCCGAGCGATGTGATGCCCACAGCCGTCCCGGCGACCGAAAAAGGGTCGGCCATCGTCTGTCGAGGCAGATGGTGCAGATTGTCAGCTGAAGAGCGGGGCTTCGATGCAGGACATATGAACGTGCGACACAAGGCTGAAAAAGCCAAGAGCGTGGTGCATCATGCACGGCTTCGTGGCTATGTGGTAAGCGGCAAGGTTGATGGACAGGCTGAATCCCAGCGTCAATGTTGATGCTCGATGACGCAGCAAGCCTCAAAGAAGGAGCGACGACGCCCACACCCAGCCTAATCACGTGCTCCACACCACATCACGCAAAACCAAACACCCACTCCCAACGAAGAAACTGCTATCATTCCAATTTCCTATCCAACCCCCAAAGTACGCACAAATGCCCCTCGTCGCTTTCGCGGACCCATAAAACGCCATGCTAGCCATGCAATATACCTCTAATAATGCTACGTTGCCAGTCCAGTTCCCAAACCATACCCAAGGAAACGCCCTGACGCAATGCAAGTTTAAACATAGGGAAGAAATGGACAACTCCATGCCGATTACACACCAGTCCAGCCCCGCCGTCTCCGAACAGTCGCGACGTAGCCATTTCCTTTGTCGCTTTCAGCGGTAGGATCCTACTCCTTGCGGCCGGCTGTGCTAAGCTCGCCGCCGCTTGTTTCTCTGCGTCTGCGGACGATTTGTAGGCGTGGGAGGGGAGGGGCGTTGGCGACGGGGGCGTCGTTCTCGCCGCTGACGTTGACGTTGCTTTGGCGGCGGCGAGAGACGGCTTCGCTGAGTCGACCTTGCCGGGCTTTGGGGAGGCGAGAAGAGCTCGTTGGGGGACGATTGCTCGCATCGATACGCGCAAGGGACGATGCGGCATCGCGAGATGGCGGACGCGATGACTGGCGAGATGCTGTTGGTGTACCTGATGGACCCAGCGCGGCGAAGGAAGTCGATGAGCGAGCAAGAACTGGTGGTTGTTTCGTCCTGCCAGATAATGCTGGCGCGGTTGGGTCCTCGGCGAGATCCCACATTGTTGCCGATTGGCTTCGTGCAATGCGATCTCTACCACTGCCTGCATGCGTAGGTGTGCCCGACATGATCGGGATAGTGAAGGATCCTTTCAAGCTATTGGGGGTTGGGGGTGTAAGACCCATGACTGAGCTCACGAGAGTCGATCCCGAACTTGAGCCAGAGCCATCCCGACGTCCAGCAGATGAGGCAGGTCGCCTGAGATTCATGCCGACGCCCGAAGCACGGGATAAGCTGCGCTTACCGGTTGAGCCAGTGCCGATGCTGTTGAGATCGACCTCATCACAGGCACGCACAAGCTCTTCCGCCATTTGCCGTACTAAGACGGCACCATCGTGCTCCACGAGCCAATTAATACGCTCGTAGCAGCCAAAGGCCCGAATGAGCCAGCAGCCTTCATCCTTCGCATCGCAAATGGTGCGCAGGATACGGAGTAGATTCAGACGCGTAACAGCGTCCTTATGACCAAGCCTTTGCTCGGTTCGTTGGAATATCTCCGGTGCTGCAAGTGACGCAGCAATCGGTGGAGAGAGACGAACCAGCTTTTGAAGTGGTTCAAGCATGTTCTCAAACGTTGATTGAGAGAGCTCCGCGGAAGTATAAGCGGAGATGATTGCGGTCGTGAAGTTGGTTTGTGACGAGAGGAGGTATTGCTCAACACGAGCAGTCTCTTCCTGGAGCCTACGTAATGCGTTAGCTATACAAAGTATGTAGAAACGGGATACAGTCAGTACGTACCATACAAAGATAGCATCCAGAGCCGTCACCGCCCAGTTGCGGTCATGCAGCAACGACACATAGAACGCAAGACCTTTGGCATCCCACAGCATCTTACGAGCAACCTTGCCTGAATTGACCATCTCGAGCAGTACTGGTAGAGCGAACTCCTTCAGTGGGCCACCTTCACGTACAACATCCTTCAACAAGGGTATAATGTCTGAGAGTGCCGCCTCTTCCTGTCTGCTCTTGTTGTGGCGGCACAAATTGTACATAGTGTTGAGAATCTGGTTCGATATCTCACGATGGAAAGGTGGTAGTCGTGCAGGGTCGGATGCGGACCGGTTCATATTACGGGTCATTGCGTCCTTCTGGCGTGTGGACTTGAGTAGTTCGATTAGGATGTCAATGGCGTTGGAGTTTTGTAGAGCTTCGTGGGTCGAGGAAAGCGAGCTAAGGTTCTTGATGAACTTGAGCATAGTGATCTGATGCGGCGGAGACATCTTTCGAAGGTCTTTCAGAACACCTGGTTTTCGTTAATAAGAATTTCTTCAGCAATATCAGGAGGAAATTCGTGAGCACTTACGTTTTAGAATCATGCGGTCCGCCACAAGATCCTTCACGTGGCTTTCCGCCTGTGAGAATGTGAGGAAGATGTGCACAATGCGTCCAACAATGAGCTTCGCAACCTCTCCGTCTTCTTCTACCATTCTGTTAAGGACCAAACTGAGTGGGTACAGGACACTCGATCTTGAGAAGATGCGGCAAAAGTCGTTCTTGGGTGTTGGTCCTTGTAGCTCGAATACACCATACACACCATTGACCCCAATAAGAACGAGGTCGCGTTCAGCATCGATGTCTTCTTCAAGAAACTCCACCAAAACGTCGATACCACCACAGCCGATGAACATCTGCAATGTAAGTGTGCTTGTTTGGTACATCTGCCGTACAAAGGCTGCGGCCTCCTTGCGAATGTCGCTTGGGTACTTCTTGTACGCAAAAGCGGAGATGGTTGATATACCTCCCAGGAACGACAAGCTTTCTTGTGCTTCTGAATCTTCGAGAATGATGAGGTTGATGATTTTCAGTAGTGGTAACACAACGTCATTTGGTGGCTTCGTTCCCAAGATCTCAAGAATTGGCAACATACCGTGACTGCGTAATATGACTGAACGCTTGTCTGGAGATTCGTACAGTACTTGTAGTAACTGATCGGCAATATCTAGCAGTACATCGTCCGGCTGGCTGGTCTTCAAGCACCCGACAAGGTTCTCAGTCATCTTTGTCAGTCGATCATCGCGGTCTCGAGCAACGTTGTTCTCCAAATTAAGGTTGTCCAAGCCTTCATCAAGGTTGGCGAACGGGTCCATGTCATCTTCGTCCGCAATAACAAATGAGCTGGCCATCTTTGATGTGATCATGGCAAGACTGCTATGCTCACTACCGCTATCACTCTCGGCTCGACTAGTAACAACATGGGGATGTCTGATGTCACCGAAAACATCTGAGAAATCATCGCCCTCATCCTCGGCGTACTTTTGAATCTCAATTTGCGACTGCGTCCTTTGCAATTTGCGAGTCGAGGTCGAACTCGCTGAGCGTTGTCGGACGTTGCCGCTCGACCTTGCGTCGCGCGTTGCCTTAGGCGGCGCTTTCAAATCACTCGGGTGAAATAGGCGGGGTGAAAACGACTCCAACGGTGAACCGGAAGCTGCTCTCGAGGGTTGTTGCTGGGACTGTGCCAACGCTGGTTCTGTGTACTGCATTGCAGCAAGTCTTCGCTCGAATGCATCCTCGTCTGTTGGCATCAAATCTGAATAGTCTTCGATAGAGTCTTCTCGGAACAGCTGACTGGGTCGAGCCAGAGCAGCCACTTTCGTCTTGGGAATTTGCGCTGCTTTGGGAATGCCACGTAGATACGCTGTCTTCGGTTGGATGTCTTGTCTTTCTTCGATTTCGGAAGCATTTGATGTTTTTCTTGAAGGCAGAACTGTCGCTCGTGCCTTGGCGTCATTGGCTTTTGGACTTCCTGACGCTTTCGGTGCGAAGCCTTGTGGCGTTTTCTGGAAGTGCTGCAAGTTCAGTGGGCTCTTCACCGTGGCTTCACCGTCTCCATACTCTGCCTGCTCGGCAACACTCTCAAAACTCGCAAAAGCCTTCAGCCTGTCGCTTGAAAACAAGCCACCAAAATTGTCATGAGGCTTTAGGTGCGGCATCTGAAGTGCGCGAGGCGAGATGCTTTCAGCAAAGTCGTCATCCCAATTGTCGTCGTGGTCAAGCTCAGGCGAACGAAAAGATTCGGCGGTGGGTCTTTGTTTGGGGATATTAAGATTGACGTTGACAGGGTTTTTGCGAGATGCCGCTGCAGGGCCGTTTGCCGGGGTGGGACTATTTTTCGGTGCACCCGCTGCCACGCGAGAGCTGCGCCGAAGTGAATTCGGGGACTTGAGAGCCTCATTCCACTCCTGCACGGACTTGACAGCTTCCTGGTATTCGGTGGGCTTGGTGGGGACCGCAGGAACGGTCCGCTTGGCGCTCATGATCCAGGGGTGCTTGAGCAGACGTTTGGCGGATATGCGAAGCGTAGGGTTCTTCTGGAAGCATTCCATGAGGAACTCGCGCAGGAGCTATTACTGTCAGTGTGCTGCTATGGACATGGTAGGACAGATGTTACCGGAGAAGCACTGCCCGGGATTGGTGGGTGTTCGTCATTGACAATCCTGAACAGCGCCTGCATGGGCTGCAGCTTGTGATATGGCGGCTTTCCCTCGATCAGCTCGATGACGGTGCAGCCCAGACTCCAGATGTCCGAGGATGTGGTAGCTCCAGATAGCTCAATGACCTCCGGCGCCATCCAATATGGTGTTCCAACGACGCTCGACTGGTCGAGACCTGACTGCTTCGTAGCCACACCAAAGTCTGCCAGCTTGACCAATCCCTCCTTTGTGGTCAGGATATTCGCACCCTTGATATCCCTGTGTATTACACCCTGCTCGTGGAGGTAGAGAAGACCATGGAGGGCCTGGGACATGTAGAGAGCAACGAGGTTTTCCGGAAACTTGCCGAAGTTCTTGCAGATGCTGTGCAACGAGCCGTTTTCGCAGTATCTGCAAACATTAGTCCCTTGCTCGACGAGATATTCGCAACAGACATGCAATGGGGGCGTGCTTACTCCAGTATAATGTACAGGCTCTCTGAGCTCCTCACGAAGCCGTTGTACTTGACAATGTTGGGGTGATTCAGGTTCTTGAGCAGGTCAATCTCCATCTCCATGTTCTTGAGGTCCGCTGCGCCCAAGTTCTCCAGGCGGACCTGCTTGATGGCGACCGTCTCTCCCGTGCCCCAGTTCAGCGCCCGGTACACGCTGCCAAAGGCGCCCTTGCCCAGACAGTCTCCCAGCTGAAAGTCCTTGAGGCCGGCCACGTCCTGGGCGGCCTTCTGGGCGGTTCCTTCCCGGCTCGGGCGCTGCTCGCGTTCACGTGGTTGGCCATTGTGGTTGGAGGAGCTCGAGGACTTCTTTGCGTGGCCGGGCGTGTTGGACTGCGACGTGGATGCTTGCGATGAGCGCGAGTTCGAGGCGGCGTGTGAGACTTTGTTGGGCGCATGTGACACCATCTTCACTCTTTGCCTTGGGCCAAGACCGGCTGCAGCTATTTTCCGCCCCTAAGCCGAGTTGTGGTGCTGGCCGTGGTATGGGTGGTTGGCGGTTGGCGGTTAGCGGTGTAGGAAGCTTCGAGGAGGCGCCTCGCAGTATGCCCGGTGCATGTCCCTCGTCCAAAGCCCGCCAAAAAGCTGCCAAAGAATGGACGTCAATGCTCCTGGTGTTGATGTTTGTCCATGCGCGAGGGTGCTATGGGCATTGGCGGGGTCCGTCTCACGCCTGGTCGGTAGTGGCAGCTGCTATGGATTGGGGATCCTGGCCTCGAAACCGCACGTCCAAAGTGTCCAGCGAATCCCGCGATGTCGTGCCGCCCGTTCAATACGCCCGCGGATTCAGCAGCTGTCGCGTCCTCCAGGTGAGCAGCTGCGCATTCTCACGTGCGGGATCTGGCTGTGAGTTGCGTGTCGAGCGAATTGGACTCGGGCGAAAAGGGTGTGAATCTCCGCAATAGCTTCCGACCCACACAGCGACCGTTGCACGTCTCGCTTGGCTTGCAACTAACAACGCCTCCATGTTGACTTTTTTCTCTCGTTAGGATGCCTCATATGTCACAGTCAAAACACGGCAGAAGCTCTTCAAAATAATTTCAACGCGTCTCAGACGAGGCGGGACGTATTGCGTTAATTGTCTTACTCTCATAGGGCCGACGGACGCGTTCTCACGTGCTTCTGCACTCTTCCACGATCATCACCCGCGTCCTGCACGTTCAGCTACAGCTAGTCCTTGCCCCACGGCTGCAAATCGCTATTCATGGCGCAGAAATCACATGCAAGCAACCGCACATCATCACCGTATTGGTGGGGCAACAGTGCGGGGACGGCACCTGAGCTGTGCCATTCGCCTGGGAGTCCAGCTAACATTGAACGGACCAAGACATCACTCGTAGGGAAGTACATTCTCGAGTCTTTCATTTCTCATCGCTCGCTTTTCCCGTGCATTTGTCCATGCATTCGCCATAACTCCTTGCTTGCCCCATGTTCGCATCCAGACTGCATCGACCTTAACGGCCAGCAACCACGTTCAGAACACCGCCATCGACAGCAATGATCTCGCCGTTGACGTATGTGTTCTTGGTTAGAAACAGCACCGCCTGCGCCATCTCCTCGTCCTGGCCTGCCCGCTGCTGAGGAACGTGGCCCTTTTCCTGGATCTTGTCGTCCGGCACGCTGCTCTTTTGGTTCTCATCGCTCTCCTTTGCCGTCATCTCGGATGGGAAGTAGCCTGGTGCGATCGAGTTGACGCGTACCCGTATCTTCTGGAACTCGGCGGACATGAGCTTGGTAAGGTGAACCGTTCCACCCTTGGCGGCGTTGTAGCTGAAGTGGCCTTGAGCGTGGCGCATGATACCCGACATAGAAGAGATGACAATGACAGATGCCGAGAGATGACCGTGAGACTCGGTGCCAGCTTGAAGGAGCGGCAGAAGTGCGACAGTGGTGAAGTACACTGAGGTGACGTCCGTGTTGTACGTCTCATTCCAGCCCTCGAAGGTCTCGTTGTTCCATAGCTTCTCTTTCAGATCCGTTGCGTTCTCCTGGTCCGGCTCGGCCTTCTCACCGCTGATACCGGCTGACGCGACCAGCAAGTTGATGTACTTCTCCTTGGACGCCAGCTCCTGGTACATGCGCTCGAGGTCATCTTTCTTGGTAACGTCGCACGGTCCCAGTGGGATGATCTGTCCGCCTCCGCTAGGGCTGTGTGTCTTTGCGGCCTTCTCGAGAACTTCCTTGCGACGTCCTGTGATGTACACCTTGGCGCCGTTGGCCGAGAGAGCTTGTGCAGCCACTAAAAAGAATTAGAGATGATTACCTAAAGTATAAAAGTTTCTTTTTACTTAGGCCAATACCGCTACCACCGCCGGTGACAACACAAACATAGTCCTTGACTGAGAAAAGCTTCTCTGCTCGAAGCTCGCTTGTGTTTGCCATAGTTCGTGGTTTTCTGATTCAATAAATCGGAGGGTCAGAAGATACAGGGATGCAGTCACCAACGTCAGAGAGAATGATGGGGGGTATAGATTGATGAAGATCTACGACTAATGTCGTGTTCTAGAAATATAAAGCTGTTGACAGTTTATGACGTACCTGTAATACCTAGAGCTAACTCCCGGATAGGTTAGATCAAAACACTCCTTCTGGCCTAGCTAACAAGGCCCTACATGCGCAATTCTCATCCTCAGCTGTAGTCTCCACGACGCATCAACTTTTTCGTTCTCGACCCGGGTGAAGGCGAAGAGCAGCACCCGAGGTATTCAGGGGTATATCGTGTGCGTTTGGTTTGTTTGACGGCGCGCATCGATATAGCTCACGTGAAGCAGTACGCGGCTGCCTGCTTAGGTGCGCAATCGGTCAGCTAATCGGAAGGCGCACGCTCCAACTGCTTGACTAGAGCGAGCATATGAATAGTCTGGCTACCTTAGGTAGACCCTGATCTTCCGCACCTCAAGGAAATACTTACCGTCATTACCAAGAAGTAATTCCCGGGAACTGCAACAAGATTTTGAACATGACCGACATGACCGTTCCAGCATTGACGGGCGAGACCGCCATGGAGCTGTCCTCGACTATGGCCACATCTACAGAAATATGGCTTGAGCCACTCGATACTCCAGGAATCGTTCCACGTCACCTCAAACGTTCAGCGACTTCGTCTTTTCCTATCCTTGAAGTTATTCAGCGTATTCTATCGCGACTTCGCCCACAAGGCACTTCGAGCGACATTGAGAAGGTCCTTGCTCTTATAGGACTATATCAAGCAGCTAAACCTGTCTATGGGTTGCTCCGAGATTTCTTCTTCTGGGTATTTACGGTAGAGATCACTGTCGCAGAAAGCGACCCAGTTGCTAAGGAGATCATGGCTTGGATGGGCTCTGAAGTCATACGCACCGCTCGCGCCCGAAGTGCTATGTTAGTTACAGCTGGCTTGGAGAACTTTACCCTCGCCCCGTTGAACCATCCGATGAGATTCGCACATCCACCAAGAGGTGCTGAGGGTGTTGACGAAGAAGTCGCGTGCCTACCGCCCATTGGCACTCGTATATTCTGGTAAGTCTTCCGACGACAATGTAAAGATTAACAACAGCCGTTAACATCTTTAGGGTTGGATATCGGCCATTTCTATTTTCTAGATCTGGTGGTCAGAGCCACCATCGGCACATGATCTCGAACAACCCTCTCAACGACCAAGGGCAGCTCCAAAACGCGCTGATGATCTCTACACTCGGCTGGAGTTTGACGCCGTTGCGGAAATTCACAGATCTCTGCCACGATTTCAAGCTCAAGAACTTGACGGGGACGACTACGGTCTATTTCGCTGGTGGTAGTTCAGATCCTTATGGAAATGGTTGGCAATCCGTATCAAAGGCTGTGCGCAAGCTTGATACGATTGATATGGACGAACAGGTCAAATCGGACCTCATCAAAGACGCTGAGAACTACTACAGCGAGCAATCGTGAGTATTTCCCGGCTACTTACAGCGTATTGTTAGACTCCGAAGGCTACTCCAAATGGCCGCGAATGTCTTCAGGAACCACAAGCAATAATTACTAATCATCTACAGACGCGGTTTTTTTGCGGATTGTGGTATCCCCTACCGACGTGGTTATCTGTTCCATGGCCCTCCCGGCACGGGCAAATCGAGCTTCTCAGCTGCGCTAGCTGGCCACCTGCGATGCGACATATACCACGTGAGCTCTCCCAAGATTGCGAATCAGATCCAGTCGCTAACAACAAGCTTAGATCAACCTCGCATCGGGCGACTTCAGCGATGGTACCCTCCACCGCTTGTTCCTCGGTCTCCCCCGAAAGTGCGTGGTCGTTATTGAGGACATTGATTCCGCTGGTATTGGCCGCGAACAGGGTCCAAAGACGAAGCCACAGCCCGCAGATCTCGACATGTTTGAAGATATCGCATCTGTGCCTCGTTTCCCCTCTATGCCTGGATTTCCAAAGGCCCATCCAATGGTTTCGGACGAACATTCGTATAAGCGGACCAAGCGTAACACCGTGACGCTTAGTGGGCTTCTAAACGCTATTGATGGCAACGCGTCTCAGGAAGGACGTCTGCTCATCATGACTTCGAACAACCCGGAGGCACTCGATGCCGCACTCATCAGGCCTGGTCGTATCGACAAGAAGGTATACTTTGGGAACATGAGCAAGAGTGCCGGTAAAAGCATATATATGCGCCTCATTGGACGCTCGGCCCTCGCCCACGATGCAGCTTTCACCATGGCCGAAATCGAACAATACGCCACCGAATTCGCCGACAAAATTCCCGCGGACACTTTTACGCCAGCTCAGGTCCAGAACTTCTTGCAGGACTGTCGAGCCGATCCGCTGAAAGCACTGCGCGAAGTTGACGCCTGGGTAGCAGAGAATAGGGAGAGGTCAGGGGCTCCGAGTCCTAATGGTGGCAGTGATATGTCCGCCAGCATCATCTCGCATGCTACAGAAACACGTCCTCCGGCGGAAAATGGCAAAGAGGAGTTGGTTTCTGAGATCGTTGATTAGAGCTGGATTCATACACAGCACTTCCGTTGCATGATTGTTCTGGAGTAAGGCGTTGAAGACATCCAGGTGGCAAAGTCCGCATTGTACATTCTTGGAGTAGTCGAAAAGATGCTTTGGAATACGGAGGATCCGACATAAGGATAGGAATGCTAGACGATAATGTAGATAAATTGTACACTGCTTCGCTAATCACACTAGAGGTTCTGAAGGTATACGAAGCACCACTAAGACATCACCCAACGTAGTTTCCAAACCAAAGTGACCCGGGCCTCCCCCAAAGAGCGCAGTCTGGAAAACGTTTGTCATGACGAAGTGGTACACGAAAAAAGAAAGAAAAGGTCCAGACGTCATCAGATCGCGTGTCTTCTTGGCGTTGGGTGCCCTTCGCGAATTTCGCGTTTCAGCCTTTCCACCCTCACTTCTCGCCCACGTACCGCCCCAGCCGCGCCGCTGCAGGTGAACGCCTGTACCAAGCTTGGAAACATTCTCTGTTTCTGTTCGTGCGCAGCAAGGCAGCGGCCAATCGATGCTGTGCCAGCAATCGGGTGCCTGGCGCGATGAAACGAAACAGGGCTACCAAACCGCTGCCTACAGCGCGGCCTGTGTTTCAGGTGAACATGCAGGCTTACACCACTCGCTAAACTACTTTTAGAACCTCCCTCAGATCCCCTGAGGCTCTTTGCGAATTTATTATGAAGGATGAGTTATGCATTCTTTCTCTCTTCATATTGGGGCAGGCATTGCACTCGTTTCGTGTTCCGATATACCAGGCGTCTATTCACTTCCATGCTTGTTTTATAATTTTTACTTGCAACATGAACGGCTATCATCCTGGCGCTGGTTCGCCTCTTCCATTCGTTGACACAAGCGATACCACCATGGATACCACCATGGATTACACCATGGACCAATCAGCACCTTTCTACGAGGATCAGCAGATCGCGCAAACTTGTCCGGCAGGATTCGGGCAGAGCTCAGTAGGTGCGTCGTCTGATACCAACGATTTTCATGAGCAGGCAAGGCTGACGACCTAGGCAGATCACCACAACCGACCATTAAGACCTTGGGAAGTGAACAACATGGGCTACGCGCAACCCACCAACCAACAACATCTGTCTTTCTCGTCGTTGTCATCCGCATCGTCACATGCCCGATCTTCAAACAATAGCATTTTCTCCAACTTCCAGAACCGGGCCTCAACGATCTCGACAGACTCTTCCTATTCCAGCATTTCCAACCAGTCCAGGAGCCATTACCGTGCTCAAGTTGAACACCTGCTCACTGGCTATCCATCACCCCTTCCTGGCTACACCCCAAGTCCTGCCGACGTACCGACACCGCAAGTACCCAGGAAACGTAACGCTCCTCGCATACCTGCGCCAGAGAAAGACTACTATAAGACCTGTGTCTCGCGGAGGCAGCGAGCCCGGCGCTCAAACACCGTGCAGAAGTATTTTTGTACAATCTGTAAAGAGCCCTTCGTGGAGAAGGCTGATTGGAAGCGACACGAAGAGACGTATCAGGAGCGCCCCGAAGAGTTTCAGTGTGATTTTTGCTACACAAAATACTTCCTAGACAAGGATTTTGTCACCCATCATGTCCAGGCCCATGGCTGTGTGTCGTGCTACGCAAACACCAGATGCTCAGAGAAAAAGCACGTACAAGAGTCAAAGCGAAAGCGAAAGACTCGGACTGGTTGGGGTTGCGGGTTTTGCTATCACTTCTCGACAAGCTGGAAAGAGCGATGCAACCACATTGCCGACCATTTTGAGCATGACCACAAGACTATGGCAGACTGGAGTCACAGCGTTGTTATCTACTCGCTTTTGCAACGGCCAATAGTCGTCGACGAATGGAACGCACTCCTCCAAAGCATAAACAGGCCCTTCAAGGGCTTTGCTTGGGACGTGCATTCGACTGGACGTGTGGAAGGCTACCCGGACACCAGCCGCTTTCCTCGACTACAGGACGCACTCGAATACTTTACACCCAACCAAGATGCAGCAACACTGGTGCGCAAGGCATACGATCTAGCCGTGAAATCGATTGCTCGTGACAGACCACCGCCCGTGCCACCAAAAGATGATCCCAACGACAGCGAACTCTCCCTACAGAGCCTCACAAACGACACCGAGTCAATGACACAGTTCTTGAAATCGATCGTCAACGATGACTTGTTGCCGGCCAATGTGACGCAGCCTGAAGGAAACCCTTGGAACGACTATTCTAGCTCCTGGCTCGACTTTTCTTCTCAATGATGGACCGTATTGCGCTTTTCTTTTTGTGCTTGGTGTCTGGAACACCACGAAAAAGCTGGGCGATGAAACTCTTAGGAGCGCGATGTAATGACCGGAAACGACGGAGTGTAATGGGTAATATATTGTAATGTTTGGTACGGTGCGAACGGCGTCGCAGAAGATAGAAGATATTTATCAATAATATTCGCTATGCAGGTATTCTCAGCTTTTCTGGTCATCATTCCCACGTTCACAGCAATCTACCCCACAACAAGTAGAAGCTAGAATAGCTTGCCATTGCGGCCGCATCCAACGACCAACCGTTCGTCCCTCGCCATCCCAGGCCACAACCCATTCGAGGACGGCGTGCACATCCCGCTCACGCATCGCGTGGTTTGATCGACGCCTCCCACTTTCTGCGCAATACCAAGGTCTTCTTCTTCGCTTCCATATACTCCTCCCACGCTACGCCTTCCATGGACGCCAGTTCGGTGTCGCTCCTAGAACCTTGCATAGTACATTAGCGGAGGGCTCCGAAGGCGTTCAAGAGTGTGTGCTTACTAGCACACCACTTGCGTGTGGAAGGGAATGCAATAACAACCATGGCGATGATGGTAATTGCAGCTACCAAAACACCGATGAGAGTGAAGATGGCTTCTTTGTTCCAGCCTTGGGAAGGTTTGGATTCAGTCTGGTTCGCTTGTAGGGGGGCTGCATGGACGACCAGGACACTGGCAGATAGGACGGCGAGGCTGAAGTAAGCCATTTTGGGGTCGTCACGTGCAGTGTCGGAGCAGTTGGAGAAGGGTGGGCTTGGCGAGCTTTTGCTAGTAGTGGGTGTTGGTAAGGTATAAAAAGAGTCAACGATGAGAACTGACGGATAGGATGCGGTCGTGAAACTTTGAAGGCCTTGCGCTGTCTTTAATAGCTCGTGTGCTGATTTCATCGCTACTCCGTGTGATTTCGCTTTCTATAGCTTACTCTCAATCATGGCGGAGCCGAACGGATGTCTCCCCGAAACGACTGAGCGCATTGCTGATTCGTTGGAAATGTCTCGACAGTCGGGATGCGGCAGAAACGGCTGGCAAAGGTACACAGCCTTCGCGGTTTGGAGCTGGGGCGCAGCACCTTCAATCATTGCCCATTCGCCTCAGTCCACTCACCTTGCGCACACTGAAATCTCGATTTCTGAGACCGCCCTGGTCACGGGATTTGTGGGTGCGGTGTTCGGCTGCTTGGTTTGCAAGGGCCCGAAGTTATCAGGTAGTAGAATGTTACTTCTAAGGTTGTCTAACTCGTCGTCACGTGTGGATAAAGTTCTCAATCCAGATTGTAATGTTCGGTGCCAGTTCTGGTCTTAATGTATTATCTAATTCGCAGTTTCCAGTCTGCATCCTGCGCATTCTCATGTTGCACAAAAGCATTATCTTCGTTACTGCCAACTGGATTTTTTTTACATTCAACTACACCAGAGGAGTTAAAAACGCACCTCACTGCACGCATTTCTGGGCGCGCTTCTCGTTTTCCCTTCACTGGTTTTCATCATCATCGATCATCCTCGTATGTGCAGGATCGCAATTCATCTACTGCGCCGCCCCGTCATTTCCTGCCATCTCATGTACTCAACGTACTCATCCCATGTTGCACGCATCGTGGTCTTTTGTTTTCGCGTGAAACAACCTAAGTCAATCAGCTGTAGTCGCTCTTCGTGCAGTTTAGTCTGCAAGTGGGTAGGCTCATGAGTACACCACTTGCGCGCTGAAGGCGAGGCCATGAGGAACATGGCAAGAATTGTCAGAATTGCGGCGAATAGTCCGATAAGGCTGAAGATGGCTTCCTTTGACCAGCTGGACTGTGGTTGGCTCGGCTCGGGCTGGGATGGCTTGACAGGGGCTGCATGTACCGCAGAGGCAATGGCGGCGAGGCTGAGGATGGGGCAAGTGAGTGCCATTGTGAAAAGTTGAGTTAAGGGGTTGAGATGACCTCTGCACTTATAAATCCACTTCAAGGCGATATGGACTAAAAATGCTGGTGGTGGTGGAGGATGGGGTCTCTTAAGAGCTTACGAGGGACGATCGTGGGCCACTCGGGGTGGCCACACAACTCGGCAAGGATTTCATGCATACTGCCCCGTTGAGCCACACTGCGCATCTAGCCCTGTTAAAACGTGCGTATGGGTGAGAGTATGCATGCGCGCGCGGAAATGACAGCAGAATTAGCGCCTGATCAGCCTCTCTTGTGGAAATAGCAAAAGTATACCGTCGCCCATGACTGACTACCACCGTCGGCTACTTTGGCCCATGGCAGCTGATCTCGGAGCTCGCAGAGGACCATGCATATGGCGAGAGTTTGTATGCTGCAGGCCGGTGTGTAAATATAGGTAACCGTCTTTAGTGTGGATGTGGACTCGAGTTGAAATGATCAAGCTAGCAATGTCCGGGTCATGGCAGCATGTGAACGCGAATTCTCTCCAGATGTGCTCTATCAGTCAAGCCAGCCAAAAATTGCTAAACAGGCAAAGTGATGCCAACAACAGTGATGTGTAACCAGGGGATAGGGTAGCACGGTATATGTTGTCAATCAGGCCAGGGACGGTAAGCCATTACCGCTAAGCTTGTGACTTACAATGCCTTGCCATGCCCGGTGAGTGCGCTCTCCTGCACAATGCGGTAGAACCATGGCAACTCGAGCCTGCAAAGAGCTTAGCCCATGTCCGCATGGTTGATGTAGCGAAGGAAACACCTGCTGGAAGAGAAGCGAACCACTCAGCTCCAGGGTCCGGATGATTGATGTAGCGAAGGAAACGCCTGCTGGAAGAGAAGCGAACCAAGGGTCCGGATGATTGATGCAGCGAAGGAAACGCCTGCTGGAAGAGAAGCGAGCCACTCAGCCCCAGTTCCGGATGGTCACTGTTCAACACATTTAACAGATGGCCACCCTTCCTGCGCCTCATCGGCCACCGCGCTGATTTGTAAAGCGAACCAGGAATATACAGTGTGACTTGATTTTGGCATCTTTTTTAGGAAAGCAATTGACGCACTCTTATGATCAGCCGGCAATTATGGCTGTAGGAATGTCGTTATTTGTGACTTGTCAGCAATCCTGTCGAGATGTTGTTTGATGCAGTGCGTCTATGATCGCAGCCCTTGTCCAAGGAAATGCACGCGCGATGAGAGGCTGATCTCGAAAAGTTCAATGACTTCCCCAACCTGACATTGCCACCAAGTGAACTTCCTCAGCAGGTCAGCTTCGCTATCCATCATACGTATCAAAGCCTCGGGATATAATCCTAATAGGCATTTCAGTAACCTAGAGAGGTGATGATATTGTTTCATTCGATTGGTTCGCTAAATGCTAGCATTAACAATGAAGTTACAAGAAGAGAAAGCTTTTGTTGAAGATTCGCACAAAAGCCGTACTTAAAAGATCATGATTGTGGCCAGAGCGATAGCCGATCCAAGCCATCCCAGTGAAGACCGGAAGCTCAAAGACGCTGATGAGCGTGTGGTCTTGCCACAGCATGGGCGATTGTAAGTCACGCCATTGGCACGCGCAGCTGCCTCGAACACCGATCCACTAGTCGGGCCCTGATTGTAAAAGTCGACGATGAGG
>Ga0265780_10004095_pt1 | contig 18956 bp, 20 predicted proteins | sample P1T30metagenome_FD_192432 | JGI IMG/M metagenome (GOLD analysis project Ga0265780, IMG submission 192432) | Plant litter microbial communities from East Loma Ridge, Irvine, California - P1 T30 | ecosystem: Environmental > Terrestrial > Plant litter > Unclassified | place: USA: California...
GTAGCCTCTATGTAGTTATCGTAAAACATGGGCGTTAGCTTCTCCCACCAGTCCCGCTCTCCGTCCCAGTCACATTTTTGCTCCTGCTCGCAGCACCATCACCATCGCCACCAGTACCCAACTCCAACGTATCCTCACTAACGTTCAAATCAAACCACTCCCTCCTCGCGCCCGGCGTCCTCCCAGGACTCACTGCGCCATCCAGACTCGCCCGATTCCGCCTCTCATAATCCTCCCTCTCCAACTTCAACCTCTCGTGCGCCAGCTCAGCCTCTTTCGTCTGCCGGCCACCAGTGTAGTTGCGCTTCGACGCCGCAGGCCGCCGCGCTCCCCCTCCACCCGCCGTCGCGGCCGTCAGAGTACTGCCCGCCGTGCTGAAAGTCGAGTTCTTGCGGGACATCGACCAGCGGCGCAACGAAGCGAGCAAGCCCGCTTGCGAAGAAGAGAGGGTCGGAGTTTCGCTCCCGGTGCCGGTGTTGTTGCCATCGTGGTTACTGACGACAAGGCCGGGCACGTGGCGCGGGGCTTTGCTTTCGCGCCGCGACCATTCCACAGTGTCTGCAGACTCCGCGCGGAGGTTGCGCCAAAAGGCGAAACTGCCTATGAAGGAGCCGTCGCTGCCGGGGATGTGGCGCCAGGGCCGTTCGCGCCAGCAGAAGACGGAGACGTCGGCGAAGCCCATGAAGCACTGGCAGAAGGAGGAGAGGAGGGAGATGGGGAAGATGGGGTGCTGGGCGAAGCGGTCGGAGTAGGACATGCAGTGGCTGACAAAGGGAATGAGCCACATTAGCATGTAGACTATGGGGTAGATGAAGAGGATGCGGAGCTGGCGTTGGATGGCGCGGCGGCGTTGGCGTTGGGCGCGGTCACCGAGGGAAGTGTGCACGCTGCTTTGGGCGGAGACACTATTTCCACGAGTTTCGGCTATTGGTGGTAGGATGTAGTCGGGGGAGACTGTATTTGTTGTTGTTGAGGGGTGATTGGAGTTCGTGGTTGAGACGGAGCCGCGTGGGTTCGTGAACTCGAAGCCTGGTGGCGCCATGAAATCTTCTGCCATGATGCCGGGGGCGATTTGGTGGCTGCCGCGACGGGAGGCTGGGTTACTGCGTGAAGTTGGGTGGGCGAAGATGTCCGCTGACGGTGGCGTGGGAGAGGATGGCCCTCCGAAAGGCGAGTGCCAGGTTGGCAGAGACGCTCTCCGGCCTGCGTTGGCTGGTGAATCTTGTGCGGACTCGCTGGGAGACACTCTTGAAGGCATCGGCCTTGGTATACTCCAGTCTTCAGGAGTTACGGTTTCGATGTCGTTCTTCTCGTTCGACATGATGTGCGAGCGATGTTCTTTTATGGCCTTTTTGATGGCGCTCCGCTCGACGGAACTGGCTGACGAGAGATCATCGCTTGATGAACGATCCTGCTCTTGGCCAAACACTCTGAACTCGTACCCCACGTGGCTATATATTCGTATGGCGACCCACATGATGTACAACCAGATCAAATATCTTGGGATCCAGGACAATGCTAGACGATACCAAAAGGGCCGTATTGGCAGCCAGCAGAATGCACCTTGTGCTTGGTAAGCACCGTGTGGGTTTGCGAATGCCAAAGCCGCCGTGAAGCATGGTAGTAAGATCCAGATGGCGAGTACCCAATGGCGTACCTTGTACAGTCCATCATGGCCGAGGAAAGAATTCTTTGGAGGAAATATTTGCAGCGCCATGTGCATGCTGATGAAAAGGATGGCCACATCTGTTGTATGATCAGCACACAAGACACGTCGATTGCAAAAAGGATTGACACCTACCACACGCCTGAAGTCCCATCTGGAGCATAAAGCCGCTCACCTGGCAGAAAGATTCGTCGCTGGTGACTTGACTTCGTGCAAAGTTCACCGAGCCGTGAATCAGGTACCATAAGCTTTTGTAAAAGTCGCCCAGGATCAACATCAAGACCAGGTCGCGTCGGTAGTTCCGTCTCATCATGCAGAACCAGTATATGGCGCACATGGCAGCGAAGATGCTGACGCTTGCCATTGCGGCGCACAGAATCTGGATCTGTCGCCGTTGTTGCGAGGCCAAGATGCCTGCTGCGTCGACAGAATGGCTGTTCCATAATCCAGTACTGGTTCTTTGCATACTCGTGACGTTCGCACGAGCGACATGAGCTGAGGCCATTCTGTCGTTCTCTTCCGCCTCGGAAGCAGCTCGTGAGATAAGGTTTATTAGTTGATGTGCGGCATGGTTGATGTTTGTCCTGCGCTCCTCTGGCAGGAGCACAGCGGGCATGTCCTGGCAGTACCGAGTGTACGGAACTGTACCTGAGTAAGGAGTAAAAAGTGCAGCAAGTGCAAGGTGTGTTGCGCAATGTGGCGCCTGCGCGGTTGCGTAATGCTATAGTAGGGTCGTAGTAAGGTTACGCTGAGGGGCTTTATCGATCGGCAAAAGTAAGACTTCGGCTGGGAAGCCTTGAGACTGGTAGAGGCTTGGAGATGGAAGAGAATACATGTAGACAATTACCAACATTTCGGCAGCTTTGCCAGCTCTCAGGATATCTGATCGTTGCTACGGTGTCAGGAGAGGTTGTGTCGACAGTCCGTTTGCATTCGAGAGCCACGGAAAGAGCCCCCGAAGACACACACCATTGTGAGGTTGGTATGCGGGTGCTGCCGTTACTGGATCTAGACTCGATATTGTTATTGTCTCTCGTGGATGGAGGTCCAGGCTGTATGCCTCTGTGGCGTGCGTGTGGGTTGCTTTGTCTCAAGGATAGTTGCACGGTTAGTGCATCTTCGGTGCATGCTATGTTCACACGAAAAGCATGGTTAAATCTGTTCAGCTTGCTACAACAGCTTCTTGAGGCTGGCCCAACGCAAGGAGACGTTTCTTGCTTTTTACATTCCTCGATTCCTCAGTGGTGCTGACAGTCAGGACTGTATCTCCGAGGACGATGTTTGATATTTCTTGCAGTATAGACAAGGCCTGCATAATCATTCCTGGTCAGGTAGTGAGCCGAAGACATGGCATCCTCATGGTGGTATGGATGGGAAGAAGAAGGGTGAGGGTGAGAGAAACGGCTGGACCCTACCTATGTTCGTGTTCGCAACGGCCGGCTCCACCCTCACAAACTGACAGTGCCGGTTCAAAACGGCCGACACGTGCTAGCGGCCAAGGGTTAATTCCTCCTCCTCCTCTTACCAGCAGTACTGCAATCAACGCCCCTAGCCAAAATAGAAATATTCTATCATTCAGTTACACCCACGTGACCTCACCCCCCAGTCGTGCTTGACACATTCACAGAAACTCATCTTCCAACCCTTGTTTTGCTGCCTTCGGGCCTCGCCGCCCCTCGCACACGCTTGACAACGCACGTTCGGATCTTCGAGTCCGTCGTGTCGAATTAATTCAAAGGCCCGCTATGTTGTCAGAGAGTATCCGGGGATGGGATAAGCGAAAACACTTTCCATATTCCAATATGCGCCCCTTCGCTTTCGTCCATTCTAGCCGGTATACGTCCCTTCCATTAATATTCCATCACCTTTCCACGGCCAAGATCTCTCTGCCATGGCCGACTTGCCCCGTGGAATGAAGCATGTCGACCGCGATGCTCTTTACACAAACCTCGCCGCTCGCGTGTCATATTTGAAGTCCTTTATTGATTTCGGCCCGGGTAAGACTCCTGTCTTGTCCATCTACGTGTTATGTCCAGCCATCACTTACACCCTCCCAGGAGACCTTGCCGCTCTCGAGCGGGGCCAGGACCTCGTGCGCATGGTAATCCCTGACATCGTCAACTCCGTCTACAAGAAACTACTCCAGTACGATGTCACGGCCCGTGTCTTTTCTACCCGAGACAGCCGTGACGACGAGGACCCTCCCGTGTGGCCTCAAGACGGAAGTCCTGCAATCCAGAACCGCAAGATCTTCCTGCGATGGTACCTCACCAGGTTAAATCAAGACCCCTCCAAGATGGAGTTTTGGGAGTACCTCGACAAAGTCGGCGAAATGCATGTCGGCTCTGGGCGTCGCAACCCGCTTCACGTTGACTACATGTTCCTCGGCATATGCATGGGCTATATCCAAGACGCCTTCACCGAATCTATCCTTACCAACACCACCGTCGAGCTCCCGCTTCGCATTTCGATTGTCCGAGCACTGGGCAAACTCTGCTGGATCCAGAACGATTTGCTATCTCGATGGCACATAAACGAGAACAACCTTGGAGCCCATCCTCTCTCTGTCCCACAGACACAGACAGCCACCAGGCCCAGACCCGCAACAGCATCAGCATCGCCTGTCCCCCCCAAAGCTCACCCTTATCCGCCTCCAACAACGAGTTTCCTCCTACCAGACACTGAGAGCTTGTCGACCCAATTCAGAAGCCGCAAAAAGTCAGACGCTGGATCTCACGCCAGCAGTGGCAAAACTAGTCTCGGCCGCAGAAAGGAGTCTATGGATGGTTTCTCATACAGTTCAGGTGACAGCGGCGGTTGTCCCTTTTCCGGATCTGCCATGGACTACCAGAGAGCTGGCCAAGGCTGGCCATTGAGCAATGATTCAACCCGCAACAGCGCGGAGAGGCCTGGCACACGGCAGAGAGGTTGGCTTTGAGAAAATCTGGAGCCATCTTTCTGTTCTTCTCGAAACAGGCAACAAATCGAGTCGCCCAAATTAATTGGATTAATCCGAGTCTCGATAAGACTCCTCTGCGGAAGATGCCGCTGCGCATTACCACAGACGCTTCTGCTTCCATCGGTCAGGCCACGACACTTCCCGAACGCTGGCAGCAATGCCAAGCCAGCCCTGGGATCCTCAAAGGTTGCATATCAATCGCATGGCAAAAGTCAGTCGCATTGCTCTAACCTATCCCCTAACACCAATCCCTACTTCTAGATATCCCATAATACTTAATTAGGCAGCCCGCGCCTTTCAAGCGATTTCGTCTCCTCCAGCAGCTGCACATCCCCGTCCTCGCAATTCTCAAGAGTATAGCTCCGCCACTCAGCATTCCCCCAAAACGGCGCTAGAAAGAGGAAAGATCGTCAGCAGAGTTCTCGCAATCAATCAATCAACAAATCACAAACAGAGAGAAACTCACTGGTCTGCTTCCCCTCCGCATCAACCTCCCCCGTAAGCCAATGCCAAAACTGCCCATGCCCAACGACAACAACCTCCTTCTCCTCCCTCCCCGCCAACCAACCCCTCAACGCCTTCGCCCTAGCCCTCAGCGCCTCGTGCGAAGGCGCATAAATCCCCTTACTAGACCTCCACCCATCCTCCTCACTCTCCTCCCCAACCAACAACCCACAATCGATCAGCGCGCCAAACTCCCCCTCCAACACCTTTCTATCACTCCCCGTATCAGACGGCAAGTCCGTGGCTTCTTGCGCGTAGGGGATGAGCAGGATTTGTTCCTTGCCGGACTCGAAGCGGTCGGAGAAGCAGTATTTCGCCGTTTGGATTGTTCGTGTCAGAGGTGAGGCGCAGATTAAGTCTGGGTTCAGGACGGAGGCTGGGTGGTTCTTTCGGAAGGCTTGGCAGGCTGAGATTCCTTCGTCTGTCAAAACCGGGTCCGGGAGGTATTGGTTCTTTTCGGTCGGGGGGAGTTGGTGGTGGCCTTGGCCGTGGCGGATTAGGTGGATGCGGGTTGGTGGCATTGTTTCTTTGCTTGATTGGTGTTCTTTTGTGTAGCTGAAGGCTGTCGTTTTGTTTCTTCTAGGTAGGGTTGGAAAGTGCGTTCTTGTTGTTGATTATGTCTTCGTTGGGGTTTCTGTTAGGTTTTGAAAAACGCGAGAGTAATGATGATGTTATGTCAAAAGGTTTTTGTATAGGAAACGCAATCAACCGAATACTTGAAATATGGAAGGGATCAGGTTCCTTCTTATCGTCAACGTCGATGAGAGGCGTCTGCAGTCCGCGTCCGCGGGCGTCGACTAACGGACCGACTTCCGATCCATCGGATCGATAGTCTTCAGATCTATGATAAGCCCCGCGGCACCGTTCATCTAATTACAGCGTTGCTTTCGAACTTCAATTGCCTCTCCCGTTACTGTTGGTAGGCACTGCCCGTTTCGCAACCCTGATCGATGAAGGAAGTCGGGAAAAGAAGGACGTGGACGATCGACGTCATTGCCGTTGTGGGCTGAAGATCTCCGGTGCGCCGGTTGATGCCGGCGGTTTTGGAAAGCTTGATTTGGGAGGGTGCGAAAGGTTGGGGATCGTGGAGTTGATGTCGGTAGTGATGGCACGTGGGTGGTTGGTTGGTGACGTTTGGGCAAAGGTATCTTTTGATAACTTCAATGTTGACATCCATCGACCGTACCACACAATTGCGTGAGGGCCTTCGAATATCTGGAAATCCACACGATCAGGGTGGAGTATGACCGAAGTGTTCGACAACTCCCGATACTGACTGGTAGCTAGATGTTCCCTTGCCAGTTTGGTCATTCCCTTCCGTTCCGGAGGGCGAGCTCCTGCGAATGGGACAATGAAGCCAAGCAGCTCGCAAAAACAAAATGACTACATCAACAAATGTTTCGAAACTACTCCACGCACATCGACCGTCTCAATGCTATTGATAAAGCCTGCCAAATCTTAATGGCTGGACGCCATCTCCATCAGTCCTCGTTGTGACGGCAACGTATCCCGTCGCCTCCAATGAGCGTACATCTCCAAGCATCACCCTCGTCTTCCGCAACCGGCGGACCTTCTCCGGGGAATCCTCTGTCGAAGGTCCAGTCTCTTCGCTCACGTACGGATTGTCTCTCAGCAGGCTAGTGAAGCTATCTAAAATCTCGGGTCCTCGGCGCTTGAGGTTGAGAATGACAGTCGCAATGCCCGCGGTGAACATGGCGAGCGAGCTTGTTATGAGAATGCCTAGCCAAGTCGGGTCGTATTTAAGGCTTCGGTAGGCGCTGCGATCGACGGAATCCGTCGTGACATTCTTAGCAAATAAGTAGACGTATGCACTAGTGATGTCGGCGGGAGATATGTAAGCTAAGGCGTAGGTATTCAGCAACTGAGAGATGACACTAGAGATGACAATGTCATCGGAACGTGCGAACTGCCCATAGGACTTCAACTGGTCACTGACACGGTTGACGTATTGTTCCACGATCAAAGGACTGTGCGGGTCGAGAGTTCCCACTTGAATGGCGTTGATGAAGTCTGCACAAAACGTCCCCACAGATCCATCAGGCCTTTTCAACTCGCCGTCGAGCCAAGTCTTCGTCTCAGCTGGATGTTTGAGTCTCGACCGTCGTGCAGCAGTGAATGCGCATACTTGATCTTCACAAGTGTGATTCATCTCCACGTACGTGGTAGTCATGCTGCACTCTGCATTGTAATCCTGGAACCTGAACCATATCCTTCGAGGTGCTGTCGAAGGATCATTTGCGTCGTATTCAGGATCGGCATCGAGGGCCAGGGCAATGCTTTCATCGTCCCGATTGTTGCAGGTACCCTCACTCCGTTCCTCCCAGGTGGGCTCGAAGTCATGACCGCCTCGTCGCTTCAACGAACAGTTAGAGTACACGTAAGACGTCTCTATGTTGAGGAACGATTTTCCTTTGAGAATCGCACCAGTTGTTGGTAGCCCGATTAAAGAACTTTTTTGTAAAGGCCAGGCTCCTTTTCCAAAACCATACCAGCCATCAGAACTTTCTTGCAGATCAAAACCAATGAGTCCGGGGTGGTGATCCTGGATCGCAGCCATAGCTTCCAGCTGAGGAACAAACAAATTGTCAAAAGAATCCTGCCATTGACTTTTAGAGCCTGGGACGTAACCTGGAGACAAGACAGCCCTGACAAAGAGTGTTTTGGTAGTGTCTCTAGTCAATGCTTCTTCGACATTGGTCATCCGTGGGAGACTGTCGGGTCCAATGTCCATGTATGCAACTTCACTTGTCACATTGGTCTGGCCCAAGTACAAGGTCCGTAAGCTTGCTTGTCCACCAAGCGGCGAGAATGACCATAGAACCAGAAGTAGTGGCAACGCGCGATACAAAATTCCCAGGCGAAATGGAGTGCTGATGGCACCGAAGACTGTTCGGCTGCCAGTAAGATATTCGACAGTTGCGACATCTACGCTACGTTCAAGCCGCCACTCGGCGAGCGAGGTCAGAAAACGGCCAAGTATTGCAGCGAACATGATCGGCCAGACTGTTGGGCCCTATGTCCAGTCAGCCAGCCAGTCAAATCATCGGAATCGACGTGGGAGGCTCACAAAGCGTGCTGCGTTCATGATGACCTGAACTGTGCTATCGAATGTCACTTCACTTTCATCTCCATAAATTCCAGTATCCCGGTGGTAAGAAAATTCCTCTCTGCCGCTGTGCCAAATTGCCATGACAGCCAGAGCGATGAAGCAGATAGGAGTAACCGCCATGCACAAGTCAAAGGCCATCTACCCCATGGTAGATCGAGTTTTGATTCTTCTGCAGGGAGCGGCAACAGAAGCAACAACGTCTGATTTGGATGTGGAGGGGTCTTGATCATTCGGAAGGCCCATCTCATTTCGCTCGTTATTATGGGAGGCCGATCCAGAAGGAAGAAGCTGGTCCACAGCAGCGGTGCTAGTGCGCTCCTCGTCGTAACAGTCCGACAAATGCGACGGGCGCACGGTGCCGGAGTCCGTAGGCTCGTTTTCCCACTGATCCGACAAAGACGGATCATCTTGTCGTGACGTGCCGGTCGCGAAGCTTCGCTGGTCGAGTTGGTCCCCGGAGCTCCTTTCTTCGTCTGGGTCCCCAAAGCGTGTGTTAGACGAGGTCCTGGTCCGATCTATGGCCCGTAAGGGTATCAAGGAACCTGTGGACGCCATGGCCAAGAAGTTGGAAGCGATGGGTGAATCCAGGGTGCGAGTGGGGGTCAGTACCTACAAATACCACTGCGCAACCAGACTGAGGCCCCATGCTCAGCCTCAGCCTGGTGCCTCGAAACGATACGGTCCAAGCGAGTGGGGCCATAGAGCTGTGCAGCAGACGCTGCAGCGGCGGACCACCATCTCTGCAGGCAGCCTACGTGCTATTGGACAGTGCACATGTTATTTAGAGCTATAGTCGGCATGATGAGGCCTCAGCCTGATGCGTCCAACTGGCGGAATTTGGTGGTGGTGACACAGAGTGCGGCTGTAGTGTCACAATGTTCGCGGTCATGTCCAGCCGAGTCCAAGGTCGACAAGAATCTAGAGTTCCCCAGTATCTCTGCCTTTGGATTAGACACTGTGCGGATGTGGATGTTGCGTGGGATGTAAAGATCGACCTGATTTAGGTATGCAAGCAAGCCAAGGATCCAAGGAGCCAAGGTACCCAGGTAAGCTTCATGCACCTGGATACCCTCCAACCAGCCTCTAAGCTGTTGGGACTACATGTGAGATCAGTAGCTACCAAGGCCTGTCTTTTGGTCGGTGGATGAGTGCGCTCACTGGCATATTCGAGTATGAAGAACGCGATGCTATGTCGCAATGTATAGGAAAAAGCAGTAAAACCCCGCAGCCTATAAGACGCAAACCATGTCAGACATGCCTCAATTCGTAGAATCCATAGTACAATGCAACGCCACGCGATGCGACGCCATGCAAAACATTAAACAACCACGTGGCCCTCCTGCCCTCTCTACCATCCCACACTCACCACACTCACTCCTCTTGTTGTGGCGGCGTAACAGGAGGAGACTCGTCGCTCCCAAGCGCCTCCCGAAGCGGGATAACCTGATGACCAGGTCCAACAACAGAGACAGGGCTCAACGCCGCCGCATCGTTGTTATCGTCAACATTCTCCTCCTCCTTCAAACCACTCCCAGGCCTCTCCCTCTCAGCCTCCTTCCCCTTCCCACCCTTCTTAACAACCTTTCTCGGGCTCCTTCGGCCATCACCAGCAAGCCCCAGACCCCTCTCAGCCTTAGCCCTAGCCTTGACTCCAATCGGAAGCTCTCCCTCACTACCCTGCCGGCTTCTAGAAGCAGCAGCAACAGCAGCAACTCCAACAGCACTAGCGGCAGCGGACGAGGAAATCGTCTTGATCTCTTTCAGTACCTCCCTGAAGCCTTCCTCTAGAGTGTTCATCCTAGCCAGCATGATGCGGTTGACCATGCCCTTCTCCTCGTCATCCTCGCTGCGCTTCCTCTTTTCTTCCGCTTCTTCACGACGACGGCGCTCATCGAAGAAGTCGCGCTCGCGCTGGAAGGCCGACGTGAAAGAGGCCGACAAGCCAGCGTAGTCGTCACCGCCACCGCCGCCTCCTCCGCCGTTGTTGTTGGACGCATTGACGAACTTGTTGTCGCCGATTTCGCTGGCGAGATCGAGTGCGCGGGCGTTGAAGGAGGGTTCGCGATGCGAGTGGCGGTTCCTGGTATCGAGGAACGCGAGGCTCTTGAAGGTGTCTGGCGCTGTGTTCTGGCGGGGAACCATACCTGGGCGGGCGAGCAGGCGGGGTTTGGGCTTGGGGGTGCGGGCGCCGGAGGGTATATGGTGGTTACTGTTGAGGTTGTTGAGGGGATTAGGAGTCGCGGTACCAGTGCCGGCGCTGCTATTATGCTTGTGAGATGTTTGTCCACTGCGACTCGGCCTTGTGGCTGGGATGTTGGTGTCAGACGAAGCGTCTTGCGGCGCAAAAAGCATAGTGCCACTTGACGCGTTCCGTTGATGAATCTGGCGTTTGGGAAGCGGTCTGGCTTGGAAGGGAGTACCTCCTGTTTGCAAGATGTCTGGAGAGTAATCTCGCAGGCGAGCTTGAGCAGCAGTAGACATTGGCGTCAGCGCTCCACGAATAGGAGCAGGCGTATGGAAGTACTCGCTTCCACTATCGTCGTCTTGAGATTCTCTGTGCTTGAGATTTCTGACGGACACGCTCTCGCCGACGGGAGTCACGTTATCGGACTCGTCAGGGTCTTCGTCATCTCCATCGGCGTCAGTCTCTTGTGGTTGAACGTCTGGACGTTCATCAGCTGTGGTCTCGTCCTCCTCGTCGATCCTCTTTGGTCTCTTCGGTACTGTGACAGACAGACGATCAGGGTCGCTGGTCACGCTTCTCGTGGCGGTGGAGAAGTTCCGGCTCAACATGCTTGGTCGCAAACCGCCTGTATTGGAGCGCCTGAATATCGGTTTCCTGTTCTCCAGTCTCTCAACAATACTCCTCGGCTGTTCAACAGGGGGGCTTGCTCCGCCCTGTTCATCTGCGTTCTGCATCCATCGGTCGACCACGGTGGCACTATTGCGTCGTTCGGGGTCCATGCCTTCTGCGGTCGTACGCACCGTACTTCCCCGGTAAGGCTTCCTGAAGACCTCATCCAGCGCGCGGTCCTTGTGGAAACTGATAACCGAGGGCTCTCTCAACCTTCTGCCAGGGCTGAACAGCTCTTGTGCCTTACTCAACGAAAATGCCACAGGCTTGCGCTGGCTACGAACAGGCCTTTGAATCAGGTCTGTCGGTCCGTACGACATGTTTGAGAGAAGTACTCTCTCATACGTGAAGATGATAAATAGCACCGGGAAGTGAGTGATCTTGATCATCGTCCGGTTGAACCTGACGTATTGCCGGAAAGGCAAGATGTACCGCAACGGGCTTAACACCCATCCAATCACGTTCGATGGTGCAATATAGCTGAATAGTGCATCTGACTTGACCATGCTGATGGTGTTGATCGCGAACAAGAACTGGTGCTCTTCTTCAGCGTTGCGCACGATGGCCATGAAGCTATTCGTCAAGACAGTGATCAGGATTGTCACGATCAAAAAGTGACAGATGATCAAGAACGCTCCCATAATGGCCTTGCCAAGTATGTTGTAGTCTCCCCACCTGTCCCAAGCCGCCGGCGTGAAGCCCATGACGATCTGGAACAGGGCATACGCCACACTTTTGGCGTCCGTGTTTTCGTCAGCGAACGACAGGCTGAAAGCGACGAAGAATCCAGAGCAAGAGATTAAGATTAGAATCAGGACCGCAACAAGATCCTGTGCCATGAGACGGAAGGCGATAAGAAGTTGCGAAAAGTAGCGGTAGTGGTCGAGTACACTAAATAGGCGGGGGAAGAGCAAGATAGCAGTGGAACCCAGGGCATCGTATGCCATACTTGCGATGCGATGCTTGCCCTGATCGGCGAGAACAATGCCGTACAACCGGAGAACGTAGTAGACGCCAAACAACAGCAAGATGCCAAGGTCGAAAGCGTTCCAGAAACTGAGAATGTAAAGTCCGAAGCCCTGTTCGGTGAAGCCAATAACCTCGTCAAGCATGTAGCCGATTGACCAGAACCAGAAGACCATCTCCAGGGGCGTGATCGTTACGCTGCGGTCGTAAAGTACAGCAACGTAAAGGCAGAGCATGACTGCGAAGGAAATAGTCGAGAACAACTGGCGATATCTTGGAACACGAAGACGACTGAGTTTGAACAGAGAAGAATCATGCGGGTCATACAAGGTTGCTGATCGTCTTGAAGGTGCAGAAATCTCGGGTTTCTTACTCGTTCGAGTATCTTGAGCCTTGCGTGACAGGATCGCATCAGCGGGTAGGGCGCTCGGAGAGTGTTCTTCAACAGTGCCATAGCCTCCGTTGATACCCTTTCTTTGGCGTTGGCGTCGTGGCTTGCGGTGAAGATTATCAGCCTCAGAGTGGAAGACGATGGTACCCGCCCAAATGGCTTCGAGGTGTTGAACAACAAGAGGATGGGCCAGGAAGCGCTTAGCTTGCGATCTTATCGCAACCTCAATAGTGCTGACCCTGGCGCCCTTCCCGCGGGTTCGTTGGTGCTGGAGATCATCCAAATGGGCAGGGGTTGCGTAGCCCGGTGTGCCTCGTCCGGTGGTTGGCGGCGACATGCCCTGCAATGGGTCGAAGTCGTATGACAGCGCATCGATGAGTTCGCGCACAGTAAACTCTTTGAGCAGACGCATGGCCAGCAGCTCGCTCAATAGAGCTCTTGTTCTGGAAACACCGACATTCCCCGGGTTCATCTGTCCTTCTTTCTGGAATTGCAGGCCATTCGCAATAAGTGCGCAAAGGGTTGCACGGTTGAAGTGGTTGGTGCGAATTTGCGACTCTATGGGCTTCACCAGAAACTGGCTGACCTGAGGGCTCCGTAATTGCTCCCATGATAGAGTCGTCTCGGCGCGCGCCACAATCAGCAGGCGAATAGCATGTGTAATGTTGTACATCGGGAGGCGGTCAAGATGCGCCGCCGAGAAGATGGGCAACAGCGGCGTCTCGACGGCGTCCTCGTCGTCGTTGTCCTCGTCATCGTCTTCCTCGTCGTCATCGTCGTCGTCGCCCTCATCTCCATTCTGCTCTTCCTCATCATCATCGTTGTCCCGATAGCGCACATTGTCGAAATATGATGTGGCTCCCCTGTCCTGTTCTTCCTGGAAGCGTAAGGCTCTCTCGTGGGATGCGTCGTCGTCGCCCACGGTTCTTCCTACCGCACGGCCGCGTGCAAGCTCGGGTGAATCGGGAAAAGGCGAGTATGCGTATGCTTCGCGGTCACCGTCATCTCCCTGGCCTTTGCCTGCTTTTTTCCAAAAAGCGAGCATTGAGCTGTATGTGTATTTCTTGTCGCGCGTAACAGATGTTGCTGCTGAATGTCCTTCGCTTCGATACTGACCGCCACTCACCGTCCTGCAGCCAACTCCGTTCGCGAAGCTCCGAAATTCTTATCTGGCAAGGAGCAGCAGAACAGCACGTGAAGAGGACGAAAAGGTGGTACAGGCGGGAGAAGCTTTCCTTAGTATGCGATATGCGAATGCAAAAGCACGGACTTGTCATGTGAATTGCGCCTACTCTCAAACGTTAGGCATTTAGGGCTCCATGATCGATTGAACTATGACTGCCGAGGTCATACTCCTGACAAGTCACATGGCATGAATGGCAGTACAGAAGTGTACTGTATGGCGTAGGCATGTAAGTACTAGGTAGGGAGCAGTTTGCCTATCTCGAATCTCTTAGGTCTCGCCTCGCCTATCACCAATCACCAATCGAGCTCGCTGCACATCATGATCATCTCGCGTGCGAGTGGGGCAAGGGATGCTTTTCCTTTGGCTAGACCGAGAAACCTGGAGACCAACGGGACCTGCCAAAACTTTGCCCATTTCTGACTCGCGCCCCCACAAAGGACTGGCTTTTTTACTCTACCGCCACAAGACTGAGAGACAGCCATATCAAATCGCGATAATATTACCCTCGCACTAGCATCCACTCTCACATATCGCGCAATCCCTGTGACCCCCTGGACTCCCTATACCAACGGGCAGGACGAGCCATTTTCAGCCCGCTACCCAGACCTCAACCAGCGGTGAGATCGACGCATCCCACACACCTGGCATCGTCATATTCCCGTCAACACCTGCAGCCACCACAAGCAAGCGAGCAAGCTAGCATTTCAGCGCTTAAGCTGCAAGTCACAACACCCATCGAGCCATCATTCTCAACAAGGAAGGAAGCAACAATGCCGAAACCCAGACGCAACATCGACGCCGCCGTTGAGGAGACCCTCACGCCACCCGACACTCTCACCCCGGGCCAGCAGATCGCTTGCGTCAAACAAGGTGCCGGCAACAACCTTTACCACCTGGTTCTCGCTGATGGCTCTCCCATGCTTGCTGAGCTGCCTTCAAAGTTCAGGTCTACGGTGTGGATGAAGCGGGGTGGCTTTGTGCTCGTCGACACCTCCGCTCTGGCTAATAGAGACAACAAGCTTGGCGGCGAGATTGTCACTTACGTTGGCGACGAGCGTGCGTGGAGGAAGATGCCTTGGTGGCCAAAGGAGTTCCCGGCGAAGAAAGCCGGGTACGGCGACGATGCGGATTCGGACGACGAGGGACCTCAGATGCCTCCCAGTGATTCTGAGGAGGAGTAAATTTGATCTCTTGTAGTATTCTCGTCTACTGAACGTGGCTATGGCTAGACTTCTCTCCGCCCTTCAAATAATACGACATCCTCCCCGAGGCACGCCATCCCGATCCGACTGCTGCAGCGAGACATCCAACCACAACGAGCGAACTGGCATTAGTGCTGGGATATACGTTCCAAGCCACTTCCTGCGCTGCCCAAATTGCATACACGAAGACAACATGCAGTCCGGCTTTCCAAAGGAGGAAAGGTGTCGACCATGCGATATATGCATAGAATTGGTAGTGCAGACTCCTTGCACACAAGCAGCCTATCATCATCGCCGAAAGCATAGTCGTCAAGACGAATACAGGCGTGACGTTACGAGAGATCCTCTGCTGAGTCTGTTCGGTAGGCGGCGAGAGAAGCATGCGCTTGACACCGCCGAGATCAATACCTGCTGGTCTGAGCCATCGAGAGTCCAAGAACGCGAGGAGCAGCGCGACGTGGACACTCAGCAGCGCAAGCGAGAATGGCTTCGACAAGAAGATGTCCTCTCCAACAAAGCGCCAGTTCACCGTCCACTTGAACATGAACTGCCGGCTGAACTCGAAAGCTCTGCCAAGGTAGCTGCGTGCGTGCGTGCCGAGGAACTCATAGCCAAGTACAACCTGCAAGAATCTTAGAATCAGTCTCGTCTGGACCATCCCATACCTTATAATAGAAGAGACTCACCTGCACCTGTCCCATCAATAACGCCTGTCCTAGCGCCCGATCTCTGCCAGCGCCCAACCAAAGCACAACACCCACAGCCGGTAGAGCCAACAATAGACTCATCTTAACTCCCAATCCCAGGCTGAAAGCCAAGCTTCCCAGCGTCCACCACTTCCTCTGATAGCAGGCGATCGCCGCGAACAGAAAGAAGACGGCAAAGCCATCGTTGAACAGCCTCAGCATGAAAATCGAATGCAGCCGCTTACTCAGCACCAACATCGGCAACACCCAAGGTGGCGCTCCGGCATTGCGGTAGCACACCAAAACCAATACCAGAGTTGCCAGGTACAAGCCGATGAAGAGATACTGCGCCAGACGAATGTCGGTACCTGCAGACGTGATGTCGTGCAGTAGTCGGTAGAGGTAGACGTGCGCGGCTGGGTAGACCAAAGGTCCCGTGCCACCAACGAGCTTGGTGTAATCACGTTCGCCGGAGAGGTAGAGGGTGATTTGCTCCATGTAAGCGCGCCAGTCGATTTCGGTGTCTTCCTAATGTCAGTTGAAACGTCGTCCGAAATCACCAGCAAACGGTATGAAGAATTGCTCGTGTCAAACTTACAGGGAATCTTGTGGACTATCAGTACACTGAGAGCTGCATCTCCCAAGACTAGAAGAGGGCCAATCCATGATGTATGTTTGGGGTCTTGGGCTATGGAGAGCCCGCGACGGACGAGATTCATGTGAGGCGTAAGAGCTACCGCTTCTCGTTTGGACTCTCCGGCTCCGGTAACTCGGGTCCTGAAGCTTGTAGAAATTGGAATCCAAGACACTACGAACGCTCGAATAATTGATAGACGTTGCAGTATACTCATGTTCAGTCCAAGTGAGGTCTCGCAGCCAATAATAGGAGGCGGCTCAGCCCGGAGCACGTGCCTTCCTTTCCCACCTCAAAATTGCTCGATTTCAATGCGTTCCCTTACATGATCTGCTCTTCTTCAAGTCCACCACCATGAGCTGAACAACAACACGTCCGCTGCTTCGCTCACGAAGTGGCATTGATCCCCCAACAGGTATGTCTTCTCTCTGCGAAACCCCCAACCCCACCAAAATGATTATTAAACCATTTAATCTGTCAATCCCCTGAAGTCACTTGTACGCAAGTGGCACTTGACGAACACGAATGTTAAGAGCTTATGATTCCGCAACTTCTTGCCCGCTCAAACACACGCAATCGCATCGATTCAATCAGCATCATTTGCTAACTATTGCCCGAAGAACAGAAACAATCTGCACAACCAGCCATGGGTTCCACCGTCGCCGAGCCGTTCCCTATCTTCACCGTCGCCCACAAGTACATCCTTTACGATGTGGACACGGTGTCACATGCGCGAGCCAAGCACAACATTACCGGCGTGCTGATCGGCGGTCTTCCCCAAGCACCGCAGCAAAACGTCTTCTCCGGTATTCCTCTGGAGTTGATGCCCGAGGAGGCTCGCTTGCTGGTAGAGAAGGGCGTTGCCTATCTTGTCGAAGACGTCAAGGCTCACAAAGACAACATGCTTGGCAATGGTCTGGCGCCCGAGGAAAGACGGGCGTTCCAGAACGCGTTGAGGAAGCAAGGTTCCGCAGCGGCCAAGGACGCCGAGAGGAAGATGGAAGAGAGGAAGAAGGGTGCCCTTGAAAAGAAGTTCGGTAGCAGTGACTGGAACGATATTCCAGAGGATATGCTCGTATCAAATGGCAAACGAAGCGGCAAGAAGGGCAAGCGGGCTGGTAGTCGGACACCAGTCCCTCACAGTGGTGCCGCCACTCCGGCTGAAGAAGTCGAAAGTCTCTTCACACCACCCGTGAGCGCAGGCCCACCCTCTGCACCTCCCAAGGCTGCTTCTGCGACTCCGGTGGCATCGTCGTCGGAGCCCACGCCTTGGGCAGTCACACCCACAACGTCTATCCCACCGCTCGACCCTATCCCGCCACCTCCTCAGCAAGCTCTTCCACTCCCGGATGTACCCACCTCGTATCCGCTATTCAAGCATTTGCATGAAAAGTCATACTTCATGTCACCCGGTCTGCGGTTCGGATGTCAATACACCGCGTATCCTGGCGACCCGCTTCGTTTCCACAGTCACTTCCTGTGCAGTGGCATGGACTGGGAGGAGGAATTCGACCTTTTGGATATCGTTGGCGGAGGACGTTTGGGTACCGGAGTGAAGAAAGGCTACCTCATCGGTGGTCAGGAGGTCAGCGAGACTAAGGAAGAGGAAGACAAGGGTGTCCGAACCTTTTGCATCGAATGGGGTGGTATGTAGAAAGCCGTCTTCGCAAGCAATCAAATAACATTACGCCTCGCTTTCTTTCGCACGATTAACCTTCTCACATCTTACAAGGAGAAAGTTGCTTCTATTTGTTTGACAATCACATGCCACCTCTCACTCCCTTGCCAATTCCTCCGCCACCACCCCATAAACATCACCCAGAAACATCACCCAGCACGCCACACGTAACAACTCGCGAATCCTGCCGTGCAAGCGACCACTCCACATCAAGGTCAGTCAATCATGGACGACAACATGAATTTTACTCCTCGCTACACCCTCGCACAGCCCAGGAGCAGACCCATCCTCCCGCCAAATCAGCAACAACAAGCTACCGCCAATGCCCACCTCGAAGTCAAAAAGAAAAAGATCCCACCACCACGCCCTCTCCGCCAGGTGCGTTTCCACTCTCCACCTCCAATCCTCCCAGCACGCAATCCCCTTCGCTCACCGACCGGAGCCGTTGTCCCACAGCGAGAGCAATTACGCGTCGCGGAGATCTGGGACCCTGAGATTGGCAGCTATGTGAAGCGGCTGCCGGAGGGAGGTTTTGGGGGTGTTGTTGATGGTGGCATAGCTGGCAGTTTTGGTCGTGTTAGCTTTGGAGGTCCCAATGCGCACAGGATGCCAGGTCCCAGAATACCATGTCTCTTGCCGGGGATGGAGGTTGCGTTGAGGGATGGTACGACGATGACTGCCACAGGGTCGCAGACTCAGGGGATAGGGCGCTCGCGGTCGGTGAACGATGGTAGGCTTAACAGCAGCAATGTTAACAGCAACAACAGCAACAACACGACCTCACTCCGCGCTCCGATTACGCGCCTGCTGAGCCCAAACACCGCCGACCGACCTCTATCTGACCCAACCACATCCACCTCAGGACCAGAACAAGTATTCAGCCGCACGGTCCACGAAGCGATCAGTAATCTCCGGCAAACATACATTCACTCCTTGCACGTCGACGAGTTCGAGACAGAGTTCAGGACCGATGGCGAGGTCTTCGCTAACTCCAATCATCTGATTCCCACCAACAGACTTCCACCGACCGTTGCTCCTACGCCTCCACCGCTACCACCGCCGCCACCTCCCACAACACCTCTCCACCGCAGCATCTCCAA
>Ga0265780_10004096_pt1 | contig 18956 bp, 9 predicted proteins | sample P1T30metagenome_FD_192432 | JGI IMG/M metagenome (GOLD analysis project Ga0265780, IMG submission 192432) | Plant litter microbial communities from East Loma Ridge, Irvine, California - P1 T30 | ecosystem: Environmental > Terrestrial > Plant litter > Unclassified | place: USA: California...
ATTCGAACAATAAAAAAGCCCATGTGGCCAGATCAAGCGCACATGGGCTGCTACGACGGTAGATGTCTAGCGCTTGCTAGCGTCAAACTTTATTGTTCAAGTCTGATTGTATGTTTACTGACCATTTCTGAATAGGTCAAATTATGTTTGTCAAATCCGCGTATGTAAAATCAACAGCTTAGGAATGTTACCTGTACGTCAATGTTTGTCAAATCTCACTCTGCGGTAGTTAGGGGGCCGTGTTGACATGCCGCCAATGTTTGTCAAATTGTGCCATGCAAACGCTCAAAACAGTAGTTGGCGACCATCAGTGGCGTATACCAGTTCCACCAGCCGAATGCACCCTTGTGCCCAACCACTGCGCAGCCTAAAGTAAGAACCAGCAAGGCAACCTTAAAGCTCGTCCGATAGGGCAGCAGTGCCATCATGGCAACAAGAATATCATCAGATCCTCTGGTGCAGCCAGATCACGAACAGCGAATGCTGCTGGGTGATACGCCAATATCCCTCGCAGCACTTGGCCCCGGACATTCCCTCATTGCGCCGCCTTTGCCAGATGAAGTCATCATTTCCGTTGTCGGAAGGTTTCATATACTGAGCTGTAACCGGACGCCGACCGCCACCTTCCAGGAGCTATTCCACTGCGCCCCGTTCAATTTGTCTGCCTGGATCCCCCCGCACCTCGAAATGCTCGCTCCGCGCATAGGTGAAGATGTGGAAGCGTGTACACTGGAGATCTTACGGGCACACACGCTGTACCCATTACTTGCAATTTTCAATGGACTATCGTTCCCGGAGGATTCGAGGAGGGCGACCCCGAACAAAGCTACAAGTGCTCCGAAGCGGCTTTCAGCTGAGCCGATCCGACTTTGCCTGGAATGCCTGCGTGAGGATCTGGCTACTTGCGGCGTTCGCTACATTCACCGATCCCATCAAATACCGGGGGTAGAAGTGTGCAGCAGGCATGCTTCACCCTTGCTTTACAAATGCCCCCACTGCGAGTGCTCATTCGGACGACGCTCCAATCTTGCCCTCACACCTTGGCGCCGATGCACCTGCAAAAAATATGTTTTCGATAGCATATTGCCCCATCACGAAGTAGATCCCGTCGCGCTATCCTACGCCCGGTTCTCTGCGACCCTCCTGCAGTCATCCCCACACTCAGCGGTACCAACACGTGTACTGGTCGAGAGTTATCGTGACCGTGCACGCGCTATCGGCTGTAGTTGGGGCAACGAAAAAGTAAGCCGTGTCCGCATAAAGAGCGAAATGGAAAAATTCTATGGGAAAGATTTCCTCAGAAGGACGGATGTAGCCTATCGTGACGATCGGCTGAGCGAATGGTTGAAGATGTTGAACGACTACAGCGTCACGGAACCGCCACTCGGCCGCCATCTACTGTTTGCGCATTTCCTGTTTCGTGATGCTGCCCAGTTCCTGGCTGCCGTCGGTGGGACCGGCGGAAATGAGCAAAGCGGTAGCATTGAACAACCCGTTGTGAAACGACTGGCCATCGCCGTCGGCACCAGAAAAGCCAGCAAGCCAAGCATACCGCAACGAATCGCAGGTCTTTTGCGCGAGCTTGCTGTCCATGCTCGCGATATTCCTGATTGCTCCATAGAAGACTTGTGGAAATCACATTATGGTTTGATGAAACGGTTAGTCTCGCTCGATTTAGAAGCAATTACACTATTGAGACGAAAACTTCAGCAAGTGAAACACGAGCCAGCAGACCCGGCCAAAGTTCCGCGCAGGAGCGAGAAAGATGGCGAGCGGGCACGCTCGGTTATGTCGACAGCCGCGGCCTTGTATGCATCCGCTGCCAAACCAGAAAAAGTTACGATCAACCGTCTTGCTAAAGAGGCCGGCTGGAATGCTTCAGCGCTCAATCCACATGCCTTTCCGGCAACGCTACGAGCGCTGGAAGAGTACGCGGAGTCTAACTGGCACTTTTATGCCCGGCGGGTTTTATGGGCCAAGTTGATGCACAAGCGCGCTGCGATCAGCGTGATCAGAGCCCGATCAGGAGTGGAATATCATCGCTGCCTCGTACTGATGGATTTTTTTCAAGATGTTGATTTATCGATTTCTTACGGTGCTGAAACTATAACGAGGCTGCTTGCAGAACGCGGCATCCAACGTGACTGGCCAGGTCCTTGCCCGGAACGCGAATTTCCTCCCGCTGGGCGACGTTACTATACGAAAAGCCCGATCTATATTGCAGAGTCTGACTAAAGGACGCTTAACAAAAACTTTTTATTCTTATAAAAATAACATTCTCGGACACTTAGCTATACCGATCATCCACTATCGGATCAAGAGCAGCTATTCTTCATCGGTTTGGAAAATGAATGATCTAGATATGAGTTTGGCTAGACTTGCAATGCGACTTCGTGCGGCCACTCAACGTCAGTCAGTCGCAAAAATACTTCAGCCGCGTATTCGCCCGTGCGCAACTGGTCTGCATGGTGTCCCAATGCATCAGGAACTGGCGTAAGCGGTTTTCCCACGTAGCGCCTTGCAGTGCAGCTTCCACTTTCGCGCGGTCGGTCATCCGTGCGCCGACGATCCAGACTTCTTTGTCGAATGATGGGTTCTGGATGACCTCTTTCAGCCACGCATCGAGTTTCGCCGCCGTCGCCTTGCCGGGATTGCCGAAGATGCGATTCCGTTTGGTCAGCGTGAGCGTGTTCGCTTTCACCTTGGACGTCCAACGCGTGCTTTTCCATTCCGACGACGCAGCACCGCGCGACATGAACGCCAAACTCGCCATCGCCTGCCGGCCCACAACCTGCAGCCCGCCTACGTTAAACCCCTGGCCCTTCTTGCTCAAGTCGCCGACTTTCGCGTGTACGAACACGAGCCGCCGGTGCGTCATGTCGAAGCCGATGAAATCCGCCGTTTCCTGATTGTCGTCGTCGCACAGCCAGATTGGGATGGCCTGGATAGCCTTGATTAACGGGTCTGTCGAAGCCGTCGCCCCAGGCGGCAGCGGCGTACCGGCGGCTTTAGAGAAGATTCCGAAGATCGACTCCGTTTCCCACCGCGTCGGTGCAGAATAGAAATTTTCCCCTTTTTCGGAAATCACTGGTGATAGGCAGGGTGCAGTGAACACGTAGTCCAGCACGGGCAATTCCGTGCCTTGTTTCCAGCGCAGGGTCGGACGGAAGAAATTTCCTTCGTAATAGACTGCCCCCGCGAGATCCGGCAGCACGCGAAACGATTGGCGCCGGTTGAGATGCCTGAGCACGGGACGTTCCACTAGTTTTCCGCCTTCTGGCTCGATCGTGTAAAGGTCTTCCAGATCTTGGCTTTCGATGCGATAACGCTTGTTTTTATCGTTGTATTCGATTTGGCAAGCGACCAGTTTACCGTTCACCGTCAACGTGAAGCTTCCGTCCGGCAGGACGTCGGCGTACAGCTCGGCCGTGTCGAAAAAATCGGCGGTCCGATAGCCGTCCTCCGCGTCGCCGGTGCCACCTTGCAGTTGCGGCGTCCAGAGATCGATGAGGATCGACTTTGGCGTCGCCTCGGATTTGCTGACGGTTGCGATCAGTGCGGCATAGCGGCCGAATACCTGATTGGAAATACGCGCAGCGTCCGCCAATTGATCGGCGACGTCCTGGGTCCACGCAATATACTCTGCGATCGATACGTACTGGTATCCCCCATCCCGAAGCCGCGCCTTCGCAAAGCCCACGTAGCGCGGCAAGCCACCGACGAAACCGGCCGCCGTGGCGGGGACGAGGGATGGATCCAGAAGATCAGTGAACGTATTTGCGAAAGAATGTGTATTCATGGCGAGCCCGCGAATTGCATCCTGCGACATTTCCAGCGAATTGAACGAAATCCTCGACAGGCGCGTCCGGACGGCATTGGGACCGTTTGTATTGGCCGGGAATATTTTCTCGAGGGTGGTTCTGTCCACCCGCTTCAGCCCGAGCGACGTCATATCGAGCGCCAGGCCGCTCGTGTCGTGAACGAAGAAGAAGTCGCCGTGCCGGATGCAGACGAAAAACCCGAACTTCCATTCGGAGAAAAACTGTTCGGTCAAATAAGGTGAATTTTGCCAGGCATAATACGAGAAGCCGATCGCCTCTGGCGGCATGGCGGCGAGAGGCTTGATTTGGAACCGGTCCTTCTCCATCAATGATTCTTCGGCCACTTCCTTTACGTCATCAAGGGACACCGCCACGCCATCCATTTGATAAACGGCGGCCGTTCGCGGTAACTGGACATGATACGCCGACAATGTGCCACCGAAGTTGAAGCGCTCGCGGAAGCTGCCATCGATGTATTGCGCTTCCGGCATGAACGCGAGCAAACGGTCCGGCAACGCGACTTCGTTGACGACGATATGCTCGACGTTGTTCGCAATGTAGCGCTCGTAAGCTTGGTAACGCTGCCACGCCTGTTCGATCCGCTGTGCGGTATCGGGACGCGCCAGGATGTGGCCCTCCTGCATGCCATTTCCCGTGTTGGGACGCAGATAGCGGGCCACCCGTCCCATTTGCTGGATCAGCTGGCGCGCATTCCCCATGAGATCGAAGATTGCCACGACGACGAAACGGGGGTCGTCGATCCCTTCCGATAGCATATGTTGATGCAGCCAGAACCTGGCGCCATCGAAGTTCTTCCTCGCTTCCGCCACGCTCGCATAACGATGCGGATGGGTCGTCTTGACCGCCTTGTCGTGGACCAGCAGCGTTTGGTTCGGCAATACGCGATCGAGGGCATTCTGGAGATGCTGGAGCGTCTCGAGTTCGGCGGCCCGCACGATGACCTTCGGGGCGTTCGTGCACCAGGCCGACGCGCGCTCTTCGATGGCGGGAAGCGCCTTCACAAGGACATCGACGAATTTGTCGTAAGGGTTGCTCGCGGCACCGCCTGCGGCGAGGCTTGGCGGCAGCGCTTGAATTTCCATGCGCCGAACGATCTTCCGGGTAACTGCCTCTTCATACGGGAAGTTGAACAGGTAACGCCCATCCACGCGGAACGATTTGAAATCGTTCCGATAGGGCGTCGCGCTCAACAGGATGGTCGGCAGGTTCAACTCGCGCACGCCTCTGGACCAAGACACCGCGGGCTCGTAATGCCCTTCGTCGACGATGACGATATCGAATGACGTTTTTACCGCACTTAGAAACTTTTCCGCTTCGCTCTGCTTCGCTTTATCGTCGCCTTCCATCGCACGGCGTATCTCGGCAAGCGCCTGGTGGGTGCCGACGAGGACCATCCTTTTTTTCGCGTGTTGCTTGATGTCGTGCGTCAGCGTCGCCGCGTTACTTGGCAATATCTTCCGTATCGACGCGTTGTCGATCCGATCACCATTCTTGTGTTGCAGCACAGTGTCGGCGCCGTCGGGCATATGGGAATAGCCGACCCGAGTCCAGAATGTCGCGGTAACGTCGTCAATCAGTTGATCGGTCAGAGCGACGCGCGGCGTCAGAATTAGGACTCGCTGAACGGCATCGAGACAGCGCGCAATCACCGCGATGATCCCGGATTTTCCGGTAGCAGTCGGAAGCTTCAGCAATGCCGCTTCTGTCACGCCTTGGCGGCCGGGTATCTTCTTCTCGCCATGGATGTACGCGATCGCCGTACAAATGGCGATCTGTTGATGCTCCCATAATCCGTTTTTCGACGGCGACCAGAACGAAAAATTCCGGACCTTGCCCACGGATTTGTCGTAAGCGGCTTCGTCGATGACGGCTTTGTGGAGAGAAGTGCGGCTGTCTTGCTTGAGCGTGTCGAAATCCATGTGTGGTTCCGCAAACGGGTTGCGGATCAGCGTAGGTTACCCATCTTATTCCAAAGGTTTCTTCGTCGCAATAACAGTGGTCCTTGCTGCCACATAGGTCATCAGGTCGCCGGTTGGCCCCGGCGCAGTGGTGGTGCCTTCCAGGTTCACCGTGATGACGGATTGATCCAGCAAGTACAGCACGGTCAAGAAGTCGTGGTGGACGCGGCGCGACCGAGGATAGCGAACTGCGCTGCCGCATCGGCCGGCGCTGAGGTAAGCGTCGATGGCTCAAGGAGACGCGGTAGAGGGAAGTAGCGGTCTATGAACCCGTCCAACAATCCATGTGCAGGAAGTACTCGGCGTCTCCCTTGCCGACGCTGTTGTAGTTGAAGAATATGCCTACATTCTCTGTGGTCAGCTAATTGATCTACGTGTAAAAGGCCAGTGGGTTGCCGGTGTGGCCGATGACGTCGCGGCCGCTCTGCGGGAACCGCAAAAACCGCGCGCCATTACCTGTTTGTTTTCTTGGAATACCATGGAAGTACCGGTTCCACCTCGCCTTTCGGTGTAGCCATTAATCTAAGGCGTCCACGTTATGTTTCTCACGCCACGCAAGCCGGCGCGCCCGAAACACGGCAACTGGCTCAAGAATTTGGGACAGCAATTCTGTCGTCCGGGGTAGCCGCGCAAGGTGCTTGTCGAGCCACGATGCGTTGCCCGTGCATCGTCCGATCTCGTTGAGGGTCACACGAATCGGGTGTCTCACCGGATCAAGTATCTCTGTAGCCGCCAACCTCACACGCTCCACCATTTCCCTGTCGCGGGCGCACCAATCAACTGACGAGGTCCGCTCCACAATCCGAACTGTGGCTGGACGCTGCGCTTGGAGCCAGGCGCGGTCATGCCGGTACAGCCAAATGAAGTCAGCCCCCAGCGCAGTCTGGAGCGCCTTGAATCCACCTGATGGTGACGCGACCAAGGCCGCTCTCAGCTTTTCACGAGCCTGTGTCTGCCGCTGATCCCGAATGTTGGCGGTACGCTGAGTTTGCAGGTCGCGCTCCGCTCCCAAAATACGATTTACAGTCGATGCTGACAGTCCGGTCGTGTTCACAATATTTGCGATGGCATCGCCCGCCGCCAAGGCGCGCCGCACTCGCGAACGGACCGTGACATCGAGCTTCTTGGACCTGCGCGTAAAACCGATGCCGATTTTTTCCGCTTTGACCAGGACCGCGTTGACAGACAGGCCGAGCTCTTTCGCCACCTGACGCATCGACCGGCCCTCGGCTGCCAGCGCGGTGATCTTGCATTCCGTAACTGTGGATGCCTGTTCGTCAGGCGCGGAAGTGACCGCCGGGGAAGGGATGTCAGTCCAGAGAAAGGATTCGACGCTCTCGGCCAGAAACCCGATCAGCAGAACATGCAACAGCGGATGGTGCGCGGCACGAGGCCGGCGGTAAAGACTTGTCAACCACGAATCATCCCCAGCGCAGCGCGCGAATATGCCATCAAACGGGGGCAGGTTCCTCATGCATCCCCAAAAATCTAGGAGTGCCCTTTGCAATGCTCGTTGTCGGACCCTCATGCTGGCCGTAGCCAGGTCCCGGTCCACCAAATGGGCCAGATAATGGTTCCGCAAGGTCAGCGGATCGACTGGCACACCCCGCAGCAAAAATAACTGAGCAATGAGCCGCGAGACGATCACTAATTTTTCAAGTGCCCGATCGTCGACGTTCGAAACGCTCTTCTGACTGTTCCACTTCGCGGCCGTAGGTGGAAGAAATAACTGCGTGCGTTTCAAGCGCTGCGCCAGGCAGTCGGATGCGACAAGAGAAACCCCGTGATAAGGACATACGAGAACACCTGGGAACTGGTGCGCGCGATACCACGTCGCTATGCCGATCGTCTCGCAGTCGGCCACAGCACAGACGGGACAGAATCGCAGCACATCGTCCGCTCCCACGCGGCTCGCCAACAGTCCCAAGGTGATTTTCGTATTGGTTGCCGTACCCATCGCCATCGAATCGGCGATCCGTGTGTAGTGGGCGTGGTTCATGAATGGCCTGAAGCATGGGAGGATCGTGTGCCCTTCGATCAGTTCCTCGATCGTCTTCACCGGCAACCGGAGATCCTTCGAGATCCGGTTCAGGCCACTGGGAAACGCCGTGCCCAAGGTAACGCATCGACGGTTCAGCAATTCGATCAGCGTGTCCCCGGAGGTCGGATGCCCCGTTAATGCGTGGTAGCGGGACACAATGCCAAATATTGTCTCTTCGGGCACGATGACATCGCCAGCTTTTCCTGCCGGCTTCGCTTCCAGAGCTACGGATGGTTTCGCCGCCCGTTCATCGACGACCGCCCAGGCCGACGCCTTCATGACTGATCACTCCCTTCTCGACCAGGTACTGGTGCGGATCATCCGCATCCGCCGCGGTCCGCATGTCTACGTACCCAGGCGGTAGTGCTGAATCGACCGCACCGGAATCGACGGGTTCGGTGCTAACGTCACCTGACTGTGGTGATACGCTCTGCCCAGTCCCCTCTGCCTGCACGGCAGGACCTGTTACCGGAAACAATTGGTCAAGATAATCGTGCACGACCGTGACCTGTTTTGGAAACTCGAGCAATTTCGCCAGGGCTTCATCGACCGGCAGCAAATCCTCGTATTGCGACAGCGACCTCGTCGTATTCGTGCGCAGCGCATTGATCGCAGGATGAAGCAATGCCAAGCCGTCGTCATACGTCTGCCGCAGGAGCTTCGGCGTCAGCGTTTCGGTACCATCGAGCATGGCCCGCTGCTGTGCAAGCTTGAAGAGCAACACGACGAAATCGGGGATGCTCTGACTGAGATCGAAAACCGTATCGAGCATCTCTTCATCTGGATCCCTTGGTTGCCGGACCCACTGATATGTCCAGATGCGCCGAACGAAATCGTCCCACTCTTTCACACGCTTTGGCGGTCGTTCGAACTGGATCAGGCCGCTTTCCGAAGCCCGGCGGCCATCCTTCATCTCATTGGTGAACAGGTTGGCGGCCTTGCTCGTACCAATTTCGACAACCGGCACCCGGAGGACCGTGCGCAGATCCTGGAAGAAATGCAACAGCGGCGCCGTGCCGTGCGTCTTCTGCAAACTGAGCCGCTGAATCTCGTCGATGATCAGGATGCCGAGGAAGTGGGTCGCAGCGATCTGGCGCATGGCGCCTTCCAGCATGTCCTCACGCATTCCAGTCCTTGAAAACAATTTTTCGTATTTGCCGCCGGTGCCGAGAGCGGCATCGACCTGTCGCGCGAACTCACGGCAGAAACTCGAGATCGAGCCGTTTTTGGGGCAGGTTACTTTCAACCATACCAGTTGCGTGATCGGCAGATGGCGTCCTCGCCAGGAAGCGTGATGGATAACCTGTTGGGGGTAGGTTCGCAAAATCGCATCGGCGCACGTTGTCTTTCCAGACCCGCTCAGTCCAACGATGAGCAGTTGGGATTCGCATGGGATCAGTTGCCAGTCGAGGTTTCGCCACTGCTCTCGATCCTGGGCGGTATAGATACTGCGCCATGTCGCCGCCTCGATCGGATTGCGGACGACGTAGCCCGCCCGGAGCAGCCGCGAGATAGTGCGTTCCACATCATAGAAAATCAGGCGAGGGATCACGACATACTTGAGCCGTGCAAGCAGGTGCCAGCGCTCCTCGGTCGACATCGCGCGCTCTTCAGGTTGGATCTGCGGCCGAAGAATCATCGCCCTCGCGGCTTCCTTTTCCGTGAGGATAGGAGGCAGGGCTTCGATCAGCGGGTTGTCGCGATACTCCGCGATATTCTGCTCGACATACGTGGGAGAAGAATGATCGGTACTCATCGGCTGCTCCATCATGTCCGCCGCTCCCGGAGCCGGTCAGTTACAGACCCCAGATGTCGTCGAGCGGGTTTTGTTTTCGCATATCGGGGCGCAACTTCACCACATTGTCCTGCGCCGGCGGTTCGCAATACGACTGCGCCGCATCACGCGCGTGTTCGACTCGCTCAGCAGTTTTCTCGAAGGCCCGGTTCGCCTGCACATTCGCCTTCTTCTCGGTCTTGCTCAGTCCCTGCTTGGCTTGCGCTGCGGCCTTCTTTGCGGCCGCTGTGATGGCTTCGCACTTGGTATCAAGCGTGGTGCAAACCTGCTGCAGCTCCGAGGCCTTATGGTCCGCTTCCAAACCGAGCAGCTTGGCGCGATCAAGCATCTCTTCCAGACGGGCCAGCCGATATTTTTCGTTGTTGTCCAACAGTTCGCAGGGCTCCCACTCGCGTGATGTGGTGTTGAGAATCCAGATGCACGCAGGCGCATACGGCAGATGACGGATTTCGATCGGTTCGACCTTGCCCTTCGTTCTTGCCCGTGCAAACCACTCTTCGCGGACGGCTCGCTCACACGCGTAACGGCGCCCGTGAAAATAGATACCGTCACGCCGGACCGACGCGGTTGCAGCAGGTAACAGCTTCGTCCATACCCTCTGTTTTTCGAGCACCTTCGCTCCGCCCGTCAGGTGCTCCCTACCCCAGTTCCAAACCGTTAGCGGGGTCGCATCCATGAGATTCTCGCCCAGCATTTCATTGGGTAGTGCGTCAGCACGGTAAGCAGCCAGGTTGTACTTGATCAACTTGTATGCCAGTATCCGGCTCAACTCAGGAAGTGTCAGCGAAGCGTCGAGCGCGCAGTGGCGTCGTTTCATCTCGTCCAGCCTGCGGTTCAATGCCCCCGGCTCGAAATGGATGGTGTCATTATTGATGAGGTTGAACTGCTGTTCCACATTGGGCTTCCAGTCAGGCCTGCGAACCGCGGCGTTCTGGATGGTGATACCGAACTCTTTCGGCAACGCATCCGACGCCTTGGATTTCAGCTCTCCGTTATCGCACAGTAGCTTGTGAGGCAGGTGACGGCAGGGCCACAGATCGGGGCTGATGTCGATGCCCAGCTGCCGGCAGAAATCGGTCTTGTCCGAGAACGCATTGAACAATGCCAACCGGGCGCCCTCCCAACTCGGGCCCTCAAGCCCGAGATAAAAGCCCACCACCATCCGGGAGAAGACGTCGACCACGACATACAGGACGGGCCGCCCGATCAGCCAAGCTCGGTTGAACACCGATACCAGGTAGACGTCGACGATAGTTGCGTCGATCTCGAACCGTGCCCCGGGACCGAATACCCGATTCCTGGAAGATCCCAGTACTCCGCGATGCTTAAGGTTCCAAGTGGTCGTGCTGATGTTGCGCTTGGTAAGCGAAAAATCGTGGTTCATCTCCTTCACGACCTGTTTGAACTGATGCAGCGATGGCGCTTCGTGCGCTTCAGGTGGCACTGGGATCAGCAGATTTCCGTGTTCAATCTCGGCAGTTTTAAAGTATGTCCGCTTGGTGTCTTCCCAGGCCTTCTTGATCGTCACACCAGGCTTCAGGAACGCATGAATTCCCTGGACGATTTTCGTCTGGACATCGACTCTCGCTGGCCCGAGCACAGATTGATCGTTCTGTAGTTTGACCCGGTCCGGCCGCCGGCCACGCTTATTTGATCCGGCTTCCTGCCGCTGACCAGACGGGCCACACAAGTCATAGCATGCGATAAGCGCGTCGACACAGCTCCCGTACGCCCAATACCGGTATAAGGGTCGATACACCTGCTTGGGGTCAAGTCTCAATTCCGCAGCGCGCGCCAGGATCAGACGGCCACGGGTGCGCGGGAGATAGATTTCAGGAATGCAGTCTTCACGTACCAGAGGTTCAATGATCGCCCAGGCTCGATCCCTGACGTCCAGGCTTCGTCGCAAGATCGCTTCCTCGGGCTGGAACAGGTAAGGTCTCAGCTTCACTTCGATCCGCTGCAGCATGCCATCGTTCAGGAGCCCCATCACCGTCCGCAGGCTATGCACATCAGGCTTCTTCAACGGGTTTTGCATGCCGATAGTGACGAGCACGTCTTCATCGGGCGCGACCCACAGAACACGCTGCGCGCATGCAAAGCCTGTGTCCACAACGCCTGGCACCGGCTCGAATACCTCAGCAGGACACAATAGATCCATTGTGGCCACCTTCTTGAGCACAACTGAATCGCGGGTCGGATGCGATGGGCAGGACCACCGGAATACAGCGTAAACCGATCGGCACACGTAGGTCTAGGTTGATCAATTTGTGCCATGCGCAATAGCGGAACATGTCTGCCGCCAGTTCAGGGGAAACAGCGGCACCGAACGCTGTCGCGCACTCCCGCAGCCGGTCTGCAAGCATGAGCCCTTCTAACGATGGCGTGTTGAATGCCGCAAGAAACCGGGGCAGCTGCGCTTCAAAAGCATCACGGTCGACATCATGCTCCACCATGAAGTAACTGAGCCACTCCAAGTTGTCGATGACGGTCTTGTCGAATTCGGCATTTGTGAACAGGTACCATGGAACACCGCGCACAAGCCAATACCGCCGCTCGATCTCCAGTTTGGTCAGCACAGTCTTCCGGCTTCGGCCGCGCAGATCGTCCGCGCTTTTGATGCTAAAGGCTATCAGGTATCGCTTGCCGGACTTATCAATCTTCGTAAGCAGAAAATCCGTCGTCATGACGATCGGAGTTCGGCTTCGTGGATAGTTTGGGTGACGGACTCCCAACGATGATGCAACGCGCTGGGTTGCCGACTCAGGAAACAATGGAAACTGCTCACGGATATCCACGATGTCGGATGCGTAATCCGCCATCAGGAAGAAGCAACTTTCGTTATCGGAAAAGAGGTGATGCACCCTGCCTGTCGTCACACCAAGGCGACGGCTCATCCGCCCTCTCGACGAAAAGCATCGAACGTCGATCCAGGGTTTGTAGTATGCACCTTCGCCAAGGCCGAGTCCTTGCGCCTTCCATCTCGCGACGTCATCACAAGTGATTGGCACGCGTCTCATCATTCCGACCAAAGCGATTACAGCATTGGCAGGGCGCACAGCCCCGCACTCTTCGATCAGTCTATACCACGATACGGTGCAATCAAGTCGACTGAAAAAAGAAGCGCGGACTCGACTGGCCAACTAAGCACAAGATCTTGAAACTGGATAACCGGTGCTGAGTTTTGTTGCCCGAGGCGCGGACGATTCAAGCTCCGGTACCACGGTGTTCAAATTGAAGCCTGCGTCCCACCGCTTGCCGGGGGCTTTCTATACGTTGCATCAAACACCGAGTCCGTCAGCCACCGCTTGAAGCTCGGGTTGTCGCTGAACTGCTTGAAGAGCTCGGTGTGGTCTGTCAGCAAGGCCAATACAACGCGCTCCAGCGCCTTGTCGTGCTCCAGCTTGGCATTCTGCTTGCTGGAGTTCTTCTGAGCGTTTTGGTAGGCCGTGTCCTGTGCTACCTTCGCCGGGATCTCCTCAGTGATCACCTTGCGGATCTTGTCAGCGTCCTTCCACTCGATGTTGCCGAAGAGGTCATTGAAGGTCTTGATGATGTTGGAAAGCTTGTCCACCTCGGGCTCGGGCAGGCCACCACCGGCACCCATCGGTGCCGGCTCCAGCGTGCCGTCGGCCTCGTCCATGGCCATCGCCAGTGAGGCGTTTACCTCGGGGCGGTAGCTGTCCATGTCGATTGCTTCCAGCACGCCCTTGGACAGGTCTTCCTCCTTGGGTGCCGGCAACTTCGGGATCAGGAAGTTCAAGAAGATCGACAACTTTTCCCATGCCGGGTGCCCGTAGGGCAGGATGGCACCAAGGAAGCCGTAGCTGCGCACGAAACCCTTGGCCTTGCCCTTGAACTCGACCTGCTGCTCTTCGTTGAGCTGCTCGGTGTAGACCGCCACGCAGGCATCCAGGATTGGGTCGAGCGTGTCTCGCTCAGCACCGTTCACGAACAGCGCCACCAACTGCTCGACTTGCGCCCAAGCGTAGACCTGGTGGCCATCCAAATCGGCCTTCAGGTCGTGCAGCTTGTTCGGGTCGGTCTCGCCCAGTTGCACCGTGGCGCGGTAGTAGTCCTGGAACGCGGCCTTTACCGCCTCTTCGTTGTCGGCGAAGTCCATCACGAAAGTGTCGTGCTTCTGCGGATGGGCGCGGTTCAGCCTGGAAAGCGTCTGCACGGCCAGCACGCCGGCCAGCGGCTTGTCCACGTACATCGTGTGCAGCAACGGCTCGTCGAAGCCGGTGACGTACTTATTGGCCACGATCAGGAAGCGATACGGGTCCTGCTTGAGCTTGGCAGGAATGTCCTTGCTGGGGAAGTCGTTCAGGTCCGCCTCGGTGCGCTTCTGGCCGTTGACCTCATGCTCGCCCGAGTACGCCACGATGGCCTTGAACGGGCTCTTGATCTCCTTCAGGTAGTCGGAGACAGCAAAATAGTAGTCCACCGCACGTGCGATGCCACTGCACACGATCATGGCCCGCGCCTGACCGCCGAGCTTGCGTTTGCCTGCCACCTGCACCGTGAAGTGGTCCACCATGATCTCGGCCTTCTTGCGGATCGCCTTCTCGTGCGACTCGACATAGGTGCGGATCTTCTTCAGCGCCTTCGTTTTGTCGAAGTCCGGATCGTCTTCGACCGTCTTGGCCACGCGGTAGTAACTGGCCACCGGCGTGTAGTTCTTGATCACGTCGAGGATGAAGCCCTCGGAGATGGCTTGCTTGGTGGTGTAGGTCAGCGCCGGCCGCGCGCGGAAGTGGACCTTGTCGCCTTCTTCATAGCGCTCGCCGAACAGCTCCAGTGTCTTGTTCTTTGGCGTGGCAGTGAAGGCGAAGTAGCTGGCATTTCCCAGCATCTTGCGCGACTCGATCAGGTGGTTGACCTTGTCTTCCACCGACTCTTCGTCGCCTTCTTCATCGCCATCGCTGCCCGACAAGGCCAGGTGCATCTTGGCCGTGGTCTTGCCGCCTTGGCTGGAGTGAGCCTCATCGATCAGCAGCGCAAAGCGCTTGGTCGCCATGCCGCCCAGTTCGTCCAGCACCCAAGGGAACTTCTGTACCGTGGTGACGATGATCTTCTTGCCCTGGCTCAGGTAGCCACGCAGCTCGTCGGCGCTATCGGAGTGGCCAAAGATCGATGACACATGGTCGAAACCTTTGATGGTGCGGGCGATGGCCGTGTCCAGCGCGCGGCGGTCAGTGATCACCACCACCGTGTCGAACAGCGGCTTCAGCGGGTCAGCCGGCGCCTTCAGCTCTACCAGTTGGTGCGCCAGCCAGGCGATGGTGTTGCTCTTGCCGCTGCCTGCCGAGTGCTGGATCAGGTAGCGGCGGCCCACCCCCTCGCTGCGCGCTGCCTGCAGCAGTGCCCGCACCGAGCGCAGCTGGTGGTAACGCGGGAAGACCTGCTTGCGCTTCTTCTTGCCCTTCTCGTCCTCTTCCTCAACGATCTGGGCGAAGTTCTCGATGATGTTGGCCAACGACTCCTTAGCCAGGACCTGCTTCCACAGGTAGTCAGTCTTTAGGCCATGCGGGTTGGGCGGGTTGCCCGCGCCGTCGTTGTGGCCCTTGTTGAAGGGAAGGAACCACGAGCTCTTGCCCGTCAGGTGCGTGCAGAAGCGCACCTCGACGTCGTCCACCGCAAAGTGCACCATGCACCGGCCGAGCTGGAAAAGCAGCTCATGTGGCGGCCGCGTCGTCTGGTACTGCACCACGGCGTCCTGCACGGTCTGCTTGGTCAGCGAATTCTTCAGCTCGAAAGTGATCAACGGTAGGCCGTTCAGGAAGATCACCATGTCCAGCGAGCGCTGGGTCTCGTCGTTGCTGTAACGTAGCTGACGGGTGACGCTGAAGACGTTCTTCTCAAAGTTCTCGACCGATGCCGGATCTGTGGGCGTGGGCAGCACCTTGTACAGGTCCACGTGGGCCGGCCCGTGACTCACGCCCTTGCGCAGCACGTCCACCACGCCCCGCTTGGCGATCTCGCCCTGCAGGCGGTGCAGGAACTGGGTTCGCTTAGTGCCCTCGTCGGCCAGGCCCAGGGCCGCGAAGGTCTTGGGCTGCGTGTCCTGCAGGAAGGCCAGCAACTTGGGCGCGTCCAGCGCCAGGTCGCGATTGTAGTCGACCGGGCTGCCCTGCACGTAGCTGCCCACCGCATAGTGGCCAGCGCCGTCCTGGGCGGTGTCGGCGGGTACGGCCTGTGCCGGGGACTGCCCGGTCAGGTGCCGCACGATTAGGCTTTCCAGCCCCTTTTCAGTCGTGTCCGTCGTCGCCATCAGTTTCCTCTTCCGTGGTGTCGTCATCATCGCCAAGTGCCGTTAGGGCTTCTTCAGTGATCTGATCTTCGAGATCAGGTTGCCAGTACCGTACGTCGATTTGGCCCGTTACCACGTCGGCGATCTGCCGATCGCGGTATTCGCGAAGGAGTGTGATTTCGTTACCGACTCTCTGAAGCGCGACATCCTGTTCGGTGGTTGCCACTTCAAGCGCAGCGAGGATCCGGTCTTGTTCGTCCAAGGGTGGCAACGCGATTTCGAAGCCCTTGACGAACGCCAGCGGTACCCGCTGCTGCCCGGCCGCACCGGTCATCGCGTCGGCTCCGCGGTTGCGGAACGTCTTCAGGGACAGTACATGTGCCAGAAACGCCGGACGAACCCGCGATTCCCATGCTCTGAGCACGATGAACTCCGTCGTGCCAAAGCCGATATCGGTCGGTAGTTTGTTGAGCAGGCCGCCTTTGCCGTTCTCAAAGCACGGTGTGATCTTCGCCATTACCACATCGTTGCGGCGAAAGTACGTGTATCCCTCCCAGACTTCCGCAGCCCTTCGGCTCTCGACAGCCCCCAACACGCCGTCGACCGAGATTGCTTCCATTGGGACAAAAGAGACCATGTCATCACTGAGTCGACGCGCTGCGCTCTCTGTTCTCGACGGGTTGAATAGCGCGATGTGCTTGATCTTGAACTGCCCCCAATGCGCCGGTATAGTAGGAATCCAATCGATCTTGGATGCGATACGTGGCGCAGAGCCATCCAAGCCCTGCGTGATTAGCCGCTCGATGATGATCTGCTTCTGCTCCTTCAAGAGCGCAACGAGCTCATGCTTCGCATTGATCAGGCGCACGATTCGCGCGTCCTGTGCTCTCAGGTACGCCGCGATCTGTTCCTGCTCTTTGGTTGTGGGAACTAGCACTGGCATCTGTTTGAAAGACTCCCAGTAAAGCCGATTCCGGTCTGCCACGATGCCGCGAGAGAACTTGTTGACCTCCTGCATATAGGAGGCTGTGCGGAACAGGTAGCTGAAGTACGTGGTGTTCACGCCCCCATGGGGCCTAACCACTACATAGGCCGGGCTGACCAAGCCATCAGTCGGTGCAGGACCGACCGCGCCCTGCCACATGCGCATCATGTTGTAGGCGATGTCCCCCTTGACGGCGCGCTTGTACTTCTCCTTTGCGCTCATGACCTGCTTGCGCTTGCCGTTGACCATGTCGCGCACACGCACGCCAGTGCGCAGCGACACCTCTAGAATCGGCAGGTCCGGATAGCCGGTTTCAACCCGGTGGCTGAACAAGCGCCCATTGCGCTGCACTTGCCAACCCTCAGGGATCTGGGGTGCCCAGGGCAGGCCAGATGGCGTGTAGTTCGGGTACGGTGCCAGCATCAGACCGCCCCCACTACCTTTTGCAGCAGGCCGGCCGTTTGGCGTTCCAACTCGAGGATGTCGTCCTTGATCTGCTCGAGCGTTCTTAACGGCACCGGTTTGTAGAAGTAGCGTGCGAACGAGACCTCGTAGCCGATCTTAGTCGTAGTCATGTCGATCCAGGCATCGGGGGCATGGGGCAGCACTTCGCGCTGGAAGAAGGCCTCGATGCCGCCGGCTTCGGTCAGCGGTACCTGCTCAGTGTCGCGCAGGTCGGGGTCGGGCTCGTACTCCACCATGTAGCGGTCTTTGCCGTCCAGCTCCAGGTAAGCGCCGTCGAAGCCGGGCTCGAAGTGCTCGCTGGCTTTCAGCTTGGTGCGCTTGGCGATGACGGGCGGCGCCGTCTCGTCGCGCCAGCTCACGGCACGGTAGATCAGCTTTTTATCGGGGGCGCTGATCTTTTGGCCCGCCGTCCTGAGCGTGGCCTCGAACCGGGCGCGGAAGTCGTTGTGGTCGTCGAACACGTCTTCGCCCAGCGACTTCTGCGCGAGCCGTGTCAGGTCGACCAGCTGCTTGTCGCGAACCCAGGTGGTTGGGTCCAGCAGCTTCTTGCGGCGCTTCTCGGGCACGGCCTTGCGCGCAGGTCTGGCGTCGCCGTCGTCGTCAGCCTCATCTTCATCGTCGTCCGACGTGCCGTCGTCGCCTTTGAGCCAGCCTTCCATTTCGGGCCGCACCTTGTAGAACTCAGTGTAGAGCCTCTCGCCCCAACGGCCGTAGGCCTCCATACGCAGCGCCTCGTCACCCGACGCAAAGCGAAGGGCTTCGATGGCGCGGTGGCTGAGCTGGCTCTTCAGGCGCTGTGGGCGCTCGACCGTGATCTTCCAGTAGCCGAAGTCGGCGTTATTAAACCACTTGCATTCCGGCGTAGACGCTGCGGCCTGCGCATCTGCCAGCGGCTGGGCCAGGTAGTAATCCATCACGCGCTGGATGTCATCCTTCGACATCTCGCAGTTCTTCTTACCCAGGTTGCGCCGGAGCGGCTGGAACCAGCGGCTGGCGTCGATGAGCTGCACTTTGCCGCGGCGATGCTCAGCCTTGCGGTTAGTGAGCACCCAGATGTAGGTGGCGATGCCGGTGTTGTAGAAGATGCTCAGCGGCAAAGCGATGATGGCTTCGAGCCAGTCGTTTTCGATCACCCAGCGGCGGATGTTGCTCTCACCCTGGCCGGCATCGCCGGTGAACAGTGCCGAGCCATTGTGCACCAGTGCAATGCGGCTGCCCAGCTCGGTGTTGTGCACCATCTTCTGCACTTTGTTGACCAGGAACATCAGCTGCCCATCGCTGGAGCGCGTGATCAGCTTGAATTCCGGGTCGTCGCCGTGCTTGACGATGAAGCGTGGGTCGCTGAACTCCTTCTTGCCACCTAGGCGGGCGAGATCGGTCTTCCAGCTCTTGCCATAGGGCGGATTCGATAGCATGAAGTCGAAGTCGCGCGACGGGAACTGGTCGGCCGATAGGGTGGACTTGTCGGCGCCACCGACGATATTGTCTGCCTCGGCACCTTCGCCCTTCAGCAGCAGGTTGAATCGCCCTGAGTTTTCTAGACACTCGACAGCCGCTGAAAATACTGCTTTTCGTACTCGACCGGCGACATATCATTGCTGAAGCTGTGCCGCCGCT
>Ga0265780_10004098_pt1 | contig 18948 bp, 26 predicted proteins | sample P1T30metagenome_FD_192432 | JGI IMG/M metagenome (GOLD analysis project Ga0265780, IMG submission 192432) | Plant litter microbial communities from East Loma Ridge, Irvine, California - P1 T30 | ecosystem: Environmental > Terrestrial > Plant litter > Unclassified | place: USA: California...
CGCTATGTCCGCTTTGCAACCCAAAACTCGGCATGATAAATCCTTTGGAACGTACCCATCCTATCTGCCGTATACTCGCATTCCACCGTCCGTCGGCGATACTTCTCCTCGACCTGTCCTTCATCGACCATTATCTCAAATCCAACTTCTTTTGCAAGTTCCAATACCTCTTCCAGATTCAGCTCCATTGCAACCGATCCTCCGCCCGACCACAGCAATGGGCCAAGGTTGATCCATTTCCCACCCGGTTTCAACAAATCCTTGATCTGCTGCAAGGTAGCCACGACATTCGAGCCAGTATCGATAAAGAACTGGGTGACGATGTAGTCGTATAATTCATCGTTCGCTGGTTTGTGCCTCAGGAAATCACCTTCGGCTATCTGGAAATGGGTCGAATAGCGGGGCAGCACATCGGGGAAGGTGACTTGGCGGAAGAGATGATCATTTGAGCGTTGATTTGAGAATCGATGAGAAAACGGCGCTATTGTATGTTGATGCGTTGTATCCGTTGCCGAGGGATGAATGAGATACCGAAGACCTAGGTTCATATACCATGAAAGCTCGTTTGCTGTAGCTCGATATCCTACCCATTAGCCATGCTGCGTATTGGAGGGGCTCACCTAGTTGCGAGATCTCCCACGCTAGTCTAGCCAGGCCGGATCCAGGGACCAACACTTTCATGTTCCCCCTAGTTCCCTCATCTACCTCGTTCAACACCTTCAGTATAGGTTCAAAAATGACATTCCGCTCATCCGCGCCTTCTTCGCTCCAATCCCGTACGAAATGCAGCAAGGTCTCTCTTGTCCTGAACAGAGATCCTCCCTCTCGGGTTTCCAGCTCACTGGCATTTGACCCAAGTTCCCTGACAGCAAGATCTGCAATACCGCCTGTCACTCCTGCGTTGATTCGGGTAGCTTCATCCAGTCTGTCCAGCTTGTTCCCGTACTTGACTGACGTGGCTATGCCTTGCTGTTCCGATGTCAACTTTCCGAAAGAGGTCTGCATGCGACTTGTCTCGGTGTTTGCGACTGTTTCGTATTGTCTATAAGCAGCAGCGGCAGTGGTCAGACTCCATGGATCGGGTTTGGTCTTGTTCGTCGTGACCGGTGGTGCTTTGTAGTTCCAGTTTCTCGGTACACCGAAGGATTGGACCTGATAGATCAATATCGCAAGACTGGTAATAAAGATAGCCAGCATCAGTCCTTGATGCTGACCCATCGTGTATATTGCGACTGCTGTTTGTAGCGTACCCTGGGTAAATCAAGTTGCTAAAGTCAGAATATTCTTGATTTTCTTCAGACGAGTACCTGTCCGGTCACTAGCTTGCCTAAGAGTACTTGGCGTCGTTCCCTCGAGGCGAATGATGTTTGTATCTCTCTCATTCAAATTCGCACCCAGGAAAGAGCATTAGCCAGCTAGCGATGTGACTGATAGAAACGTGGTTGATCCTACGCAGCCGGCGTTATCGCATGTTTTTTCAGTAATCCCGTTGAATTAGTCCAGCGTATCACCCGTGTCACCTTTTATCAGTCAGACCGCAGGTGACACGGGTGACACGCCGGGCGAATACAACGGGATTATCATCAAACTGTCTACAATCCCGAGGATCTTGCAAGGTGACACTCTACGGTGACAGGTGACACTGGTGACACCACTCTCGGGATTATAAGAATATAACAATAAAGCCGCTGTATCAGCTAGGTTTCCATAGGCTGGCATAGAGCCGGAAGGTGATGCTCTTGTTCTGATTGGGCTTGCTGAATGAGACCCTGCACTGGTTGACCGCAACATGCTACGGTATGAATGTGAATATCTCGTCTGGTCAGATAGCACCACATCCTCTTTCCGTTCAGTGTTCAAATAGCCCTACACAGATACCCCTGAACGAGTGATGGCAAAGTCTGACGATCGTCACGCAAGCATTATGGATCACTCTTGACCAGATCCAACCATTTTCTAACCCGAAAGCCCGAAAGCAACTAGGATTGCTGATCTTGCTGTTCGGTTCCAGCATTCCGTATTTACGTTATGCACGTTCCTCATTCGTCATTCCAGCACCTGTATCCCTAAGAGATCTCGTTACCGGGTGAGCAGCCAGCGGTGTAGCTGGGAGGATGGATGGTAGCGAGCAAGGAAAAGAGTAGCAGCTACGTCACCGGGAGTACTTCGCGGTATCAACTGGAACTTACATCACCTTGGCTAAATTCAAGCACACACTCCTTTCTTCTTCTTGCTTCTCTTTGTTATACTTCTATCTAACGCTTTAACAACTCTACACACGCATCTCAAATCAGTCAACATGCCCGTCTCTTGTGAGTCTCAGTCACTACAATCATTGTCTGGGCGGCACTGAACATACAGTCGACTTCTCTGGCTCAACCATCATCGTTACTGGCGGTAACCGAGGTAAGTCATTGACCATTACAATCTTCTCCTATAGACTTCACTGCGGTCTTCTGCCAATGTCATGATCTTGCCCAGCACCCATCATCACGTATCACTTCCCTCTTGTTATCAATCTCATCCTCCCCCCTGCCTTCCTCTATCACTACACCACAATATCCACTACAATATCCTCTCAGCCTACCCATCGAACGCCAGCATTACTTTCGTCGGTCAACCGGTCATCCTCGTCGCCCATCAATCCCATCTCAACCTTTGGTCGTTCACTGACATCCAGGTATCGGATTCGCAATCTCCGAGACCCTCGCCAAGGCCTCCGCCAACGTCGCCATCATCTTCAACTCTGCCACAGACGCCCATGATGTCGCAGCCGACCTAGCCAAGAAGCACGGTGTCAAGGTCAAGGCATGGCAATGTGATGTTGGAAACACCGAAAAGGTCAAGTCTACCTTCAAGGAGATTGACGAGACCTTCGGTCCCGTTCACGGTGTTGTTGCCAACGCTGGTGTCTCCGTTGTAAAGGATGCTTTGGAGATGGAGAAGTCTGATTTCTCCAAAGTCTGTAAGTCACATTTCGATCACATAGGTCTGGTGGAGTGGGTCTTGAGATTCTGCAAGGATGAGAGGACGTGGACTCTGTTCTAGAGGTGTCGGACGGAGATGCCGGCGCGATCAGATTCACCCATTTCAGCCTTCATTTACCTTTGTCCGAGAGAGAAAGGAGCCCGTACCTCATCCCCTCGCTACCACCTTCATACATCCCCTGAGCTTCATCTACCTATCATGTAACCCCACATCAGCTCCCAGGTCCACTTTCTCCTCAACAGAGCGCTGACGAATAGACGACGTCAACGTCTGGGGACAATTTGCTTGTGCCCAAGCTGCCGCCGATCTCTGGACCAAATCTGGCTACAAGAAGGGATCCATCGTCCTCACCTCTTCCATGTCTTCCCAGATCGTCAACAAGGGTATCCATCAGGTCTTCTACAACTCTTCCAAGGCTGCCGCTTCATCCATCGTCAAGCAGCTCGCCGTCGAGGTCAGTCTCCTCTATCATCTCCCACACTGTATCGGGATGCTGACTTGACAGTGGGCTCCTCACTCTATCAGGATCAACGCCTTGTGTCCCGGTTACGTCGCTACCGACCAGACGTAAGCTTACCTCTCCATTGCACAATGTGACGAGCTAACTCTCAGCGCCCACATGGACCCCAAGTTGCTCGACTGGCAGAAGAAGGACCTAGTTCCTCTCCAGCGATTCTCCGAGCCCGAGGAGCAGGCTTACATGGCTTTGCTCTTGCTTGACTCCACCATGGGTGCTTAGTAAGTTTTGACCCTTACTTATTGATCAAGATATGGCTAACAAAATAGCTGTACTGGACAGGAGTACTTCGTTGACGGTGGTGCCCAGGCTTGGTAAACTCCTCGCCCGGGATCTCTCGCCCAGAATGTAGCAGTGTGGATTATGTAGCCAAGTAAAGAAGGCAATGAGAAGATGCATCATACGTGTCTGTACGATCAAAGTGAGATGACTGTCTTGTTCGTGGTCGAGCGTTGCACAGCTCCCCTTATGACCCTTTGTCCTCTCCAAGGTCCTTGAATCTTGACTGAGAGCATGGATAGATACCTATCCAGTCTCACTTCCATCCGACTTACTCCTTTGGATACATGTATCCCTCAGGAGGGGTAATAAACTCCTCAACGACTACCCTACCCTTGTCCCAAACTCCAGCCGTATAGTATACATCGCTTTTGATCCTATCCCAGGCATTATCAAGGGTGTCGGCATGGAAGATCATCATTGACCCCGCCATAGGTTGTATTCCGGGTGGTAATTCGATGTTTGGACCAGGGGTACTTGGGGATGGTTTGAGCCCCAAGCCGAAGACTGGTATCAGCTCGTTCCCATGATGAGCTCTTCTTTCGGCCAGTCGATAGGTAGTAATCTCTGGAAGAGACAGATGACGATGGAAGAGGAAGATGACGGGATTAGGAGGAAACGATGGGATGCTGAACGGGAATGGCGTTGGTGGACTTACAGCCTCGACCAGCTTCTTTGTCCTGAGCCCACCGCTTCAGATGTTCCGGCCTCACTTCCAGACGTCTAGCTAGTGCGCTCGGAGCGTCGGGACAGTATGCCATGAAGAGTGGTAACCGTCTGATGGCGGCTAGCGAGGTCATGGTGGTAGGTAGATGCAAAGTGTTTCGAGGAGGAAGGAGTGGAGGAAACCTGGTCCGGTCATCATTCTCATTACCGGTCAATCGTTGACCGGCGGCCTAGATTATTGGTTCATCTGGTATTGCTGCTGAACTTCGAACACCGAAGGAAGATCACAGCGATAGTGATGGTTTATTAGAAACCACTCATCACACTGATCGATCACATGGCAGTACATACAATATCTCATATCTACGACGATGATAAAGCCAAGCCGACGACGTCGTTCGGACCTTCGTCTGCACTCCCCTGCCTCAGCCTGGACGGCCAGACTCCGACTCGTCCACTACTCCACATCCAGTCCTCACCGTGACCTCCGTCTTGATCCTCAACTGCTACATTATTCTCGTCATCAATCACTTTCCTCCGTTTCCTTCCCTTGCCAGTACCCGCCAGCGTCCTTGGACCGGTTCCTCTCCGTCTGATATCCAATGGCAGCTTGAATCGGCGATGAGAGGGAGCTACGTGGCCTGCCTTCGTCGCAGTCGATGAGCGAGATTGTGATCTTGGAGTATTTCGTTTTTGGGCGTGCATGTCTGCTAAAGAATCGAGGTGTGCGTAATAGTCGTTTAGCTGGATTATTAGCTGACCACTTGTAAGTCAAATTAGATCAAGGTACTTACTTGATCCGATCTCCAAGAGGGAGTGCGCACTTCTAAGAGCTTCATCCCTAATCCTAGTCCCCAGCCATATTCCTTCCCTCCCGCCAGCTGAGCCCCACTAGGCCCAGCATCCGCATTTCGCATTTGATCCCAAGTCTCTTTCCTCCTGCGCACCTTCGCCTGATGAGACTCGTCGTCCGATTCAGATGAATCGTTGCCAGAAGACGAATATTCTGAGGACTGATAGTCGAACAGAATGGCATCCTGGGGGAGAGGGGCCAATTGGTGAGAGGGATCTAGGAGGAGGCGAGCTTTTGATCGTTTTTCCTGTTTCTGCCAATTAGCTCCGTCATTACCTCCGTTGGCGAGAAAGACGAGCGAAGAAGAGAAGATGCCAGAGGCCGACGATACGTGGGATGATACGACCAACGTGAATGGGATGAGAGGACCAGACGAGGAGGAACTGACCAAATCCTTCCTAGCCCATCGGCGCCTGTTCTTGGCATATCTCGCTTTCCGCTCTGCATGTGTACTGTCGTTCTCGCTCTTGTATCGTTTGACGTAGTTGGCAAAGGTCACTTTGACTGCTTCCTGCCCCTCAGCCACCATGTAAGGGAGGCAACTTACCAGTATGGTCGGATATTCAGTATCGATATCTACTACCTTTGGGAATGGGCTCGTGTCGCTGCGCAGGACTTGTGAGAGGTCGATTGCTATTGATTCCATCCACTGTCATGTCAGCTTGTGAAAAGATGTGCAAGCCGAACAACTCACTCGTGTATTTGCCATGTCCCCTACAGGAGCTTGCCAATCCGGTACCTCCCACGCTACATGTTCAGCCGAGGAAGACTCGGCAGCCTTTGGAGCGGGTAACGGATCAGTCTCCTTTTCCATCCTCATACCAGTCTTCATCTGTGCGTTGGCTAATTCTGGAAGCCAAACTCAATGCTTACAGTCTGCCGTATAGCTTTATAGAGCTCTGTTCTTCTCTCCCTCTCAACCCTTTTACCAGTCTGTATATCCACACTCGTCTCTTTCCCTTTGGAAGCTCCACTTTTCCTGCTCTTCGCTATCGGAACCTCTACGGAGGGAGAGGCAGACTCTTGATAAACGAGCCCGCGTAATTTGAGTACCTCGGCCTCCAATTCTCCCCTCGACAAACCTCCTAGATCATTGTGCTCGGAACCTTCTCCTGGTGTCGAAAGAAGAGTCGTGTAGTGGCTCGTGTGATCCGATGCACGCTGCTCTTCTCCTAGCTGATGCTGATCCTGCTCTGCCCCGAATTGGGATAGAGCATGTATTATAGTCTCTGCTGTGGCCGGTTGATCGTCATCCATGATAGTTGAGAATGAGGCTGACATCCGTGAGAGGGTGATCAAATTGTCAGGTCCGATCGGATAAACTGCCGAAAGTACATCGTCCCTTCTTTCCATCGATCTCTGGCCGATTGAGCCCAATGCTCCGTCAGACTTGGCACCGAGCTCTAATCCCGGCAAATGCGGACCTCGGCACAATGAGTGGAGCTTCGAGATGCGACAGCATCGCCCCATGCTGCCCCAGAACACGCCTTCCGCCCCCATTCTGCCTAATCAAGCTAGTCCAACTAGTTCGCTGGATATCCGGCGTATTCTGATCACCTCCACAATTCATTAGTCGGTCGATTCTTTCAAGTTAGTTTGAACTATGCTGGCCCTTGGCTTGGCTGACGATGCTCACCTCGAAGGAGACAGCGCGTACATGTCGAAGTCGGAAAGATATCGGTGGATATGAAGGGCGGTACTGTCTTTTTCGATGCCGGGAATCAGGTATATAACTTCAATAGAATCCAACAGCTACGATCATCCTACAGCCCATCTGTTCCCCCACCAAAACACTAGCCGAAAACGATGCTCGCTTCCGCCTTACTTGCCCTCATCCCCCTCGTCGCTGCCTCACCGGTAGCTCGACAGGATGGAGTCAACGTCGACTCCCTAAAAGCTTTAGCACAGAAACAGAACAAATACTTTGGAACAGCCTACCAATCCTTCTACCTCGACGACGAACGATTCGAGCCAATCTTGGACGGTGAATTCAATCAGTACACCCCAGAGAATGAGATGAAGTGGGAGATCATCCAAGCTGAAAGGGGTGTCTTCAACTGGACCGGAGCGGACTTGGTAGGTCCCCTCATTCACGAAATTTGGGCGACACTGATACATCAGATCTTCGAACAGGCTGAGAAGACTGGCGCTATCGTCCGAGGTCATACTCTTGTCTGGCACTCACAGCTTCCGGTCTGGGTACAGAACATCACCGACCCCGAGGACCTCAAGAGCGTCATGAAGGGCCATATCGATGCTGTCTTGGGTCGATATGGTGATAGGCTAGCTCATATGGACGTCGTCAATGAGCGTGAGTACAAGGTTCTGCTCTGAGAGTTGATGCTGATCTGCAGCCGTCTTGGACAACGGTACATTCCGAGACAGTGTGTGGTATAACCTCCTCGGAGAAGAGTTCATCCCTCTTGCTGTAAGTTCAAGCTTCTGGCTATGTAGTAGGCGACTGATGTATAGTTCCAATACGCCCGAGAAGCAGCTCCCGATCTCAAGCTCTACATCAACGACTACAACATCGAATCAATGAACAACAAGTCTATGGTCCACGCTCAACTCGCCCGATCACTCCTCGATGCCGGTGTACCCATCGATGGAGTCGGATTCCAGTGTCATTTCATCGGTGGATCCGCTCCCGATGATATCGCCGAGACCATGGCCATGTTCACCGACATGGGTCTAGAAGTCGCGTTGACCGAGTTGGATGTTAGGGTTCCCGTCAACAACCGAGGACTGGCTAACTCGACTTGGCTCGATATTCAGTATGTGATGTGTCTCATACACTGGATAGGGCTGATGTATCAGGGCCCAGGACTACGCAAATGTCGTCCAGGTTTGTCTTGATAACGATCTTTGCCCAGGTGTCACCATCTGTAAGTTCAGTAACTAATCTGAAAGGTGATCGTGCTTATGATTAGGGGGATTCGGAGATGAGACTAGTTGGGTCCCAGGAGTATTCGCTGGCGAAGGAGCGGCTACTATCAAGGACTTTGACTACAAGCCCAAGCCCGCTTACTTCTCGATTCAAGATGCTCTCCGGGGTTAAGCCCATAGGCGCAGCGAAAAGGAAGAAGAATTATAATGCATAGGAATCGGACCCAAAAGAAGTATAGTAGCTGGGAAGTGAGTGGAAGAAGCACATATAGTCAAGGCAAGAAATCGTCGTATGCAATGGTGGTAAATGAATATCGGAGCTTCAGCTCGGGCTCGGAGCAAATTCGCCGATGTAGGTAACCCCACTCTAGGGTCCTGGCCGGTTTACTTGGCTTGCACCGGTCACATCCGTTCACGTCGTACAAATGTGACCGTCCATGCTCGCCCCAGGCTCTCGATCATCTCACTTTGACACCTTGAGCCTGCAAAATGACGAACACAGTACTCAAAGATCAGTCAGAAATCACCAAAGCATGGTGGAAGTCAGCGGTAGTGTACCAGATTTACCCTTCGTATGTTCACCTCAGTTCCCCGCTAAAGTCCAGGTCGTTCTGCGATAGTGATGGTGATGGATGGGGCGACCTCAAAGGGATCATTAGCAAACTCGATTACTTGAAGGAGCTGGGTGTGGATGTGGTATGGCTCAGTCCTATCTTCAAGTCTCCCCAAGTAAGCTGCCTCCGGATCGCTGAGGAGAAGCGGCTGACAAGGAGGTGGACATGGGTTACGACATCTCAGATTACAAAGCTGTCCACGCCCCTTATGGAACAGTCAAGGACGTTGAGGAACTAGCGACCCAACTCCACTCTCGCAACATGAAGCTGATGCTCGACCTAGTAGTCAACCATACATCCGACGAGCACGATTGGTTCATTGAATCAAGACTATCAAAGAGTAATCCAAAGAGGGATTGGTATTTCTGGAGACCGGGTAAAATCGTAGATGGGAAGAAAGTGCCTCCCAACAACTGGAAAACTGCACTAGGGGGTGGTTCAGTATGGGAATACGATGAAAACACCGAGGAATATTATCTACATCTATACGACACCAAGCAGCCTGGTGAGTCTATTTCTGGACATCGACTTGGGGCACAAGCTTACATCGTAGACCTCAATTTTGAGTGTGAAGAGGTGAGAGAGGCGGTCTACGATCTCATGCGATTCTGGATTGAGAAAGGCTGTGATGGGTACCGAGTAAATACTCCTTGTTCATGAAACATCTCTTCACTGACGGGCAGATGGATGTCATTGGTCGAATCTCGAAAGACCTAGCTTTCAAAGACGCACCCATCAAGGACCCCGATGCAGAATGGCAAGAGGCTCCTCGAGATGAAGGGTACGTCTATGTTCACTCTATGCTGACGGTAGTCCCCGATTACACGAATACATCCAAGAAATGCATCGCGAAGTCATGTCTAGATACGACATGATGACCGTTGGTGAACTCAATCATACGACCCCTGATCAGATGATGAAGTATGTCCATCCCGATCGGCACGAACTCCAGATGGGATTCACTTTTGAGCATGTCAACCTAGGAAGGGGTGGGGTGGATATGGCTATGGTGGAACCGCATAAGTTGTCCGAATTCAAGGAGGTCATCGCTCGATGGCAAGGTCTAAGAGAGAAAGGTGGATGGCATGCGCTTTATTTGGAGAATCACGATCAGGTAAGTTGAAATAGGAACAGGAGAGGACTAACGATAGCCTCGGAGCATCTCGATCTACGGTGACGACTCTCCAGAATATCGCCAGAAATCAGGCAGACTCCTTGCGCTGACACACACTACCCTCTGGGGGACTGTATATCTTCACCAAGGCCAAGAAATCGGTATGATCAATCTACCCAATGAATGGCCATTAAAGGAGTGGAAAGATTGCAAGACTCAGAATGTCGCTAAAAAGTAAGTCTCCTGGTCGATCGAGCTGATGGCAAGGATAATCGATAAAGGAGTAGACGTCGACGGGCAATTGAAGAAGGTATACCATAAGGCTAGAGATAATGGAAGGTCTCCGATGCAGGCAAGTCCGTCTACATTGAGCCTAGACGCCCGGTCTGACAATCAAGTGGGATACAAGTGATCATGCCGGATTCAGTACGTCTGAGCCATGGATGCGGATTCCAGACGACTACAAGACCTGGAACGTGTCCAACCAGATACACAACTCTGACTCCGTCTGGACATTCTGGAAGGACATGCTATCTCTCAGAAAGAAACACGAGAATGATCTGGTAAGCTGCTGGCCTTCTTGAGACCCCTCACTGATCAAGCAGATATATGGATCATTTCAACTTCTCTCACCTGAAGACGAACAGGTGTTTGCATATGTCCGATCTGGGACCCTGTTGATCGTTCTCAATTTCTCGAAAGAATTTGTGGAGTATAATCTGCCTGAAGGCGCTAAGGTGGATCCGGCCGAGTTGGTCGTCGAGACCGATAAGGAAAGTGTTGCAATAAAAGCAGGTGTGATCCATTTGCAGCCGTACGCCGGGGCTTTGTATCGCTTGTGATGATGTGACATACGATCTATGAGCTACAATGTAGAATCCCCTACGTGAACGTCATTCAATATGCCTCTACACCCGCTAACCTCCTACCGAGCTGGGTGAGAACTGGTGTCTGAAGCTCGGTGACCTTGGGATGAGAAATCGTAAAGTGATCTGCGGGTGGTGCTCGAGCGTTCATGTTGAAAGTGATCGGATCATGAGTAGTCTCGACTTTTCCATCCCATGCTTCTTTGCGGTGTGCAATTACTTCAGGGGTAGCGAGCGACGCTGGTTTGTAACAAACATCTAGCGGGTAAGCTCCATTCTACTAGTGTTAGTGACTTACAGCTTGCTATTCTAGGATTAGTCGAAGACGGTGTGGCCCCATAATGAACCGTCCGCTGATAATGTCAGTCTTCGGGTCGTTCGTTCGGTAGCGAGTACTTACACTGTCCCACAGCAGAAGATCTCCTGGCTCTGCCGTCACTTTATGGTACTCGCATCCGTGTTCAATGAGCCACTGGATCTGCTCAGGCGTGTGATCGTGTCGATCATGCTTGTTCCACCCTCCTTCTGGTTTTCTATCCTCAAACTCATCGTATAGTTGGGTGTATAACGCGGATGAACCTTTCAAGACCATTAAACCTCCATCCTCAGGTCCGTTGGGCAAGAGATTCACAATACCCTGAACGCAATGCAATCCCTTGACGAGTGGACTTTGATCGACGTGAGGCCATGGGGCAAAGTCCCCTTTGGGCCTATTGGGAATGGGCAGGGAAATGTTGATTCCATCTGGAATTCAGCAGGGGACATCCGGGAAGACGTACCATAAGAAGCGAGAAGCTCTTGCGTGCCCCAGATCTTGGCGAAGGCCGCCACGACAGCTGGATCTTGTCTAGCAAGTCAGCACCAAGGTGATCATGATACTGCTTACTCAAGCTTACTTGATATCCCAGATAAACTGCTCATGACCTACGCCGTAGTTGACGTATAGACCGCCTTTATAGTGATGAGGCATCTTATCGGGTGTCCACGTAGAGCGATCTTTGCGGTCAAAGCCGAGCCCGAAGGATTCGAGATATGAGTATGCGGCCGAGGCATGCGCATCTGCCCGCTCACGCGGTATCGCACCTCTGATGACTGTCCATCCTGTGGGGGTCAGAGCGGCTCAGAGTTCAGACACCTATACGAACTCACCCTCAGCGTCCAGCTGCTTCTTCCACTCGGGAGCGTCCTCGCCTCTCAACGTGAGTTTACCAGTCTGTATTTCTGTCTGCGTGGTAATCATGGTGCTATGGTACATTGATGATCGGCTCGGACAAGCATGCTATCTTATGTCTGAGCCGTCCCAAACTGACCCGCTGACTGGTCCGAACAGGGGAGACTCGCCCGCCCGTATCTCCGTCGGAAAACGGCACCGAGCTATATTCCGACGGGTGAGATTGTGGGGGCGTTCGGGTTTACCCTCTTCCAATCCCTGTTACCGTAAACCAGAGGGTTCGACTTATCTTGCATGTAGGCGCTGATGCGCACCCATATATACCTGAGGGTCGTCTGATTACTGTCCTTCCCTGCTTGCTTCATCAACACAGACATGATTCAGCATCTACAAGGTATCACGAAACATGGTGTAGCGTGTATGCTGCTCGCTTCTATAGGAGCAATCTTGTTTGTAGGTCATCCGGGACCCCGTGTGAGAGAAGTAGCTGATCTTCAGGGATTCGACAATGGATGGTGGGGTACTATTCTTGGCTCTCCGCGATTCCTCAAAGACTACGGATCATGCACGATGGTCCAAGGTGTTGAGGTGTGCAACCTCACCACTCCTCAGCTTTCAGCAGGAAGTTCAGTTCAGTCTGCAGGAATCAGTAAGTCTAGGGCCCTGAATCACCACTGATAGGTTAGTGGTTGGGTGCCTAATGGCGGCATATGTCAACAACATCATTGGCCGCAGATGGTCACTCGTCCTCAGTGCCATCATCTCGCTCACGGGCGTCGCTATCGAAGCTACCAGTGCTATCGGTAGCCCAGCTCGATACACTCAATTTGTAATCGGCAAAGTCATCGCATCCATCGCCATGGGAATGGTGGTCAACATCGTCCCTGTCTATCTATCGGAGACCTCTCCTCCAGCTGCCCGAGGTTTCGCCATCAGTCTCTACCAGAATGTTCAGATCATTGGTGTCATCGTCGCTGCTGGGTGTGTCTTTGCGACCTCTGTCCGAGACGATCCTTCGTCCTACCTCATTCCGATGTGTGTTCAAGCTATCGCTCCTGGTGTCATGCTGTTGGTGACGCCTCTGATCCCTGAAAGTCCACGGTGGCTTGTTCTCAAAGGGTGAGCTAGACTAGGCTCCCCATACTGCCCCTAACATTCAGCCGCATGCCAGAAGCACAACTGGCTTCACAAAAGCTCTTTGGAACCAGCGACTTCGATGCGCAAGAATACTGTACCAAGCTGGCCATCGCTTTCGAAGAGGAGAAACAAACGGAAAAATCGACATCTTGGTTGGACTTGCTTCGCAACCCAGACAGAAGGCGGCTTTTGATTGCAGTCGGTATTCAATGCCTCCAACAAGCGCAAGGGTCTTCGTACATGAACTCTTACGTGGTGTCCTTCCTAGTGAGTAATGGGATCACCAATGTCTTCCCGGTCATCATGGGACTTTACTCGCTCTACTACGTTGCGATCCTCACTGGTCATTTCCTTCCAGACATGTATGGGCGAAGGATCATCTTGATGACCACCGGAGCTTTCTGTGCCGCCTGTTTGATTATTGTTGCTATCATGACGACCGTCATCACTGTTCCGACCACAATGACTGCCAACGCTGCCATCGCCCTCATCTTCCTCTGGGAATTCTCGTTCGGGATCCAATCTCCCCTTATCTGGATCGTGACTGCCGAATCTGCTCCGACTAGAAACCGAGAGAAGGTGCTTTCGATGGCGACTTTCTGGGGCTTTGGAGTCTCTCTCCTCATCACCTCTGTGTCGCCTTATCTCCAGAATGAAGGCTATGGAAACCTAGGCAGCAAAATCGTGAGCCTATGACTGTCCAAGAACCCGTTTCCAGCTGACAAGAAGGGGTTCATTTGGGGTGCCTTCTCGATCATCACCGTCGTTTGGGTCTTCTTTATCGTACCAGAAATGAAAGGCTTCGCGCTCGAGCAACTGGATCATCTTTTTGCCGAGAATGTTCCGACCAGGGCTTTCAGTTCTTACAAATTTGCAGATGAAGTCTTGTCGGTCCCCGTCAAGGAGGGTGACGAGGAAGCGAATGTCATAGAGAAGGATGACAAGGACTTGTCGAATAGCTATGTTCAAGGGCTAGACCATAAATAGATACGGCTCGAATTTGAGTTAACAGTGACAGGCTACTTTTGTATGTAGACGATGAGTATTTGCATATGCGAATTTGCCTCTACTTGACTCGCGGCCCCCTAATCTTCCTCTCCCGCGAGAGGTAGCGGTCGCAACCTCAATTGGTGAACGGCCGTCTATAGCGCTCGTCTTGAAGCCCAATGAGGCCCGATATAAACCATGACGTTCTATACGGCTCATCTTGATTCTGGGCCGAAGCGACCACGCGGCCGAGCCTTTACGAGCGGTAATAGTGATTTGAAGCAATGCGGCGTTCCATCTGGTGGGTTGGCTCCGCTAAAACTACTTCCAATTGATAGAGCTTAGCCCGCATTCGGCATGATCTGTCCCAGCAGTCGAGCAAAGTCGAAGTCGAAGTCGTCTTGACTGAATACGCCGACATTCGAGTCATCGGTCCACATGAACTGGTCGTTGACGACCTCATCCGCCTCGGCAAGTGGTCTTGCCCCGAAGGGGTTCACACTCGAACTCACGGATTGATGCTGAGCTGGATCGTAGACGGTGGTGTGCTGTTGCCAGAGCATGTCGTCCGGTATGTGCGTGCTTTGAGACGAATTGACGAGTTGCTGCACGGCGTCACGGGTGATTGTCACTTCCTTTACCAGCCCTAGACGGTGTTGATCACCAAGTACGAGAAGGTGATCGATCAGGGTAGCGCCTCGACTGGCGATACCCGAGGGATCCTGCAGTTGTCGGAGCCGATCGGAGACCGAAGCCACAACGGGTCGTTGATCTTGCTCACCATCTGCTCGGGACGTGGTGGGATTCAATATATGATCAAGAGCGAGGATGATACCAGATGCAACGACCATGACGGCGGCGTTCCACATGAGAAGGTAACGGCTGGGGATCTGGGAGTACGATACAGCATGTATGGTCTCGGCTGCGTTGATGCAAGCCGTGTATGATTTGGCGTAACGATTATCTGTCAGAGATCTGACGAAGTACAACCGATGACACTGATAGTCCCGATAGGCGATGGTCATGTTAATCAGACTCTGCTCTATTCGAAGTCCAGAGTGACTTTGAGAAACATTTCCTGGCCGTGCGCGTTCGGCTTCCTTCCGAATTTCGTGTATTCGGCTCGAAGCGGCGCTCACAGCATCATAAGATGGATCCTGATCTGAAGGAAGGTCACCGAAAAGATCGCAAAGGATTCTGGCAGCTCGATAGCATACGGCCCGATAACTGATTGGATCACCGGGAGACTGCGCAGCGAAGGCGGTCGTGAAGTGCCGGGGTGAGATAGCTGCTTGTTAGGTGAACCGTAGCGACTGAATATAGGGACTCACCACAGTATCGATGGTACGGCAGGAACGTCCAGTCGGGCTCGACTTGGTTCCACCACACCCGTCGCCAGATGTCGTGCTCACTGTCTCCATCCTTCGTCGATATTCTGCCAAGCAGATGTAAATTGAGCGATCTGGCATGACTAGTACATATCGGTGTCAGGGATCGATGAAGGTATGTGTTTGATGTGAAGTGAAAGGCGGGTCCAAGCGTTTGGACGGCTTGGCACATCACAATCGTAGGGCATGTCATCCCGTTGCAGCGGAAAATGGTCGCTATGGCAGCATCGAAACAGGTCCTCCCTATGTTCCGAAGTTGCGAAACGGTCGTATCGGTCACCCTGGCATGTTCTTCGTCCACAAAGAAAGCTGATACGCTCTGTACAGCCAGGTACAGCGCCAGCCATATGTCGTCTCGATACCTGTGCGCTTCCAACTGGATCCAAAAAGTATCCTGATCTTTGAGCAGTGTAGGTATGTGAACCGAACCGGTTATCCAGCCTGCACTCTCTTCGAAGGCGGCCACTAATGCTCGAGCCTGCGATTGAGGAGGGATCATTGCCAGACAATCTTCGAAGCTTCTCGGAGTGTACCATTCAGGTGACGAGCTGCTTGACGGATGGCGCGACTCTCCTGGTTGTGTATCCTTCCATCTCGACGTTTCTCCTATGCCCAAAGCTGCTTCTTCCATCACTCCCGGCAGCCTCGTCGTATCTACTTCGGTAGGCGACGGTGCACGACTCAACCAGAAAGCGCCTTCGGTTGTCGGAAGCGTCCTACCCCTCTCCAATCCTTCAACGCGATTTGATAGATCATCGACCTGACGAAGGAGTTCCTCAAAGGTCTTCCGTTTACCAGTCTGCATGCCAGTCCTGTGTAGCTCTCCCTTGGTAGTGACCGCTTCTCTCCGGCATACGCGATCTTCTCCACGATTGATACACTGACGACAAGGTATCGATCTATCGCATTTGATTTTTCTACGCGAGCATTCTACGCAACTGAGTGGCGGCCGCTGAGTGATTCGAGTACCTGTCGTTGATGATGCCGCCGCAGTGCGTTGACGTTTGGTTGGTGTCCGATCATCGCGGTCCATCGGACAAAGCAAGATCAATGGACAGAGATGGCTCGAGGTCACCCGTTCTGTTCAGGGCATGTGTGTTCCGACATTTCTGGACCCTGAGCCGCTTTGTTATCTGACATATGCCAGTTCGGAATTATCAATATGTAGCGAATTGGTACAGTATAACGCCAAGGCCAGAAGACCCTGTAATGATTATACGCTCTTCATACTATGCAGATTACTATGCGCTATACATCCACGCAGATTTTGCCGAAGTGCTTGCCCTCTTGCATATATCGGTACGCATCTTGCATTTCCTCGAACTTGAAAGTCTGAAAACGCATTCAGTGGAGCGTTTTATCGATGGCAGAAACGACTTACCTTGTCGATCACGGGATGAACTCCAGCAATAGCCAGGGCTGAACTCATTCTCTTGAACTCCTCTCGGTTACATACAAAGACGCCCCTCACGTTCGCGGCTGAATATAGGATGGTCTTCGCGAGGTCTAAAAGTCAGCTTAAGTCTCCGACAGTCTTTACCTTCTTTGTAGATCTCGTCAGGAATGTGTGAATATGTCGACATGTATCCTATTTGGTCAGGCTAGGTTATGCTCAAGCTGACCTACCGGAAACCGCGATAAGGCCACCTTGACGGGTACTTCTTATGCTGCGTCCTATCGTCCCTCGACCTGCTATCTCAATCACGAAATCTACTCCCTCCCCCTTATTTAGACGCTTTGCCTCGACATCCCAGTCATCTACCTTCGAGTAGTCAATCGTTTGCAAAGTGTCGGCGGCGCTCCCGAAGCGTAAGAGTGGGCTGAAGGCCTCGACAGCCCGCTCGAGCTTGCTTTGGGATGACGATGTCAAGATAACACGAGCTCCGGCGATCAAAGCCAACTAGTCAGAATCAGCTATCTTGCAAACGTCGCGGTACAAGGGGCTGGCTCACCTGTGCAGCGCAGAGCGAGACCCCACCGGTACCGAGGCAAAGTACCGTTTGGCCTGGCTGTAGTTTCGGCGAATGGGAGAACAGACTTGACCAGGCAGTGGTGTATGCTACCGCTAGGGTTGCGCCTTCGGCGAACGTGAAATGCGGAGGTAAGTGTACAGCTTCTTCCTCGCTGCACACAAAGTATTCTGCAGCGACTCCATCGATGGCCCCTCCGAGACCTCGCTTAAGGCTTCTCAGTGCCATGTCCTCCTCCTGATATGAGTATGCATGCCAATAGTAGCGAACCAAGGTTACGTACAAAGTCATGACCCTGTGGGAAAACGGGTGCGACCCGATCTCCTACCTTGAACAGGGTTACTCCACTGCCAACCCCCTCGACGACACCGCTCCCGTCTTTGTTCAGCTTTGCCCAAGGCGAATTGCTCACCAGAAACAGGAATCACTCCCTCCGGGACCCTGTGGGGTGCGGGATAATCGCTTGTGACGATCTGAAGATCACGAGCGTTTAGCGAAAGGCATTTAATGCGGATCCGGATCTGGTCGTCAAGTCGGTACCATACTTTACTCACGTCTTTAGGTCCGCGTAAGCCCGGGAGCGAGACACCAGTCTCAAGTGCAAGGCCATTGATACCGTTACGATGAGCGAGGACGTACTGTTTCATCGTGCTTTGTTCGGGTGACACATAGAAGCGCTCGAGTTAACAGCACATCAAGGCTACGACTTTCCGACGACTTTCGGATCACTCGGAATCATGCTACAATCAGTCATGGCATTCCGTTCATTCGGAAAAAGACATGCATCGGCTATCTGCGCGAAAAAGAACACGTGTCCAACGCCTGCTCTTCATCGCGGCTTTTTTCTTCATCGGTATCCGTTGCGCGTGAGACTACAGATCTAGCCACTGGCACCTCTAGGGCTTTATCCTAGTGATTTTAGCCTTATTCAGTAGAAGACTTTACCTTGATCAATAACGACATCACCAAACATACGCCGACGATTGGCACTAGGAATATGAAGACCTTGTGGAGTCCGCTCATATCTACCGTCAGCGGCGCCCAACCGGCCAGGCGTACATGAGTCGGTGACGGTGTCTTTTTGCGCCGCCGAGAGTTCCACCGGGAGGTCAAAGCTGGTCCGTAATGAGGCCAACGTTGAATCACTCATTTCGGGCAGGCCTGAAACATAAACATTCTGTAGAACAGCGTTGCCTATGGCTAGCCCGATTGCGCCTCCACTCTAATGCTGATCAGCTGCAATTGTTCATATCCGCCCATACAGACGCAGACGGCACCTACAGTCCTCGCGAAGCTACTAGATCAGTGCTTGCTTTGTCTAGCATCCCAGGGCACTCACTTCCGGACCCCAGTGATCGCAGCTCTGTCCGCCGACACTCCTGACGCTTGAGCCAAGACTAAACCTTAACCTCAGCTGCTGCCTCATAGACCTCTCTGACTCACTACTCTGAATAGTTGCACCGATTCCAAGGCCCTGCACCAGTAGACATCCGATGATAACGCCCCTCGAAG
>Ga0265780_10004099_pt1 | contig 18939 bp, 21 predicted proteins | sample P1T30metagenome_FD_192432 | JGI IMG/M metagenome (GOLD analysis project Ga0265780, IMG submission 192432) | Plant litter microbial communities from East Loma Ridge, Irvine, California - P1 T30 | ecosystem: Environmental > Terrestrial > Plant litter > Unclassified | place: USA: California...
GAGTGTGCCTAGCATCACACAAAGTGAACAGGCACAGATATTGGGTGGGTTTACAAGTCCATGACATACAAACTAACAAGCATCATTCGCTTGCCGGAAGGCTGGTTTTGATGACCACGAATTGGTCCTCGCAAACCTTCCCCTGGAAGAAACGATGTTCAATGATCATCTCAGCAATTAGTTTCGACCAAGTCAGACCATCTGAGCGTTCTTTCTCACATTCTACCTAATAATTTTCCCAACTCACACCAGGTGTTGCAATGAATAGCTTATTGGTCCGCAATATATGCCTGAGCAGAAATTGGAGGTAGACAGCTGAACATTACGATCAGATAGTGCTCAGAGCTTTGAAATACAGCGCGTACGAATCATTGCAGTACCTTGTGCTCATACATCTGCTCATGTTTCCACGAGGAACACGTCCACGCCACAAAATTCGCTCTAGGCAATGGAGATACGGTCACGACAGACCGAAGTTCGAGTCACACTCCCAGGTCGGATTGAGATGCATGGCTGCATGACTGCAATGCAAGGACGATCAGCGAGGTTGGAGAACCTGATTGGACTGAGATCATAACGATTTCGCTGGATCACATGAAGAATTTTGTTTTTGTGAGAATGTCCGAGGTAAGATTTGTTGTGTGCAAAGAGGAGTATGATCCTGGCGCAATTCTGCCCAGGAAGTGATTCAGTGCTGGTTTCCATGTGCAAGTCTTGATAGCCGATAATTTTCGCGTCTCAGGCAAATTTAAAGTCTGAACACCTTCCAAGGCTCGAGAGGCTACAAGTACATATGCGATGAGCATGGGGATTTTCAGTAGTTTCGGATCGTACATGAGAATATGTTATCAAAACACCACGTTAAAAATTAATATAGCGCAGCACTTGTTGATGTGTGCAGAAGTATACGTAGGTAGTGTTGATTCTGTTAAATAGGGACATGGATTGTGATTGCCGCCACACACACGACTATGGTCATCAGAGCCTTATATTTCCGGGTCAAAAAAGAAAGAGCTGGACAGCAAACCGTCTACAAGACAACAGCGACGAGTAGCTCTAACCAGCAAAAAATGACTCAAGGGAGGCTCGAACTCCCGACCTTCAGTGTGTTAGACTGACGTGATAACCAACTACACCATCGAGCCCTGTTTGATGACGAAGAGTAAATTTAGTTAAATTATATGATCATTTTTTCCCTGAGTGACGATTGAAAGAGGATCGAAGATGAGATGCCTGATGGAGGGAGGGGTGGTCACAATTAGTGGGGTACAATGCACCCGAGCGGCACCGGAGCGAAAGCCGGTGAGGAATCGAGACGAGGCGCATGAGACTCCGAAGCCGCCACCCAGGACAGAGTGGATTTTCTCAAGGATTACATCTGACAACCTAGACCTCGAGGTGCAACTGCTCGGTTTTGACATTCACGTCAGACTTTTTTGGCAATCGCGAGCCCGACGTCATCCCGCGCACGTCAAACATTTCCACTGACAGGCGTGCACGACAAACACATTTCGCTACTACAATGGCTACCTCAGACGACCTCACAAACCTAACCACGCCTCCGGCATGCATAGCAGACTTCTGCATCATACCGCTCGGCACCCCCACGGCCTCGGTGTCGAAAGAGGTTGCGCAAGTCCAGCGCTTGCTCAAGAAGAGTGGGCTGAGTTATTCCATGCACTCTGCTGGAACTACAGTTGGTATGTGAAATTAGATCCCAAAATTTGTCACTGTGCAAGAACATGAAGTATGTTTCCCAGACATAGCACATGCTAACGCGTCGCACCTAGAGGGCTCTTGGGACGATGTCATGAAGGTTATTGGACAGTGCCATGCTCTGCTGCATCAAAACGGCGTGGTCAGGATCCAAAGCGACATCAGGGTGGGGTCGAGGACGGACAAGAAGCAAGGTTTCCAGGATAAGGTGGACGCCGTGGAGAAGCTGCTGAAAGACGATGAGTGAGGTGTGTGCGCGGCCGAGAGGGCGTATCACGATATGCAGTGGGGTACACACATTTCTGCATTCTTGGTACACCATAGGACTAGATTACTTGCAAATGCTTGGATTTGCGTCCACGCGACCATGGCACATAGTCGGAGTAGCACAGAAATACCCAGGGTCATACTAGTTTACAGCGAGAATGGCCCGAGCCCAGCCACCCTGATAGTCTACCACACAGAGCAAAGATCGAGATTTGAGAATATATTTCCGATCATTGTGGGACTAACCGCCAACAATGCCTGTCATGTAAGTGTTTCATATGTGCATGTATCCTCCTGCCGGAGCAAGGGCGCGTCGCCTTGCGCCTCTCACGGGCAAGTCTGGACCAAGTACCAGTCGCACACGTACCTCTTCCCCCACAGGATCCTCCTGCTTAACAGATGCCGTATCTTAGGACCATAGCCTGTTTGATCCCATTGGTTAAGGTTGGTCGACTACGCTGTAGAAACTGGGGTAGCCGGCTTTTACTCCTCACCCGAGACGCAAGGGTGGCTTCGTGGCTTGAGCTTGTTAGCAAAAATTTCAGAGCGGTGTGTGCGGACTAGGATACGCGATACGGAAGTGCGGGAGATTGCGGAGTGTAATGTTGGCAAAGCTTGGACGACGACTGCAATCTCTCGACTTACAATGGTATTGCACTTCACCACAATGTGCCCTCCCAGTGTTCGAAGACGAAGGACTTGCTGAAGATCATTATCACAAGCTACTGCAGTTGAGCAGCCCCGACAGATTTACCGCCCTGACTACTTTCAGACGAAGTGGGTACCTGACAGGCGGTGAAGCACGGTCGCACACACGAAAAGTTGGCGTGGACCTGCATCCTTCACAAGCGAAAGCCTGCCAGCCGCCCGATCGTCCGAAAATCCCCATTACCTCACTCCACCTTCACCAGAGTCGACTCGACCTGAATCCTACTATCCGAGACAATTCAGCACCTGACGCAGTGATTATTTCGAGCAACGAATCCCGGTGCGGTCGCATGGGAAATCCACGAGGCAACGGAAGGCATGCACGCGACATCATTCCCAGCAAGCCAAGCCACACACCAACCCGCCCTTATCACTGCGCCCGCAACACCACGCTCTGCCGCTGAGCACCGCCGGTAACCATGGCCTTCAACTTCAACTGGTCGCCGCTGATGGCGGACACGTCGCGTGCGCGCGACATGCTCACCACAGCGCTGAACAAGTCGCCCAAACCGCCCATCATTGTTGACGACATCATCGTCACCGAACTGAACCTTGGCACCACACCCCCCGAGTTGGAGATCTTGGAGATTGGCGACCTGGCAGAGGACAGATTCAGGGGCATATTCAAGATGTCGTATACTGGCGATGCGTTTTTGACGCTGAAAACGAAGGTGCAGGCGAATCCGCTGAAGACGTATCTATCGAATAAACCCGACTTTGCATCACCACAACCCCTGGCTGCATCATCAGGATTGACGATACCCCTGCAAATCACGCTATCCAATATCAGGCTGTCTGGATTCGTTATTCTGGTCTTCTCGAAGCAAAAGGGCTTGACGTTGGTTTTCAGGAACGACCCACTAGAGTCGCTGAAGGTGTCGTCCACCTTTGACTCGATACCTTTTGTGCGAGACTACCTCCAGAAGGAGATTGAGGGGCAGCTGCGCGTGCTGTTTATGGAAGATCTCCCGGCTATCATACATCGACTGTCACTGCGATTATGGTCACCCGAGTACCAAGAAACTGAGACGGAAGAGAGGCTCGAAGGAAACAACGACGACGCCGTACCGATCGATCCCCTCGCGACACCGCCGCAAGATGCTGTAGATGCATTCGGCAACCCTCTGAACGAATCGCAGATATCCGCCTTGACGCTGGACACGAGTGGCGAGGTACATGCTTCATTCTCGCAGAAGAACATTCTGCGGTTAGCAGCACTGTCAGAGTCACAACACACACTATCGCTCTTCACACCTGGCATTCGCGATGCCGTCTTCCGTGCGTGGGCCGGTCATCCGGACAGGACAGAGTCTGGTCTCGCCACACCCGGTCTCACACAGGGCAGCTTGTCCCGGATACAATCTACTTTTGGTAGCATGAAGTCGGGCGCATCATCCGTAGCTTCTGGCAGCACAGGGAACGACACACTCAGCTCACGCCCATCCCTCACTACATCCCACTCCATGTCCGCGGGGCTGAGCTTGGGCGCGAGTCGGTCACGAACCGGCCAAGTACGGAAGCGTAAGAAGCGCGTCGTTGACCTCAGGAAGCACAAGGATGGCGTCGACTCTGGCGTCAACACCGAGGCCAACACCCCGCTCGCGAGTGCCTATGCTTCCGAGACCTCGAGCGTCATCCACGAAGAGCCCGAGATGGAAGCTGAGCTCGCCACACCACCATGCACACCTGTGCGGCCAAGTCGGCATTTCGACGGCAAGCATGGCAGTCTCGATGTCGGCACACCACGCAGTCCTACCGACTCACTCCTCCCGGCCGCACCTATAAGCTCCAAAGCGAAACAGCACGAGACACCACAGCAGTCTAGCTCAACACAAGTCGAAGATTTTGCTACGCCCACGCCTACAAAGTCATCGCGCCCCCGCCCTCCACTTTCACGCACCTCGCTCCGCCAAGCTCAGCAATCGACATCTCCACTCCTCCGGTCACTGAGCTTCGACAAGATCTCAGCAGTGTCGAGCCCACCTCAGGAAGAAGCAAGCGGCAGTGGAGGTATTCTGGAACAGGCGTGGATGATGAAAATGGCACAAGAAATCGCGAGAAAAGTACAAGAAGAGAAGGACAAGGCCGACAGGCGAAGAGAGCGAGGGAGTAAAGGTGGAAAGAGCAGTAATGTGAGCGGAGGTATTTGGGCTGGCGATGACGACGTCGACGCGCCGCCCGCGTATGTTGCGTAGTTTAATTTGATGAATTGATGGGACATGAATTTATGACGACGGGCGTACTATGGTAATAGTCTTGGGTTTGGAAACAAGGAAAAGCTTCGACGGAGGGTGGTTGTTCGTCGTATCGACTTGGAGTATCATTGGAGGTAGAAAAGGATGGGCAGCGCTCGTGCGTGTACATATGGGGAAGGGAAGGAGCGGATGGAATCTGGGCTTAGAGGAATACCCTACTTTATCGCTATCGCTACTTTTAGAGCAAATTGAGAACACATCAATATCATGTTTGCATACATTTGCATGTGATTTATGGAGGTGCTTGGTGTCAATGCCCTACCTAGGCATAACTCCGTCTTATCAGCTCCTAGATACCTACTGCAATTACACTGCGGAAACAGCTTGGCCTACGCAATGGCAGGAGAGCTATACATACCATCCCTGAGCTGCGCATACGATGGCAAGACCCTAGTTATCATGTCTAAAAGCTGACGACCTGCGGCTTGATCGAAGGGCTCCCACATCCGTCGGGCCGACAGGGTCAGTATGCTTAACGGCGACTGCTCGCCAAAAGCCGATGATGAGCTTCTCCACCCACCAAAATGGATCCCAATGCCCCAACATCTCCCACGACTGGCGGCGCACCAAGCGTGGACAATGACGCTTCAGCAACCAAGAGAACTCAGATCGCGTGTTTGAACTGTCGCAAGAGGAAGTCGCGATGTCTACTGTAAGTGAAGGCTTGCGTGGTCCCCGTGATGCTGCGCGCGTGTCGGCAAACTTCATGCCCATGTCGTCACACATGAGAGTACTCCACAGCGTCGCATAACAGTGCGCATCACTTCCGAAAGCTTTGTGTATACTGTCAGGGTGCAATATCGCTGTACGAAGTATCCTTCATGGTCCCCTGAAGCTAATCACCACGTACTGTCAGCGACGAGAGTGGCTCGATCCCATGCCTACGATGTAAGCGCGACAACCTCGATTGCGTCCTGGGAGGCAGCAATCGAGGCGGTCGACGTGTGCGAAAGAAGCCGCGCCTAGAAGATGTGCCGGCGAACCAAGCAACGGCGACGACTGCAAATGCGACCATTCTGCCCCCCCTGATCGCACCTCGGACGGACGATGGCGGTAGCTTTCACTCGCTGGGTAACATGGGCACGACATGGTCGCAGGAGCCAGACACGCAGCAGCAACAATATGGCAGTGAAGATGATCAGGGAATGCGATCCTGTTCCTCGAATACCGACGAGCTGCAGTTCTCGAATCTCCAGAACCCGTCAGACGCGCTGGGTATACTGGCAAGAGTCGCGGGAGAGTCGTCGAACGAAGAGGCGGGCAATGGTCAAGGCACTGGAGTCGCGCGGGGATCCATATCGTCCATGCCTGCTCCGTTGTCGTTTTCATACCCACTGCTAGATCGAGGCATTCTTACCGTGCACTCGTTGTGCCAGCTTCTGGTGCGATTCCAGCAGCAGTATCATCCATACTATCCGCTCGCACCTGCACATGCCTTTGATACATCGCGGCTGGCTGAGATGGTCAAGATGGAGTCCCACCTCTTGACTGCGCTGCTCTTGATAGCTTCAAAGGATCTAGTGGACGAGCCGCATATATTCGAAGCTTGTATGGAGCATATGAAGAGCCTGGTCTCAGAGCTTGCAGCCGGAGGTGATGCAGACATCGAAGCTGTGGAGGCACTACTTCTACTTGCTGAGTGGGCGCCATACACGCAAAGAGGGTCTGGCAAGGTTGGTAAGGGTGAAGAGGATAAAGAGAGCTGGATGCATGTGGGGCTTGCACTTCGAATAGCATACTTCCTCGCACTGGACCGCTACTCCTTCCGCTTCGTGGATCAGGGCAAGGATCCACACCACCACCGAAAGCGATTCATCTGGACGTGTGCATACATCTCAGATCGACATACCAGCATCAGGATCGGAAAGGCATTTTGGTCTCGTGGACCAGGACCTCTGACGACACTGAGACGCGAAGACTATCCATCACTGATACCTAAAAGTCCAAATGAGGAGGACTATGCTTCCATCTTCCAGGCAAACCTCGAGCTCACACAGCTGTTCAGTAACGTGCATGATACATTATACTCGAACCCATCCTCAAGCTTCCGGTCACACATGAGCGGTAGCTACATCAAATTTATCGATGACTTCCGCTCTGCGATATATGGATGGAAGAGTGTCTGGGGCACATTGACGTGCTCACCACACCTCAAGGCCTGTCTTCTCATGTCCTACGACTACCTTCGGCTTTACACAAACGCCTTCGCTTTCCAGGCTACTGTTCTCCGTGCCCTACCTGCTGCAAACAACACTGCCGGCGGTACTGGAATAGGCGCAGCATCTGTGTCTGGCTTCGCTATGCAAGCACCACAACGCGTCTTCGTCAATAACGTCGGCGCAGTTGGTGATGCACGCTTCATCTACGAAGGCCTCGATGCAGCAAAGGCCATCTTGACCACCGTCAACAACTTTGTCGACCCCGAGCGCTCGCTGCGCTTCATGCCACTTCGATACTACCTGTACCTCGTCTACGCAGGCGTCTTCCTATACCGCGCGCGTTGCACGGGTGTAATCAGCAACGACGAAGACCGCGCGATCCGCGCCATGATCAACGAGACAGTCACACGCTTGCAACGCTCTAGCGTAGGCTCAGGCACCGGTATCCAGCATCCTGGAAGTCGCTACAGTCAGCTTCTCAAACTCCTCTGGGCGAAAGTTCCCCGGAAAGATAAATCTGCGAGACCATCTTGGAGACATCCGGGCACACATATCGCAAGTAATCCTGTTGATAGTAATGGTCTCCCGCTTGTGTCTCCCGGTGCGACGCAGCAGAGTCCGCAGAATAGTACGGGTACTGGAGAATCTCCCGCGATGACGGAGATGATGGGGGATTTTGGATGGACGGATTTGAATGCTGTCAGTGATTTCGCGATCGGGCAGGGTCCTGGAGGAAACGGACAGGCGCAAGACGATGCCAGTGCTCTGTGGAATGGATTCCTGCCATTGGATATGGGATGGAATGCGCAAGGTTTTGGGTTCGACAGTCTTGGAGGCGGATTTGAGCAGGGGGAGTTGGGCATGTTATTTTGATAGTGCGCTTGCGGATTCAGAATTTAAGCTATTTTCTGCTTGACAAGAATCTAGAAGCTTTCTTGGAACATTGTAAAGGTTACTTGTGCTCGTGTTACGGGTGTGGCCGTGAATTCGCCGACCCACGTCCTACCCAACCTTCCACATTGTCACGCCGAACAACTACGGTTATTATTCCTTGATAGTTATCAGATAATCAGGTACGACACCTTCAAGCGCTTGCGCCCTCATTTCGTCTTCCCCAGTGTGCCAATAAAACCACTGAAGCTGTAACAGTCCCAAGCGGAAGCGGAAGGTCCGTCGCATCCCCAGGATCTCCAGCGCCAATCACTCCCACAGTCTAGCCTCCTCTCCACCCCTCGAGGCTAAATCGCACGCGCATCCATGCGCCAACCTATTAAGGCAGCTCGCTCAATGTCGATCCCGTGCAGGTGCATGAAAGCACGCCCACTTCCAAGGCTTATCGTGGATCACTATATTATGTACCAGCACGATGGGTGGCAGCTTCCTGGAGGCGACAAAGCCCCGTTGATTACTTAGAGCGCGTAAGGCAGGTGGTAGTCGTGCAGCGAGCTTCGATTGTGCAAGCTTCTCTTGGTACGGGATCTTGAGCGACTTGGTGCAACTGCGTGTCTGGTATAAAGTAAGAGGGTGGACCTAGTTCTTATGCTACTTCTTTTCTTCACACCCGCTACATACTCGCTGCATTCGTCATGAAGTTTCTCGGTGTCGCCCTCGCTTCTCTGGGCCTTGTGTCTGCTGCTACCGTAGAGAAGAAGGTCAGCTACGACGACTGGAAGGTGTACCGTATCAATGTCGGATCCAATGCTGCCAAGGTCAACGACGTCGTGAGCAAGTTCGATCTCCAGCTATGGAAGGGCAAGCCGTCATCCAGCAGTGTGGTTGATGTGATGGTCCCGCCCTCGCAGGTCAAGGACTTCGAGGCATCGACCGCGGACGTCGAGACCAGGGTCATGCACGACAATCTCGGCATGTCCATCACCGACGAAGACAGCTTCAAAGTCTATGCTGGTAAGTTACCCCAGGTTTTCCAGGTAGCGCGAACTCTATGCTGACAGGATACTACAGCCGGTGCTGCCCCGAATGCAACATGGTTCAAGTCGTACCATTCGATTGCCGATCACATGCAGTGGATTAGCGACCTCGCGGCCGCGTACCCCAAAAACTCGGAAGTCATCACCGCAGGCAAATCTGTGCAGGGTCGTGACATCAAGGGTATCCACATCTGGGGTAGCGGTGGTAAGGGATCGCAGAAGGGTGTAGTATGGCACGGAACTGTGCATGCGCGAGAGTGGATCACGACCATGTAAGTCTTCAGTTATACACTATGTTGGACTCAATATTGACTTTGTTGCAGGGTCGTTGAGTATGCTGCGTACCAGATCCTCACCTCGACCGATGCCACGGTTGCTGGCTACAAGGACAAATACGACTTTTACATCTTCCCGATTGTCAACCCAGATGGCTTCGCATACACTCAAGCAACCGACCGCATGTGGCGCAAGAACCGTCAGACCACACCAACCGCCAGCTGCGTCGGCCGCGATATCAACAGGAACTGGCCCAACCAATGGGACCTCCGCGGCGGCGCCAGCACATCTCCCTGCGCGGAGGACTACAAAGGCCCCTCCGCCGGCGACGGCGTCGAGACCAAAGTTCTCAAAGCCCAGCTCGACAGCGTAGCAGCCGGCAAGGGCGTCCAGCTCTACATGGACATCCACTCTTACTCCCAGCTCTGGATGTACCCCTACGGCTACACCTGCTCCGGGGCCGTCCCCAACGCCGCAAAGAACAAGGCCCTGACCGACGGCGCCATCGCAGCCGTCAAAGCCGTGCACGGCACTGCCTTCACCGGCGGACCCATTTGCAACACCATCTACCAGGTTAGCGGCGACAGTGTGGACTATGCGTTTGAGGTGGCCAAGGCGACGTTTAGCATGACGGTCGAGTTGAGGGATACGGGCAATTATGGATTCGTCCTGCCCGCGGCGCAGATTTTGCCGAGTGGCGAGGAGATGTGGGCGGGTTTGAGCTATTTGTTGAAGAACATGTAGGGGAGTTGGACGTATGTGGTGGGGTGGGTGGATATAGGGCTTAGAGGAAGATACCCGTGTGCGAGGTGCGGCGAACGCCTTGTACAGAGCTTGATGTGAAATACGAATGAATGATGCTGAGAAGAACAGATGATGTACCAATGCCTTCGTAATATAATGCCTGGATCTACACGTCGATTTCGAAAGTTCCTATCCTATCTCGCCTTTTATTTACAATGGGGATACCCATTGTCCATAACGCAGCGCTGCCCTCCTATCACAGCACGTTAGAATTCAGACACGAGAGTCAGATGGAGCGTGCTTACTTTTCTTGCCGCAGTAATCGACGTTCTCGATTTTGTTGTCTCTGCATTCGACGATCCACCATTCGCTGCCGCAGGAGCGGTCGCCATTGTGGCAGTCGGCGGCGACTGTGGCGCAGAAGGTAAGGGCGAGGACAAGGAGGGAGGTCAGGAGGTTCATAGTGGATTGAAATGCTTTGCGGGAGTGGTGCGGGTATAGAGAGTGCGAAGTGATGCGAGGAAAGACAAGTTCGGAATCGAGTAGGACCAAGGAAGTAATGCGAGAGTAGACGGCTACGCCTTTATACCCACGTAAACCTATGGAGATATGTTACTAGACTATGATAACGATAGAGAGGTGATGCTTTCTTTGTGTCTGGCCCGATAAGGTGCCGTTGGGGACGAGAGATTTAGGTATGTACGACGCATGACTCTCAGTAACAGGTGGCATAACTGCAGCTCAATTGATTGGTTCAGCCAACAGTGGGATGGGCCCAGTCCATCTGTTCGACTAATGAGATAGCCGTTGTACATGTCACTGATTGCTATGTTGCACTGTGCAACGACGGGAAGACGTTTGCGGCGATGATGTCACCGATGGAAGATACGAGGAGGATGTATATAGTGAACATAGCGTTATTCTGATGGCTGGGGACTTTTGTGACACGTTTCATGTCATAGTAATATATGTTAGTAGTGGTAAGAGCGCACTGTTGGGGACGCGGAGATTTGTGCTACGGTGTGCTTTGTTAAGTTTTCTTATGGCAGTGACCTCGGAATACGCGACACTTTCGAAGTTACATGAACAGACAATTTAGACCAGAACTTCAGTCCAAGCTGCAGGGCTTCTGTGTTCAGTCTTGATGGTTGGGAGTGGTGTGAAGCGCATACAAGATGATGCCTTTGGCATACATGTAGAAGCTACTGCTAAAAAAAAACGCAATTTTTTATTAATTTTACCGAGTCACAGACTACAGTATAAAACATAAATGTACTCAAGATTTGAACTTTGTACTGTGAACGACACTCCAGGGCTGGGTCATGCAATGTCACGTGCCTGCGCGCAGTGTAGGTGCTACGCTAGTGCTGGGTCGGCTCCCCGCCCACATTCGCTGTCTTTTTCTCTGCTTGATGAAGTCCTTAACTTCTTCACTTACTCACCTTTCAAGATTCTCCATCGACCACCAAAAATGCGGTTCCTCACCCACGCAGATTACGCACTGTTCGACGACGACGACCCGCGCGAGATGGTCAACCGAAAAGCTATAGAGCATGACGTGTTCCTTGTAGCAGATATGGTGCGAAATCTCGACTCGAAGAATCGTGAAAAGGTGCTGGCTTTGGCACACCAGTAAGTTTGAACAGCATCTGCAGCCTTTTCAGGGAGCATGGATCTGACTAAAGGCAGGCTTGCGATGGAACGTGGCAGCTTCAAACATATCGATCATCCTTATGCAAAAACCGGTCAACGCGCGACGCCATTCCGCTTCATGGATCTGCCAACCGAACTAAGACTGCGCATAGGAGAGTACACACTGCTCAGCGACACGCCATTATACTGGGTATGGAAATCTTACGGATCAGCATTTTATCACAAGATTGGTACATTCAAAGGCCTGGAGGAGCTTACAGCCCTAACTCGTGCTTGCCGACAGCTTCGATCAGAGCTAGCAGGAATGGTTTGGGGAGTGAACGAATTCTGGTTCGACGACGAACTCTTTGGTCAGGCTTACAACTACTCGAATGCTGGCTTTTTTTCAGCCTACCGTCCGGCTATCCCCGAAGCGCATGGTCTTTTCCTTCGCAACTTGCCCTCATCAAGCCAACAATCTTTGAGATACATTACTATCAGTGTGGACGCAGAATTAAGCATATTGCACGCAGGCCCGTTCATTATCAATTGGATCTCCAACATGGCATCGAAGACACCGGGCGCACTTTTCCAAGTTGAACTTGGTACTTGGAGCTTCCGCGCAGACATTTCAGGCTATATGTATCCTGTGTATGGCGTTCGAGCAATTGACTTGGGAGTCCAGCAATTCATCAGGAAGGGCCAGCTTTTGATGAACAGACTAGCAGCACTTGGTCTCAATGCATCCAATCGCAATTGGAAATTTTTTCCGTCCTTCCGGAAAGACTACCGTGGATTCGAGAGGTACTTGGATGGATCTAATAGGCAAATGGTTCTGGACTGGCACACAAAGGGCATATGAGGGATGAAGGCGGCAAGTCTTCTAATGATACCGAGTTTTTGAGAGCCATAGAAGAGCAGCTTTAAGTATCGTGAATGAACAGTTTCTTACCTTCATTAGGCACAACAGTCGCAGCCTTTGATTCAGTGATTGTCAAGATTGGTCTCTGAGAAGGCAGACATAATCATCCGAAGCCCCCGCTGTCGTGATTCACGGCTCTGATACTTATGCAAGGATAATTTCAACGCTAGTTTCGCCCCAATCACCTTATAAATTCACCAAATATTCGCTCCCTTCTTGGATATATGCTATGCAGGGCAATCCACCACAGTTGAACATAGATTCTCCAAAGAACAACCAACACAGCATGAGAGAATTCGACCTAGCAGATGCAATTGAAGTTCAAAGCGAGGCTGAACAAAGATTCCATTCCCAGAAGAGCGAGAAGTACGTTATGTCTTTGCTAAGTTTCTCAGGCGCCGCTAACCTTGGAAGTTTCGACCATGACCCGGCAATCTACACAAAGCCCTTCCGCCTCATGGACCTCCCGACCGAGCTCAGGATCATGATTGCCGAGTATGTAACTACTTCAGATCTTCCCTTGACCTGGAAGTGGCTATCATATGTGGAAGGCTGTCCCAGAGTAGGCACCTTCGACGGCTTGGAAGAGCTCGATGTCCTCGGGCGCGTGTCTCCCCAGCTTCGAGCGGAGACAACAAGTATGGTTCGGAATAACAACACCTTCAGGATCCAAGAGAAGTGTACAACCGCCGAGGTACCTGACAGACTAACACCCCGTTCAAGAGCGCGTTTCGACGCTTCCAAATTCTTCTTTCAGCACCTGCCATTACCGAAAAGCAGTCTCCCGAGGTCTTTGACGATCAACACAGTCCTACCTATGGTATTTATGCGATTTGGTGACCTCAAACAGCTCGCGCAATCCATAGAAGCTGCTACAAAGGAGGAGCCAGGCATGCGAGTGTCCATAATGGACAGGAACTTTCATCGTGTCAGCAAGTTTGGGATTGGTGCACGAAGCGCAATTGAATTTGAGGCCTATGGCAGCTACGTCAAGAGTGTACTTGCGAAGCCTTTATGGGGGAATCCTCGGACTTGGAAAATATTCCCAGGCTTCGCGGAAAAGGATCTGCCGTTTTTCGAGTACTTGGACAAAGATCTGGTGAGGGAGTGGTATGATGAGGGAATTTGAAGAGGAGTATTGAACTAGATCTCTTCTCACCCGACTACGCTCACCACAGGCTGTTCAGCAGTTTTTGTATCAAAAATTATGTCATCAATGAATAAAAACATCGCTTTGAATTTCCTCGCACAGATTTCATCCAGCAGCATATATTCTGCTATATGCTCTAACGCCAATCGTACCTATGGTAGCAATAAATCGTCCGGACTGTCCATGAAGAATAGCTCGATTCGAGTATCGCTCGCCAGTCATTGAAGGCTGTAGAACTTCAGTGTCTTTGAGCACTCCATGACTTGCTGGTCAGCTGCTGAGTCTCTCCAGGGTCACGTATAAGGGAGCAAGTATTCTTTACCTAGGTTTTGGTAGTCAGGATGAGCGGAGCGCGCGCAAGTTACAGGGGACAAGTGCTGATAATTACGCGTGAGAAAGCATTCAGAGCACGTGATTTCATCCGCATCCATATGTTTAGACAGTATTCGAAGTCATTGGTCGTCTTCCTGATGGGGAAAGATGAACGCCTCATCGAATCACACTACTCATCATGCACTCGCAGGTCAGGAAATATTGAAATTGACGGTAGTATTAATATTACGATTAGGAAACGAGCTAATGTACAATCTGCAGCTGCTCAGTGCGCCACTGCGCGATACTCGCTTTTGTTCCGAATTTATGCATCAACCTCAACGACAGCAGGGCCAGCGACGATAGTGTCGTCAGTGGCAGCGGTGTTGCATGAAGTAAGGACAACGTAGCTCTGGCCGGAAATACCCTTGGGCACGACAACGGTGTAGCCGCCGTCAACGGGGGTGGCGTCAGCGAAGACGGGGCCGGTGACGGTGATGAACGCGGCGTAGACCTTTCCGCCCTCGATCTTGTAGCCCTTGGTGGCAAGGGTAACAGTGGAGCCGGTCTTGACGGGCGAGTCGGTGCTCGATGCGGTCAAGACAGGGAAAGCCTTGACGGGCAGAGGGGGGTTGGTGGAGGGGCACTCAGTGATGAACTGAGCAGCGAGGGTGTAGACTTCGTTTAGACCGAGCGGGTTGTCGAATGGGGATGGGAAAGGTGACTCGCCAATCGTGTCGCGCACATAGGCTGAGTGGCGAGCTTCGACAGTTAAAATCGAGCCAGCGGCGGTGAGATATGTGCTAGACATAATCGATGCTGCCGCACCGAGATAGGCAGAGACACCGACACCCTCAAGGATGGATGAGGTGGCGAGGAAGGACTTGACGTCGGTGTAGCCAAAGCTGTACTTGCACTCGGCGGTAGGGGTGACACCAGCAGCCTTAAGCGCACCAGTCAAGAACTCAACGTGCTGAGCCTCATCAGAAGAGATGGTCTTGATGCGGTTGTAGGCGGCCTCGTCGAAGCCAGCAGCCTGGAAGTCGGCGGCAGTGTACTTGGCGAGAGCCTCACGGTAGAAGGTGTTCTCGAGGTGCTCCAGAGTCAACGCATAGTTGAGGATATCACCGTCAGAAGGGCCAGTAGCACGCTTAGTAGGGGCGGCAGAGGCGAGAGCTGCAAGAGCAGTGGCGGCGAAGAATGTGGACTTCATGTTGAACAGCGAGTGAAGTAATTAGAGAGTTGGGTAAAGACTCGTGAAGATGTATTGATGAAGTGATGCTTGAACTTGCTGGATGAAGACAATGAAGTGGACATGGCTGCATCGTTTTTATATCTTCGCCTTTCATCTCCACTGTCTTACTACCCCTCTCTCACGCATCCAGCCCACGCCCATCATCATTCTACTAGCATCGTTACTCCCACCGGCCGCAACTGGCCCTTCTCCATCCCAAGCCGTCGGAGCTATTCCCATCCGGCCTCTACAAAGAGAAATGAGCGATGGCGATCTCCGCAACTGCTGCTCCCGCTCTCACGCACCAGAGTATGGCTAAAGTTCGAAGAATTTGGCCGCATTTGTCATGTAAGCGTCGTGCCCGTTGTCAAGCCTCAAGAATGTCGATCAAGTTAGTCGTTAGCGGCCGCCTTGTCGAATTGAGACTAACCCCGCAAAGTGCACCACGGATCGTTCACTTTCCGGATCGGTGGCTACTAGTGCGCAGATTTAAGCTCAACATGACGTTGACGCTCTAGCTACAATAGGGGAAATATGTTTTGGGCCAAGCGCGGTGTACCCAATAAGGCCGGCGATTTTGGCTTGTTTGCGGCCTGTCAAGCTTTTGCGGCGTTCACTTAGGCCAGGGACGAGCAGTTTCCGAGAATTGTAGATGACGAGAAGAAGCGCCGTGAAAAAAAATGATCCGTTGATGGGAGCCTAAAATTGCTGAGTTGGGACGTGGAGTTCTTCTAGTCTGTTCGACATGGACATTACTCCAAGACAAGTCACAGGAGGAAGCTTTGGGCACGAACATGTCAGAAGAACGGTCGGTCAGTGACAATTACGATTGCGATAGAGTTCGGGGATGGTAAGATTGCATCTCCAAGTTGGCACCGAAGTTGGGCCTGCAATCTTACATACTCCTGACTAGGTACCTACCTAGGTACGCTGTACAAACACCATTAGTTCCGCAAGCTCAGGACTACACTCCGCCGCCCAGAAATCAATAACGCTACGAACTAAGACACTCACACTACAAAATACAATCTCCCCTGCATCGGCCCGTCCGTGGGTAATGCCACTAGGCAACCAGCTCTAGATCCTGGGGCAAGGAAAAAAACAAAACGGTACATTCCAGTCCCCGCCTTTCCCTCTTCGGCACGCTCTCCATCCGTCAGCACCCAACGCGGCACATAGCCATGCGCCGGAAACGATGGTACCGAGCGCCACACAAGCCTTGTTTGCGACCGACAGTCGATGCCGCGGGATGATTTGGAAAATGGGCGGGTTGGTCATTCCTTTGAGGTAGTGCAGGGGGGGCGACATGTTGACAGGATGGGTACTTCAAGTCAAGGCTGTCTGCACGTTTAGGGGATCTTGAAAGAAAGTTTCTGAAAAACGCCGAAGTCTTTACTCTCGTTCATACTACATCTATTGCACTGCGTTGAATCACTCCAAAGTTCAAACAACACTATACAAAATCAAGATGAAGTCCTTCACTGCTGTTGCCGCTGTGCTCTTCGCCAGCGCCGTATCTGCGTAAGTAACTCCATTACTTCATTTCCTCATTCGTTCAAGTTGAAATCTGCTTGCATCTCTCACTTCACTGCAAAGGGAGCACTGCGGATGTACTTGATGTTTTCTCAACATTGGCTCTGCACTCGTGCGTTCAACTCATGTTGAGTTGAGCGTTGCGCATGCATTGTCAAAGTTGATTTCTTCCGTCTCCTTTCCTATCGAGTACTGCAAATGTACATCCATCTCCCTTGTTCTGCCATTTCAACCAAAATGCAACCCTATCACCAAATGACACAATCACTTCAAAACACCAATCTAACATTCCACCAGTCAATACAACGCCTCAACCCCCACCCCCACTGCCGCCATTTCCACCATCAAGATCACCCCAGCCTGCCCCTCCGCCCCTGCTGCGGACGTGCAAGTCACCCGCTCCGGCGTCGTCGTGCCCACCTGCGAGGCCGGCTCCGGCTCCAACGCCACCAAGCCCACCATCATGACCATGCCCGGCTACGGCATGAAGCCCAGCGGCAGCGCGACTGCCAGCGGACCGCCAGCGCAGTTCACTGGTGCCGCCGAGGGATTGAGGATCGGTGGTGTCGCGGTTGTTCTTGGTGGACTCGCTGCGTTGGTATTGTAGATTGTTTTGAGTGAAGGTTGAGGGGGATGTGTTTGATACCTAATTTTGCCTGAGGGAGAGGATAGAGGGAGTGGGTGAAATTGTTGTACTGTTAGAGGGTGTACGGAAAGATACCTTGAAGCGCTGAATATGGTGGATAATATTAATTCTTATTGGACCTGAATCGAATTTTGATGGTGTATCCGCTTTCCTTTGCGCCGGTTGTTGCCCACTGTGGATATAGTCAAAATAATTCAAGAGTATTCTATCAAATTCCTATACGCTTTGGAAGAGGCGTGGGTCGGACGAACCTCCCGGAGGGGGTCGCAGGTTCGAATCCGTGATAAAACGCTCTTGGGCAGTTTTCAGCAGTTCAGACATACCAACGGTTCCCTGGGCAAGCCATACCGTACCAGGTCTGCTGTTCTTTTTGCTGATTATAGTGAGACTGTAGGACTGATTGCGCTAGTTGTCTCTTTGCGTGTTAACTATCATCCAGGCCACGGTATCCAAGCAAATTCCACCAGTGCGCGTAACAAGCACCTATTCAACGGCGCAGATGGCGCATATGGTGATCTATCATCACATTTTTTACTGCCTCGCATGCACCTCGAAGCACCACGGCGCTGTCCACTCTCTTCCACCAGCTATCTTGCCACCCATCCCTTCACATCTAGCAACCCAGACGCACCGTCGAATAATCAGCCATACCACAATGTCTAAGCGAACTCCATTATTACCCGCAAAACGCATTTCCTCGCTCGCACTCAATCGCCGCCTCGTCATCCCACATCTCACTCGCACCCGCAGCGTCCTTCCCCGACTCATGCCCACACACGCCAACAATCCAGACCTTACCATCCCACGCACCGTCCATACCATCCATCTAAGCGAACTCTATCAATACACGCGGGCCACCAGTGTTCGCCCGCATCGACCACCCCCCAGTTCCCTAGCAACCCCAGAACCCAATCTCCACATATGCACACTACCCACGCACCGAGGCTGGCCAGTTCCAAATCACGCGTTCGTGGGCTTTGGGACACGACATGACGCTGTACACATCGGCTACTTCTCTTCGCTTTGCGAGGTGCTGAACCCGGCAGCGTGACTTGCATGGTTGTTGTACTGTACGTCGCTCCGAGGTTGCAAATGACAGTCTTAATCGGCACTTGCGCAGCGCGAAGTCCCAGGCCGATAGAAGTATGCATTGAATAATTTATCTCCACCATGTTCATGACAAGCAGCAATGTAGCTGTGTGACCGACGACTGCACACGTTTCTGCTCTCTCCGTCGTTGTCGAGACATGCCCACATCAACACCACACCAGCATACGCTGCAGAGCCGTGTCTCTTTTTTAGGATTAATAAGTCGATCGAGCCGTAATGCAGACCCGAGAGAAATTGCCGTTTTTGTTTTTGCAGGTCCCACGCTTTTTTTTAACAGACGTTTGAAGTGTTAAGTCATCTTGGAGCAGCGCGTATATCGAGCCCCCCCCCCCCTCTCTCTCTCTCTT
>Ga0265780_10004100_pt1 | contig 18938 bp, 31 predicted proteins | sample P1T30metagenome_FD_192432 | JGI IMG/M metagenome (GOLD analysis project Ga0265780, IMG submission 192432) | Plant litter microbial communities from East Loma Ridge, Irvine, California - P1 T30 | ecosystem: Environmental > Terrestrial > Plant litter > Unclassified | place: USA: California...
CCTGGTGGAGTTGAGATCATTGTCGATTACTGGAAGATCATCGGTCTTGCCCCAGGTGGAAAGGAGGCTTTCGAGAGTATTATTCAGCCTGTATGTCCCATCCCACTCACGCATACAATGGCTGACGAGATCAGGATATGGACAACTCGAAGCGAGCTGATCTACGACACTTGGAACTACGAGGAGAGACCGCCACGGCCGTTATGCGATTCCGAGCATTGTTACTTCGATCTTTCAGAGAACGATTCAACGACCGACGAGTCTCTGAAGTTACCCCCCCGTGTATGGTTCAGACTTCCGTCGAGGGTGGATCTACCTTGTTCGAATTCGACTACTATGGCGCCAAGGCATACCTGACTCAGTCCAGTCAATTGTACCTCGAGACCATGTTGCCAAGTTTGGGAGACGTCTACTGTATTCAAGAGAGTTTCCGAGCCGAGAAGAGTTTGACAAGACGGTAAGTCGCCAATCAAGAGGTATGAGGGTCGCTGACAGGGTAGACATTTGTCCGAGTACACCCATCTCGAAGCCGAACTCGTTTTCATCACCTTCAAAGACTTGCTTGATCACCTCGAGAGCATCGTTTGCGATGTCGTCGACAACCTCCTTGCCGACCCTGTCGCTGCTCAGATTGTCAAGACCCTCAACCCCGACTTTGTCGCTCCACAACGACCATTCATGCGACTCGACTACCGAGACGCCATCAAGTACCTGGCCGAACACGGTATCAACAAAGAAGACGGTACACCCCACGTCGATGGTGATGACATCGCCGAGGCTGCCGAGAGGAAAATGACCGACAAGATCAACCGACCCATTATGCTTGTTCATTTCCCCAAACACCTCAAATCATTCTACATGCCCGGTTTGAAGGATGATCCCAACTACACCGAAAGTGTTGATATCCTTGTTCCTGGTGTCGGAGAGGTTGTTGGTGGAAGTATGAGGATCAGTGATTTGAAGGAATTGGTTGATGGTTACAAGAGGGAAGGAATTCCTATGGAACCATACTACTGGTTCACAGATCAGAGAAAGTACGGTACCACCGAACACGGAGGTTACGGTCTTGGTGTCGAGGTGAGTTTGTCCTCTGAGTCGTCTGAGAAAAGAGCTGATGATATAGCGATTCCTAGCGTGGATGCTCGGAAGGTTCACTGTCCGAGAGTGCAGCTTGTACCCCAGGTACATGGGCCGAGCTACCCCATGATTCAGGCTGTAACATTTGGGAGGGCGGAAAATACATCACGAGGGTCGTAGATAGGCCATGCATATACATTCTGACATCGCATATGTGCTTGTAACATTTAGTGAGGTTATAGCTTGACGGAAAGTCCGACGCGTCGTGACGCAATCTGAATGAACATCTCGACTTTCACTTGCCCTTCACTCCATACTCTGCTCTCGTTACGATGGACTCGGAACAGCTCTTTCATGCCTCGCAGATCGAGCTTCTTATCCCTTCTCACTCCTCTTGCCCAGCTCAGCCGGAGGATCCATCTTCTTCATCTTGGTGGACAGACGCTCAGAACGCTCGGACGAGGGATACCGCTTATCTAGGTAGGCCACTGTTTTCGTCTTCACAATGACTGCTGACCCGTAGATGAGCATCTGGAATACTATGTCGGCTTGTCCATTGATGATGGCGACGGAAAGAGCCCCTCGCATGAGCTCAAGCATTTCCTGTCTCGTCTCCAGGTAGCTACGTCGACCAGTCTCATTGGACCAAGCTGACATATAGCTCACAATGACCGCCTCATTCCTCCCTCCCCTTTCCCGCGAAGGATCACAACCAAGTACAGCGACCCGTAGTAATCACTCCCTACAAGCTCCAGATGCTACTCCACGGCAAAACGAGGTCAATCTCGATTACCCACCTGTTACACCTATGCCGCAACCGGCGGTGAAAGATGGGGATGAGCAGTATGCTGCTGCTGAAGGGCAAGTGGTCTGGGAAGGTCAGATCACGGATAAATACAAGATATATAAAGGGGATGTAGGATGGGTAGCTGTATGGAAAGGGGAGGTTAAAATTGGTGAGTCCACCTTTAAAACGTGAGCTGATGGAGTAGAGTATATGCGAACCAATATTAGGGATCCTGTACTTGCTTTGACCGCGTCTGTCACATTGCGAGATGCACCGGTCAAGCTAGGACATAAGAGAGGCAACTTTAGTATTGACACCATATCGACAAGAATGGGCGGGGACGACTATGATGAAGAGGACGGGGATTATGGGGGTGATGGACTAGCTAGGATGGATCAATTTGACCTCCTGGGAGGTCTCGCAGAGGGTAAGCTTCTTCCACCCAGATGCTTGATGATGCTGATCAAGTAGACTCGGTTGGCCTACCCGCTACCCGTCTGGGTCAGAGAATGCGGGAAGATCTCTCGATTCCGGAAAGTCCGTCGCGCTCGATCCCACCTCTGAATAGCCACGCAACGCCGGAGACATCCTCACCCGCTTGGATGGGTAGCGATCGTACCGCTCCAGCGCTATCGGCCACCACGACCCTCCGGAAATCCTACAGACGAGTACTAGCCATGCACTCTGGCCTCAATGTCCGAATGAGAGCTCTTTGCCTACCTCAACTCCTCTCCACCTCTGCGACAGAAGATGACGAGAATGAAGGTGAAAAGAAGATGGTTCTGTGTATCGAAATCGTCAATCCGGAACATGAGGGAATGGCATTCGAGATTGAAGCTGTGAATATCGAAATCGCCGGAAATGGGGGCAAAGCAACTGCCGAACTAGTCTGTCAACCTGGTCATCAGCCGGGTCAAGACTTATTCCCGTTGACTCTCCAACCTGTGGAGCAGTATAACCTACTGTACGGGGTCAACATCGCCGCGGCTCCCGAGGAGAGGAATGGAGGTGGGGATCAAGCTGTCATGAGGATGATGGGCCGAGGAGACGATACGAGGCCAGCAGCAATATTTGTGGTTGCCAGACCATGTATCGCATTAGGCGATGGAACATACGAATACCCCACGAAAGCATTCAACACCCGTTGGAACTCTCAACTCGACCTGGCAGTATTCTACGCCTCATTATCGAATAGCCCTAACGCTATCCCCGCAAGTACGCAATATCAAGTATCTAAAGGACCGGCGGTACCGCCAAACCCTGTTGCTGGCGATAAACGATTCTCGATAGCTTCATTCGCTTCTACTCCCGATCAATCTCAATCTGCTCGCGATCCAAGACGTTTGACACAAAGACCGATCATGCCTAGTCAAGCTATGAATGGCAGGGTGCAGTCAATGAGGCAGACTTCCAATCCAACATCGTCCGCTGGACTGCTGGTATCGGTCAAATTACTCCCTACCACTCAAAATAGCAACGAAGCCAGCTCATCCAAAACAAGTGTCAAGCCATTTGAACCATTCTCGGTAGAGGTCTTTATCCATAATCGAACAGACGAAGTTCGAAGGTTCCGCTTATCAATCCCTCCCCGAGACGGCGATGCCCAAATTAGAGAAACGATTGATAAACGAAAATCTCAACATCAATCAATGATCCAAGATGATCCAGGTACGTTCTCGCTTTCCAGATGGGTCAAGCTGATGTCAGTCATGCGCCAAATGTTGATGAAACATCTAGCTAGTGCACCTGCTCTAGTCCCACTGGAAGCGGACATAAGGTGTGGACCACTCTTACCTGGGGCTTCTTTAGCGGCTAGGATCAGGTTCATGGCGTTGAGGGAGGGTGTCCATAAGGTTGAGAAATTGGTCATTACGGGTGTAGGGGATGATTGGAGTTTTGTCATGAGGTGAGTCTTAATTCTTGAGCCAAGGGAGGATGATTGATTCCTTAGTCCAGTCCTGGACGTGGTGGTGGCTTGAGAGCGATATCTTTCACAGGTATGTGACTATTTAACAAAGCCGCAACCCTGGGCTAATGAGAACCAGATCCATACATGCATTTTTTGTCTATTCCAACCGAAAACAATTGCCTAGTGCGCTGCTGAGGCTACGGGAACAGATTCTTCAACGGCATCTGCAGCGTCTTCGTCCGATACCGAATACTCGTCCGGCCTCCAATTGGATCGGTACAAAGCACTGGTCTCTTCCAGTACCATAATTTCGGGCAACCCTGGGTCATCGCTATGCCGAGACAAAGCCCACTCAAACCAGGCTTCTCGGGTAGTGGGCAGGGGCCCAGCTTTGGCTACCTGTAAAGCGTCCACAAGGCCGTTCAGCATCCCCAGGAGGATAGCATCTCCGTTAGAGCTGCCAGCGAACGAGAACAAAGTGAAGTTGCCAAGGACGTATTCGAGTCGCTGATATTTTCGTCCTTCCTTTACGCATTGTGCCAGATCGGCCCGACCTCGTCGCTCGTATGCTTCGCATAACATCACCTCTGCTTCGGTGATGGCGTTGTTCCCATATTCCCAATCCTGGGTACCGAATATGGCTTCGGTCGCCGAGAAAGCGTGTGTCTTGCAGGTTGTGTTCGCACTGAAGTATTAGAGATAGTCAAGATGGTACAGAAGCGCTCACTATTCCCAGTCAAGGACTGCGGTGATCTCATTCTCGTGGCTTAAGAATTGACCAATCAAAGCGTCTGGCTGGCGAATGAAGAATTCTCCTTCCTCCTTGGCGAGATCGGCACAATCCATGATCAAGCTTCGGGCAACTAGGTGCGCGAGGTAGATGGACAGCGGTCTACTGCGTCCGACCAGCCCCTTCCTAGTACATTCGAGTACACGATCGATCTGATCAATGTACCGGTCTCGCATCGTCTTGAAGGGTCCGGGAAAATGAGGGGCTGCGATGCCACTGATGCCGTATAGTTCAACAAGCGGACCAACCGTAATTTGATCCGATGCGCCACCTTCTCCGAATTTCAGACTGCCGATAGCTTTGTAAGACAATTCTGCTACTTGAATCGCGTAATCTGCATATCCTTCGATGAATGTCGCTCTGGCCGCCTGGGTGTCGCTTATGGGTTCGTAAAACAGATCATCGTCACAGGGCTCTCCCCTCTTGTGGTCGGAGATAATGAAGAGGCATCTAGGGTCTATGCCCGCGTGAGCTTCATATATTACTATCGAAGATAGAAACAATGCTCACCGTTGTTCTTTGACAGGGTACCGATCCCCCAGTCGTGGACGCGAGGCACAAGCTTTGTAACCGATTGCAAGGCTTTCATAGTTGCCACTTCGCTCTCCCTTACATATCTCGAGACCTCGAAGGGACCATGAGCACGGTTGTAACCGTTCATTCGAAGCATCCACTTGACGCCATCATCGAAGAGCACAGGGATATGTATATTGAGACCTCCATGGCACTCTTCCGGGATTTCGGAGGGGTCAGGCAAACATATTTCGGTAACGGTCTGTTCGGGCCGTAAGATCCGGAGTCGTTCCTGCAGGGCATCGATGCTAAGATCTCGAAGAGCGTCCTCAAACTGTTTCAAGTGAGTGATCAGGTGACACAGATGAAGGCTGACATACTGATCGATCTTCCTGGTCCCAGGGCGCCTGATTGTCAGCCCATCGCTTTTGGGCAAAAAGAACTCACCTGTATCTCTCGGCAATCGGTGTGGGCTGGACCATCAAGGTGAACTCGGCAAAGAACCTTGTCACACCCATAACAGAAAGCAGGTCGTTGCTCGGCAATGCCGGTGCAAAGGTCATGCTGGCACGGCAAGTAAGGAAGTGAAAGCATTATGGAATTGTTGTAAGAATGAGGGGATCGACAAAAAGGATAAGGAATATATACCTGACGTACAATAAGCATTCAAAACAACGACCACGAGGTGGAACTCCTCGTTTGTGCTCCGCCCCATTGTCCCTTGAGACACAACGAATCTACCCGACGGATCTGTAAAAAGCCTATTTCGAAGCTTGTTTGACACCAGACAGCGCATTTGGTCACCCACCGAGCACGGTGTTTGAAGGCCGTACCGCTACTCGCGAACACCAGCAACGGATCACAGATCCCCCCAACGCTTTGAATGTCGCTGCCCAAGCTCGTCACAAACCAAGCATACACGCGGGACCATTTAATCACCGTCCATTGAGCATGGCGATTGACAATGACGACTCGAATGACCGATGACCGGGCAACAAGCTGTTTGTCTTTGTCATCATGAGACAGATCAAATCTTCTCGTCACCCGCTTACAATTCCACTCACAACCATAAATAACGCGCGAGTGGAAGCTCACAGCTGCGGGCCGGCGATTGATAGCTGTTGCATCTCCCCAAGACGAACGACTCACAAGCACAATCTAAACATTCCGTTTGGCGGTACTGACGTCGCATATCATCTTGAGAACACCAAACAGATACAGCGGAGTCGGGGTTGAGTTTAGGTTAGGCTCTGCATACAAGATGAACTTGTTTCAGTACAGCATTCACACCTTCCCGCAGGAGCAGTAAGTTCGAGATCAACCCGTGTCGAGTCGATGTTGTGACTATGTGTTTGTTCCGACCTCTGGCGCAAACATATAAAGTCGAGTCGCTTGGGTCTAATAGACACCTATTCTCTTCCATCAATCCTCACGCTTCACATTCCATATCAAGTCCTCTACCACCCCCTATCTTCCATTATCCCATTAAATTCAACAACCATCACAAGTATGTTATCAAGCTTGAGTGGAGAGTCCAACTGCTAAAGTATAGTGAGGTGTAAAAATTGTAAAGCAGTCATTAAAACCGACGGTATACAGGGAGAGGATCCCGATCTCTGCAAGAAGTGTAAGTGCCTTTCAGCGCAGCGTAGCTACACCGAAGCTGATTCCAATCAGGCCGAGGCCCAACTCAGCCCAAGCCTAAACCTCGCCCCAAGCCCAGGAGGGTGGTCCTTTCTCTCCTTGAGATCTTTGGGTCCAAGTAGAAACATCAGAGAACTTTGCTATAAGCAGAAGCATGTAGAATCAAGATGAACGTATGCAGTTAGAATCTTCACATGAACGGAGGTGCATACTGATATGAACGAGAGGAGGTCGTCGCAAGATCATCATGCCGTCGAGGTGAACCGTCTAGTGATGATTGCAACACGAACCGACTCTGTTGTCCTCCAGCCGGGAATTCGTACCCAGCCGAATAGGACGACTTCGCATGTGTCCTCTGTGAGGTATAGCTCTGATTTCGATGGCGGTTCTCCTTGAGAGCTAGGGCGCGTGGCGGACCATCTAGTCCCAAATGACTGCTTGAATTGCGGCGGGAGGTGCCCAAGAAAATGAGAAAGCAAGGAGGAGATTTGTAGTCCAAACCGAGGTATTGAAGGGACGAAACCCAAAACCCCAAAGTCGGGCTGAAATGATCAAGACGTTCTTCAGGAGGACGAGGAAGTAAGGCTGGGTAGCTGAGGACCTACGGGATAAAGAAGATAGCAGGAGGTAGAAGAGGATTTGAGCGGTGTAGGTTGGACGTAGGAGGTAGCTGGAGCTACATTGGAATTTGGGGTGTAGAAAGTGATATACATAGATCATGGAAGATGATAGCCCATACTTAGTACCCTGGTCCCCATGATTGACCTTCCATCACTGATTCCATCTTATGATCCGTTGGTCTCGCCGCTGATTCGTAGACGATAGCACCAGGTCGAGCGGCAATCTGTTCATTAGCTTCAAGTTACCGGACAGCAATGGACAGCTTACAGCACTCCAACTCCCTCTTAATCCGATGTAATACACTTTCGTCGTTTCTTCATCTCCATCAGAAGTATTTCCAGGGATGTATATCGTCAAACTCGTCATTCCGCTGAACTTTGCCGCTCTATCTTGTTAGCTTTGACCGAAAGCGTGGGCATGCCAGCTTACTTGACTTGATATTCAACTCCATCCCTTTGTTCTATGCATTCCAGTTTCTGAGTCATCTCTCTAGCTTCTGCGTCTGAGAAATCCATTCCTGGAGCATCTTTGAACTGATCGTCAGTATATGCGCTTCAACAAGAGGAGGGGGACTGACTAGATGTAATTCATTAGGTGTCTGACCACTCGGACCGGATTTTATCGTTATCGTACGTAGAGATACTGAAGATATGAATGGGACTGGGCATTAGACCTTGTTCTCCATGTTCATAGATGAGGTCACTCACTATTGATTATCAAAGTATCATCCGCGTCAGATTCGAGGAACTACTACACCATCAGACCTCTACCCCACGCGGGTCAGGGACCGACTCACGATATCCTCATCGTTCCGTAGATCCCAGCTTCTGTTAAATCAGCTCTGCCGCACGTAGCCCGCAACAGCCAGCTTACTTGATCACCTTCTGACCGGCTTCAGGTCCCCCAACCGCGTTCAACGCTGTAACGTGTGGTAAATCAATTTGAGAGTACAGAGAATCTTGAGGTCCAGTTCCTACCGGATCATCATGGTCATGGTCGTGACCATGTCCACCATGCCCATGCTCATGGTCATGAGCTTCATTGGAGCAACTCATTATTGAGTAGTATAAGTGGTCGTTTCAAGTGGAGGAAGTTATCTCGTCACTCTGGCTATCTTTGTTGCCACTTAATTTGATTCCGTCCCTTTTCGATTTCGTCCTTCTGTTCACCACCCACTACCACCGTCACTGTGCACCATATCCATCAACCATACAACAGCAACAATGTCGCAACCTGAGAAAGTCACTCCTTCCTACCTCGGACCCGCTGGTCAACAGGCACCACCTAGCATCTATGCCGTCCTCAAGGATCAGGTCATGGCTCCTCAGTACAGGGACGATAACCTCCGGTATGTCCACCTTCCATTTCAAGTTCCTCATATGGTCATCGAGCGTGACACGATGCTGTCTTGCTTCTACAAGGACAGCAGCTGACAAGATAGTATACTCCGAGCCGCCACCATCTTCACCGCAGGCATCATCTTTGTCCGAAGCAGTTGGAGTTCGACCTTGTTCCCAGTCTTCTAGGTAAGCTACATAGCATGCACTACACCTGAGCACAGAGCTGATGAACAGTCGGGTGCAAAGAAAAAGTTGAAGAAGGAGAAGAGGAATGTATAATCAGATGTATCACCACCATGCATCACTCTTGAACGGTTACCGGATCGGCACTATAGCTTGCATTTCCGACAAATCTCTAACTTATAATTCGATATATTCCAAGATCCTTCATCTAATTACCCCCATCCTATTCTAATCATGATTACGATTGCTCAATAATGGCAACTAGCGCCTTCTCATACTTCCCAGTCGTCTCACCCTCGACCCTCTTTCGCAATGTCGTCCGGTACCTAGTCTGGAACTGGGACTTGATACTTGCGAATTTAGGTCTGTTCCAGTGACATCGTAAAAGTCGGTATATCCTGGTTTGTCAGTTATCTCCTAACGAGAAGTACGAAAAGACATACAGCCGTTCATCCTTGGTTCCCATACCAGACATTGCGTCTTCCAAGTACTCTACATCTCTTGCTATTCCTTGTCCGTCGTTTTCGTACGCTTTGACAAGGTAGAGGAGACCGGATTTCATGTGTCCTGAGAACTCGCCTTCGACCCTGGACGTCAGCATGCAGTATTCAACAGAGGCCAAAGGTGACGTACATTTGAGAGAGACTCTTCTTGTGCCTCTGAGGGAAGGCTTGGGCGATGGCATGAAGGTGCGCATCGGACCTTGAGAGAAGGATACCACAAACTCCAATCTCATCCTATCTGTCAGTTATTATATTCGTGGAGGGGTTCGTAAGCTCACGGTTCCGATTTTGCCCTGACCAGCCCGGTACAATGCTTCGACGTCCTGCTGAACCCTTTGCTGATCGACATATGGGTTCTCATCCCTTTGACCACTCAATGCCATGTTGAACATCCTGGCTATCAGCTTTGTCTTTATCTGTACAAAGTAGCTTACCTCTCGGTCTTCATGCTAAGTTCGCCCTGGACGGTCTTGACGAGATCCTTGTTGTACACCCTCCTGAATCCCTCTTTAAGGAGGAAGATCTCCTCATTTGACCGACCGAGTAAAACCTCGCTTAGGAGGTCTTCATGTGTTCCTGCCCCTTTACAAGCCCGCTCCAAGAGATAGATGTCTCCTCCGAGCGGTCCAAGTGCTTTTAGTACTAAAGTGTACTCGAGCCTGATATCAGTCACATTCCTGACGAGTGTTATGGGACTCACCATGACGAAAGCTCCTTCTCCAGAGTCTTTTGCAAGCTTCTACCAGTTGTTTGCTCGTAATTCCTGGCCAAGACATCGATCTGGAACGGATCCAATGGGGCAAGAGTGTCGATGATGGTCTTTTCGTCCGTCCCGAATCCCTTGGTGGCTTTCCTGATCCGCTCAGCGTCAAACTGGGGGTTGTATCCCTGCAATTGCGAAACTGGGATAGCGGGTGGAGGTGCCGGGATGGAGACACCGAGGAATCGAGGTCCTCCTTGACTTGGGACAGGCGCAGCACCGAATTGAGCAGGAGGCGCGCCGTATTGCTGTTGTTGTTGAGGTGGAGGAGCTGTATATTGCTGCTGGGGAGGTGCGCCGTATTGTTGTTGAGGTGGGGGTGCGCCAAACTGCTGCTGAGGTGGGGCTGCACCGTACTGCTGCTGAGGAGGAGGGGCACCATATTGATTGTTCACAGGTGGAGGCGCTCCGTAGCCATATTGAGTCTGATCGTGTTGGAATTGACCTGGACCTTGACCCCATTGACCCTGTTGTTGAGGTGGAGCACCATAAGGTGCTTGGGGAGGTTGTTGGCCATAAGGCGGCTGTGCAGGGGGTGCGCCGTAGTTCTGTTGAGGTGGAGGTGCACCCCAGTTACCTTGTTGAGGTGGTGCATTGTATCCACCTTGTGGTTGTTGATAGTTGTTGTTGTTCCACGACATGTTTAAATGAGTGGAGTGGCGAGGGTCGTGGTTTGTGTGCGGGGTTGAGTGATTGACGAGGTACGGACTATTCTGTTCCTTATATCCTTATCTTCTAGTTGATGCGTGATTTATAGAACTCGAGTAAACGGTAGTTGCTGTGATTACTGCTGTGCTGCTATACTCCTGCTACTAGTGTATGCGTACCGAGCTCTTCTGTACATGAGATGACGCTGCACTGCTATCTGAGGCAATTTGCAGTCGGATAAACCCCCGAAAACACGTGAGAATATATCCGGTCACTCGAGATTGTGCAGTTCTGACGTATTGTCTGAACCAAAGGTCAACGACGACGACGAGCACGACAAAAGGCAACGACAGAAATCAAGACGCCAGCGAGAGGTCATCGTCCACTCCAGATCGATTACCTAGCGTCAAACCTCAACGACTTGCTGGCCAACGAGTCCACCCAAATATTGGCCCAGAAACGTTGATCGCAAGTACCCGGCTTTGCTCGGACCAACATGTCGAGCAACGAGATCAAAGCTGTGGTAAGTCCCAAATCCATCAACCAAGTCTCGAATGATACTGATATCGATTCAGGCTCAGTCCGTATTCGACGAGCTGGTCTCGGAGCTCATTACCTCAGCTGCTCAAGCTGCTGTCCTAGATATCAAGCACGGGCGCATGCCATGTCCGAATTGTAGTACAAAGTAAGTCTGGCTGTTTTATGTGATGATTTAAAGCTGATGGATAGATGCCAACTACATGTACCAATACCCTCAACCACTCACAACGCTCCAGCATCTTCCTCGGCATCCTCACGAGCCCCTTCGCCTGGCTCTGCATCACACACTTCCGCAGAAGGGAGATCAGGAGGACATTCCGCCGGACCGGAGAAAGGAACTGGTGGATCCACCGGAGTAGGCAGTGGAGGTGGAAAGATAGATGGAAATGGGAATGCCTTCTTTGACTGTCTCGTCTGCCATCGTTCAGTAAGTCCCCCTCGACCCAACTCATGATATACTAACGACCAGACCGCCTCCAATCGGTTCGCACCTCATATGGCCTCGTGCCTTGGCATAGGAGGGTCAACACGTAGAGGAGCAGCTCGAACAGCAGCTGCAAAAGCTAGGATGACGACTAGCAATAGCGACCGATCAAGTCCAGTGCCATTTACTGGCGGTAGCGAGAATGGCGATTCGGACAATGAAAGCCTGTCAGGCAAGAAGGGCAAAAGTGAGTCGCTATTATCAGGCATCGCAGATTCGAGCTGATATGACAGAACCCATCATGGGTAGTAATGGGAAGAAGAAAGCATCCCCCAGCAAGAATATACTCAAAAAGACTAAATCATATCCAGCTTCATGTACGTCCCCTCACGTCTCCACGTTGAAAACGCTGACAGTCAGCTCCCACACCATCATTCCGCAGCTCCCTCGGACCAGGTCCATCGAGACTGGGTCGACCACCGAAGAATGCCACATCCTCACCTCCTGCTCTATCACCTACCAATACTGTCATCTCTGTACCTGGCAGTACGGACAGTTCGAGAAACGGGATGCTTGCCGATAAGAAACCTCCAACCGGGTTCGATGCACCTAACGCCATCATGATTGAAGATGATGATATGGATGATGATTACTAGATCTGAGCATCGTATAGGCCGGTCATAGTCATGTTTATCAGTATTTGTCCATACAGTACACTGTTGTAGTCATATCAATATGCAATATTCATCATGTCATTCAAATCTCTATATCTATCAACAGTCGATGCTGTACATCTAGGTTATCTATATCAATGGAACCACTTGCCCCAGAAGATACCACCTAGTAGACTCGGGAACAAACGTACGTCTCCCGTACGATTAAACATCCCATGTTTCGTCAGACCCTCGACGAACCAGCCAGCCGACCAGCCCAGCCAGACCCACGTCAACGTAAATCCAACCAGCCGTTCCATGAATACCAGATGCCCAGGAACACCTTCTGTCCTCGAATCTGGATAAGCCTTTGATCTCCATTGACGATACTGCGCTTTAAGAACGGCTTCAACCACCAGCGCGAATGGCTGCAGAACGAAGAAAGGTGTAAGAGCAAGGACTCTTTCCAGATTCAATGGTTTATCTAGAGGTGTACGGAGGAGAATGAGCGACAGAGTCCCGCAATCGTGGACCAGACCGGAGAGTGTAAAGACGATCAGCGATTTGAGAAAGTTGGAGAAAGCCAGTCGGGTGGTGATGGTTCGTGGTCGTATCGAGGTAGGGGATGGAATTGGATGAGAAGGCGAAGTTCTTCCAGAAGCGATTGGACTCTGGCAGGCGCTCGAGACTGATTTTGGGGTGGTGGGTGGTTTGGAATTGGGATGAGCGGATTCACCAGAGTGCGTTAGACCAAGGATATTCTCGCCGATACCGATCCAGCCGAGGACGTGGAGCCATCTTCGGAAATACCCCTGCCAGGTCTATACATCAGTCTCACAATTCGTACGAAATTGGGATTTGAGCATACCTTTGACCACATAGTAGCCAATCCAGGGGATGTCCACAAATCGCCAAAAGTCCCGAAAAGTGGGGGCCAGCCATAGGGTTCCCACAATTCCCCTTCCCATCCCATCAGCCCTCCAATCCCTGCCATCATGATACTACACATGAGGAACGACCTTTCCGTATCCAGCACTATCCTAGCAGGGATAAGGATACTATGAATAGCCTTTTCCCATATTGCTAAATCGGCATATAGAGGCGCTATACCAGGTCGACCACTCAGGTATATCGAGGCGGGAGTGAGATTTGTATATGTCCTAAATAGATCCCAGCAGAACCAGATCAATATGGTTTTCCGAAGTCGAGTGATTAAGAACTCCTTCCGGGGTGAATCGCGGCTGTATGGTCGTTGCAATGAGGACGAAGGTAGCGGACAAGCGTAATTCCATCCTATTCCTCGATATGACCAAAATAGGCTTAAGCCCCAGTACAGCTTTTGTAGTGTAAATGGCGGGGGGACGTGTTCTGGGACGAGCTCTGGTAGTTGTGTCTGTGCAGTGGGCTCGAGGGATTGGTGCTGTTTTCTGTTTTCTCGAAGTCGAAATACGTTCTCCTCGGGCGGAAAGAAGATGAACGTCTCTAATGCTCGAAAGGCCTGGGCCACTGTCTGTTCAGCCAGTCCATTACAGATTTATGGAAATTGACTCACTGGACAAAATGGTCACTTCCCATTGTTCGGCATCATTCCGTACATATGGTACCCAAGCTGTATATAGCCATCCAAAAGTAATTACAGGTCCAGCTATAGCTTGTCGAAAGAGTCGATACCCAGGCGTGAGCGGTGTAACGAGGACCAAAGCCGTCAAGAAGATCAAGAGGAATGCCAGATTATAATCGAGCGGATGAGCTTCATGACGATAATATCTGATGGTGTTGATAAGTGAGAGTTCATGGCGGGCTGACATAGTGATATGCACCCCGCCCAACCTGATTTATGTAGGTACAGTCTGGCATTGACGCTAAAAACAGGCCAGGGATGCCTCGGATTGATGAAACGCGTCCGGCTATCCGGTCAAATGATTTCGCAGTTTGGCGGCTATGCATTTTCCTGACAGATCGTCATTCATCAACTGTACGTCTTATCAACGGTACTCTCAAGGAGATGCCGCCAATGGTCACGGTGAACCCCATAAGGTCGGCTCGAAGGACCGCTGATCTGTCACTCATGAAGACCTCCTGACACCTAGATGGGCTATCTCGTTGTCACTCCAACCTTTTATTCCTTTGGGATAATCTATAAAATTGTCTTCGTTTCGGAGCGATCAATTCAACAGCAAAGTATCATATATACAAAGCAGAACCCCACTGATCCTCCTCTCATCGATCTCAATCTTTACAGACCGAGAGATCAGAATAGAATAACATGCTCACGGCCATCATCTCTCTTCTCCTCTTCGCTATCCCTATCCTGACCCTGCCCACCTCGAATCACTCCCTCGATAAACGGGGTACTACTGTAGAGCTCGAGATCTTCATGACAGAAACCGCTCTAGCCAACAAGACAGCCCTTCAAGATCTTCGATTCTGGCAGACTAGCCCAGGATCCACCTACCCCGTCGTCATGACTATCGATCCTTCACCCGGCTATACTTTCGGAGACGGGTTGGAGGAGGCTACATGGACTGTGAGAGTGATTGCCGAAAAGATGAGCTCTGTGCACTTGGATTCGACGAGCCAGGGCGCTACGAACATTAGCATCGTCAGGTCAAGCGGGGGTTCAATGGAAGTAAGTCTCTGCTTCACATACGCCTGAACTGGCTGACTAATTCAGTGTGCTATCACGCTATACCAAGAGCTGGAGGTCGACAAGCTGGCTTGGATTATTGATCGAGGTCTTGAGATGTTTTTCGTCGATGGCAAGCGAGATTACCCACCCGGTCGAGATGTGTTGAACATCGACTGTACAATGGTGTAGCCAAGGGATCTGAGTCTTGTACGTATCGGTCAATGCAGGAGAATCGTCATCGTGTCGGAACAAAGGTCATACAGTACGTCATGCTGATCGCTGCACAGCATCTGTCACTGTCAAAGGACATGAAGGGGCTCGGCAGGACAAAGGACATTGCACTAGGACCGCGTGTCGTGTGGCCCGAGGGAGTGAACCGTGAAAGGTGGTCGCCATCCGCTACAGAATCCCTGCTGATCGTACCATCGCTCCTTGACACTCCTTTCTATGCGCTATGAGAGGGGAAAGAGCTGAAGATCACGGAGGCCTAGAGCACAGCTTTGTGCCACCAGGCATATAAGAACCCTCTGTCTCCTCGACAGTTGCAAGATTACTCATCTTTTACTACAACTACACGCTACATTATGAAACTTTGTAGCCTTATTTACGCTTTTACCACCCTCATCGCTGTTCTTGCGGCGGACACCGACAGCAGCAAAGCGCAAGCGCCTGCCTCACTTGCCACCATCAGGGTAACACTCCAATGTAGGGACCCTGATTGCAAAAACCCCCTCGCTACTCCAATCCTCACCCAAATCAAGGACGGTGTCACGGTCAAGAGTAGTCCAGCCACCTACATCGACGAAATCAAAGCTCTGCCGATAATAGATGCTGGAGTACCGATCGGCTACATCACTCTGAACACGTCGCTCGCAGGAACCCAAGACTTCCGAGTTGATGGCGACCATATCTTCAAAAGCAACGACCTCGCCAAGAACCCATCAACTCAAATTCAGGGTTACAATCTTGCCGTGAGTAGTGAGCAGAGAAACAGCCTCAGTAGCTTATGTGCAGTGTACCGTAGCACTTCCACCCATGCTCGATCGAAGAGATTCTATGAATGGAAAGGTGTATGAACTTGACCTCCAGAACAAGATGGAAGGCGAAATATGGGATCTTCAAGACGGGATCTGTGTGCATTGTTGGAAGTCTTTACCCACAAGGGTCAGAGAGACGGACCGCTTCGTAACCCCCTTCCAACTCAATCTTGTCTCAAGGTGCAACTCTCCTCCAGGGGAAACTGGTCAGTGCAAAGAGGACGGCCAAACCTTGCCAATCATATCTTACGCGCAAGACGATACACATTTTGTTGCCACGACTGGCCATTTTGATACGACGAACAACCCGGAGATTAAGAAAGCCTCTACTTTCCAGGTGGCTCAGCTCACTTTCGACTATCCTACCCTTGACTATACAACGCAACTACCTCTACCTAAGATCCTCACCATGGGGAATTACGAGGACAAGGGGAACAGGACATTTGACGTGAGATATGTTCAAGGAGTATATAGCTAAGCTAACAACTGTAGTGCGAGATCAGGATCCTGAACAAACCTGCACAAGAGACAGAGGAATTACTGCTTGGGGAGGTAGTGCAAACGGGATATTTCGATTTAGGCGGCAAGACGGGCGGAGTTTTTGCATATTGTTACGAGACCATATGGCCTCCTGTTTAGGAGTGATGTCGTTCTAGTACGAAGATGGTGTGGGTGAATAGGTGACCTGTGAAATAGCCCATGTAATTATACCCTGAACTGAGTGATGGAGAAAGCCATTCTGCTCGTTTGTCGAGCGCGGAGAGACCAGCGAAGACAAAATGTACATGAACAGTGCTAGCCGGACCGGCGGCAATGTGCCGAAAATTCGTACAACTCATCACAACTCCGCACCAGTGATGGAAGCCAAGATAGCCTCTGCCTGCCGGGCAATAGCGGCCCTCTCTTCCGCCTTCCGTAGCGTCTCCACCATCTCCCGATCCGCTTCCTCCCGCATCTTTTCCTCTTCCTCCATTCTCTTCTGTGCCTCCATAGCACTGGCAATGCTCTCTTCCATCATCAATGTATCCTGCTCTCTCGCCCTCTCTTCCTCTGCAGCAGCCAATGCAGCCTGCGCTTCCGCCTCTTCTCGCGCAGCTTGTTCTTTGGCGGCTTGTAGGGCAAGCTCCATTGCGATGGCGTGTTTGCGGGCTTCTTCGGCTTCTTTGATACCTTCACGGACAACGAGGTCGATACCTCGGGCGAGTTGATCGATCTTTGGGGCATTTAGAGCTCCAAGAGACACGCATCCTTCGGGCAAGATCTGGATATTCCGCTTGAGGTAGAGTGCATCGCACTGTTCGGGGGGTAGAAGTGTAGAGCTGGGGCGTGAGCTTTGCAAGAAACAGCCAGTGAGAGAAGACATACCAGTACATCCCTGTAGCACGCTTGATATGTAACCATTGTCCGGGGGTTTTGAGCTTGTTCGCGATGACATCAAACAGCTTATCCCGTACGCTCCGCAAACGATCTGCCATGGCTTTTATCTCGTTCAGCCTGTACATCAGCATATCACAGATAAAAAACAGCAGGACTTACCAAGCGGTGTACAATTTCGGATTTGACAAGATAGCGTGAACGACATGCGCACCCCAGGGTGATGGATGGAGGTACATTTCCCTCGCTATCACTCGTAATTGCGAGTTGACTTTGGCTTTCTCGTCCATGTTCTTGACGACTACCGAGACGATGGAAGGGCTATCGGTGTAGATCCCCATCATCTGCGGTATCAGCTACATGCGAAACCACAAGCGACACGGCACTTACAGTATCAAAGCTCTGTACAAGGACGACAGGCACTCCTTCGTGGATCATGAAGCGTAAAGGTTGAGCATCACGGTTGACATCACCACTGGCAAGACCTTGAGATGTCATTACGACAAGAGGTATCAATTGTCGTTCCTGTAAGTGTCAGCATTTGTCTCATCGCTTATATGAAGACATCGTAGGTTCGATATCTTTAGGAGAAAGTGATGGTCGCTGGAGCTAGAATGATCTTCTGTTCACACTGAGGGTGGCTTCTCGACATCGAGAGGATTGCGGTGATGAGATCAGGTACCGATTGGGGGTATCGGTCTCTGGGCTGGCCGTGCAGACGGATTCAGCCTTGGTATACATTACCCACCCCGGGAGCTCAGGACGCCGATCCAGAGCAATACACTTTCGTATCAACCTCTTTAGGGGATGAATATCAGATCTTCCCAAACCGCCAGGGCAATATATTGGGCAGAGGAACCGAAATTGTGCTCAATATCGATCGATGGGACCGCTGGTGGAGAAAGATGGATACAGTGGAGGTAAGAGATTGTGATAGACCTACCAAGAGAATAGTGGTCAGATGCCGCCATTGTGGAGCGGTGAACTCTGCGCCAGTGGGCGCTGACCCGCTCACATGTAGCAAGACTGCTGATCTGACGGGAGCGTACTATCATATCAGCTGACATCCCATGACGACTTCACGCTTGCTCACCATGAGATCCTCCCTCAACCCCTCCCAATCAATTCCACCTTGTCTCTGATCCAGGAATCGAAATTGCCGTATCTCCATTCCCGACGCTTTCAGCGACACGAGATCTTCTGGCAAGGTAGGATTCGGCACGTATATCGCTCGTCCATTTGCTGTGGGCGGAAAGCGTGCAAGAAATGATGAAGCGAGATTCATTGCTCCGGTCACAGAGTACGACTGGATAGAGCATATCTGTACATCAGCACGTCGTTTAGATAATCAGATGGAACATCACATACCCGCTCTTTACGATATGCAGGGCTTTCTCCACCGTATGCCAACTTGTTGCCGACATCCAAGAAAGTCTCCAGACCTTGTATTGGTAGAGGATCGAGTAGGAGTATACGTTCATTGCGCAGTTGCTTCTCGACGTGCCG